>ERZ773049.293-NODE-293-length-31988-cov-14.956878_pt1 | contig 31988 bp, 25 predicted proteins | sample MGYA00580633_ERZ773049 | MGnify/ENA primary metagenome ERZ773049 (study PRJEB29015, sample SAMEA2737991) | human oral metagenome | biome: human oral; feature: human-associated habitat; material: dental | place: China | collected 2066 ...
TTGTGTGCCGACCCGCCCCCGTTTTGTCTGTCGCCTGAAACGCCGGTTACTTGCTGGGTAGCGCCGGGCAGGCGATGCCCGTGCGTGCGTGGCATTCGTAGCCGCCCGGATTCTTGAACAGGTACTGCTGGTGATAGTCCTCGGCGTACCAGAATCGCGCGTTGGAATCGGCGTCGGGCGCGGCGGAGAGAACGGTCTGGATGGGCCCGAAGCCTCGCGCGGAGAGGTCCTCCTGGTAGGCCGCGCGCAGGGCGGTCGCGTCGCGCAGCTGCTCCGGCGTCGTCGTCCAGATCTGTGAGCGGTACTGGTCGCCGATGTCGTTGCCCTGGCCGCCGACCTGCGTGGGGTCGTGGATCTCAAAGAAGAGACGAATGAGTTCGGCGGCGCTCGTGAGTGACGTGTCGAAGACGACGCGCACGGTTTCCGCGTGGCCCGTCGTATGAGAGCAGACCTGCTCGTACGTCGGGTTGGCGGTGTGCCCGCCCATGTACCCCGTCGCGGTGGTGACGACTCCGGGTGCGTTCCACAGTGCCTTCTCGACGCCCCAGAAGCACCCTGCGGCCAGGTAGATGACCTCCTGGCCTGCCCCGGACTCGGCCCTCATATTCGAGCCGAGGACCGCGTGCGTCGTGGGCCGTATATCCGTGTGTGCGAGCGTGAAGATGTTGTTCATGCCAGACAGTATGCGCCACTAACCGCCTACATGGCGCGCTGCGCGGACGGAAATGAGGGAGCGGGCGGGTACGCTTGTGGGTGAATGAAAAGGAGGGACCGTGGCCGCAACTCAGGAACAGCCGCGCTGGAAACTATCCGACCTCATGGGCAGGTTGTCCGCCGCGCTGCCTGCAAAGCACACTGACGGACCGGCGCCCGCCCCCGTCATGGTGTCCGTGCGCGAGGAACACGAGGACGAACGCGACGTGACCGTCGCCGTCCCGCGGACCCTGCGCGTGGCCGCCGCGTTCTCGTGGCGCACCCTGGTCGTTCTCGGCCTGGTGATGGCCGTCCTGTGGGGTATCGCGCGCCTGACGATCGTCATCATGCCGGTCGCGATTGCGCTGACGGTGGCGGTGCTTCTGGAACCCCTCGTGTCCTGGATGCGGCGCCGTCTGCACCTCCCAGCGTCGCTGGCTGCGACCGTCGGTCTACTCGTCTTCTTCGCGGCCGTCGCCGGCGCGCTGAGCCAGGCAGCCGCCGAACTCATTCAGCAGGTCCCGCAGTTGGCGACGCAGGCCGCGGATGGTTTCCGCGCCCTGCTTGACGCGATCCTGCACAACGAGTTCCTGCAGAACGGCCCGTTCAAGATTGATACGACCGTCCTGACGTCCGCGGCTGAACAGCTGCGAACCGAGTTGGTCAACTGGCTCAACACGAATAAGGAAACGCTGGCGACTGGCGCCCTGAACATCACCTCGTCGGTGGGTACGCTGGCCACGTCCGGCCTGACGATGCTGTTCTGCCTGTTCTTCTTCCTGAAGGAAGGGCGGTCGATTTGGCTGTGGTGCGTGCGCCTGCTGCCAGCCCCCGCCCGCGTCCCCGTTCACGAGAGCGCGATCCGCGGATGGGCGACCTTCGGCTCTTACGTGCGTACGCAGATTCAGGTGGCGGCCATCGACGCGATCGGCATCGCCCTGGGCGCGTTCTTCCTGGGCGTACCTCTGGCCATCCCGATCGGCGTCATCACGTTTTTTGCCGCCTTCGTGCCGATCCTGGGTGCGTTGACGTCGGGTGTGATCGCTGTGCTGGTGGCGGCTGTTAATGGCGGCCTGACGAAGGCGATCATCATGCTGGTGATCATTCTGGTCGTCCAGCAGATCGAGTCCAACATCCTGCAGCCCTTCATGATGTCGAACGCGGTCTCCCTGCACCCCGTCGCCGTCATGCTCGTGATCACCGCGGGATCTGCGATTGCCGGTATCGCGGGCGCGATCTTCTCAGTGCCGATTGCGGCCTTTATCAACGCGACCGTCATGTATCTGCACGGCTACGACCCGATGCCTGAGCTGGCGACGGCTGAGGACCGCCCGGGTGGCCCTCCTGGTGTCCTTGAGGAAGAAATCGCGGCATCCTACGCGGGTAAGCCCGATACGCGCCCGTACGTGGCCCGCGAGCAGGCTGGTGAGGACGAGGTCGTGGCATCGCTGGACGCTCACGTCGAGGTCCACGCGGAGGCTGAGAAGGGAGCTTCCGCGGAAGCGCCCGCAGCCACCGAGAATGAGAAGCCTGGCGAGCCTCCGACGCCCCACGTGGAGGCCTGAGCCTCCCCGTGCGTAGACGGCGGTAGCGGGTCCCACCGGTTGGTGGGACCCGCTACACGTTGATGGGGGGGCGAGGCCGTGTGGGCCTCTGCGCTTTGGCTCAGCCTTCGAAGGGCACGGCCTCAATGATCTCGACGTCGATCATGCGACCCGTGGGCGCCTCGAAGGAGAGCTTGTCGCCGGCCTTGTGACCGATGACAGCAGCACCCAGGGGAGCCTGGGCGGAGAACACCTGGATGCCCAGGTCGCCGCCGGCGTCGCGCGAACCGAGCAGGAACTTCTGCTCGCGGCCGGCGACCAGGGCGGTGACGACCATGCCGGGCTCGACGATACCGTCATCGGCGGGGGTCTCGCCGACCTCGGCGTGCTCAAGCATCTCCTGGAGGGCCTGGATGCGGGTCTCGTTCATGGACTGCTCGTTGCGCGCGGCGTGGTATCCGCCGTTCTCGCGAAGATCGCCCTCCTGGCGGGCGGCATCGATGAGGCGCGCGATCTCGACGCGCTTGACCTCGACGCGCTCCTTCAGCTCGTTCGCGAGCAGGTCGTACTGTGCCTGCGTGAGCCACTGTGTGTCAGCCATGGTTCCTCCAATGACGTGTCAGTAATCGAGCGCCGACACGGGTGCCGGCGCGCATGGTGTCGAGTGTAGCAACATTGCGCCAGGCCTCGGGTGTTGGGCGCCTGGGTGGCGGGTCAGGAATTCAAGACTGCCAGGTAGACGGCGACGCAGTGGCAGGCCCACGCGGCGACGGTGAAGGCGTGGAAGATCTCGTGGAAGCCGAACCAGGCGGGGGAGGGGTCGGGTTTCTTCGTGCCGTAGACGATCGCTCCGAGCGTGTAGAGGACGCCTCCGGCGACGATGAGCCAGACGACGACCGGGCCGCCGCCCACCCACAGCTGGGGCAGGTACCAGACCGCGACCCACCCGAGCGCGACGTAGACGAGGGTAGTCAGCCAGCGCGGGGCGGTGGGCCAGAAGAGGTTGAGGAGGATGCCGACGAGCGCCCCGCCCCAGACGACCGACAGGAGGACGGTTGCGTCGGATCGCTCAAGGAGAGCGATCGTGATCGGCGTGTACGTACCCGCGATGAGCAGGAAGATGTTGGAGTGGTCCAGGCGCTTCCACGTGATCTCCCAGCGCGGCGCCCAGTAGAAGCGATGGTAGGTGGCGGAGACTCCGAAGAGAATGAGGGAGCATGCCAGGTAGACGGCAGATCCGATCTTCGTCGCCGTCGTGGGTGCAAGGCAGACGAGGACGATGGATGCGGCGAGAGACAGCGGGGTAGCGCCCAGGTGTAGCCATCCGCGCAGCTTCGGCTTGATCTGCACGAGCTGGCCCGAGAACCACTCCTTGGGCGTGAGCGATGCGATGTTCATTCGTTCCCCCGATCGAGCTGTCAACATTTCTTACGAGTCCGTAGGTTACTACGCCGTAACTTATTGTGACAGGAGTGTTCTCGCACTCCGAGAGTATTTCTGTTTCCCTGTGTCCCCGGGCGCGATACCCTTGATGGCATAAGACTACGCTGCACCGCGGGGTGCGACAGCATCAGGAGGGACACCATGGCCCAGTGGAACATGCTCTACGACATGTATGAGCGTCGCCTCAAAGCTGAGTTGTCTGACGCCGCCGTCCCCGCCCACATCGGGGTCATCCTGGACGGTAACCGCCGCTGGGCAAAATCCCTGGGCGCAACCGCCTCGCAGGGACACCGCGCGGGCGCGGGCAAGATCAGCGAGTTCCTCCAGTGGTCCGACGATGCAGGGGTGTCGATCGTGACGCTGTGGCTCCTGTCGACAGACAACCTATCGCGCGAGGCCGGCGAGCTGGGCGAGCTGCTGCGCATCATCTGCGAGGCCGTCTCGCTCCTGGCAGACCAGGGGCGCTGGAAGCTGGCTGTCGTGGGCGACCTTTCCCTGCTGCCTGAGAAGGTTTCCGAGGACCTGCGTGCGTCCGTCGCACGCACCGCGGACGTGCAGGGTATGACCGTCAATATCGCGGTCGGCTACGGCGGCAGGCATGAGATTACCGAGGCCGTGCGTGCCATGATGCGTGAAGCCTCGGCCCAGGGCAAGACCCTCGACGAGCTCGCCGACTCCTTCACCGACGCGGATATCACGGCCCACCTGTACACGAAGGACCAGCCCGACCCCGACCTCGTCATCCGAACGTCGGGCGAACAGCGCCTGTCGGGCTTCATGCTGTGGCAGTCCGTGCACTCCGAGTACTACTTCTGCGAGGTCTACTGGCCGGACTTCCGGCGCGTCGACTTCCTGCGCGCCCTACGCTCCTACGCGCAGCGCGAGCGCCGCATGGGCAAGTGAGTGCGCGCCGAACGCCACCAACCAACGAACGAGGCCGGACCCCGATGGAGGACCGGCCTCGTGAACGTGTGCGCTGGAATCAGGCGAGCTCGTGCGCCCAGGGCGGATTCGCGCCCTTGCGCGACACCGTCACGTCGGACACGGCGCTCGCGCGGTCGATGATCGCGCGGACCTGCTCCTCGGGCAGGGTACGCAGAGTCTCGCGAGCGTCTGCGCCGCGCAGGCCCATGCCCCACATGGCGTCGATGATGCCGCCCATGAAGGAGTCACCCGCACCGACCGTGTCGACGACCGCGACGTCGCCCGGCGTCTTCGTGAAACGCAGGCCCGAGGCGGTGGCGACCTCGCTGCCGTGCTTGCCGCGCGTGACCACCACGAGCGAGGGCCCCATACCCAGCCAGCGTTCCACGACCTCGTCGATGGGGGCACCGCCCGTCAACCACTCGATGTCCTCATCCGACACCTTGACGACGTCCGACAGCGCAATGAAACGCTCAAGGGCGGCGAACGCCGCTTCCGGCTCCCCCATGATCGAGGGGCGTGCGTTCGGATCGAAGCACACGAGCGCGTGCTCGCGGCCTCGGGTCAGCGCATCCAGGACCGCGGAGGCGCCGGGTTCGATGATCGCGGAGATCGAACCGGCCTCAAGGATCTGAGCGGTAGCCGGAACCTTGATCGGCGGAGTCGGCGCCCACTCCAGGTCGAAGGTGTAGGAGGCTGCGCCCGACTCGTCCAGGCGTGCCAGGGCCGTCGACGTGTGCGAGGCACCGCGCGAGGCCGCGGTGACGTGCACGTTGGAATCGTTCATGTGGAAATCGATGAGGCGGCCGCGCTCATCCAGACCGATCCACGTCGCCAGAGCCACCGGCCGACCCAGACGCCCCAGCGTCAGGGCGACGTTCGCGGGAGAACCACCCGGGATCTCAACGGGGAAATCGGGCTGCTCATACGTCATGACGACGTCGATGAGCGCCTCGCCGATCGCGAGAATGTGGGGGCCAGATTGCACCGTCATGGTGTCTCCTCACCTGCGTGTGAGCGGATCTACAGAATGTACATTAGCGTGCTTCCGCGCCGGGTGTCACCGTGCGTTCAGAAAGACGCGTCTGGGCGCCGTCCAAGATCTGGGAACAGCGCGCTGCCAGAGCTTCGCCGCGTTCCCACATCGTGAGAGTGTCCTCGAGCGGCGCCTGTCCGCCCTCGAGGGTTTGGACGATGCGCACGAGCTCGTCGCGCGCCTCCTCGTAACCGAGGGACTGGGGATCGGGGAGCTGGTCGTTCGTGGTCATAACAGTGTTCCTTTGCGTGAGAGGCTCGTGGGACGAGGCCGGGGCGGGTCCTGCAGGTCAGGCGTCTGTGTCGGGGGTGTTCCGGGCGGGAGCGGGGTTCGTAGCCCCCACGACCTGGGCGACCATGCGGCCTGAGGCCAGGATGCCTTCGATCAGGTCGCCCTTCTTGATCTGCGCCGAGGATGTAATAAGCGCGCCTGAGGGCGTCTTCAGGAGCGCGTAGCCGCGATCCAGCGTCGCCTGCGGGGACAGAGCCGTCAGCGTCGCGCGCGAACGCGTCAGCTGCTGGCGCTCTGACGCGAGCCGACGCTCGATCGCCGCTCTCAGCGCGCTCACCTTCTGCGTGAGGGCCACCCGGTGCCCCTCGATGATTGCCTCGGGGCCCTGGAGCACCGGGCGCGAGGCGATGAGCGTCAGGTTCGACCGCTCCGTCGCCAGGCGCGCCCCCAGCGCCCCGCGCATGCGGGTCAGCGCCTGGGAGATTCCGTCGCGCTCGCGGGCGCGGTCCGGCACGATGCGCCGAGCCGCGTCCGTCGGGGTCGACGCCCGGTAGTCGGCCACCAGGTCCAGCAGGGGAGAGTCGCCCTCGTGCCCAATCGCGGAGACGATGGGGGTGCGGGCGTTTGCGGCGGCGCGCACGAGGCGCTCGTCGGAAAAGGGAAGGAGATCCTCGACTGCGCCGCCACCGCGCGCGATCACGATGACGTCCACGCCATCCATCGCGTCCAACTCGAGGAGCGCGCGGCCCACCTCGGGTACGCAGTGATCACCCTGGACGGCGACCTCGCGGATCTCGAAACGCGCGGCCGGCCAGCGATCCGACGCATTGACGACCACGTCGTCCTTCGCCTTCGCGTTGCGCCCGCAAATCAGTCCGATCGTGCGCGGCAGGAACGGCAGAGGCTTCTTGCGTGCATCGGCGAACAAGCCCTCGGCGGCCAGGCGGGCGCGCAGTGCCTCAATCTGTGCCAGCAGGTCACCCACGCCCTGCAGGTGAATCTCCGCGGCCTGCAGGTTCAGTCGGCCCGAGCGCTCCCAAAACACCGGCTTCACGCGCGTCACCACGCGCGCGCCTTCGGTCAGCGGCGTCGAATCCATGACGCCCGCCCACGCGGTCACCGTCATCGACGTGTCCGTCTGCAGGTCGCGCAGCGTCAAAAAGTGCATCTTCGCGCCCGGACGCACCTTGTACTCAACGACCTGGCCCTCCACCCACAGGGGGCTCATGCGGTCCACGTACACCTTGATGTTCTCCGTCAGCCTGCGCAGCGGCCACGGATTATCCCGCGTCGTATCAGCCGCCTTCGCAGCGGGCGGACGAGGCTGGGGCGAGCTTCCCGGAGGCGGTGCAGCAGGGGAATGAGGCAATGTCACGTCCCTCAGCATGCCACACGAATAGCCCCGCCGCGCTGCCGCGCCGCACCCCTGTGGACAGCCCCTCTTGCCCGGTCAGCTGAGCGAGCGGGGGCGCCCGGGCCCGCCCCGTGCCCAGGGCGGTCGGGGAGTGGGGGCAGCCCCGGCCTCGTCGATGAGGAGCGTGTGTGATTGCCACGAGAGCGCGCACGCCTCGGTCCCCGGGCGCTAGTGTGGATGCATGAATGAAAACGTCGACCTGCGTGCCAGCGCCGAATCCCCCCTGCCCGCCTCCCACGGCGAGGGCAGCGGCCGCATTCTCTTGGCGGCTCCCCGCGGATACTGCGCCGGCGTGGACCGCGCCGTCGACGTCGTCGAAAAAGCCCTCGAGCTCTACGGCGCGCCCGTGTACGTGCGCAAGGAGATCGTCCACAACAAGTTCGTCGTCGAGTCGCTGACCAAGCGCGGCGCGATCTTCGTGCAGGAGACCGACGAGGTGCCCGAGGGGGCTCGCGTCGTCTTCTCCGCGCACGGCGTCTCCCCGGCCGTCCACGAGGCCGCTGCCACCCGTCACCTCGCCACGATCGACGCGACCTGCCCGCTCGTGACCAAGGTGCACCGCGAGGCCGTGCGCTTCGCGAAGGAAGACTACGACATCATCCTGGTGGGCCACCAGGGCCACGAGGAAGTCGAGGGCACCTTCGGCGAGGCCCCCGACCATATCCAGGTCGTCGGCACCCCCGACGAGGTCGAGGGCGTCGTCGTGCGCGACCCCTCGCGCGTCGTGTGGATCTCCCAGACCACGCTCTCCGTCGACGAGACCCGCGAGACCGTGGATCGCCTGCGTCAGCGCTTCCCACAGCTCATCGACCCGCCGTCGGACGACATCTGCTACGCCACCCAGAACCGCCAGGGCGCCGTGAAATTCATCGCGCCCCAGGTGGACGTCATGGTCGTCGTCGGCTCGGCGAACTCCTCGAACTCCGTGCGCCTCGTCGAGGTCGCGCTCGAGGCCGGGGCGGGCTCCGCCTACCGCGTCGACAAGGCCGACGAGCTCGACGAATCCTGGTTTGAGGGGGCCCAGACCGTGGGCCTCACCTCCGGCGCCTCCGTGCCCGAAATCCTCGTGCGCGACGTCATCGAATGGCTGCAGGAGCGCGGATTCCCCACCGTCGAGGTGGCCCGCACCGAAACCGAATCGACGACCTTCGCGCTGCCCCGCGACCTGCGCGCCGACCTCAAGAACACCGGCATGGCACCCGCGCGCCCCCACGCGCCCCGCGTCGCTGGGCCAAACCACACGAAGTAGGACAACGCCACCGGGCCTGCTCCGATAGGATGGGGGCGTGTCTCTTACTATCGGTATCGCCGGACTGCCCAACGTCGGCAAGTCCACCCTGTTCAACGCCCTGACCCGCGCGACCGTGCTCGCCGCCAACTACCCCTTCGCGACCATTGAGCCCAACGTCGGCGTCGTGCCCCTGCCCGACCCGCGCCTGAACAAGCTCGCGGAGATCTTCGGCTCCCAGCGCATCCTGCCCGCCACCGTGTCCTTCGTGGACATCGCCGGCATCGTGCGCGGCGCCTCCGAGGGTGAAGGCCTGGGCAACCAGTTCCTCGCCAACATCCGCGAGGCCGACGCGATCTGCCAGGTCACGCGCGCCTTCTCGGACCCCGACGTCGTGCATGTCGACGGCAAAGTGGACCCGGCCTCGGACATTGAGACCATTAAGACCGAGCTGATCCTCGCCGACATGCAGACGATTGAAAAGCAGATCCCGCGCCTCGAAAAGGAGGTGCGCGGTAAGAAGACCGAGCCGATCGTCCTCGAAACCGCCCGCCAGGCTCTCGAGCTGCTGGAGCGCGGCGAGCTGCTGTCCGGCCCCGAGGGCGCCAAGCTGGACCAGGACGCGCTGCGCTCCTTCCAGCTTATGACCTCCAAGCCCTTCATCTTCGTGTTCAACATGGACGCCGCCGAGATGGACAACGAGGAGATGAAGGACGAACTGCGCGCTCTCGTCGCGCCTGCCGAGGCCATCTTCCTGGACGCCCAGTTCGAGGCCGAGCTGGTCGAACTGGACGACGAGGACGCCCGCGAGATGCTCGCCGAATCCGGCCAGGACGAGTCCGGCCTGGACAAGCTGGCCCGCGTCGGCTTCGACACCCTCGGCCTGCAGACCTACCTCACCGCCGGCGAGAAGGAAGCGCGCGCCTGGACGATCCACAAGGGCGACACCGCCCCCAAGGCCGCCGGCGTCATTCACACAGACTTCGAGAAGGGCTTCATCAAGGCCGAGGTCGTTTCCTTCGACGACCTGGTCGAGGCCGGCTCCATGGCCGCCGCGAAGGCTGCCGGCAAGGTTCGCATGGAAGGCAAGGACTACGTGATGGCAGACGGTGACGTCGTTGAGTTCAGGTTTAATGTTTAATCATTTCTGAACGAGGCAGTGGCCGGGTCACGCGAGGGCGTGGTCCGGTCGCTTGTTATTTGGTGGGATGCGGCAGGTTTTCTGGGTATAGAGAATAAAACGTGTTGGTGTGGACAATCTAGGCGTCGTTGAGAGAGACGTCGGCGAGCGTGCTTATGTAGTCGTGCCTCAGAAGGGATCAACCCCTTCTGGAGCATTGCACCTGAACGGAAAGATTGCACCTTATCGGTAGCATTTAATCCGATTAGAGAGGTTGAATCTTCCCGATCGGGTGTAACTCCGCATCGGTCGCAAGTGTATTCGCGGAACTGCCCGCCAGCCGTTCCTGATCATTCCGCTGGCGACGTCTCACAGATGTCCCACCGGGCATGGATGCGTAGTGACCGGGTCGCGCGAGAGTGCGATCTGGCTTTTCTGTAAAAAAACCAGATATTGCCAAAAGTTCGAACGCGAGTAGTGATATCATAAAAAGTGAAACAACATGACTCAAGGAGGTGTCTTTGTGAGCAGTTGACTTGCTATACGGCGAAGTAGGCGAAGGTTCAACTGGTCCTCTTTAGGAGGAGAGAAATAGTATTAATGAATAAGCTGAAGCGAGGGTGTTGTGTATAAACGATGTTGCACTGGTAATGGTGAATGTGCTCGCTTTGTGCCTTGTGCTCAAATTCAGAAAATCGAGCAGGGAAAGTGCTTTGTTCTATATGAAGGGAGCCGTATGTGAATATGGTTTGGAACGTAAAATGTTGCAAATGATGATTATGTTGTACGCCGAAGGTCTTCGTGACGGGCATATTCTCTCTGGGCTCATCAGTGAATTGTGAAATCGTATGGCCATGAATAGAGAGTGGAACGAGGATGGTGTGTAAATGTTGGAAAAGGTGACCTTGAATGGGTGAAGCTTACATTACGCGAATTGAGTTAAATAATTTTAAAGGATTCAAGCACTATGTTCTAAAGCCAAAAAAAGGGCTAAATGTCTTGGCAGGTACCAATAATGCAGGAAAATCCACATTGCTTTCTGCAATGCGTCTTCTCTCGGCGGCAGTACGCATTATGAAGCGTGCTAGACCGAAGGTGATGGTGGATGCTGGTAATTTTAAGGGTAGTGGATGGCGCCTTACAAAGCAGGCCTTTGAAGATGCTGCGATTGAGGTTGATAACTTATATCATGATTTTGACGACTCGCAGCCGGTTAGTATATCAGCGCAAAGTAGTGATGGTAGTAGTGTAACAATATACTGGCCGAGCGGAAATCAACATGAACTGCCCTCGTTGTATTATCAGGTTAGGAAAAAGGGGGTGCGAACGACTAATTCGTACAGTGTGTTCAAGCGGGGATTTCCTATGTTAGGAGCAATACCTGTTTTAACTCCTCTAGACGCTCGAGAGCCTCAAAGGGAGTACTCTACGTGTAAGCCGAAATTTGGGTCAAAAGTGTCATCACGGTACTTCCGAAATGCCCTTAGGTTTCTTAGTGAAGAGGATTTTCAAGATTTTTCCAATTTTTTGGAATCGTACACGCCTGAAGTTTCGCATCTTCGGGAGGAAGCGGTTAGTTTTGACGATACTGGTTCAAGGGTGTATTTGAATTTCTTCTATGACGAAAAAGATGATCGTCACCCGCGTGAATTGCGTTGGGCTGGTGATGGTTTTCAAATATGGATCCAGCTTTTATTTCATATATGGAGTAGGCGCAATGATGATATTATCATCCTTGATGAGCCTGACGTGTTTTTGCATCCAGACTTGCTTGCGCGACTTTCGCGTTTGATTCAGATTGAGTGTGGTGGTCAGGTACTTGTTGCCACGCATAGTGTTGAATTTATTTCATCCGTTTCAAAGGATGACATCATTTGGATTGATCGAAATGAAACAACTGCTATTCCTATTCGTCGGTCACGTGATATAGCTGAGGTTTTGGAACCGCTTGGTAGTGGCTTTTATTTTACTATGAACAGAGCTCTTCGGCAGGATTGTATTTTGTTCGTTGAGGGGTCTTCAGATTTTGATCTAATTCGAGCATTTGCTCGAGTTTTGAATCTGTCCTATTTGAGTCGCGGCATTGGGTTCTCTGTCGTTAATTTGGAAGGCATTGAGAATCGAATTCGTGCTGAGCATTTCCGTAAGGTGGCCGTTGAGCTCGGTCGTGATGTAAAGATATTTGTCCTGCTTGATGGAGATGGGCGGACAGAATCTCAAAATGCCAAACTGTTAGATGTGTTTGATCTTTCTAGTAAGCAACTTCAGTGTCATATATGGGCGCGTCGCGATTTTGAGAGTTACCTATTATCTCCTAATGTCCTGTGTAGTTTAAGTGGAGCTGACTTGGGTGAGTATCGTAGTTATTTTGAAAGCTATTGCAAGTCTGTGGAGGGGGATGTTCGTGCTTGGCTGTATTCCTCTACGATTTCTTTTGCGCAGGTTACTGAGCGAAAACCTCTTGATCGTGCTGATATGAATTGCATTAGTCGTAATATTGAATCGCAATTTGATGAATGGTGGGATTCGCCCGAAGGGCGTTTATCTTTGATCGATCCAAAAGATTATTTGAGGTGTTTTAGGAATGATTTTTCTTTAAATTGCTCAAATGTTGAAATTGTTGATGCATTTGGTAGGGCTGACGTTTCGTACGAAGTGTCATCATTCTTGCATATGATCGAGTCGGCCTTGCGTGCGTGACTTAGATTAGTGAATTCATTTGTGTGCAGGTTGGCCCGTATGAGTGGCCTCCTAGTGAAGGTTGCACTGTTTTGGGACTGCGCCTCAGGCCGTTGACGTTATCTCCGCGACGTTTAACAAGGGCTTCATCAAAGCCTAGGTCGTCTCCTGTTGGTGATAGGTCGAAGCAGACTCCTTAGCTGCTGCGACGGTTACCTGTATGGTTTGCATAGCAGGCTATGAGTACGTGATGTATGACGCTGACGTTGTTGAGTTCAAGTCAAATGCGTGATCGTTTCTGAAGGAGGCTGTGGCCGTGCTGCGTGAGGGTGCAGTTTGCTCGCTTGTTGCTGGGGAGAAGCTGCGGGCACCTCTGGGCTAAGCCAAAGAGCGCTGGTTCGAGGTTAGTCCTAGCGTCGTCGAGGGAAGTGTGTCCGGCTAGCGTGCACCTGTAATCGTGCTGCGGAGGGGATCAACTCTATCGGGTACAATACATCATCGGTCATATGCTTGGTCGCGGAGCCTTCCGCTCGCGATATTCCTTGGTATTTAGTTAGCGACGTGCTGTCGGCGTTCAGCTGGGGTTGGTTATACAGTAGCCGGGTTGCACGAAGGCTTGGTCCAGCTTTGCTGCTGTGAGCAATGCAGGAGTGGAGACAAGTTCTGGTCGGTACATCTCCGGTTGTTTGAGATTGGACTTATCCTGTAACCGGAGGGTGCTATGCAAATGACAATTGACGTTGATGATGAGTTGCTTGCATGCGTTACGGCCTTCACTGGAATTGAAGATCGAGCCGCGTTGATTCAGCAAGCGCTCGAACTTCTGGTGCGCATCGAAAGTAGATGGTAGCTGGGTGCTCTTGCGGGAAGCGGCTGAGATGCTGTGGCTGCTCCACGTCGGCGCGTGTGATGCTTCTAGGTGTGAGTCTGGCGGGATCCGTCGACCCTGCGCTTTGGAGAGCATAGGCTTGCTGTGGGAACAGGAGGATATCGATGTCTGTTGCAACAATCGCTCCGATTCACCCGGGTGAGGTCCTTATGGAGGACTTCATCGAGGGCTTCGGAATTACGCAGCACAAGCTCGCCGTCGCTATCGGTGTTCCGCCCCGTCGTATCAACGAAATCGTCCACGGGAAGCGGGGCATTACGGCCGACACTGCGATGCGTCTCTCTCGCTACTTCGGCACAACCCTGGGATTCTGGTTGAACCTGCAGATGCGCTACGAGCTTGACCGTGCCGAAGATGCACTGGGGGGATACGTTGAGTGGGATTGTTCCGCTTATGACGGTGGAGGTTGCCTAAACCGCCCCGTCCTGAAGAGGCTTTGATCGGGTTGCGCGAGAGCGTGGCCCTGCTTTGCTGTCGGGTGAGTGCGAGTGCGAATCGTGTCGCCGATCACCCGGGTGGTAGGGTGTGGCCATGACGACGGATAGCCGGTACTTATGGCCGCGCTTCTCAAGGAGGTAACAATGCAGGGAGCCGCTCTCGGCGATGACGGCGTGCAGACCGTGCGCTACTGGCTCTACGCGCCTGGTGAGGGTGCCTGGATGTGGGACACATTTCGCGAACGTGGAGTCATGGGTCTGGCGTGGGGCGATCTTGGGGACCTGACAGCATGCGCCAGTAAGAACGATGTGCAGCAACGCATGCTCGAAGCATTTCCTTCGCATGGGTCTCAGAGGAATGACATTCTTGCTGCCTGGCAGTTTGTGAGCGAGATGAAGCCCGGTGATGTCGTATTCGCTAAGAAGGGGCGCTCCGAGGTCATCGGACGCGGTGTGGTCATGGGCGAATACGTCTACGACGAGGGTTGGAATCAATTTCCCCACATCCGCCCGGTTGACTGGACTCACGTGGGAAACTGGAGCATCGATAGAACGCTAGCGTTGAAGACGCTCACCGATATTACCTACGACCAGGAACTCGTGAAACGGATTGAGGCCTCCGTTCTGGACGGTGAAGACTCTGCCGACATTGAGGAGCCGACAGTGGTTTTCCCCGAATACTCGGCCGATGACTTCCTGACGTCCGTCTACATGGACCGCGAGCGATACGACGCGATCGTGGGCCTGCTCAAAACAAAGAAGAACATCATCCTGCAGGGTGCGCCCGGTGTCGGTAAGACATTCGTCGCCAAGCGTCTCGCCTACTCGATGATGGGCGTCAAGGATGTTTCACGCGTCAAGCTGGTTCAGTTCCACCAGAGCTACTCCTACGAGGATTTCATCGAGGGATACCGTCCCTGCGGTGCGGGATTTGAGCTGGTCAAGGGTGCCTTCTACTCCTTCTGCAAGAAGGCCGCAGATGATGAGGAGAACGACTACTTCTTCATCATCGACGAGATTAACCGCGGCAACCTCTCGAAGATATTCGGCGAGCTGTTCATGCTCATTGAAGCCGATAAACGCGGAAACGAACTCCAGCTCCTCTACTCCCGCGAACTGTTCAGCGTTCCCACCAACGTTCACATCATCGGCATGATGAACACGGCTGACCGCAGCCTCGCCATGCTCGACTACGCGCTGCGCCGCCGCTTCGCCTTCGTGGAACTGCACCCCGCCTTCGACTCCGACGGCTTCCGTGAGTACTGCTCCGGCCTCGATAATCCGAGGTTCGAGGCCCTGGTGCGTGAGGTGGAATCCCTCAACCGTGCGATCGCCGAGGATGAGTCCCTCGGCGAGGGCTTCTGCATCGGTCACAGCTACTTCTGCAACATGAAACCTGAGACGTGCACGGACTCGGCCCTGGCCTCGATCGTGGACTACGAGCTCATCCCGATGCTCAAGGAATACTGGTTCGACGAGCCCGGTAAGGTCCGCGAGTGGACCGACAGGCTGCGCAGGACGCTGCGGTGATTCGCGTCCGCAACATCTTCCACATGCTCGCCTACGCCTTCTCGGCGCTCACCGAGCAGGGCTACCGCGCCGTGGCCACGGAGGATTTCGACAACGCCGCCGAGCTGTGCGCCGCCATCCTCGAGCGAGGCGTGTCCCTGCAACTCAAACGAGGCCTCGGGCAGGAGTACGTGAGTCGGACCGAGGCGCGCTCCTCCCTGCGCGGCAAAATCGAGGTCACAGAGTCCGTGAAATCGCAGGCGATCCTGCGCCGCCAGCTGGTGTGCTCCTACGACGAGTTCAGCGTCGACACGACGATGAATCGCACCATCAAGGCGACGGTCGCGCTGCTGGTGCGTTCGGATATCTCGAAGGCGCGCAAAAAGAGCCTGAAAAAGCTCATGGTGTTTTTCGCGGACGTTCGCGAGATCGAGCTGCGTACGGTCGACTGGAACATGCGCTACGACCGCAACAACCGCACGTACCGAATGCTGATGGCGGTGTGCTGGCTCGTCGTGAAGGGACTGCTCCAAACCCAGAGTGACGGCACCACGCGCATGATGGATTTCTTCGACGAGCAGCGCATGAGCCGCCTCTACGAGAAGTTCATCCTCGAGTATTACCGCAGGGAGCACCCGCAGTTGAGCGCCAGCGCGTCCTTCATCGATTGGGCACTGGACGACGAGGCCTCGGAGGGCCTGCCTGCCATGCGCAGTGATATCACGCTGAGCGCTCGCGGCCGCGTGCTCATCATCGACGCGAAGTACTACAAGTCCACAATGCAGAGCAACTTCGACAAGAAAACCGTGCATTCGGGGAACCTGTATCAGATTTTCGCGTACGTGAAGAACAAACAGATTGCCTTCGAGCGCGCGGGGGAGAGCGTTGAGGTGTCGGGCATGCTCCTCTACGCTACGACCGACGAGGACGTCCAGCCCGACTTCAGCTATCGCATGAGTGGCAACCGAATCGGCGCGACGACGCTCGACCTGGACCGCCCCTTTGACGAAATCCGCGCACAGTTGGATGGGATCGCCGACACGCTTACTGGTCCGTCAACTCCGGCTTCGTGAAGGAGCGAACCTGGGCGGCATCCGGGTCGATGGGCGTGACCGTCATGGTCTTTTTCGAGGCCTCCTCAAGTGCGCTCACGGACCGTGCGCTGGCCAGGAGGCGGCTTTCCATGGACGACACGGTCTTGTTGTAGAAGTCCACGGTCTTGGCCAGGTGCTTGCCCAGGTTTTCCATGTGCCCAGCGACGACGCCGAGGCGCTCGTACAGTTCGCGGCCGAGCGCGATGACCTGGTCCGCCTGTTCGTTGATGGACGTCCGCGCCCACGCGGTGGCGCACGTGCGTGCGACCGCCAGTAGCGTGATGGGGGAGCATAGGGCCACGCCTCGGGCCATCGCGTCGTCCAGGAGCGATGCATCAGTGCGCAGTGCCGCCGACAGTGCGGCCTCGGATGGGACAAACAAGATGACCAGCTCGGGTGACGCGCCAAGCGACTGCGCATAGTCGCGTCCAGCCAGAGCCTCGACGTGAGAGCGCAGCGCCTTTGCATGTGCCGACAGCTCGGCGCGGCGTCGAGATTCGGCGTCTTCTCCGCTCTCTTCAATGGCGCACGCCCGCAGGTACGCGTCCATGGGGGCCTTCGCGTCGAGCGCGAGGAACCCCTGCCCGGGCAGATGGATCGTGACGTCGGGACGGCCGAGGTCGCCCGACGATGAAACTGCGCCCCGGCCTCGTCCCCGAGTGAGCGAGCCGATCGAACGCTGCTCCGCGAAGTCCACGTGCGGCATCATGCCGGAAGCCTCCAGGATGCGGGCGAGCTCGACCTCGCCCCACGTGCCGCGTGCGCTTCGCGACCGCAGAGCTCCCTCCAGGGAGGCGGTCGTGCGCGCCAGCTCGACCTCGCGCCTCGCGGACTCGCGCAGCTGCTCGGCGAGGGCGCCGTGCTGACGCGCGCGAATCTGCTCCATTTGATCAACCCGCTGCGTCATCTGCTCCAGCTGCGCGCGCACCGGTGCGAGCGCCTGCAAGACGGAAGCATCACCCTGTGAGCGGGCCTCGGCAGAATCGACCCGCCGGGAGAGCTCTTCTGCGCGCGCCTGCCAGCGGGCAACCTCCGCGCGCAGCGTGCCCGCCTGGTCAGGCGTCGACGCCCGGCGCGCCACCGCGCCCACGTACCCGAGGAGCGCGCCAACCACTAGACCAACGAGGAGAAAAACAAGCGACATACCCATGCGCGCAGTCTACGAACGGCCGTGCACATCTGCGTCCGGCCCGGCTCAACGTGGGTGTTCAACAACCTACCGCCGGTCTGATAAGTCGCCTATCCTGGGTGTAAAACTCAAGGGGGAGTGGCATGGAGCCCGTCGATCCGCGCACGATGCACGTACTGATTCGCGATAAAAAAACGCTGACCTGGCAGGACGAGACCTGGAAAATCGCGGAGGCACGCCGCGATGGGACGCGCATCGTCGTCACTTACACCACCAGCAGCAAAGAGTTTCCATACGGCGAGGAGAGGGCGCGCCTCTACGACCAGGTCGAGCGTCGAACAGTCGACGCACTCGATGAGGTTCGGATCGGCGGCCAGCGCCGGAACAACGTCGAAATCATCTGGACGCTCCGCCGCTCCGGCCACCCGCGCGATCCTCGCTACACGCTCGCGTACCGCACGGCTGACGGCACGCTTAAACTCCATCGCTACGGGCACGACGAAGTACGGGTAAGGTACGCGACAGCGGAGGATCGACAAAACGCCGCCACCCTCAACTACGTCCGCGAGGAAGTGCGCGCGCAGGCTCGACGAGCTGGGGCGACGCTCAACCCGACAGCCCACTATCCCCGCTGGGTGAGCGGTGAGAAGATGCTGCCCGAGGCGATCCTCGCGAACGTGTGGGAATGGCTCCCTCAGGCGCCGCGTCGTTCCGCCCTGGAAGCGTTCCTCGCCGGTACGTCCTCCACGAAGACGGGCGCGAGCGATCGACTGATCATGCCCTTCCCCTCCAATATCGATCAGCGCAACGCGATTCGAGCCGCGCTCACACACCAACTGTCCATCATCGACGGGCCTCCCGGTACGGGTAAAACGCAGACGATCCTCAATCTCATCGCCTCCCTGATCGCGCAAGGCAAGACCGTCGGCGTCGTCGCGGGGGCGAACTCTGCGGTCGACAACGTCGTCGACAAGCTGACGGAGGAAGGCTACGGCTTCCTCGTCGCGAACCTCGGGAAAACGAAGCGCGTCAAGGAATTCCACGAGCGTGAGGGTGTCCTTGAACAGAGGCGCGAAGCGTGGGCTCGCAAGGCGTCCGCTGCGTCGTCGGATGCGCCTGCCGGAGCCGACGAGACTGCGCTGCGGGTCGAAGAAGATCGCCTCGTCGCTCTATGGGAGGATGCTCGAGACATTCCGAAGATCCGCGCGCAGCTGACGGCGGCTCAGCGTGAGCGGCGTCTTTTTGAGGAAAAGGTACAGGAGAGTCGCCGCCCGATTGCGGACATCTCTCATCTGGCTATCTCGAGGCGCCGCTCTGGGCTCATCGGTGACCTGCTTGCCCTCGCTCGCTGCGCGCCGAGGGTGGGGCGTGGTCCTCGGGGCTTCATCGAGCGGGTGCGTCGCTACTTCGTTTACGGCTCCTTAAAGGGCGTTGACCTGGGAGACCCGCACGTCCAGTCGGCGCTCCAGCTCGCCTTCTACCGGGCCAACGAGCAAGAACTATCCGACCGCATCGAGCAAGCCGAGGCCCGCGCTGCCCGCCACGGCCTCGTTGAAGTGAGCGTGCAGTATCGCCGCCACTCACGCGAAGCGTTGGATGCCGCCTTGCTCAGCCGATTCACGCGCGAGCGTCCGAGCCGCCTCAGCCCAACCGAGCGCCTCAAGCGGCAGACAGATATCCTCCTGAGCACCTACCCGGTTGTCGCATCCACGTGTTTTTCGATCCGGAACAACCTGGCCGAGGAAGTGCTGCTCGACTGGATCATCATCGACGAATCCTCTCAGGTTCTGCTCCCCCAGGGGATGGCGGCACTGAGTAAAGCCCGTAACGCTGTCATCGTTGGTGATGACAAGCAGCTCGGCCCGATCTTCCAGGGATGGGATGAGAGCAAGCAGGAGCCGCCCGCGCCGCGCTTCGACGTCCGTTCGCTCTCGCTGCTCGACTCCATCAAAATAATGCCGGAGTCGGCGCAGGTAGCGAGCACTCTGCTCAAGGAACATTACCGGTGTCATCCCGCGATCATCGAGTTCTGCAACCGCATGTACTACGGCGGTCAGCTCATTCCGATGCGCGTCCCTGCCGACGATGCACCCGATCCGCTCGCGATCATCTATGCAGCGCCCGGAAACCACGCGCGACGCCCATCGCGCGGCAGTGGCTTCTTCTCGCAGCGAGAAATCGACATCGTCACCGACCTTGAGGATGTGCGCAGCATCCGGGACGGCGTCGAGCTCGAGGGGACAGACGAGTCGGGCGACTTCGTGGTGGGCGTCGTGACTCCGTTTCGGGCACAGGCAACGAATATGAGTAAAAGGATTCGTAGCGGCCTCGGCGATGGGTCTCATCCGCGATGGCTGGCGGAGACCGCGCACAAATTCCAGGGGCGCGGTGCGGGCACGATCATTCTGTCCACCGTCCTCAACGCTCACGACCGCTCGGCGGCACAGGACTTTTACGACGATAATGCCCTGACGAACGTGATTGTGTCGCGAGCCAAAGACCGCTTCGTCGTCGTGACCACGCACGGGGGAGTCCGGCTCAGCCGAAACGTGAGAGCCTTGCTCGAGTACATCGAGATGTGCGATCCGAGCGCCGTCGTCCAGTCGGACATCGTGTCCATTTTCGACGTCCTCTACAACGCGTATAGCGAGTCGCTCGAGCGGTATTCTCAGGTTAAGTGGGCTGATCGTCGGCGCTCGCCCGCAGAAAATGTTGCGGAACAATGTCTGCGAGATGTGCTCGCAGAACCCAGGTATGCGCGCTTTGGCTATCAGACCCAAGTGTTCCTGCGGGATGCGTTGCCGAATACGCGCCGCTTGAACGAGGAACAACGATCTTTCGTGTTTCGGGACAGCGCGCTCGACTTCGGGGTGTACTCGCGTGTGACGAAGCGCCTTCTCCTTGCCATCGAGGTAGACGGGTGGACGTTCCACGGCATGAGCCAGAAACAGCAGAAGCGCGACGGCCTCAAAGATTCGATCATGTCCGCGTATGGAGTTCCCGTCCTGCGTCTGCCCACGATCGGATCCGGGGAGGAGCAGAAGATCCGCGAGGAGTTGGATCGGCTCCTTTAGGAAACGTCTGATGCACTCGGTGGGTTCACCCCGTAACTGACTCGGCGGCCTCCCGTCGTGATCGTCTACAGGAATGGACGAGGCCGGGGCTGGTTCATGCACATCCGTGCGGTTTCGGGAATGTGGGTGGGAGGATGTGCGTGATGGTTGCGCAGCATTCTGAATGTTTCGTGCTGGTTCTGCGCGTACCCTAAAACGGTAGGGCGCGCCTCCAAGGACGGGGGCACGCCGCAGGGCACCTCACCGTGGAGGAGTACAACGCCATGACGGTTCCACCATTGTTCGATCACCTCGATAGCGAGGATGAGGATCAGCTGCGGCGCGACGCCGCGTCGCGGGAAACAGGCCTTTCGTCCCGTGGAGGGCCGGGGGTTGATGACGACGCCCCGCCCGCGGGTGCCCATCCCCGGCTTCAAGCGTGGCTGCACGTCGAACCGTTCTATTGGGTGATGCGCGTGGTCTACGTGTGCCTCGCCGCAGGAGCCATCTTCGCCGTCTACATCAACGGCGTCGCCGAAGGATGGTGGAGAGCCTGGGGCGAAAAACCCAGCGTCGCAGCCACAGCCCCCGTCGTGAACCCCACACCCGCACCAACAGTGTCGAGCGAGGCGGCCATGTCGGGCGGCTACCAGATCGGCCCCGACGGCGTCCTCGTACGCCCCGCCCAATACGCCGCAGACACCTACACCAAACCCGAACTCCCTGAAGAAGCCAAGGAAAACACCGAACGCGGAGCAGAAACAGCCGCAGAACACTACCTCGCACTACTCGTCTACGCATGGAACACCGGAGACACCCAACCGTTCGCGGACATGTCGGATCCTTCATCGGAATTTGCTTCCTCGTACATCCGCGATATTGATACTGCCTATGAAAACGGATGGATTTATGGGACGGAATCAAAAGTTCAACATGTATTTCGCCTTGAGCCGGTTGGAGAAGAACATGGCAATGTTCAAGCTAACACGATCGGTGTGAAGCTTCAGATTTCCTCGGTCGAAGGTGTGACTTGTCAAGGGCAGAAGATAACCGTCAATAAACATGAATACACGTCTACTCTATCACTGTTCATGACCTGGAAAGATGGACGTTGGATCGAAACACAAGGGCGGATGATCAGCGAAAATGAAAAATAAACGCTCAACATTCGTATCCTCAGTTGTGACAGTTTCTCTTGCTGGCACGCTTGTAAGCGCGCCTTCCATCGCTCTTGCTGACAGCGAGACTGAGGGAAGATTTGGTTACCACTCAGATGCTGTCGGAAGTGGTGTTATGACATCCCTATGGGACTATCAGAGCAGCACGCTGATGAGTAGCGTCCAATCGTCGCCCGTGTTTACTCCGAAGGATGACACAATCCGTCAGTCCAATACGAGAACGCCCACAGCTGAAGCTGATCACTACGTCGACTGGGCTCACTGCGCTGCTGACTCGCAAGATCCTGATGTTCCTGACTACTTACGCGTCGCGATATGTGCCTATCCTCCGCCAGAACATGGAGAGGACGCCAATCCTCAACGTGTTCCGACGACCCGTGAGATTCTCTTGGCCGCAGCCACTCTCATTCACGCTGATGGTGCTGGCTTGCATAAGCGCCCCGCCAGGACGTCATACACGAACAAGTATGTCCCCACGCTCGTGGCGGCCACCCACCCGACCCAAACCCACACGATCAATCTGCTCGGACACGACATCACCATCACCCTGACCGCCACCTCCTACACGTGGAGTTGGGGCGACGGCACCCCGGACCTGACCACGACCTCGCCGGGAATGCCCTGGCACAAGGGCATGGACCCCAACACCGACCCCGCTCTCATCCGCCACTACTACACCCCGCCCAACGGCTGGCGCTCACGCTTCGACGGCCCCTACCCCAACGCGACACGCACCATCACCCTGACCACCACCTGGAGCGGTACGGTCACCAATCCCTTCACCGGAGAAACCCAAACCATCAACGGCCTGGTCACCACGACGGAGACAACAGGCCCCTTCCCCCTCAACCACCTCATCGTCTCAAACACCGACACCTGGGAAGAAAAACAAGGCCACTAGATGGCCGTGTGGGTAAGGACCTACGCCACCACCATCGCCGCAGTTCCCGCACACATGAGAGCGAGGCCTAGCAGGTAGCGCCGCGTGAAACGCTCGTGAAACGCCACGGCTGACACCGCGACGGTCACGAGAATCGACAGCTTATCGATGGGCACCACGACCGATGCAGGCCCATCTTTCAAGGCGTGATAGTAGGCCAGCCATGACGCGCACGTCGCAGCGCCCGACGCGACGATAAACGCGACCTCCCGGCCGGGAATCGACCGGACCTCGCCAAGGCGTCCCTGCATGCACACGATCACCCACGCCATCGCCAGCACCACCAGCGTGCGCACCGCCGTCCCCAGCGTCGGATCCACACCCGAAATGCCGACCTTCCCGAGGATCGACGTCAGCGCCGCGAATAGTGCGGACGCGAGCGCGAACGTCAGCCAGCTGCCACCCCCGCGCAGCGCACGCGGCAGGCCTGAGAGGTCGGAGGGCTCCACCATGAGAAGCGTCCCCACCGTGATGACGACGATTCCAATGCCGCCCCACACGCTCACGGGTTCACCCAGCAGGATGAGCGCGAGGATGATCGCCAGGACCGTCGACAGCTTATCGATGGGGGCGACACGGGATACGTCCCCCCGAGACAGTGCCGCGAAGTAACACAGCCACGAGGCCCCCGTTGCCAGCCCTGACAATACCAGGAACACTAGCGAACGCTCGTCGATGACGGTGACGTCGGGGGCTGTGCCGGTGAGGACAGCCATGCCCCACGCGCCAACGGCCACGACGACCGTTCGCAGTGCCGTCGCGACGGTCGAATTCGTCGACGCGACGCCCGCCTTAGCCAGGACCGAGGTTAGTCCCGCAAACAAGGCAGACAAGCAGGCCGCGACGATCCACATGAGACCAGCCTAGGCCCGACGCTGACGTCCGCGCACCTGAGAATAATGACGGTGTGTCATGGGCGCCAAATCGCAGAAAAAGTAGGCTATAGTTGTCGCGTATCCAGGCCTCGTGTTGGGGTCACAACGCAGTGTAAAGGAATGACATGTGGGGCAGCCTCAACAAACCGGGTGCTCATGGTGAAAACGTCGGGAATGGGCGAGACCTCCAGCGTGAAACAAGCGGTGGGGAGTTGACGGCAGCTCAACGGAGCGAGGCTGAACAGCATGCGGTCGAATTCCTGAAGAAGCTCGTGCGCGTGCCCGGCGTGCGCATCAACCGCGACGACTTCCTGCGCCAGGAACTGCGTGAGCGTGGTGTGCCCGAAGAGGTGATTCGGAGGGCGATCGACACCAGCCCTGCGTTCGCCGGTGTCCCGCTAGCCGATCTCGATAGGCTGGCTGAGCAAGCTATCTCCTACGAGACGAACAAATCCGCAGCAATGTCCTTCGCGGCGGGTATCCCCGGCGGCTTCGCGATGCTCGGGACGATTCCCGCTGACATCACGCAGTACTACGTGCATGCCTTCAGGATCGTGCAGAAGCTTGCATACCTCTACGGATGGCCCGAATTGCTTAGTGCGAAGGAAGAGGTGGATGATGGGACGATCGGGATCATCGCTATTCTGTTTGGTGTGATGCTCGATGTTGAGGAAGCTGCCATGTCGCTTTCCTCATTTGCCAGTTCGGCTGTGATGGACACGGTTAAAAAACATGTGACTAAGCAGTTCCTGGTGAAGACATCATGGTACCGGGCTGCCAAAAAGACTCTGCAGTATATCGGCGTCAATCTGACCAAGAAAGCCTTCACTCAGGGATTCTCAAAGGTGCTCCCCGTCATTGGTGGTGTTGTATCGAGTGGCTTGACTTTTATGTCGCTTCAGTCGCAGTCATCTCGACTGAAGAAACACCTGCGCGAGCTTCCTCCTCCCGGTATTGATAATGAGACGTGGAAGCGGGTCATCACAGCAGCGAACTCTGTCGAACAGGAACCGAGTATCGTGGGTGCTGTCGATGCGGCTTTCCAAGGGAGAGTTGGGATCGCTGCGGTTGGCGTGGTGAGTGCAGCGTCGGGTGTCACCAGCGGCGTCAAGGGGCTCTTCGGTTGGAATAAGTAGCATCTCGGAGACGAGGCCGGGGCTGGGGATGCGCTTAACTACGAACGAAGCACAGGCCTCTGCGCAGTGTTTAACGGGCCACTGTTTCCTACTTTTTCAGCCCCGGGAGAGGGAAAACCTGCCACCATATGCGGGTGAATGAGACGACGAAACCGGCCCTGGCCTCGTCCCAGACCGAGGCGGGCCCCCTGATCCTGCAGGCCTTCGCCTGGGACATGGCGCCGGACGCCAGCCACTGGCGCTACCTCGCCCAGCACGCCCAAGCGATTGCGGACCTGGGTGTCACCATCATCTGGCTGCCACCCGCCTACAAGGGACACGAGGGCATCAACGACGTCGGCTACGGCGTCTACGACCTGTACGACCTGGGCGAGTTTGACCAGCGTGGCTCCGTGCCCACGAAGTACGGGACGAAGGACGAATACCTGGCCGCCATCGAGGCCCTGCATGAGGCGGGAATCGCCGTGTGCGCCGACATCGTCCTCAACCACCGCATGGGCGCCGACGCGACCGAGACCGTGCGAGCCACCCCGATCAACCCCCAGGACCGTCATGAGGCCATCGGCGAGCCCGAGATGATCGAGGCGTGGACCCGCTTCACGTTCCCGGGGCGCGCGGGCGCGTACTCGGACTTCACGTGGGACTGGACGTGCTTCCACGGCGTCGACTGGGACGAGGCCACCAAGCGCAACGGCCTGTGGCTCTTCGAGGGCAAACACTGGAACGAGTCCGTCGACACGGAGTTCGGCAACTTCGACTACCTCATGGGCTGCGATGTGCACGTCACCGAACCCCGCGTCAGCGAGGAGCTGGACCGCTGGGGTCGCTGGTACGTCGAGACGACCGGCGTGGACGCGCTGCGTCTGGACGCCGTCAAGCACGTGGGTTCCGACTTCTACGCGCGTTGGCTGAGCGACCTGCGCACCTCCACGGGCCGCCTTCTGCCCGCCGTCGGCGAATACTGGAACGGCGACGTGCGTGAGCTCGAAAGCTACCTGGCGAGGGTCTCCGACGTCATGCTCTTCGACGTTCCCCTGCACTACCACCTCCACGACGCGTCGATTTCGGACGGCAACGTCGACTTGTCCCGACTGTGGGAGAACACGCTGACGGCGTCCCACCCCGACCAGTCCGTCACGTTCGTCGAGAACCACGACACCCAGCCCGGCCAGTCGCTGGCCTCAACGGTTGCCCCCTGGTTCAAGGCGGCCGCTTACGCCCTCATCCTCTTCCACGAGGCTGGGGTTCCCTGCGTGTTCTGGGGTGACCTCCTCGGTTCTCCCGATTCTGACGACCTGCCCGCCGTGCGCGAGCTGCCGATCCTCATGGGGATCCGTGCCCGCGCGGCCGTCGGACGCCAGCACAATGCTTTCGACGATCCCGACGTGGTCGGTTTCGCCCGCGAAGGCAAGGAAGAGATTCCCGGCTCCGGATGCGCGGTCATCCTCTCCGACCGAATGGCCGCCGAGAAGACACTCTACGTGGGAACTCGCCACGCGGGCGAGGAATGGGAATGCGTCATCGGCGGCCACCCGAGCGTGCGTGTCGCGGACGATGGGACCCTTACCGGCACCGTGAGCGACGGAGGCCTCAGCGTCTACGCGCCGCGCGCGTGAGCGCATCACACGCCCCGGCCTCGTCCCCGTCGACGAGGCCGGGAAACGTGTGCGTACGAGCGCTACTCCTGGGTGCCACCCAGGGCGGGAATGCGTTCGATCTGATCCTTGAAAAAGGCCTCGGCCGACGCGACGAAACGCTCGATGCTGGTCGACACCTGCGCGTCCGTCAGGCCGTATCGGGCGGTGACGAACTGCTCGGCGCACAGGCGCTGACGGCCGTCGTCCAGCGACGCCACGTAGACCTTCGGCCACGTGGTCGCTCCGTTCCAGTCATTGCACGCCTGAATGAGGCGCTGACGAAGCTCCATCGATACGTCCTCGGGGATCGCGGCCCACATGCTCAGGTCCGTGCCATCGTTCGCGATCGAAAAGATGAAGTAGCCGCGCCCGATGCCCATGTGCAGGCTCTGGTCTTCCACCCTGTAGTTGAAGTCGTTACGGTCGAAGTAATCGATCAGCCGTTGCACGTTGAGCGGACGCACAATGGTGCGGCGCGAAATGGCGGCCTTGCACTCGGCGATGATTTCCGGCGCGTCCTCGTTGGTCGGATCCATGGCGACGCACTGCTCCAGGTACGTCAGCGCGCTCTCCTCCTCGTCCTGCCAGTACAGGGCCGTGCCAATCCGGTAGTACCAGCGTGGGTCCGCCATGCCTTCAGCTTCGACGCTGCGCAGCAGCTCGATCGCGTGCTTGATGTGATCGCGGAAAGAATCCATGTAGGGCTGTGCGTAGTTGATGTAGGCGCGCGCCAGCAGACTCGTCAGCTCGTAATCCATCGCCGACGGGGGCTGCCCCTCGATGAGCGCGATGATCTTTTGGTGTTCCTTCTCCTCGTGCAAGAGATTAATCTGGTCGATGAGCGACGAGCGAGAATCCACGGAATCTCCTTCAAACGATGCCGAATGTGACTGCCTGATCACAAGCATAACAGGGCGCGTGTCGGCTCTGTGTCGCTGATGGACCGCTCGCTGTCTAGGCTGACAGGGTGGACCAGACCAGCATGAATGAGGACCGCGTGAACGACGACCTGCGTGCGTGTATGAGCGAGGCCGACGCTGCCCAGTGGGACGAAATCCAGCAGTGGAAGGCCTCCCAGCTGAGCGACAAACGCCCCCGCGCTATCACGCAGAAGATGAAGTCGGCAGCCCTCGCACCGGTGGGCAAAGCAGTGTCCATTGCGCGCAAGGTTCCCGGCGAGGAAGCGCTGAGGCGAACCATGTCATCCGCAGCCCTCGGACTGCTCGAGCTGGCTGCCTCCGCATCTGAGGCCTCGGTGCGCCGCACGCGCATCCTCAAGGCTTATCGCGCGGCCGGACACGACGTGACAAGCCTGCGAGACATCCGCTCTCTGCCTCTCGACCAGGTGCTCGCGGTCAAGCCTCGCCTGAGCCTCGCATACTCGGGTACGGCAGCCGCGGAGGGGGCGGTCAGCGGCGTGTTCGCCTCCGGTGGCTCCCTCGCCGCTGTGCTCGGCATGGGCGTCGCGTCGGCGCCCGGCGTGGGCGTCACCGCCTCGGCGATGGCCGTCGATATTACGACCTTCCTGGCAGCAGCCACGCGTCTCGTCGCCCACACCGCTGCCTACTACGGCTACGACTCCGAGGATCCCTCAGAACGCCTCTTTTCCACGATGGTGCTCTCCCAGGCGATCGACCCGGCCGGCAGCGGGCGTGACTTCGTCGTCGAAAAGCAGGCGACGATGCTCGCCTTCAACCAGGTGATGCGCGACCTCGCGCGCAAGGGATCCCTCGAATCGCTCGGCGGAAGCGCGATCGTGAGCGCCATGAAATCACTCTTCTCAGCGATGGGCGTTCGTCTGGCCAGCCGCAAGCTCGCCCAGATCGTTCCCGTCGCCGGAATCGTCGTGAGCGCAGGGCTCAACGCGGCGCTCATGCGCACCATTGGGGAGACGGCGGATCACCTCTACCGGGAACGTTTCCTCGCCGAGCGTTACGGGCGGGTGGCCGACAGCGGAGAGGCCTCAAGCGCCCTCGTGGTTTCCCCACAGGGCACGGATATCAACGCGGACGTCGCTCGCTACCTCGAACTGACCGAGGCTGAGAGTCGTGCGTAGTAAGGTGGCGTCCCTCTTTCAGGCGAAAGGCTTTCGGCGTTGGTGGCGGATGCGAAAACGCTACTGCCTGATGGTGCGCAGAGGACGGTCATGAGCGAAAGCACGGAGGAGATGAACGACGCGATCGACGAGATGCGTGCGCGCATGAGCACTGACGACCTCGCCCAGTGGGACGCAATCCAGGAATGGAAAGCCGCGCAGATTCGCCCCATCAGGCCTCGTGTCATCTCGCAGCGTATTCGCTCGTATCTGCTCGCGCCCCTCGCGAAGGCAGTTTCTCTTGCCCGCAAGGTGCCCGGCGGGGCGGCTGTCACTGGTGCGGTGGCCTCTGGGATCCTCAAGCTCGTCGAGCTTGGGACATCAGCCGCCGAGTCTTCGATCAGCCGCGAGCGAATCGTGAGGGCTTTCCGTCGGGCTGGGTGTGATATCGAGTGCCTCGAGGACATCCGACACTCGAGCCTGGCGCAGATTCGCTCAGTGAAGCCGCACTTGAAGGTGGGCTATTGCGGGGTTGCGGCCGCCGAGGGAGCGATCAGCAGCATCGTCGCGTCGGGAGGATCGGTCGCTGTGCTTGCCGGACTAGGTGTCGCCTCGGCCCCCGGTGTCGGCGTGGTGGCGGCCGCGATCGGACTCGACATTATGACGTTCCTAGCATCCGCGACGCGCCTGGTTTCTCACACGGCTGCCTACTACGGGTACGACACCGAGGACCCCGCGGAAGCCCTTTTCGCCGCGATGGTTTTGTCCCAGGCGATATCTCCGGAGAGCGAGGGCAGCGCCTTCGTCATCGAGAAAGAGACCTCGATGCTCCTTCTCAACAAGGTGATGCGTAAGCTCGCCAGACGCGGATCGATGGAGACCATCGGGAACAATGCACTCACCGCGTCGGTCAACTCCCTGTTCGCGGCTCTCGGAGCGCGTCTCGTCGGCATGAAGATCGCCCAAATTGTGCCGATCATCGGCATTATCGTGGGCGTGAGCCTCAACGCGTCCCTCATCCGCACCATCGGCGTGACGGCGGATCACCTCTACCGCGAACGTCTTTTGATGGAGCGTTACGCGCAGGGGGAGGATGAGGATTCCCCCGCAGCGGGTGCTACGGGGGAATCCAACGAAGATGATCTGGATGCGCAGATCACGCGCTACGTCGAGCTAGCCGAGGCCGAGGGACGCCGATAGCGCGCCCGCACGATCAGCTCCTCGAGTTCCAGTTCTGCCAGTCGTTCCAGTCGTCGTCCTGAGCGTCGACCGAGATCATCGGCATGCGCGCGGACGAGGCCTGGTCCTCGTTCTCCGCCTCAATGGCGTCGTTGTGGTCCTCGCGCTGCTTGCGGCGCTTGCCCCAACCCCAGCGCTTGCGGCGCTTCGACTCGCCCTCCTGTTCGCGGCGCGCCTCCTCATTCCATGAGAATTCGGAGTTCCAGTCTTCCTGGAATTGGGCGGGTACCGCCGGCGCCTGGGGCGTGACGGACGGCTGCGGGGCGACGGACGCCTGGGGGGCCTGGGGGGCCTGGGGGGCCTGGGGCATGGTCGGCGTCTGCGGTACGAACGGAGCCGGGGGCACGGCCGTCTGAGGCGCCTGTGTATGCGTGACCTGAGGCGTTGTCGGCACGTACGGCGCGGCCGGGGCAGCGGGAGCGGCTGCCTGTTCGGGGGCAACAGGTGCGGTCTCGGCGCGTGTCGTCGCAGACCAATCGAAGGAATTCACCCGGCGGACACGAGGAATCTGGGCCGTCGGGAGCTCACCAGCATCGATCACGGGATCAAACGAGGCCTGCTGCGTAGGCTCAGGTTCGGGCTCGGGTGCGGGAGGGACGATGAGTTCCGGCTCGGGAATGACGACCGGCTCCGGCTCGGGTTCCGGCTCGGGTGCGACGATGGGTTCCGGCTCGGGAACCGCAATCGGCTCCGGTTCCGGTTCGGGCTGAGGGATGATGATCGGTTCGGGCTCGGGTACGACGACGGGTTCGGGCTCAGGTTCGGGCTGAGGGATGATGATCGGTTCGGGCTCGGGTACGACGACGGGTTCGGGCTCAGGTTCCGGCTCAGGGACGACGGCCGGTTCCGGGACGACAAGGGGTTCCGGCTCGGGCTGGGGGATGACGATCGGCTCTGGTTCGGGCTGAGGAACAACGATGGGTTCTGGCTCAGGTGCGACTCCATGCCGAACCTTCGGGATCAGCATTGTTGCAGGAGCATCATCTTGGTCTGCGGGCGGCGCCGGCACAGGGGCCGAGACGCGCGACTCGCTATGTGCCAGCTCAGTTGTCGGGTGCTCGTGGTAGACCTCGGCCTCGTGCGTGAGGGCCGTGGCCGTCGAGACCTGCTCAGCGGGTATGCCCCGGGCGGGCGTCGGAATATCCGCAGGAGCAGGAACAGGATCTGCTGGAGCTGAGGGCATATAGCGATCGGAGCGACGCTGGGGGGAACCGGCAAGCGCAGTGGCGTCCTGCCCCTGGGGGAAACCCGGAGCATAGTTCGCAGCAGGTACGTCCGACCCCTGAGCCATCGGCTGCATCGGCTGTGTCGGCTGCGCAGGGAAAACAGCGGGGCGGTGCCCGTCGCGCGAGCGCCTGCGCTTTGGAGGCTTCGCTTCCTGAACGGGAGCCTCGGGCGCGGGAACCGCAGGTTCGGGACGCGACTTGTGCTGCCAGACAAAGCCGGTATCACGCGGCTTGGGCTGTGGGAGCGAGGCGAGATCGAGCGCAGACGAATCGGCTGCGGAGGGGCGTCGCGTTGCCTCGGGCGAAACCGTTGCTTCTCGGCCCTGATCCACTGCCGGGGCGGTGGCAGTCCGTAGCGACATGTCTGCGGATCGATCCGCAGCGGAAGGCCCCGAGGCCTGCGTCCCCTGAGGGGCGCTCGGGCGACGTGCGTGGGACGGAGATGCGCTCTGTCCTGCCCCCTGGTTGGACTCCTTCGAGCGCTTTGAACGAACCACGTAAATGACGATGACGACGACCAGCACGATGACGATGAGGCCGACGATTAAGGCGATCAGCAGCCCGAGAGAGGGGCCCGAAGAGGAATCGGAATCGGACGAGGCGGGGGCTGAGCTGGCGGAGGGCGCTTGACTGCCGGGAACAGGCGTTGCGCCCCACAGATCCTTCAGTGCGTTCGCACCGGCCGCCGCGGACGGATTCCCGCCGGCAGCAAGTGTTCCGTTCACCGTGATGACCTGCGGGACAGTGCTCGTCCACGTCGACACGGAGAGTGCTCGTCCCTCGTAGGTCGTTGCAGAGGTCGCTGCGCCCGATGTTGCGGACTGTACTTCGCCTTCGACGCTGAGAGACACGGAGGCGAAAGTGAGGGAAGTGCCGAACGTTTTCCGATACGCGGCAAGGGTCTGGTCGGTGCGAGCGGAGAGCACGAATGTCCCCGATTTCTGGAGGGTGAACTCGGATTCATCCTGGGCGCGTGTGTACATCAGCTGCATGTGGCAGATAGTGGCGTCGTCGCGCGTCACGAACTCGACGCGCTGGTCCGTGGAACTACCCGCGTATGGTGTGCATGTGGATTCACTCATCGTCCGAGAGGGATCGACGATGGTCAAGGTGTCGACGAGCTGGCCGTCCTTGGTGAGGACGTATGCCTCCGATAGGGTCGGGGCGTCCGCTGCGTGAGCGCCGAATACGACCGTCGACGTGATGAGCAAAGCCCCGAGCGTGGCGCACAGGGCGCGAAAGAATCGCATGCAGTCCTCCTGATATGAACCACTCGATTATCGTCTGTTCGTGGATACA
>ERZ773049.295-NODE-295-length-31869-cov-37.094738_pt1 | contig 31869 bp, 30 predicted proteins | sample MGYA00580633_ERZ773049 | MGnify/ENA primary metagenome ERZ773049 (study PRJEB29015, sample SAMEA2737991) | human oral metagenome | biome: human oral; feature: human-associated habitat; material: dental | place: China | collected 2066 ...
GAACCACCGGCCAGGGAACGCCGCAGGAACTGCCACCACACTAAGAGACTCACCCGGGAACTGACGTGCACGGCGTGTGCCTAGCCTCGGAACACTGCATACTTGGCCCTATGGCTCAGCGTATCGGCATCCTCACGGCGGGCGGCGACGCCCCGGGACTCAACGCAGCGATCCGAGGCTTCGGGAAGGCGGCGATTCAGCAGCACGGGTGGGAACTCATCGGCTTCCGAGACGGCATGCGGGGTCTGGCCGAGAACCGCTTCACCGAGCTCGATGCCGCCGCACTGTCCGGAATCCTCACCACCGGCGGAACCATGCTGGGAACCAGCCGGGATAAGGTGCATCGCATGATGGTGGGCGGAGAGCCCCGTGACATGGTGCCCTCGATCGTGGAGAACTGCGAGAAGAACGGGATCGACGCGCTCGTGTGCCTCGGTGGGGGCGGCACCGCGAAAAACGCCAAGCGCCTCATGGACGCGGGACTCAACGTCATCCACCTGCCCAAGACCATCGACAACGACATCGTCCACACCGATTCCTCCTTCGGCTTCGCCACGGCTCTGGAGATCGCCACGGAGGCCGTGGACAGGTTGCACTCGACGGCGCACTCCCACCACCGCATCATCCTCACTGAGATCATGGGGCACCGGGCCGGGTGGCTGGCCCTGGGCGCCGGCATCGCAGGCGGGGCGGATGTCATCCTGCTGCCCGAGATTCCGTACTCGGTGGACGCGATCGCGGACAAGATCGAGCGCCGCCGCTCCCACGGATCGTCCTTCTCGGTGGTGGCCGTGGCCGAGGGGGCGCTGTCGGTGACGGATCACGCAGAGTTGGAGCACGCCCGGGCCCTGGTCAAGGACGCCTCCAGCCCCGAGCGCAAGGCGATGGCCAAGCGAGGCGTTGAACGACTGGAGGCCTCCCATCGCGCCAATACCTTCACCCTGGCCGAGCAGCTGGAGGGTTTAACCGGCCTGGAGGCGCGTGTCTCCATCCTGGGGTATGTGCAGCGTGGCGGCTCGCCCTGCGGGGCCGACCGCATGCTGGGCACGCGCCTGGGAGTAGCCGGCGCCAACGCGATCGCCGAGGGCCGTTACGGCGTTATGGTCGCCGACCGCGGCAATGGGACAGAGCTGGTGCCGCTCAAGGACGTGGCCGGACGCACCAAGTTCGTTCCAGCCGACCACGAGTGGATCCAGGCCGCCCGCGCCGTGGGGACGGCGCTGGGGGACTGAGTCCTCGGCCTGAGCGGCGTGCGGCTCTGTAAACTCCCGCGCCTCAGCGGGGGAGGAGCGGCCCCTGGATCCAGGCGATCTCTCCCGGTTCCACACCGGCCGGGGCATCACCGGAGACGATGACGTCGGCGCGCTCCCAAGGGCGGTCCTTGGTGAAGAAGGTGCGCTCGCCCGCCATCCACCAGTGCCAGAAGCGCACCGACTCCTCGGCGTTGCCGTTGACGCCCTCTGCGATGTCGCGGCTGATGCCGCGGCGCTCGGCCACATCGTCTCCGGTCTGGACCCAGACGTGAGCGTCAATGAGGCTACCGACCGCTCGTAGGCCGGCTCCGGTTCCTTCGACGACGACCAGGGGAGAGCCGGTCGGGATGCGGATGGAGCCCTCGCGGCCGTGTTCCCGCCACTTGTCCGGGACGAGGTCGAGGCAGCCGGTCTCACGCAACTGAGTTAGGGTGTCGACGAGCAGCTGGTCCCAGTCGTAGAGCGGCTCGTTCCAGATGAGGTCGTCAAGGTGGAAGGCTTGCGCGCCGGGGACGGCCGCCGTTAGTGCCGCGGTGAGCGTTGTCTTGCCGGAGCCGCCTCGTCCGTCGACGGCGATGATCGCCGGCCGTCCCTCCGGAGCTCCGATAAGACTCAGCAGGTGAGCCACGAAGTCGTCGGTGCCGCTGACCCGCCACTGAGTGACTGCGGGCTCCTCGGGCTGGAGCTGGATGGACTCAGTGCCATTCACCTGCCGGAAACGATTGTCGTCGGTGAGGTTTTGATAATTATTCATGCGATGTTTCTCCTTGGATACCAATCAAGTGCTACCATACCATCATGGCTCACTTTTTTGTTCTTGATATTATATACACGCAGGGCGCTGAAGCCGTCGATCCCTACCTGGAGGCCCATCGTCAGTACCTTACCCACCATTACAAAAATGGTAGATTCCTAGCCAGTGGGCGCAAGGATCCCAGAACGGGCGGTATCATTATTGCTGTCGGTACGCGCAACGAGATTTCAGAAGTTGTGACTGAAGACCCGTTCGTAGTGAACGGTGTCGCAAAGTATGCCATTACCGAATTTATTCCGACAATGACGTCACCTCATCTCGAGAATTATCGCGAAAACCTGTAAATAGTGAACATAAGTCTCCAATCAATGTAAAGAACGGCTCATGATGGTCAGATCGAGGAGCTGTCCGAGCTTCTCACCTGCCTGCGGGACAGTGCCGACAATGTTGAAACCATAGCGTTCGTGCAGATGTACCGAGGCCATGTTGCCGGCCTCGATGAGAGCGATCATAGTGCGGTCCCCGGCCGCTCTGGAGGCCTCGATCAATGCGGCCAGAAGCCTGGAGCCAAGGCCATGACCTTGAACGGCTGGGGACAGGTAGATCGAGTCCTCGACCGTGCGGGCATAACCCTCGTAGGAGTGCCATGCACCGGCGACCGCGAAGCCGACGATCTCTTGAGGCTTACCGTCCACATGGGCGACGAGTGCCGTTCCGCGCTGGACCATGGGGGCCAGCCATGCCTCAGCCTGGCCTGGATCCTGCTCAACGCTCGTCCAGATCGCCAGGGACTCCCGTACGGCCGCATTGCGGAGACAACGGATACCGGGGGAGTCCTCCATGGTTGCTGGACGGATCCGGTAGATCCTTGCCGTCGTCATGAGCCGCCTTTCTCAACATATTGGGCCAGGTATCGGCCCGTCAGAGTCGTCCGGTCCGTCACCATCTGGTCGGCGTTCCGGTGAACACGATACGACCGCCGTCATGGCCTGCTCCGGGGCCGAGATCGATGATCCTCCAGTCAGCGTGCGCCATGATGGCCTGATGATGCTCGGTGACGAGCACCGACGACGTCGTGGTTTTCAGCAGAGATCCGTGCGGTCGTCTCTCCGATAGTTTCTCCAGCTCTCACGGAAGCGATTGTGCCGGGTGGCGCCAGATCACGCCTGAGCAGCAGCACAGAGCAGCGCGGAAGCACCACTCACCTATTGCCGATAATGTGCATTATGTCATTCTTGCTGAAGTTGGGGGCTCCCCTCCGATGGCCTCCCCGTCACCCCCAAGAAGACCCGTCGACGCGCACCACTACGCTGCGCACTTTCATCCATCACGTCCGTCACGTCGTGCGAACCGCGGACACCGTGTAACGTTCGCAGAGCGCGCCGGCAGGCTCGCCCACCAAATATTTTCATCAGGGAGCCTCATGTTCCTTGCACTACGCGAGATCCACCACGAACCCGCTCGCTTCGCCCTCATCATCTCCGTCATCACCCTGGTGGCGTACCTCACTTTTTTTCTGGGCTCATTGGCCATCGGACTGGCACACCTCTACCGCGCCGGAATCGACGGTTGGAACAGTGCCAGCATCGTCATCACCGACGCCTCCAATGAGAACCTCTCCGCCTCACGTCTGAGTGACGAACAGGTCAGCACCGCCAAGGCTCTGGCCAAGGAGAACGGCACAACCGCATCAACCCTTATGAGCATGGCCGCCGTGGCCCAGGCTCCGGACGTCAAGGACGAGGATGGCGAGGCATTGAGAGATGACGTTTTCGCCCTCGGCATCGACCTGGATGGAGAGCTCAGTCCTGCTGTGGCCAGCGGCCGAGCGATTTCCAACCCCGGTAAGGAGATTCTCGTTGACGACTCCCTTGAGGCCAAGGGAGTCAGACTTGGCGACACAATCCGGCTCCTGGGCTCCGACCACGACTGGACAATCGTCGGCTTCACCAAGGACACGACCCTTCAAGCGGCTCCCATGGTGACCCTGGATCGTCAAGCACTGAGTCAGCACGGACCCGCCAGCCTGTCCCCCGCGGTCTCGGCGGTCGCGTTCAAGGCGGACCTCACCACAGACGGCCAGGCCATGAAGACCGCGCAGGATGCGGGTCTGACGATCCTCACCAGCGAGGAGCTCATTGAGACACTACCCGGATACTCGGCACAAGTCCTCACCTTCAGCCTCATGATCGGTTCGCTGATCATCATCGCCTCGACCGTGCTGGGCATCTTCATCTATGTGCTGACCCTGCAGAAGCGATCAGTTCTAGGGATCCTCAAGGCACGTGGTATACCCACGGGCTATCTCATCCGTTCCGGCTGCGCGCAGACACTCGTGCTGGCAGTCACCGGTGTCGGTACTGGGCTGCTCCTGACGTTAGGGACCTCCTTGGCTCTGCCCAGCGCCGTGCCGTTCAGACTCTCCGTTCCCCTCGATCTGCTCATCGCCGCCGCCTTCATCCTCATCTCTGTCATCGGCGGTTTCATCTCCGTGCGGATCATCTCCAAAATAGACCCAGCAGAGGCCATCTCATGACGACGTCCACGGCACCAACCACAGTCATGTCCCTGAACTCGGTGAGCCGGGATTACCGCCAAGGCGATGAAACCGTTCACGCGCTGCGCAGCACGAACCTTCAGCTCCGCGCCGGTGAGCTGGTGGGCATTCTGGGGCCATCCGGCTCGGGGAAGTCAACGCTCCTGACTGTCATGGGCGGTTTGCGCACCCCTTCCAGCGGTACTGTCACCATCTCAGGCGAGCCATTCTCCGCACTGCCGGAGAAGCGCAGGGCCAGGCTCCGGTTTCGGCGCATCGGTTTCGTTCTCCAGGCCTCGGGCCTGGTTCCCTTCCTAAGGCTCAACGACCAGTTCGGTCTGCACAACCGGGTGAGCCGCACGAAAGATAACACCGATAGACGCGACCATCTCCTGGACTCACTCGGTATCTCGAAGCGAGCTCACGCCTACCCCTCCGAGCTCTCCGGGGGCGAGCGGCAGCGCGCTGCCATCGCGGTGGCGCTCTATCACGACCCGGACATCATCCTTGCAGACGAACCGACCGCCTCCCTGGACACCAGACATGCTCAGGATGTGGCCCACCTGCTTGCTGGTCAGACCCACGAGCTAGGCAAGGCCACCGTCATGGTCACCCACGACGAACGGCTTCTCCCCATGTGCGACCGGGTTCTGGGCATGCACGACGGCGTCCTGACCGAGAAGAACGGCAGAGCCGACTCGCACTGAGCCCGCGCTGGTTCGTCCCTGCCCGGCGAACTACAGTCGTGAGGCGTGTCCACGATTCCGAACTCTGACCACTTCCCCACGGCCGTCTTCCTCGGTGACTCCGTCACGACCGGCTGGCGAGCACTGAGCCATCCCCGCAACCGCTGGACGTCGCTGGTGTGCGAGCACCAGCGGTGGCGGGAAGTGAATCTGGCGGCGGACGGTCTCGGCTTCTTCGCGCGCCGCGGAGGTCATCTTCCCGGAGGCCAGCGCTCGCCGTCGTGCCGAGACAGAACCTGGTTGGAGGCGGTTCTACGCTGTGAGCCCGACGTCGTTACGATCAGCCTGGGCCTAAATGACGCCGCTTTCCTCCCCTCACAGCGTGAGCTGGTCGAACAGGCAATCGACCATGACCTCACCTTCATCTCCGCCCGGCTGCGGAGTGCAACGATCGTCATCGCCCCCTATTTTCCCTCTCTGGAGATCGGCCCCAGGTTCCAGGCCATCCACCGGCTCGTCCACGAGAGGGCCACCTCTGTGGGCCTGACCTCCACCGATGCGCTGACGACGGCGATCAACGGCGACGAGGATCGACTGGCCATCGACGGCATCCATCCCGACGACGCCGGGCACGCCCAGATGGCCCGCGCCATGATCTCCTTCTACGCCGGGATCCTGCCGAGCACGTAACCTTCCATTCACGTTTGCGCAGGTCAGTTGGGGAATGACTCCCTCGAGGCATATGCTTGAGAGCAGATCGCACAACCGTGAACGACCAAGGAGCTCGAGGACCCACTAGTGGAGTCACACCGCGAACCCACACTGGCTGATGTTGCCCAGGCTGCAGGCGTCTCGCTAACCACAGTCTCCCGCGTGCTGAACAACCGCGGCTACCTCTCCCAGGAGACACGGGAGCGGGTAGCCGAGGCGATCGCACAGCTGAACTATCGCCCCAATCAGATCGCCCGGGCGCTGCACGGCAAGTCCACGCAGTCGATCGGGCTGATCGTTCCTACTGTCGCCCTACCCTTCTTCGGCGAGCTCACCGAGCACGTCGAGGATTTCTTGGCCGACCGTGGCTATAGGACGTTCGTCTGCAACTCCATGGGCAAGGCGGACCGAGAGCTCGAGTACCTCGACCTGCTGGTCTCGCACCGGGTTGACGGCATCATCTCCAGCGCTCACAACGACGGCCTGGCCGACTACAGCTCGATTCATCTGCCTGTGGTCAGTGTGGATCGGGAGCTCTCCCCCACGGTGCCCAATGTCCGCTGCGACAACGAGGCCGGCGGCCGTATCGCCGCCGAGTACCTGCTCAAGAGAGGGGCGCGTCGTCCAGCGCTGTTGACTTCTCGCACCGGTATTCACAACCTGCGGGAGAAGGGATACCGCCAGGTACTCCAGCAGGCCGGTATCGAACCGGTGGTCCTTACCGTCGATTTCAACACCCCCAACGCCGAACGCCCTGCCCTTATCCGCGAACGGCTCGAAATCGTCGCCGATGACGTTGACGCAGTCTTCGCCACCGATGATCTCGCTGCCGCTCAAGTGGTGGAGTGGGCTGCCGAGCGTGGCCTGAGGATTCCTGACGACTTCAAGGTCGTCGGTTTCGACGGCACGATCGCCATGCAGCACGCCCTGCCGTCGCTGACAACTATCCAGCAACCCATCGCGAAGCTGGCCCGAGCCGCCGTCGACCTGCTCTTGAACCGAATCGAGTCCATCCCCTCGGGCGATGACCACTCTAGCGTGTCCCGAAAGCACCTTCGGGCCCCCTCCCCCATGGAAGTCAAGCTGCTCATCGGTCGCACCGCCTAGTGAATGGCTAGTGACACACCGGTGAGGCCCCGACCTTGTCGGTCGGGGCCTCACCGAGTTCCTGTCACGGCGAAGTCTCAGCGGATCAGACCTTGGCCTCCGCGGTGTCGGCCTGGGCACCTTCCTCGTCGTCGCCAGACTCCTCGGTCTTGCGCACGACGTCGAAGAGGGCGTCACCCCGGTGGATCGTTCCCGCAGCGTGCTTTTCGATGCCCTCGTACCCCTGGGCGTTGGATACGACGATCGGAGTGACGGTCTGGTAACCGGCGGCTCCGACAGCAGCCCAGTCGACGTCCACCAGAGGCATGCCGCGCAGGACCTTGTCGCCGACCTTGACCTTAGGACTGAAGTGCTTGCCGTCGAGCTGGACGGTCTCCATCCCGATGTGGATGAGCAGCTCGACGCCGCTGGCCGCGCGCAGTCCATAGGCGTGCCCGGTCGGGAAGGCCACAAGGACCTCGCCGTCGACCGGGGAGACAACCGGCCCCCCGGCGGGTGCGATGGCCATGCCCGGGCCGAGCATGCCGGAGGCGAAGCTCTGATCCTCCACCTCGGACAGCGGCATTGCGCGCCCCTGGATCGGGGCGGTGACGGTGAAGTCCTCGGCGGCCTCGGCGGGCAGCTCGACGGTCTCGGCGTGCTCGGCCATGGCCTCGGCCTCCAGGGCCGCCTCGTCGGCGTCGATATCGTCCCCGGCCAGCGAGGCCTTGCCGCGAGTGGTGCCGTAGGCAAAGGCAGCGGCGAAAGCGGCGATGAAGACGATCACCTCGAGAATGAGGTACTTGAGGATGTCGTCGGGGACGATCGAGACGAAGCCGACGAATCCGGCGGCGCCCAGAGCCTGGTTGTGGATGTCGAGCAGAGCAATAGCAGCGCCCCCGACGGAGGCCACGCCCATCCCGATGAAGAAGGGCCAGCGCAGACGCAGGTTGACACCGAAGATCGCGGGCTCGGTAATGCCGACGATCGCAGAGACACCACCGGCACCGGCCAGCCCCTTCATCTTGGAGTCCTTGGTCAGGAAGAAGACCGCCAGGGTCACGGCGCCCTGGGCGATGTTGGCCATGGAGGCGATCGGGAAGATGAAGGATCCGGGACCGCCGCTGCTCATCTGCGCGATAAGAGGCAGCTCCACCGCCGGGAAGGACTGGTGCAGGCCAGTGACGACGATCGGCGAGTAGACCAGGCCGAAGAGGAAACCGCCCACGGGGCCTGCGGTCGTGTACAGCCAGCTCAGGCCGTTAGTGATTCCATCGGAGAGCTCACGCGCCAGAGGGCCGACGACGACGAAGGTGAGGAAGCCGGTCACCAGCAGCGTGATGAGCGGGGTCAGCAGGAAGTCAGCAGTCCCGGACAGGCGCTTGTGGAGCCATTTCTCGATGTACGCCAGCAGCCATGAGACGCACAGGACGGGAATGACCATGGCCTGGTAGCCGATCTTGTCCACGGTCAGGCCGAAAAGGTGCCACACCTCAATGGTGCCGGCCTGCCGAGCCGTCTCGATCTCGTAGGCGCTGGTCAGCTGGGTGGAGACCATGGCAGCCCCCATGGCCGCGCCCAGGTAGACGTTGCCACCGAAGCGCTTGACCGCGGAGAAGCCGACAAGCACGGGCAGGAAGGCGAAAGCCGCCGAGGAGACGAGGTTGATGACGTCGTCGTAGTCGGCGAGCCACGAGAACCTGTCGACCAACCCGTAGGCGCCAGTGGGGTTGTCCGAGGCGACGAAGGCGGGCGAAGTGAAGAAGTCTGCTGTGAGGACGTTGTGGATCGCCATCATGAGACCACCGGCCACCAGGGCCGGGAGCAGAGGCACGAAGATGTCGGCGATCGCCTTGATGAAACGGGAGAGTGGGTTACCGCTCTTGGCGGCCTGCTCCTTGGCCTCGTCCTTGGAGACCTCCTTGACCCCTCCGGTGTGGATCATCTCGGAGAAGACGAGGTCGACGTCTCCCGGTCCGACGATGATTTGGAACATGCCGCCCGCGATGAAGGTGCCCTTGAGGTCCGGGTCCTTATCGAGAGCTTTCTGGTCGACCTTGTCCATGTCGTTGAGGACAAGACGTAGACGCGTCGCGCAGTGCGCTGCTGCGTTGATGTTGTCGGCGCCGCCGACGTACGTCAGGACGTCCTTCGCCACGCGGGCGTGATCCATTGCCACCCGGGGTTCCTTTCTCGTGATGGGACCGCAACAGCTGGGAGGGCTGGGAAACCCGCTGGTCGGGAACGTCGCTGACTCCCGGCGGCCACACCTATGTCAATCGTTGGTCACAGTACAGTGAGTCACAGCACTCTGCAACCGGAGAGGTAGCCCCGGTCTATTCCCCGAATCCGAGCTGCTGAACCGTCGTTTCCCCGCGTCATGGTGCGAGCCTCAGAGGGCTTCGGGGACCGGTGTGAAAGTCCTGACGCGGCCGGATTTCAGCGTGAGGACTCCCCCCGCCAGAAGTCGCGCTCCCGAGCTGTCGGGATCGACGAAGCTGCGCATCGTGAAGGCCAGGGCCCCGTCGCCGACGAAGACCTCGGTCAGTGAACGGTCATGAACGATCTCCAGTACCGAAGCACACCCTTCGGGAAGCGTCACCGTACGCTCGGCGCCGTGCTGGGTGTATCGGGAAGTCGAGCGATCCACCCGGAGCGCTCCCCCGTCCAGGATGATGTCCACGTAAGACCGATCGGTCCCGATCCGCACTCCCCACGCTCCTGAGGTTCGGTCCGGCTCCGCCTCCAGACGCAGCTGCCAGCTGCGGTGCCCGTGCAGCTCAGCCGGCTCGTACTGACCGGAGTCAAGAGGCGTCCCCACCAGAGCCGGTTGTCCGGCGTCGTGAGGCAGGTCGGTGGCGGGACGTTGAATGAGTCGACCGTTCTTCAGGCTCAATGCCCGGGGCAGACTCAGGGCGTGAACCCACTGGCCGGACTGGATCGAGGGCTGGTCATCCTCGGAAGCGTTGCCGGCCCAGGCGGTCAGCAGCACCGGCCCAGGCTCGGAGGGCCTGCGCGCGAAGACCTGGGGAGCGTAGAACTCAAAGCCGCGGTCAACCTCGTGAAAGGTGCCGTCGGTGTCTCGAAGCTCGGTCCCCTTAAGGTGCCCCACCGTGTAAACGCAGGGGAATATGTTCTCGAATCCTTCCCGCTGCGGGGTGATGCCCTGGGGGCACCAGATGAGAACGTCCCACTCCTCGCCGGTGTCCTCGTCCGTCACCCGCACCAGACCAGGGCACTCCCACATGTAGCCGAAGGAGCTGAAGGCGCCGCCCGCGCCGGGGAAGGTAAGCTCGCCCTCGAATTCCCAGGAGACCAGGTCCCAGGAGCGGTACAGGACCGCAGCACCGGTCTCGTTGACCCGCTGGACGCCGATGAGCATCCGGTACTCCCCCGGCCGATCGGGGTCCCGGAAAACCTGCGGGTCGCGGTAGTGGGCGGTGTAACCCTCGGCGTTGGCGGGGATGAGGGGGTTGCCGGGCCACTTGGTGAAATTTCTCAGATCACTGCTGGTGACCAGGCACTGGCTGGCGGTGCGCTCGTCGGTGACCGGATCCTTGAGGTTGCCGGTGTAGAAGAGCTGATAGGGGGCCTGGACGGGGGCTCCTTCGAGCTCGCGGCCCTCCAGGACGATCGCGTTGCCGGAGTAGGCGCCGGACAGGTCGTAAGAGGAGTCGGGGACGATGGTGGGCCCGTGGTGGTTCCAGTGCAGCAGATCTGTCGAGGAGGAATGGCCCCAGTAGACCAGCTTGCGGTGGGGATGGAACGGGCTGAACTGGAAGAAGGCGTGATAGGTAGCTCCATCGACCAGGAGGCCGTTGGGGTCGTTGAGCCGTCCCACGGGTGGAACGACGTGGAAGCGCGGATAATCGGGGTCGTCGGCCGCAGCGGAAGTAGCAATAGCGTCCAGGGCCAGGCCCTTGAGGTCCTCAGTCACGCTCGGATGTTAGCAGGACCACTCCCCCGTGCCGGGTGGGCGACCGATGGAAGGCCGGCGGGCGGTCAGTTTTGAGGTCAGTGAAAGTACGGGATGATGAGCCACAGCCCGAACAGGGCGATCATGGCGGCGATGACGATGAAGACGGCCGCCAGGACCTGAGCCAGGCGTACGCCCTCGACCTGGCCGGCCTCGTGCTTGGCGTGCACCGTGGCCATCATGCGGGCGGCCAGCGAGCAGATGACGAGGATGAAGGCGGTTCCCAGCACTGTGACTACAGTCACCAGCCCCAACGAGCCCCAGTCGATCGTCATACCAGTCATGCCATGGATCCTGTCCTCATCGGCTGCGCGCTCTCCTGGTCTGTTGTGCCATTGACGATCTCGGAGCGCACTTCTTCAAGCGTACGCGGTTGGCGTCCCATCTCCGGGTCCCGCTTGCCGACGACGACCTCGGAGGCGTCATTGACGTTGGAGAAGTCCACTCGGTGGTGGCCTGCCTGCCGAATGATCGCGAGAGCCCCGAGAATGAGCAGGCAGATGACGGCGATGGTGCCCGGCACCCCTCCCTTGACTGCGACGTAGGAGGTGGCAGCACCCACCAAACCCGAGCACGGGAGCGTCACCAACCAGGCGATTGCCATCTTTCCGGCGGTCCCCCAGGACACTTTGGTACCCCGGCCGATTCCCGAGCCCAGGATGGAGCCGGTGCAGATGTGGGTGGTGGACAGGGCGAAGCCCAGATGGGACGAGGCCAGGATCGCTACCGTTGAGGCGGTCTCGGAGGCGAAGCCCTGCGGGGCCTCGACGTGCACCAGTCCTCGTCCCATGGTCCGCATGATGCGCCATCCGCCGGAGTAGGTTCCTAGACCAATAGCAAGTCCCGCCGCAGCGATGACCCACCAATGCGGTCCGGTGCCGGCCTGCTGGTAGCCGCCGGCCACAAGTGCAAGGGTGATGACCCCCATGGTCTTCTGTCCGTCGGACGTGCCGTGGGACAGGGCCACCAGTGAGGCGGTCACTCGCTGGCTGCTGCGGAAGAGCCTCTGCGAATACGGGTTGGTCGGATGAGCGATGCGATAGGCGAGCGCCGTCGCCAGCGCCGAGGCCAGCCCGGCCACGACCGGTGCGATAACGGCCGGCAGGATGATCTTGGAGATCACTGTTCCCCAGTGGACGCCCTGGACGCCGGCAGCCACAACCACCGCTCCGATGAGCCCCCCAAACAGCGCATGCGACGACGATGAGGGCAGCCCGAAGAGCCAGGTCGCCAGGTTCCACAAGATGGCGCCGGCCAAACCCGCGAAGATCATAGCCGGCGCCGCCTGGACCACAGCGTCATCGAACATTCCGTGAGAGATCGTCTTGGAGACCTCTGTCGACAGACAGGCGCCAATCACGTTGAGCACCGCGGCGACCAGAACCGCTCGCCTCGGTGTGAAAGCGCCGGTCGCCACCGACGTCGCCATGGCATTGGACGAGTCGTGGAAACCATTGGTGAAGTCGAAGACAAGAGCAGTGACGACGACAACGATCACGAGGAAGAGAATGGTGCTCATACCGTTCCCGATGGGAGATTGAGTGACCCTTCCCGCCGCCCTTCCGGGCGGGCGCGGGGCCCGGGGCGCTTGAGCGCAACCCACCAGTATTGTTACCCGCCGACCGCCCCGCTGCCTAACCGATCGCGCGAAGGCTCGGCATCAACACCTGACGTCTCCTGCATACGCGATACTCAGGAGCCAGCGACACGGTCTTTCGTCCCAACCGGGAACAACGGCCCTGAGCCGATTGTCACGTCCCACAAAGGACTCACGACGCGCTGGGATTGCCCGAAAAGAGGGGCCTGTCACGATAGGGTCGCCACATGGCAGCGGATACCACTAACAGCCTGGACAGCATCCACAGCGGAACCCTCCCCGGAACGAGCTCCGACACGGAGTCGATGACGGACATCGATCTGGGGATCGACCTGGGAACGACCCGCACCGTCGTTGTACGTGCTGATCGGGGAAACTATCCGGTTCTCAGCTTCGCCGACGATAACGGTGACGAGCACGACTTCATGCCTTCGTTGACCGCGCTGCGCGATGGTGAGCTCGTCCACGGTTTCGCTGCCAGGCAGGCCGCCCATCAGGGCGCCCCTTTGCTGCGTAGCCTCAAACGCGTTCTGGCATCCCCCACGCTGACCGCCTCCACCCCGGTGATATTGGGCGAGCAGACCTTCTCCGCCTTGGAGGTTCTCACCAGCTACTTGCGCCACCTGCGAACGGAGCTGTCGAAGCAGGATGTGGACATCAACCGGGCCCGCGCAGTCGTTGCGGTACCCGCCCACGCCTATGGGGCCCAGCGCCTGCTGACCCTGGAGGCCTTCCAAGGGGCTGGCTTCTGCGTCGCTGCCATGCTCAACGAGCCCAGCGCCGCAGGTTTCGAGTACACGCATCGCAAGGCGACAACCGTCTCCGCCAAGCGCACCCGGGTCCTGGTCTACGACCTGGGAGGGGGCACGTTCGATACCTCCCTGGTCGACGTCATCGGCACCTCGCACGAGGTTCTGGCCTCTCACGGGCTGGGCGACCTGGGCGGTGACGACATCGACCTGCTCATGGCCACGATGGTGCTGAACAAAGCCGGGATCGCGGAGCAGGATCTGTCCCACACCGAGCTTGACGACCTGCTGGATCAGTGCCGGGACGCCAAGGAGCACCTGACCCCTCAGAGCCGCCGGGTGCTCGTCGTCCTGCGGGGCCAGGACATCGTCCTGCCCGTGGCGGATCTGTATCAGGCCAGCACTCCACTCATCGAGCGCTCGCTGGCCACGATGGCTCCGCTGGTCGGCAGACTCGACGACGGCAGCCCTGACCTGACAGACATCGCCGGCGTCTATCTGGTGGGCGGCGCGTCCGGTTTTCCGCTGGTCCCCCGACTCGTGCGCGAGCGCTTCGGGCGTCGAGTCCATCGCTCCCCCTACCCGGGAGCCTCCACGGCCATCGGTCTGGCAATCGCTGCCGACCGCAGCAGCGATTACGACCTCACCGATCGTCTCTCGCGCGGTTTCGGGGTCTTCCGTGAGGCCGACGCCGGTCACCGACTCACCTTCGATGCGATTCTCAACCCGGAGTCCGTCCAAGCCTCCCCCGACGGCCGTGAGGGAACGGTCCTGACCCGCGAGTACGATGCGGCCCACAACATCGGCTGGTACCGATTCGTTGAATGCGCCGACGTCGATGAGGCCGGCGAGCCCCGAGGTGAGATCGCCCCCTACCAGGACATCGTCTTCCCCTTCGACGCATCGTTGCGGGACATGGACGATCAGGAGCTGCGCACCTACTCCGTGGAACGGCGCGACCAGGGTCCTCGGATCCAGGAGCACTACCGCATCGATGAGGCCGGTCTGGTGCGAGTTACCATCACCGACCTCACCGACGGGTACAGCCGTCGCTACGTCCTGGGACGGCGCACCGAGTAGGTCGAGTAGGTCTTCGCGGACCCGAGTCGATCAGTGCGCACGACGGCACACGCGATCAGGGGCGCGCAGCATCGGAGACCCGGGTCAGAGTCCGGATCTCCTCATCACTGAGCTCAAGGGTCAGGGCGTCCACAATCGGAGCCAGTTGCCTCAGGCTGCGCGCCGAGGCCAGCGGGGCGGTGACGCCGGGCCGGTCGCGCAGCCAGGCCAGCGCCACTGCGGCGGGCTCCACCCGGTGGGCTTCAGCGATCTGGACGACGGCGTCGACGACGTCGTAGCACTCCGGCCGCTGGTAGTCGGCGACCATGTCAGCGCGATCTCCGTGGACCGCTTCGCCCCGACGGTACTTTCCCGTGAGGAAGCCCGCGGCCAGAGCGAAATAGGGCATCATCCCCATGCCGAGCTCGGCAGCAGTCTGCCCCCTGCCGCCCGGGCCTTCGACATCGTCGCGATGGAGGAGGTTGTAATGGGGCTGCAAGACGATGGGCCTGGCGCAGCCCTGGGAATCGGCGATAGCGAACCACTGCCGGATGCGCTCGGGCGCGTAGTTAGACAGTCCCACATATCTGATCTTGCCGGCTCGTCGGGCCTCTTCGAAGGCGGAGACAGTCTCCTCAAGCGGGGTGGACTCGTCATCGAAATGGGCATAGTAGATGTCGATGGCCTCGGTGCGCAGACGCGACAGTGACTCCTCCAGCGCCAGGCGGACGTTACCGGCGCTCAGTCCGGGCCGGTCGGGTTTGGTGGACACCTTCGTGGCCAGGACAATGCGATCACGCACGGGGCGTGAGGATAGCCAGTTCCCGATGACGGCCTCCGACTCCCCTCCGGAGTTGCCCGGCGCCCAGTATGAGTATCCGTCGGCGGTGTCGACGAGGTTTCCGCCTGCATCCAGGTAGGCGTCGAGAACGTCGAAGGAGACGGCTTCGTCCGCCGTCCAGCCGAAGACATTGCCTCCCAGCCCGATGGGATTGATCTGGAGGTCAGCGAGCGCGCGTGTCGATGTTCCAGTCATGTTCTCTCCTGATCTCTCAACGGCGCCTTGATGACATTTTGTCCTGTCATAGCAAGGCCAACAGGGTCAGGATACGTCCGAGGCCGGAACCCTACCCGCGGTTCCAGCCTCGGCGAACAACGCGCTCAGGAACGTTTCCCCTTGAGGATCAGATGGCCTGCTGCCGTTTTGCCGCCCGGCGCTTGGCCAGCTCGTCCTCGACGAGTGGCGTCCCAAGCGCCTGAGCATGGTCGACGGGCAGGTCCGCCAGTGCGCCCTCGACCTCGTGCCATACCCTACCCACCGCGATGCCGAACACACCCTGGCCGCCGGCAACGAGGTCGACGACCTCATCGGCGGAGGTGCACTCATAGACCGAGGCTCCGTCGCTCATCAGGGTGATGGAGGCCAGATCCTCCACGCCGCGCGAATGCAGAGCGCTGACAGCCGTGCGGATCTGCTGCAGGGACACCCCGGTATCCAGAAGCCGCTTGACGACCTTGAGAACAAGAATGTCACGGAAGGAGTAGAGGCGCTGGGAACCCGATCCCCTGGCGCTGCGGATCGACGGCTCGACCAGGCCTGTACGAGCCCAGTAGTCGAGCTGACGGTAGGTGATGCCGGCTGCACGGCAGGCGACTGGACCCCGGTAGCCCGAATCGGCGTCGAGCTGCGGGAGCGGATCTCCGAACAGCATGCCCTGAGTACGCTGAGGCCTCGCTACCGCACTGGCTTCATTCATGCTCACGAGCTGCTCCTGTCACCGGAATGAGACGCGCCTGCAAGTGACGCGGCGGCTCGCTTCGTGCGGCCACGACTCCACGATAGGGCCAGTTGGGGCGATGCTCAACGAAGGGCACGCCCTATCTCGATGTGCCGTCAGGCATGAATCTTCAGGTGAGGATGAGCATCTTGCTCGGAACACAGAGCATTCGCCCGAAATGGAGCCGTTCCACCAGTAGCACACCGACAATCAGAAGTGCCGCAGATCACATCTCAAGTCACACGAGTCACATCAGTCCCGCGTGTCGTCGGCGAGGTCGTTGGTCCGCAACAGCATTCGCCGCCATTGCTCGAACTGCTCGGCTCCGTAATCATCGCTGAGATCGACGGCCCTGAGCCGTGTCAGAGAACTGCTGGCGTGTACCGGGAACCGGTGGTAGCCACTTAGAAGAAGCCCCTCACCCGGAGTGCAGGGAACCGCCATGACCTTGTCCGCGCATGCGGGCGCCTCGACGACCAGCCTGGCGACAAGGCGCGCGTCGTCGTCGACGTCGAGCTCGGTGCGCCCGATACGCCCGCCCAAGGCTTCAACGATGTCATCGAGGAGCCTGGGCCAAGACGGCGAGTGATACGAACCGTGAGCCTGCAGAACCAGTCCTTCATGGGCAGTCACCGGAATCGCCAACATCGCCGGCCCACCATCCTCCACGAGGACAGCGACCAGGCCGTCATCAGGATTGGTGGACCTGACGCCCACCAACTGCATCAATGGCACGCCCCAACCCTAAGGGGAGCCGCTCGATCCTGTCCCGGGAACGCGCACGCTACAAGTGCTGACTTTCGTCGACTCGCGGAGCCATTAGAGCGCTTTCACCAGGCGCTCGCGCGAGCATGTTGTCAGCCCAGTGAGTCGACGGCGCGGCGCAGCAGAATCGTGTGCAGATCCGCGACGAGCTCAGCCAATTCGCGAGCCGTCTCTTCACCGGCGCTACGGGACCGAGACCGGCGCGGGGCCACCGCCTGGTCGATCGTGTCCGCCTCGCGCTCGGCCGACGCCCGTACCGCACGCAGGTTGCGCAGAGGCACGCCCTTGCGGGTGATCTCCAAAGCCAGACGCACGGTTCTCAGATTCTGCTGACTGTAGCGCCCCCGGACATCGGGACTGACGAGACCAACAGAAACGAGCTCTTCGATCTGGGACTCGCTGGCACCGGAGTGAACCAGGAGTGCTTCCAGGTCCATGGGCCCATCGTCAACGATCCTGCCGTCACGAGCGACCACGCGGGCAATGGGCTGGGGGGCAGGAGCATCGGCGTCGGTATCCAGGCGCGCCAGACGGTCCCGAATGACATGCAACGGAAGGTACTCGTCCCGCTGCACCGCCAAGGCGTAGCGCAAACGCTCCAGATCCGCCTGGGAATAGCGCCTGTACCCGTTGCCGACGCGGTGGGGGCTGATGAGCCCCTCCCCCTCAAGGTAGCGAACCTTGGAGATCGACAGGGCCGGAAACTCCACCTTGAGGAGATCCACCACCTGCCCGATCTTCATCACCGGATCACGGGAGATACCGCGGGGCCAAGTCCCGCCGTCCGGGAGCTCGGAAGCGTCGGGCGAGGAGGAGGGCCGCTTCTCATTTCGTGCGGTTGCGGAGCTCACCGAGACGCGGCTCCGCCTTGGGGGCCGGGGTGGTAGGTCATCCGGTATTTACCGATCTGGACCTCATCACCGGAGCGGAGAGCCACCTGCTCCACACGCGTGCGGTTGACGTAAGTGCCGTTGAGAGAGCCCGAGTCTCGAACCCCGTAGCCACCGTCGGGCAGGGAGGAGAAGACCGCGTGCTTCCTGGAGACGGTGACGTCGTCCAGGAAAATGTCGGCACGCGGGTGGCGCCCCACGGTTGTCTCCTCGGCATCCAGGAGGAATCGCGCCCCTGTGGTCGGTCCATGATGGACGAGAAGAAGCGCTGTCCCCGACGGTAGAGCAGCGATCGCGGCGGCGTCCTGCTGACTCAGCCCCACCATCGGAGAGGAGACCGAGTCAGCGACATCGGCAACCCCGAAGGTCTGGGTGGAGGAGGGATCCTGCTCGATCGGCCTGCTCGACATCATTCCTGCCCCTCAGTTCGTTGCGGCGCCCGGTGCGCCGCCTCAGGCACCACCATACCGTTCGTTGCACCGACGTCGAGTCAGCATCGCGACATAACTTGCTCAGAATAACGAGAAGCCTACCCGCCGGCCGCCCCGGCCGACGCCGCGAGGTGATCGGGAGCACCGCATGAGGGTCTCAGAAAGGTAACGGCGCCCCCTGATGTTGCTCAGGTTAGGACAAAGGTCCCATCAATGGGCGGGACGTTGTCGATCAGGCAGACGCTGAGCGGACATGACGGGCGGCGAGAGCGCGGCGTAGGTCGTCAAGACTCTTGAGAAGGAGCCGACGCAGGGCGATCGGCGCTCCGGGGTGGGAAGAGAGCCAGTCGTCAACCGCCTGAGCATCGTCCTCGTCCCCGCAGGTGGGGAACAGCCCCAGGACCAGCCGGGTGGCGATCTCCTGATCTCGATCGGCCCATATCCCTTGAAGCTCCTGGAGGTAGCGAGAGGTGAACGGGGCCGTCAACCGGCGGTGAGCGTCGACGGCGAAACCCGCGATCAGGGCGTCGACATGGTCGTTGCTCAATGTTGTGTCACTCAGAAGACGGTTGAAGACCTCCGTCTTGAGCTCTTCTCGGGGCCGCGAGCTGGTGACCTTCAGGTGGCGGGTCAGACCGCCGGCCGTCGGGTCCGCCTCCCGCTGTGCGTCAAGCTCCTCAGTGCTGACGGCGTCCAGCCTCGCCAGAGCGGTCAGCGCCCGCCACCTCAGATCGGTGTCGAGCTCCAGTCCGGGAAGGTCGCCGTTGAGCAGCCCCCGGATGCGGGCGACGACCTGCGATGCGACGTCCTCGCCGAGTAGGCCCGCCTGCCCCGCGGCCTCCAGCCAGGCGCGAGCACGGATGAGCTGGGAGTCTGAGCCCGGCGCAGCGGCACGCAGTCTGCTCCAGCCACCGCGCACGGAGAGAGGCTCAGAGTCTTCCGGCTCCCCTGTCGGGTCGTCTGCAAGGAGTCTGTCCAATAGCGCCCGACGTGTCCCGGGGCCGCTGTACCGGCTGGCTGCTCGCAGTGCCTGGCTCAGCAGCGTGGCCAGGGTGCCCGGTTCGGTGTCGTCGTCGGCGTGCGCCAGGACGGCCTCCACGAACAGCGGTGAGCCGATGAAGGCGTCCCGCAGAAGGTTGTGCAGCATCGACCATGCCAGGGCCCGGGCCATGGGGTCGCGGACGGACCCGAGCGAGGCGGCCAGACAGGACAGGGAGTCATTGTCCGGTCGCACGACGGCATAGGTAAGGTCCTCGTCGTTGACAAGGATGACGTCGGGTGCGAGCAGCCCCGCCGCCTCTGGGACCTCGACTTGCTCGGTCTCTATGGTCACCGGCAGACGGTGGGTGCGCACCAGCGCACCGTCCTCATCCAAGGAGTACAGACCGACGACGAGCGTGTGCGGACGCAGCACTGGCTCCCCGGTGATCGGGTCGGTGCCCTCCTGGCGAAGAGTCAGTGAGGCGATCCGCCCACCGTCAACGACCAACTCGTTGGTAAGGATGGAGGGACCCGCTGTGTGCAGCCAGGCCCGGGCCCAGTCCTGCATGTCGCGGCCTGATACTTGCGAAAGCACGTCAAGGAAGTCGTCCAAGGAGGCGTTGCCGTAGGCGCTGCGCTCGAAGAGACGCCCGGCTGCCTTCAGGAAGGCGTCCTGGCCCACATGGGCGACAAGCTGTTTGAGGACGGAGGCGCCCTTGGCGTACGTGATGCCGTCGAAGGCCTGACGGGCGGCCTCGACGTCGTCTACCTGCGCAACGATGGGGTGGGTGGTAGCTGGCCGGGAGTCCTCCAGGTACGCCCAGGCCTTACGGGTGGAGGCGAAGCTCACCCATGCCTCGGTGAAGCCGGCGGCCTCGCTCGCCGCCCAGGTCCCCTGGTGGTCGGCGAAGGACTCCTTGAGCCATGTGTCCTCCCACCAGGTGGGAGTGACGAGGTCGCCGAACCACATGTGGCACATCTCGTGGAGGATCGTGTTTGCGCGCCCCGCCCTTTGGGAGCGGGTGACCGGCCCGCGGAAGAGGAAGAGGTCCTCGTTGAAGGTGACGCAGCCGGGATTCTCCATGGCACCGAGGTTGTACTCCGGAACGAGTACGCTGTCGTAGGAGTCCCAGGGATATCCATAGCTGTAGACCCGATCGTAGAAGTCCAGGCCCGCCCGCGTGACATCGAGGAGCTCGACGGCGTCGAGCTGGTCGGCCAGGCTGGCCCGGCAGGACCACGACAACGGGACGGTGAGCCCTTCGCGGCCCGGGGAGCTCCACCGCCCGGTCACCCGGTGCCAGGGGCCGGCGGCCAGCGCGGTGAGGTAGCTGGGCAGAGGCTTGGAGACGGCGAAGGACGTCACCTCGACGTCACCACCGACCTCACCGCTGTCGGTGTCGGCCGAGTCAGCCGGCGCGTGCGCACTCGAGCCGCCTGTCACCGGACACATGTTGGACATGACCGTCCAGCCGCGCGGATGGGTGACCTCCAGCGAGAAGCGAGTCTTGAGGTCCGGCTGCTCCATAACCGGCCATGCCCGACGCGCGTCGGAGGGCTCAAAGTGGGTGTAAAGGTAGGTCGCGCCATCAACTGGGTCGTGGAAGCGGTGCAGTCCCTGGCCCGAGTTGGAGTAGAGGCCGCGCGCCTCGACCTCCAGCACATGCTCGCCCGGACCCAGGATGGGCAGGGCGAGGCGGGCTCCGTCCCAGGCCACCGCGGCCGGCTGTCCGTCGACGCTGAGCGAATCGACCGACTGCCCCACGAAGTCCACCCACAGTCCTTCGGCCTGACGTCTGATGTGCAGATGCATTCGGCAGTGGACCGTGAAGACGACCTCACTGGGATCGATGGCAGTAGTGACGTCGATTGCCACGTGGCTGGAGGCCACCTGGCACACCGAGGCCCGCCAAGAGGCTTCCTCGTGACGCAGGTTCGTGAGGCTGTCCGAGCGAGCCGGAGCGGTCGTCGTCATGTGCGGGAGTCTCGCGGAAGGTGGGGAGGATGGAGGCTGAGGCGGAGCTCAGCTCCACTTCTCCTCGGTGCGCTCGGACGTGGCCCACAGCGTGTGGTAGACCCCCTCGACGTCGTCCGTGCGGTGGTAGGTGTGCGAGCCGAAGAAGTCGCGCTGTCCCTGAATGAGGGCGGCCGGCAGTCGCGGTGAGCGCAGCTGGTCGACGTAGGCCAGGGAGGAGGCGAAGGCCGGGGCCGGGACGCCGGTGGTGGCGGAGGTCGCAACGACCTGACGCCAGGCGGGTAGCACCCGGGAGAGGGAAGAGGCGAAGACCGGCGCCGTCAGCAGGCTGGCGAGGTTGGGGTTCTCGTCATGAGCGCGGGTGATGTCGTCCAGGAATCGGGCCCGGATGATGCAGCCTCCCCGCCAGATGCGGGCCATCGCCCCCAGGTCGATGTTCCAGCCGAACCGGCTCGAGGCGGTGGCGATCTCATCGAAGCCCTGGGCGTAAGCGGCGATCTTGGATCCGTAGAGGGCCTGCCTGACGGCGTCCACGAAGGCGCGCCGCTCCTCGGAGTCGGCCAAAGTCGGGGTTGAGGTTCCCGGGGCGATGTCTGCGGCCTGGACAGCGGCTCGCGCCACGCCGGCCGAGGAGACGGCACGGGCGAAGGTGGCCTCGGCGATGGCGGGCACGGCCACCCCCAGCTCAAGAGCCGTCTGGGTAGTCCATACCCCGGTGCCCTTCTGGCCGGCCGCGTCCACGACGATGTCGACGAAGGGTCTTGAGGTTGCGGCGTCGGTGTGGGAGAGGACCTCGGTGGTGATGTCGATGAGGTAGGAGTCGAGCTCGGAGTCCTTCCAGGAGCGGAAGACCTCAGCAATCTCGGGGACGGTGAAGCCACCGACGTGGCGCAGCAGGTCGTAGGCCTCGGCAATGAGCTGCATGTCGGCATACTCGATGCCGTTGTGAACCATCTTGACGAAGTGACCGGCGCCGTCGGGCCCCACATGGGTACAGCAGGGGACGCCGTCGACATGGGCGGAGATGGACTCCAGCATCGGCCCCAGACGCTTGTAGGAGTCGACGGTACCGCCGGGCATGATGGAGGGGCCGTTGAGCGCCCCCTCCTCGCCTCCGGAGACACCCATGCCCACGAAGTGCAGTCCGCGCTCACGCAGGGACTCCTCACGGCGCCGGGTGTCGGTGTAGAGCGTGTTGCCGGCGTCGACGATGATGTCGCCGGGCTCCATAAGGGCAGCGAGCTCCTCGATGACCTCCTCGGTGGCCGCTCCAGCCTGAACCATGATGATGGCCACGCGAGGAGTGCGCAGGGAGTTGACGAAATCCTTCAGGTCGGCCGCGGGCACGAAGTCGCCCTCGGAGCCGTAGCGATCGATGAGCCTCTCGGTGCGGGCGAGCGTGCGGTTGAAGACCGCGACCGCGTGACCGTGACGAGCCAGGTTGCGGGCAAGGTTCGCCCCCATCACCCCCAGCCCGAAGACACCGAGATCGGCTGTGGCCGGTACGGGGGTGAAGCTGCTCATGGAGGTCCTTTCCTATGCGGCAGGACGGTCGTGAGTCCTGCGAGTTCAAGAGGTGGAACCGGGCGGGAACGATTCCGAGGCGATGGCGATGTGAGTAGGTCGCCGGCGGGCGCTCGGAGGCGCCCATGAATACTGCGACCCTACCGCGTCCCGTTCCCGGGGACGAGGATCGTCCGTGGTTCACGCTCTGTCCCGACACGGTGCAACGCCTCACGCCGGGCCTGTCCCTCCCAGGTGAGTCGCCAGTGGCCGCGTTACAGTGGCAGCCGGTCCGCAAGGCGCTCTCGGAGTCCTGCGGCAGCCCGGATCCGACCACCGCAACCTGCAGGCATCCTTCTAATTCCACTTCCACTGTTCGTCGTCTCTCAGAAAGGCTGACGTGTCCAGCTCCGACTCTGCGACTCCATTACCGCTGTCGCGGCCCGCGCGAGCAGCCAACCCGCTCCTCGACGCCCGCGATCTTCGTCTGCCGCGTATCGCCGACCCCTGCGTGCTGGTGATGTTCGGCATCACTGGCGACCTCGCGCGTCACAAGCTCCTACCCGCGATCTACGACTTGGCCAACCGCGGCCTGCTCTCCCCCAGCTTCTCGCTGGTGGGCGTCGGCCGGCGCTCCTGGTCCGCCGACGACCTGCGCAACTACGTGGAGACGGCCGTCCGCGACGGCGCCCGCACCCCGTGGCGCCCCGCGATCTGGGAGCAGCTGGCGGCCGGGATGCGTTTCGTGGAGTTCAGCTCCTTCGAGGACGATGCCGCCTATGAGCAGCTCACCCGCGTCGTGGACGACCTGGACGCCACCCGTGGTACCCGCGGAAACCGCGCGTTCTACCTGTCGATCCCCCCGGGCTGGTTTCCGGCCGTGACCGAGCGGATCGCCCGCTCCGGGCTCGTGGAGGAGTCGGCCGACGCCTGGCGGCGCGTGGTCATCGAGAAGCCGTTCGGGCACGACCGCACCAGCGCCCGTGAGCTCGACGCCCTCGTGGGGCGGATCGTGCGCCCCGACGACGTCTTCCGGGTCGACCACTACCTGGGCAAGGAGACGGTGCAGAACATCCTGGCGCTGCGGTTCGCCAATACGATGTTCGAGCCGCTGTGGAACCAACGCTACGTGGACCATGTCCAGATCACCATGGCCGAGGACATCGGCATCGGCACCCGGGCCGGCTACTACGACACCATCGGCTCCGCGCGCGACGTCATCCAGAACCACCTGCTCCAGCTCCTGGCGCTGACCGCGATGGAGGAGCCCACCAGCATGGACGCCGCCGCAGTGCGTCTGGAGAAGGAGAAGGTTCTCAACTGCGTGCGTCTGGAGCGCGACGGGGTCCTGGACCTGAACCTCACCACGGCCCGTGGTCGCTACGACGCCGGTTTCCAAGGCGGACTGCCCGTGAGGGGCTACCTGGAGGAGGACGGCGTCGCCGCCGACTCCCGGACTGAGACCTTCGCCGCAGTACGCCTGGAGATCGCCAACCGTCGCTGGGCGGGGGTGCCGTTCTACCTGCGCACTGGCAAGCGCCTCACCCGCCGGGTAACCGAGGTGGCAGTCGTCTTCAAGCAGCCCCCGTTCCTGCCCTTCGAGTCGGCAGCCGCCACCGCCGTGGGGGCAAACACGATCGTGCTGCGGATCCAACCCGATGAGGGCATCACGCTACGACTGGCCTCCAAAGTGCCAGGCACCCAGATGGAGCTGCGCGACGTCTCCATGGAGTTCGGCTACGGCGCCACCTTCAACGAGGAGTCGCCGGAGGCCTACGAGCGTCTCATCCTCGATGCGCTCCTGGGCGACGCCCCGCTATTCCCTCACCAGCGCGAGGTCGACCTGTCCTGGCGCATCCTGGATCCTGTCATCGAGCACTGGACCGCCGCAGGAAGTCCCGAGGGCTACCGCCCCGGCTCCTGGGGGCCGGCCAGCGCCCACGAACTCCTCGCCCGCGACGGCCGCACCTGGAGGCGCTCATGATCACCACGCTGACCGCAACGACCACCTCCCGGATCGTCTCCCGGCTCGTGGAGCACGAGGGCACGTCCGGATCCTCTCGGGTACTGACACTCGTGATCTCGACGGACGAGGCGGGGCTGGAGGAGGCTCTGTGCGCTGCCCACGGAGCAAGCCGAGATCACCCGTGTCGGGTCATCGCCGTGGTCAAACCGCCTGAGAAGGGCATCGATCACGCGACTCCGCGCAGCCGCGACGGGCACGTCTCCGCTCAAGTCGGAGGGCACCTGGACGCCGAAATCCGCGTGGGCCACGACGCCGGTGCCGGTGAAACGCTGGTCCTGCGCCCCTGGGACGAGGCCGCACTGCACACCGACACATTGGTCGTTCCCTTCCTTCTGCCCGAGGCCCCGGTGGTCGTGTGGTGGCCGACGACCGTTCCCAAGGTCCCCTCACAGGACCCGCTGGGCCGCCTGGGCTCCACGCGAATCACCAACACCCCCACTCAGGACTTCCCCGCCAGGGCGCTGCGTCGGCTGGCCCCGGTCAGTGTGCGCGGAGACATCGACCTGGCCTGGACCAGAATCACCCTGTGGCGCGCCATGGTGGCCTCCACCCTGGACCCGATTCTGCGCTCGGGCGGGCTGCGAGAGGTGATCGTGGCCGGTGAGCCTCGGAACTCCTCGCTCTCCCTCATGATCGCCTGGCTGCGACTGCGCCTGGACGTCCCTGTGGAACGGATCGATGAGGAGGACTTCAAGGGCATCTCATCCATTACCGCCAGGACCGACGACGGCGATATCGTCATCGCCCGCCACGATCTGGAGCGCGTCACCATCACCCGTCCCGGATCCCCCGAGCCCCAGGTGGTGACCATGGCCCGCCGTGAGCCCATCAGTACCCTCAACGAGGAGCTGCGCCGCCTCACCCCGGACCTCGTCTATCAGGAGGTCCTGGCCACGCTGCTGGAGGAGCCCGCGAATGAATGACAACACCGCCGACGGCCAGGCGCTCACCGAGATCCAGATGGCCGCGGCTGCGGCTCCGGCACCGACCGTCGTCGTCGCACCGACCTTGAACGATGCGGCTCAACAGGCCTGCGAGGACACCGTGCGGATCCTGGCCGAGGCGGTTGCGAACCGGGGGGTGGCCCACCTGGCGCTGACGGGAGGCTCCGGTGGTGTGGCGCTGGCCGACTCGTTGGCCCCGCTCATCGTTGCCCAGCCCGAGCAGCTGCGCCATGCCATTCACCTGTGGTTCGGAGACGAGCGCTTCGTTCCCAAGGGGGACCCGGAGCGCAACGACATGCTGGCCACGCCACTCATTGCCGCCGGAGTACGGGAGTCTCAGGTGCACCGGCTGGCCGCTCCGCAGGACGTCAGCGGGCTGGACGAGGCCACGGCCCGCATGGTCCACGAGCTCGAGGCGGCGGGGCTGGCCAGTGGCGGCTTCGACGTCGTCCACGTGGGACTGGGACCCGACGCCCACGTCTGCTCGCTCTTCCCGGGGCACCCCGCCGCACTCGCGGTAGGAGCCCCTGCCGTGGCTGTACGAAGCTCCCCCAAGCCTCCCGCCCAACGCTATTCACTGACCTTCGAGACCCTGCAGCGCGCCGGCCGCATCATGGTTGTGGCCGGCGGCGAAGGGAAGGCGGAAGCGGTGCGCCGGGGTCTGGGAGCCCCTGACGTCGTCAGGGCTCCCGCCTCGTGCTGCCGTGGCCGGGAGACCACCTGGTACCTGGATGAACCGGCTTCCGCGGGCCACAGCGCCGTCTGACGTCCGTAACCTCGCGGCGCCTGTGGACCACAGGGCTCGGATGCGTCTTACATGTCGGTGCGAACGGCTACCGTTAGCCCATGAGCTTCCCCAGCCGGTTCCTGACACGCCTCGGCGTCATCGGCGCACTCGGCCTATGGGGCACCGTGGCCATGCCGCCCGTCCACGCCGATGGCGTCTTCCGGGAGGCGACCGAGGATTCCGCAGCTGCTGAACTAGCCGCCCTCCATCAGGCGCCATGGGACCAGCGCGGCGACTACATCCTGTCCCCCAAGGCTTCTCTCGAGGAGCTGTCGGAGTTGCCCGACGACGTCCCCGCCTCGCGGTCCTGGGGCGAGGGAGGCTCCCGCACCGGATGGTTCGGCGAGGCGTGGACGGACGTCGACGGTGACGGCTGCGATACCCGCAATGAGATCCTGGCTCGGGATCTGACTGACGCCGACTTCTCCCGGGCCGACGGCGTGCAGAATCGCGAAGAGGGGCATGGCCGGGGCGCGGGGGTGTGTCCGGACGCCACTGTCTGGGCCGGCACCCTCCAGGATCCCTACACCGGGAAGAAGATCGCCTTCAAGCGTGGTCAGGACACTTCCGCCGCCGTCCAGATCGACCACGTGGTGCCTCTCAACTACCTCTACGCCCACGGCGCCTGGCAGTGGGACGAGCGCACCAGGCTGCTGGCCGCCAACGACCCGTTGAATCTCATCGCGGTCGACGGCGAGGCCAATCAGGCCAAAGGGGCCTGCGGTCCAGCGACCTGCCCCGTCGGATCCACCGATACCGGCAGCTGGAATCCCACCGGCTCCGGAGGGTGGTGGCCGGTCAACGACTCCTATCGCTGCACCTACGCACGTCGGTTCGTCTCAGTGGCCGGCGCCTACGGTCTCGGCCTGCCCCAGGCGGACGCGCAGGCCCTGCGCTCAACCCTGACCGACTGCCTGGCCGGTGGCAACGGAGCCGGGGCCCTGCCGGAGCGGGCGACGCGCACCGTCAAGGAGATGGGCTCGACCATATGGCGCTCTCCGGTCTACTCGGCGATGACGGCACTCGGCGCCCTCGCTCTAGGGTGGGGACTCATAGCTCGGGGGCTCTCCCGCCGGCGCAGAATACGGCGCTCTTGAAGCGGGCCCGGGACACATCGTTGAAGCAGGCTGAGCCCGGCCTCCTAGGATGACCCCATGGCAGCTCGTTCTCAGCCCGCATCCCGTAGCAGCAGTGACCCGAGCGGACCGGCATCGGCTCGTATCGACGTCTGGCTGTGGAGCGTGCGGCAGATTAAGTCCCGCTCGGCTGCGACGAGTGCCTGCAAGGCGGGGCACGTGCGTATCAACGGTGAGACCGCCAAGCCAGCCCAGCACGTCTCGGTGGGAGACGAGGTCCGCTACCGCGTCGACGGCTTCGACCGGCTTCTCACTGTTACTCGGATCCTCACCAAGCGGGTGGGTGCCCCGATTGCCCGCACCGCGTACATCGATTCCTCTCCCCCGCGTCCGTCTCCCTTGGATGCGCCTGCCGCTGTCATCCGGGACCGGGGCGCTGGTCGGCCCACGAAGAAGGAGAGGCGTCAACTCGACGCTCTCATGGGAGGTGGCCGCCATCAGGATGACCGCCACTGACCCGGGTGGGGGTGAGCGGCTTCACCGCTGCCAGATTTCTGAAGGAGCCGCTTCATGGGTTAGGGTTCTACTCGTTGCAAGCGGCTGGATGCCGTGAGTCGACGGGCTGTGGCGCAGTTTGGTAGCGCACTTGACTGGGGGTCAAGGGGTCGTGGGTTCAAATCCCGCCAGCCCGACCAGATCATGATCCGCACTGTTATCAGTGCGGATTTTTTGTTGACGATTACGCGTTGGCGAGGCTGTAGCTGCATTCTTATACCTCGATTCCAATCAACATTCGCCACATTCGCATCTTCCGTAACAGCCATGAAGCCTATTCTCCTCTCCCGGTCCAGGCGGAGCGGCTGCCGATGGTTACATCCGAGTAAACGGCAAGGGGATACGATTCCCTTCAATCCGATCCTAGTGACATCGACTTTCCGCTGAAACCTTGCGACATAAGCAGTACGCCGACAGTCGATCCCCCAGTCCGGCCATCCGACGAGCTCGGTCAGAAATGTCACAATCAAATTACATGCATGAGCCCGGCATCTGTGGTTGAGTGAACACCGACATCAAGGATGATTCACAGCATCCTGCTCGCCGGTTCATAGCCAGTTGCCGCAGAGCCAACTGTGTACTCCCACATCCATCCCTGATGCTCTCCCCATCCACCCCCGATCAGAGAGAACGACACATGAACATCAAGCGCGTCATCGCCGCAGCTGCGCTCGCCGTCGTGCCGCTGACGGCCTCTTCAACCGCACTGGCCGCTCCGGCCGCTCCTCAGGGCGCACCAGCCGCTGCCGCAGCGGTTCCCGTCCAGGTATCCCCGGAGGGGGCTCAGTACGCCAACACCATCCTGAACAAGGTCAACGAGCTCCGCCGCAAACTGAATCTCCAGCCCGTCACCCGCTACCAGGAGTTCGACGCCGTCGCCCAGGACTGGTCCGAGCACCAGGCCGAGACCGAGACCATGGCGCACCGCCCCGAGTTCTACAATTCGTACCCCGGGTACAAGACAGATAAGAACTACACCACCGCCTCGGAGAACGTGGCCATGCGCGGAGACGGAGGTGACATTGGTGCTCAGCTCTTCCAGCAGTGGCTCGAATCTCCAGGCCACTACAAGAACATGACCGATCCGAATGCGAACATCATCGGAATCGGAATCGCCCAGAACCCCAACAGCGGCAACTGGTACGCAACCCAGAACTTCGCCGGCTACAGCGGCAACATCCCGTTCACGCCCACCGGAGACACCACCCCGCCGCCGACCACCGCTCCGCCGACGGCCACCACCGCTCCTTCACCGACACCAACCCCGGAGACCACACCGTCCACGCCGTCTATCAGGACGACTCCTCCCACTCCGACGACTCCTTCCACTCCAACAGCTCCCTCCACTCCAACGGCTCCTCCGGCAACGGCGACTCCCCCTAAGGCCACGCCGACACCATCGGCTCCGGCCACCACGACGACCACCGCAACCCCGGCCAAGCCGTCCTCGACGCCTACGGTCGCCGCTCCGGGCTCCTCCACCACTCCGACGAAGCCCGCGCTGGCCACCACCGGTCCGAGCATCGCCGTCGCGGCCATCGCCGCTGGTCTGCTGGGCTCCGGCGCCCTCCTCATCATGCGTCGTCGCCAGGCCAGCTGATTAACTTGAGGCTCCAGGTACACCAGGAGCCGTTCCTCTGGCGGGCGCCCGCTCTCCACCGACTTATGTTGGAGAACGGGCGCCCGTCATTGTCCGCATCGAGGTGCCGGCCTTGAGAGAATAGATATGTGAAACGTCTTCTTCCCCTTGAACCAGAATTCCTTGCACCCCTGCCCGCCGAGATCGATCTCCGCCTCGTCGTCACAGACATGGACGGTACCCTCATCGATGGTGACGGGCGCGTTCCTGTTGGCTTGTCCCAGGTCGTTGCCCAGATGCGTGAGGCCGGCATCGTCTTCACCCCCGCTTCGGGCCGGCAGCTGGCCAACCTCCGTGCAGTTCTGGGTCATACCGTTGATGACTCGCCGATCATCGCGGAGAGCGGGGCCCTCGCCGTCCACGGGAACGAGGAGATTCACTCCGATACCGTCAGCGCTGAGGACGCCGCTACCGCCGTCGTCACAACTCGGGAGCTGGCAGGTGCCGGCTACGACGTCGGCGCAGTGGTGGCGTGCAAACGCTGCGCCTACATCGAACGGTCCGACCCCGCCTTCCTGGCTCAGGCCCGGCTGTACTACGAAGCGCTGGAGGTCGTTGACGACCTCATGACCGTCCCTCTGGATGAGGTACTGAAGGTCGCCGTCTTCGATTTCGACGACGTCGAGAACGGAAGCTCGCAGGCGCTGACCGCGGCGGTTCCGAATGTTCAAACCGCTGTGTCCGGTCTGCACTGGGTGGATATGACGTCCCCGCAGGCCTCGAAGGGACGCGCACTGGCGGCGCTTCAGGCCAGGTTGGGTATCCTTCCCGAGCAGACGGCTGTCTTCGGTGACTACCTCAACGATCTGGACCTCTACGAGCACGCGGACCTGGGCTTCGCCATGCGCAACGCTCACCCCGGCATCCACGCGGCGGCTGCCTTCACAGCACCGGCCAACACCGAAAACGGCGTGCTCCGCACGGTTGAGGAGCTGCTTCGGCGCTCACACCCTCGGAACTGAAGCTGAGATCTGGGACGGTCTCGAATCCGCGAGTCCGGGACCGTCCCAGGGGTGTTTCTCAGCGCGTTGACTGTCGGGCTACTGGCTCAGCCAGGCCTTCATGCCGCCGGTGACATTGACCAGCTCGCCGGCGTAACCGGCTGCAGTCAGCGCCTGGATCGCCTTGGCGGAGCGCACGCCGGCGGCACAGATGACTGCGGTGGGCCTGGCCGGGTCGAGCTCGCTCACCCGGTCAACGACCTGCCCTAGCGGTATGTTGACCGATCCGGAAATAGCTGCTTGCGCCACCTCGTCCGGCTCTCGCACGTCAAGGACCACCAGGTCCTTCTCCGTCTCGAGCCGGCCACGCAGCTCGTCGGCGCTGACCTCTTTCATCATGTCCTCCTCAAGGGTCGTGGATCGCTGACATAACAGAGCATTCGGCTGGTCTCGCCGGGCTCCGTGTTCCGGAAGCCGTGCCGCTCATAGAACCGTCGTGCCTCACGATCGGCCTCATCGACGCCGATGCGCATCTCGAGCGCGCACCGTTGTCTCACCTGTTCCAGCGCCTCCAGGAGCAACCGGGAGCCGACGCCATGGTTGCGCAATTCCGACTGCACATAGAGTTCCTCGAGCTCAGCGATCGGCCCGTCGCCATAAGGTGTGGGACGCAAGGTCAGGTAGGCCAAGCCCACTGCCCGTGGGGCGTCAGTGCTGCTGTCCTCGGCCACCAGCACCAGGACGTCCTGACGTTCCAGCATCGTCTGGAACCTGGAGGTGAAGTCCTGCGCCGAGGGCGTCGGGGTGTCGAACTCAGTGTTGAAGTCGAACAGCAGGCGACCGGCACATGATGCATCCGCCGCACCTGCCACACGCACGTGGATGTGCTGAGCGTCTTCGTGCGGGTCCATCGGGACTGAGTCGCCGTCGTTCTCGTTCCGCATCGGGCTACCGACGTAGGCCGCGATAGCGGTTGATGAGCCTCTGGGTGGAGGCGTCCTGGTTCTTGAGAGCTGCCTCGTCTCCCTGGACGGCGGGGGCGATCTCCAGGGCCAGCTTCTTGCCGAGCTCAACACCCCACTGATCGAAGGAGTCGATGCCCCACACGATGCCCTGGGTGAAGGTGATGTGCTCGTAGAGGGCGATGAGCTGGCCGACGACCGCGGGAGTC
>ERZ773049.300-NODE-300-length-31785-cov-5.389348_pt1 | contig 31785 bp, 27 predicted proteins | sample MGYA00580633_ERZ773049 | MGnify/ENA primary metagenome ERZ773049 (study PRJEB29015, sample SAMEA2737991) | human oral metagenome | biome: human oral; feature: human-associated habitat; material: dental | place: China | collected 2066 ...
TCCTCGCCAAACACTACGGCATCCCCTTCTACGTCTGCGCCCCCACCTCCACCATTGACCTCTCTACCCCCACTGGCGCCGACATCCATATTGAGCAGCGCCCCGCCGCCGAAGTCACCGATATGTGGTACAGGGAACGTATGGCACCAGAGGGAATAAAGGTCTATAATCCCGCATTTGATGTCACCGATCATGAGCTGGTTACGGCGATCGTGACGGAAGAGGGTATTATCACCGATTTCTCGCATGACATTCCGAGTTTGTTTTAAGCCGCCCATACAATAGATGCCGCTGCACAAAGTTTCCAACTTCGCACAGCGGCATTTTTCGTTCCTACAGATTCTCCTTATACCACTGAATCACTTCTTTGATTCCCTTCGCAAAATCATCCTCCGGCACATATCCGAGGTTTATCATAATCTCTGATGACTTAAACACCTAAGTGCCAATATTGCTTTTAAAGCCTTGCGCCTCTGTCTGAAATTAGCATGGCGGACAAAAATACAGTTCAGCAGCATATTAGATATACCCGCACAACAGAAAACTATACCTACTAACAGAAAAGCACCTGTCTCACTCACAGCAACACCTTTATAAAGCATATTGGCAGATAGTGTCAAAGACATAACCATCATTGTAAATATCAGGTCACGAACTGACTCCTTTCGATCTGTTTTATACGGCATCACTTTATCTCGATATTTTTTCCCATGGATGATGATATAGTTTCGAACTGTCTTTTTTTCCATTGCACTGCATTTCTTAGAACACAGTGTCCCAGTATATATATCCATCAAAACAGAATAAGCGACAGTCATTTGACATGGCGAAATAGAGTACTGCTCACTGATGCCTCTCTTTAAGATTTGAATTTCTTCACCTGTAGGAACTGTCCCCATCCTTACAAGAGACAGGATGCCTTCCCGAAAGGCACGGTTTGCTCTCACCACGGGGAAAAATAAAAGTTCAATACATCCTAAAAGTTTCCTGACCACTGAAACGACAAGAACCATCATCCATACATACACGGAAGAAATTCGTTTAAGTTCATCAAACTTAAGCATATAGATCACTCTTTTCTGCTAGGCTTCAAATCACTATAAACGACGCCTCATTCTGCAGCCAGCCGAACAATCCAAAACAGACCGATCTGCGCCCACTGACGTATTCGCCTCAATATAAAATATAGGATGCATCTCACGCAGGGAGCCTCCCCAAGGATAAAGCAGTCCCCACATCGTTACCGTTTGTCGACATCTTGATCAACGAAATCTTATCCCATGCTATATCATATTGATCGAATATCTCCGGCAACGAAAACGTCGGAATGAACCTCTTCTGCCAGTTCTCCCAAATACGGAATAATGCGCGAAAACATCGGACAGTCTTCTTGATAGGCAGAGAGAAGATGATTCTTTCCCATATCCAAAACAAAGCCGTCGATTTTATAATGGCGTTTAGGCTGATGAAACCATCTGTTCAGACGTTTTAGTATTCTACGAATCAACGTCCATTCCCTCCCAAGTTGTATTGCAGAACTTTATGTACGGCACATGTCAATTGTTTTAAACGTGCTTCACCTTGTTCCATCAGCTCCGTCCGGGTGTATCGCAGCTGTTTCTTATGACCCTCAACAAAGCCCACCATCGCATCCTTGAGACTTTCAGGAGAATGCTTCTTGAAAAAAAATGCAAGCGGCGATTTCAATTCCAAATTAACAGGGAGATCCGACAGGATAATCGGAACTCCTAAGGATATGGCATTGTATGCAATACCACCACCCGGATTTCCTTCAAACAACGTGGGTTGAAGCGCAGCCTGTGACTGACAGAGAATCTTGATCTGATCCCTTTTGGGAATATACCCTAAAAAGTGGACATAATCCTCCATCCCATTTTTTTTCAAACCTTCGAGCAAGCGCTGAAAATATCCGGCATCTCTGTAATCATCCGTCTTGCCCGTGCACACAATATGATAGTCCGTATAGCCTTCATCGTGCAGAAGTTTTAGTGCGTCAAATGCTGTTTTATGGTCTTTATGAAGCCAGAACTGGTTGGAGATAAGAAAATACTTCTCCGGAAGATGATACTTGCCAAGATCCACATCCTCAAGGAAAAACCATTCCGCCTCCGGAACGGCAGTATAGGGCATAACGAATATCTCCGTATCCCCCACATCATAGAACTTCTGCAGATCGTTCTTCACATCTTGGGCTTCTACAATGACACTCTTTGCCGAATGAAGCAGCTGCTGAAAAGAAACATCTCGATCCCTAATCTCCTCGTCTGAAAAGAACTCCGGATAATACTTATGCTGCAAATCCGGCAGATAAGGAATCCATGGTATGGGAAAGTCCCGCCCCAGATCTAGTATTGTAGGAAATACAATGTCGATATCATGCTCTTTCAATGCTCTTTTCAGATCAAAAAACATACTCCAATAGATATTATAAACAACAACGTAAATACGGTCACTGCGGAACACATCAACCAGTTCGCTCGTTGTAAACGGAGGGGAACAGCGTCCAGTCGATCTGTGCAGAACTTTCGTCTGCAAATGATACCGAACCTCACAATCAATCCTGCGAAGCCAGCTGTCCTGCGGTATAAAGACATAAATCTCGCAGTCGTCCAATCGCTGCAGTGGAGCAACGTATGCCTTCAGAAAGTCCAAGCCGCCCCCCCAGCCGATAAATCCTGCCCCGAGCATCGCCACCCTCACACTGAATCCTCCGTTTATTATTGATAAAACTCATGAATCACATCGCAGATATATTTAACCTGTGCCTCACTTAATCCCTGCCAACTCGGCAGATTCATGCCGCGCCATCCGATATCCTCGGCATTCTTATGCTTCTGATATTTTTGTGAGTACATCGGCATCGTATGCACAGGGTAAAACACAGGGCGAGTCTCTACGTTTCGTTCCTTCAAAAGTTCACGCAGCGGATCGCGTTCCGAGCTCTTCGGGACAAGAATCGAACACATCCAGTAAGAGTGATGTACATTTGAATCTTCTTGATGAAATTCCACCGGTGTTCCCTGTAAATACTTCTGATACCAGGCAGCAATATCCCGTTTTTGATGCAGGAACTTGTCCGCCTGCTCCAACTGCGCAAGCCCAATTGCTGCACAGATATTCGTCATACGATAATTATATCCGACAACATCATGCCAGTACTGACGAAACTTCGCCATCCCCTGATCCTTGAGATGTGTTGCGCGAGCATAGAGCGTTTCGTCATTCGTAACAACCATTCCGCCTTCTCCCGTCGTAATGGTCTTGTTGCCATAGAAACTGAACGTCGAGATGTCGCCGAATGTCCCGACATGCTGTCCCTCAAAATAGCTGCCGAAGCCTTCCGCACAATCCTCCACCACGAAAAGATCATGCTTGCGGGCAATCCCCATAATGCGACTCATATCGCAGGGATGACCATAGAGATGCACTGCCATGATTGCCTTTGTCTTCTCCGTAACCTTGCGCTCGATATCATCCGGATCCACTTGCCAGTTGCCCTTGAGCGAGTCAACAAAGACAGGAGTCGCTCCGGTGTAGGCAATCGCATTGACCGATGCCACATAGGTCAGCGTCGGCACAATCACCTCATCGCCGCACCCGATCCCCAAAGCAATCAACGCCAGATGAAGCGCCACCGTCCCATTCGCAGCCGTGATCGCATGATCTGCTCCAATATACTTTGCAAATGCAGTTTCAAACTGCCCCACAAATTTTCCTTTTGCGGAAATCCAACTTGTGTCAAGACACTCATTAACATATTTTTTCTCATTGCCGGTCAAAGACGGCTGATAAACAGGAATGAACTCCATAGAAAAATCCCTCTTATATCTTAAATTGGACAAATTACTTTATCGGCGACACTGACCAACACGCTTTATAATTTGGTCAAATTCAACGGCTCTATTGTCATAGGTATGGCATTGCAAGCATCGCTTTTTCCCTGCCTCGGCTATTTGGTTGCGCTCTATCGGATGCTGCATTAACCATATTGCCTTCTCAATGCAATCTTGAGCAGAATCATAGGTCACGACTTCTTTTCCTGGAGTGAAAAGATCTTTCATATTCTTCTTGTTATCAGTCAACAAACAACTTCCGACTCCAGTTGCCTCATACAGTCTCATATTAGAAGCATATTCCGGCGATGAATCTGCATGTATGTTCAACACGATGTCGGAGTTAAACAATACTTCAAACATTTCTCCCCCGAAAACAGGAGGGGTTAGCTTCCTATACAAGTCAAAATTTATGGGAAAAAGAGGACGCTCTTTACGCTTGCACATTCTCCCTATAATCAGCAGGTGCGAAAGGATATCTTCTTTCACCCAATGAGGAAATAAGTGCACAAAGTTATAAAGCCCTATACTTAAAGCGGATTTTAAAAGTTGCTTCTTAGAGAGACATGCACTCGGCGAATATATCCTCAATGGCAATGTATCAACCAAACTCAATAACAATTGCTCTCTCGCTAAATGATAGTCCTGTCCCCTAACAAGGCTGCCAATAAACGAAATACTTGAATGCTTAGTGGCGCGGTTGCATAATGAAGATATGACTTCCCGCGGAAACGCATGATTTATATGAACTGCATTCCCTCCCTCCTGCCGTAAAACAGAAACGCTCTCTGGCGCACAGCAGAGGATGATGTCCAGCATTTTCCAGAGCTTCTTTCTAGCGGGATCTTTTGCCACTGCACTGCCCGCCCAGCCAATAATCAGCTTGGCAGAGGGAACCTCTCTTTTTATACATTGAACAAACTTGGCGTTACAACAATCGGACACAAAAAGTATACTTGGACGGTATCTTTTTATTTGCAGCAATAGAATTTCTTCCAATGACAAATCCTTCTGAACGCCATTTTCCTTCAACCATTGCTTTTGCAGGAGTGTAGCGCTCATTACCACATTTTCTGTTTCATAACCAATATTTTCGAGAGCCCTGCACCAACCTGTTGCATAATAATTGACATAGCTTGCATCTACCTTTGCTTTCAGTTCCTGGTAGGTTAGATTAGTTTCTCTGCCACTATCTGCTTCTGAAAACAGACTTGCTAGGGCCAATGGATGTACATCCTCTACCCAAAAAAGTTTCATTGTCAAAGACTCCAGTAGTTACAAAATCGATCATTGTCCCGCAAAGAAAAATAGACGCTTTTGACATCCAGAAAAATACGTTCTAACGGCAATATTTCCGCAGAAAAGAGAGAAAGGAGTTTATCGCACCCCACTTCGATATATCTATCGTGCGCAACTGCCAAGATAATACAATCCAAATCTGAAAGTTCTGTCCAAGATGAGAGTTTTACATGATATAGCCTCTCCGCCTCTTCTGCCTCAGCATATGGATCATGCAAAAACGGCTCTATGCCATACTCCCTCAAGCGGTATACGATATCAATCACCTTTGTATTACGTATATCTGGACAATTCTCCTTAAAAGTCAGTCCCAATATCCCGACACGAGCTTGTCTCACTTGTTTATCAGCTAAAACCATCTGTCGAATGGCTACATCTGCAACAAAAGCGCCCATTCCATCATTAATTTTTCTGCCCGATGCAATCACTTCACTGTGATATCCTAGCTTCTCTGCCTGATATACAAAATAGTATGGATCGACACCGATACAGTGCCCCCCCACCAACCCCGGCCGAAAGGGAAGCGCATTCCACTTCGTCTGCATCGCAGCTAAGACGTCTGCCGTCGAGATTTTCATGCGATCAAAAACCATAGCAAGTTCATTCATAAACGCAATATTGATATCGCGCTGGCTATTCTCCACAACCTTTGCCGCCTCAGCCACCTTGATACTTGGAGCTTTATGTACACCAGCTTCGATAATCAAGCTGTAGATCTTGGCAATTTCCTCCAAGGTATCAGTATCCATACCCGAAACAATCTTTTTGATATTTTCCAGACGATGAACCTTATCTCCTGGATTGATACGCTCGGGAGAATAGCCTATGAAAAAGTCCTTTCCACACACCAACTTCGATACACGCTCTAAGATAGGAAGACAAACGTCCTCTGTTACACCAGGATATACTGTTGACTCATAAACAACAATCGCATCTTTGGAAAGATGTCGTCCCACCACCTCACTCGCGTGAATCACAGGCGTCAAGTCAGGTGTCTTATCTTGATTGATCGGTGTCGGGACTGCAATGATGAAAAATTTCGCCTGACTTAAATCATCTTCATTGGATGAAAAAAGAACGCTCGTAGAGGAAAGGATCTCATCTCCCACCTCATTGGTACTATCCTTCCCCCGACGATATTGTTCTATCTTATCAACATTTATATCAAAACCAACGACCTCAGCATGCTTTGCAAAAGCGACGGCCAAAGGCATACCAACATAACCGAGTCCGACAACAGCTATTCTCTTTTTCCTTCGTACAATATCATCACACAGCAACATCAACAGCTGCTCCTTTCCGTCAGAATCGCTCACTGTCCAACTATTTCATTTCCTTATTCAACTGAGGGAAATAAACGGTGCCATTCCATTTGTTCGCGGAAAATAACATTGGCTCAAAGACCATACTCAAGAAGCCACTCATTCTGTCGCAAAAAATCACGCCCAACCGGCAAATCAACGACAAAACAATCCCGCCCCTGTGTTGCCCATGCCAAAAGCTCAGAAAATCGTTTTTGCCGCATCTCATCTTCCAGGGTATACGAAAACGTGCCATCTAAACGTTCGAGCATTTCTTCAGCAGCATCCGCAATTTCTTCCGGCGTATTTTCTTCGAGGACAATCCCATGCGCTTCATAATACTCCGCTATCTTGTAGCGTGAGTCCTCCTGGCGTTCGATGGCAAAAATCTCCTGAAAGGTAAGATATCGTTTCTTACGAGTGTCATACATTTTCTTCGGCAGGAAGATATCCTGCTTTCGGTCACAATAATTAAGGCTGTCTGCATTGAATGTAATCACAGGCATATTGAGCATGACAAGCGGTTTGTCAAAGAGATTTGCCATGTGCTCCATTGCACTTGGATCAGAGATCAAAAAACATGCTTGAGAGAGTATATAGAAATCCATGAATTCACTCCGGTACTGATTGGCATAATCCACCGCACCAGGCGCATCAAATGTGCCTTCAACCAAATACCCCATGCGAACTGACCGGATTCCTCGCTGCCAAAGGCATTTTGACATAAGACCAAAATTTTCAACATGACTATTGCGTGATGATTCGGCCTCACTAGGAGGTATTCCGAGGAATTCTCTCAGATATCGTCCTTGACGCGCAAAAAAACACACATAATTCTTCCCTGCAAGTCCCATCTCTTCGAGCTTTTTTTCCCCCTCTTCCCTCTCATCAGGTTCGAAATGCAGATATTGGCGATGAAAGTTCTTCTTCTTCAAGATCTGCTTCTGCATTGCCAAAAGGTTCGGATGATCAAAACGATGGGATATATAGGTCTTACGCTTATAATGCTGTATGAAATATTTCCAAAATCCGGCATTTTCCCGCGTCACAAGGGGAAGCATATCTGCAACTTTACGATAAAGATAGGTGTTCGCTATATAGCGATCCTCGTATAGGTACTCACATTTTATTCCTTCTGTCCGTGGAATCCACCCCATAGGAAAGAAAATTGCAAGTTCCCCCTCCTTCGGTGGAAACTCCAACTGGTGCCCCAAGGAAGATATGATCTCTCCTATCCGGTATGCATAAATGGGGCACAGTTCAATTTTCTTGTACGTTCTCAGAATCTCTTGACTTCTCTTCTCATAACCTGCCGCCAGCTCCTTCTCCTCAGGAATCTTTGAAAGAACTTTCTGATCAAAGAAGTGCTCATCACGTCTCTTTTGCAGCAAATGCAACATGATATTGGGGAGAATCCGCTTCACTCTTGCTTTCAAAGCTCTTATCGCTTTCTGCATATAACCTCCCAGATGGAAACGCATGGATTACGCTTCCAAAAACCATGCATTTTTCACAATCCACTTTGCCCCGATCTCGGCGCAAACAGATAAAAACTCATCCTTCACGATATACTCATGCATGATATCCTTATATCTGCGTTTCAACTCTATTTCTTCTTCGGTATAATGCACGCTATGATCAAGGATCTGAAGCATCTCCTCAGCAAGTTCTTGGATTTCAGTCTCAGAGTTGGATATCGCTACATATTCATGGTCAGACAACCAGTCCCAAAAACAGAGAATCAGATGATTACCTCTATGTTCTTGCATCAAATGGATATGAAGTTCAAGAATTTCACGCAAAGTCAGATACGTACCGTCTGCCGGACGATAGAACTTTTTATAAATCATCAAAGTTCCTTCTGTCTGCGAATCTCCTGCCGAAAAAAATGAGGAAACATTTGTGAACGCCATGGGTTTTTTAGCCAACAACGGAAAGACAAATATGCCGGACGGATCCCCCAAGAAGAACTTCGCATGGGCAAACACATATACATCGCCAAAAGCCGAGCGTTGCTCATTGGTATAGTCTGCTATGTGAGCGAATTTGTCTCTTCGCGATACAATTTCGCCCATACGCACACATGACAATCCGCAAGAGCTCAAGTAGGCAGCTGCTGCCTGGAAGCTGTCAATATCTGCGTCACGGTATCGCTCCATGAGTTCATTCGACCATTTCGCGTCTTCCGTAAATTGCTTATCGTAAAACTGGTTGTAGTATGCTGCATCACGTGCAAATATACAGACATAGTGACCTTTCTCGACCTTGAGCCGATCTAGGATTACATCTCCCGCATGAACATCTTCATCCGTAAAAGAAAAATATCCAGTCCGACGACCGTCACCATCGTATCGATATTCTCTCTCTCCCCCGTAAAACTCTCGTGATATGCAGATCCCATCACGATAAGAAACACTAAAATCCAAAAGATCGACCTTCCAAAAGCAACTTTTAATGACACGCAGCCAAAATAAAGGATTTTCTTCCATGTCAATGAGATCACGACAGATCAGTGTTTCCAAGAACGTATTCGGGCATTTCCTGCTATGCGCGAAATACTCCCGATAAAACAGATACAACGTATCTGGTTCCCGATGCTCACACAGCCATTGATACATAAGCCCCATACCGCCTATATTGCGCCATGGCATTTGAAGAACCATGATTTTCTTATACGTTCGTCTAATTGAAGACATCCGCTCCAAGTCTTTCTTCTTCGGCACATCGTCAACAGGACCAAATCTCCGATAAAGAGAACAGACACCCCATATATGTCTTCTCATGTGCAATACAGGAGCCGGGATGAGTGGCTTCAAGACACGCTTTACCAAACTGCCTGTACTCATTTGGAAACCTCCCAGAATCTCCTCACCATCTCCATCGGCGATATGGACGCATAGCCCATCTCCAGTGCACGACTGTCATCCAAACAAAATGGTGTGCGCATGCCATCATCCACAATAATTTCGGAGGCAGATCCGGTCAGACGCTTCATCTCGTAAACGAGCTCCCGCACCGTCGTTTTTTCATGAGAAGAAAGACAGAGTACATCGTACTTCCAAGCATCCATCTGCAATAGATGAACGATAAACGCTGCCAGATCATCGTTCCAAACAAAATTGCGTGTCGCGAAGTCCGGCGAATAAATACGTACTGGTTCGTTGCGGCAAAACTTTTCCATGGTATTCGACAGCCAGATAAACTGAGAACCTCTCCCGATAATTCCTGGCATCCGTAAACTGATGCTCTCGATGGATGTCTCTTCTCGCAGGAGGCACTCTGCAGTATACTTTGTCAGGCCATACGCATCAGGATTGATACGGACTGACTGCTCATCAATCACTGCATCGCGCATCTCTCCATAAATACCAATCGATGAAAAATAGATGACTCGACAAATATGATGATACTTTGCATAGTCGACAAGTTGTCTCATTGTATCGACATTGTTGCGCAAAAGTACTCGGAACTTCTTCTCACGCTGTGGGATATTTCCTGCAGCATGGATAATTGCATCAAAGCGTCCCATCTCAGGCCACGGTTCTTCCAGATTAAGCTGCACTGTTTCAAACGGCGCATCAATACGGCAGGAATGCACCGTTCCGACGACATCAAAGTCACTTGCATGCAGGTGCTCCGCTGTACACCGCCCCGCGAAGCCGCCTGCCCCCGTTACAAGAACTCTCATCGCTGCAAACTCTCCCGCACTTTTTCCATGACGTTTCCCGAGGCAAGCCCGTTGATTTTCCGCATCGCCTCACGGTTTCCGCATCCTTTCGCACAGCCGTCAAGGCCCATGCGTTGGAACGATACCGCCAGTCCACACTCCGCGAGCACCTCTGCGACAGCACTGCCAAGTCCGCCATGAATGCTGTGTTCTTCGAGTGTAATGATATGCCCTGTCTCTTTTGCCGCCGCAACAATCAAATCTCGATCAATCGGATTCACCATTGGCATATTAATAATGCGGACGTTGATGCCATCAGACTCCAGTTTTCCTGCAGCACTCAGAGCCTCGTTGACAATAGAACCCATAGAAATGACTGTGCTGTCTCCTCCATCTCTCAGAACGCAGCCCCGTCCCACAGAGAATTGATAGTCCTCATCATACAGTTCCGGCTCATTAAATCCCTCCAAACGGATATATACGGGACCTCGATGATGATAGGCAAATCTCGTAGCCTCCCGTGCTTCAATCGGTGTAGCAGGAGTGATGACAAGCATATGGGGAAGAGTTCTAAGAAGTGCAACTTCTTCCGTTCCCTGATGCGTCGCACCCATACTGCTGCTCACCAGTCCAGAGGAGCGTCCGAGAAACTTGACATTCTGATTCGCAATGCAGACATCATTTCGAATAAACTCAAAAGCATGCATCGACATGAAATTTGTAATCGTATAGAGAAAGGGGATCTTGCCACAGGAGGCAAGCCCCGCAGCACTCGCCACCATATTTTCTTCGGCAATCCCATAATCGATATACTGTCCCGGCATCTCCCGCTTGATCATATCGTATATTTCATTGCTGTTGTCGGCGGTCAATGCCATGACATTTCGATCACGTTTCGCCAAATCATAGACCATCTGCGTACTTGCATTTCTCATAGACGCGTCAGCTCCTCTTTCCGGATTCGATACTCCTCACATATCTTATCCCATTCCTCGCCTTTCGGTGCGCGGCTATGCCATGCAGGATTATTCTCTGCAAAGGAAATGCCTTTCCCCTTAATCGTGTGCGCTAAGATCAGGGTTGGACGGTCCGTTGCTTTTGCGCGTCCAAAGGCCTGTAAAAGTTCTGAGAAATCATGACCAGAGCATTCTAATACGGTCCAGCCAAAAGCCTCCCACTTTGCATTCTGCGGTTCTATCGGTGAAATATCATCAATATACGCGCTCGCCTGCAAACCATTGTAATCCATGATAACTGTCATGTTGGAAAGTCCGTGATTTGCAGCGAAAGCAGCGGCTTCCCATATCGACCCCTCCTGAGACTCACCATCCCCCATAACGACATAGGTTTGATACGACTTTCCGTCAATCTTTGCGGCGAGAGCTGTCCCCGTAGCAAAACAAATACCATGCCCTAGTGCGCCGGTAGCAGTTTCGATGCCAGGCAAGGCAACGCAGGGATGACCTCCAAGGCGAGTGTTCTTTTGATAAAAGGTCAGAAGTTCCTCTCGCGGAAAATATCCTGCACGAGCCAAAACTGCATAGAGAGCGGCGCAAGCGTGCCCTTTGCTCAGAATAACACGATCTCGATCTTCTGAAAACCTCTTATCCCATGAAATAACATCGCCAAAATAAAGTGTTGTAAAGATATCCACACAGGAGAGTGCCGGTGCCATATGCCCCGTACCCGAAAGATAAAACATTCTCAAAATATCCAATCGAAGCTCACGTGCTATTTTTTCCAAATCCATCATTGTCATCACACTCGTTCTGCATTAACTGACACAATTCAAACAAGGTGTCTCTAACTCATACCCTATTAGCATCAATTGCATAGACGATGGAGTCTATGGGAATATCTCCATAATGTCTCATATAGAATTTATATCCTTGATTCAGTTCATGTAGTCGCAGTGGAATAGTGAAGATATCTTCTTTCCTATGATAGATAGAAAATGCAAGTGTCGGTTTGTACTCACGAATCATATTTTCTGCGCCCTTGATTGCCTGCATTTCCGCCCCCTCTATATCCGACTTCATAAAGGTAACCCTATCTCCAATTTCCTCATCAAGGCTGCAAACAGATACTTCGGTATCTCCTTGATCATCGAGACGCGAAGTCCATTTCCCTTCCGCAGAAAATCGCAGAACAGTATTCTCCGAATATGCTCCCTTATTGATGTAAGTTACATTCGGATAATGAGCAGTACGTCTCTTCAACTCCATAAAATTATTAGGGTCTGGCTCAAGAGCGTAAATGCGTTCATAAGATGCTTTAGATTCATCCACATGCTTTATAAAAGAATCCACTGTATCACCAATATAAGCCCCAAGGTCAACAAACACTTCGCCTTGACCAAAGTGAAGAATGGACATATCAAAACACTGGTCACAATAGTCGAGATCATTGATGTCTGTAATCAAAGAACTATCTCGACTGATCTTATAATTCAAAAGATTTTCGAATACCTGTTTCGACCGCTCATCTTCGAGCAACCCATAGACACGTTCCAATTCTGACGCATGTTCCATATAGTAAGAATAGTAGTCTAATCCATCTTCCCAAAGATAGAATTCCGACCACAGCACACGCTGCAATAACCCAGAATCAATTTCCCCCAATCGCTTCATAAGGATAGATGGTCCGTATGAAGAAATCAAGATTTTTCCGGTGCGCTTCACCATTTCTTCAGGCGGTAAGACCTCTTTCCCACAAAAACCAGTTGCCTGTTTTCGAGGGTCATCATCTAAAAAAGCTTCTATCAATATCCCATGCTCGCCAAAAAGTGTAAAGTAACTCTCTCCGCAGTTATCGGCACCAAATAGGTACAAGGGCTCCGAGTTTTTCTTCAAAGTCTCAAGCAAAGATACCATCTTATTTGGTGCTTGTACCAAGAAATCCAACATTAGCATATCCTTCCTCTCTATAAATAAGAGCAGATAAATCTATTCCGCTAAATGAAGTTAACATGCCGCATATCCGTATCAAGATAGGCTTGAATCAATTGATTCCGCTCCTCGTATACGCAGAAATTACGGCAATCCCGTTTCGGCTGAAGTGCATTCAGTCGTTTTTCTGTTTCCTCTGAGAACCACATCTCACGAAAAGATTGCTGATGTAAATCCCCGACGACGGCCTGTGAGTCGTATGCCCGCGTATGACACAGATACACTCTCTGATCTGCCGCGATGATCGTAACCAAACGGCATGTGTAGCAAGTCTCAAAGGGCAATATTGTAAAATGCTTATCCATCCAATCATTCTCATAATTATTAATAATACGAAAATCACTTCCTGCGCCATTTGCCGAAGCAGTAAGTTCTTTTTGTGCACGATGAAGCTGCTCGATTACTTTGTCCTTAATATCAAGATGGTAATGAGGTTGATTCTCTATAACAGCCGCAAACTTGACGTTATCTGCCCCGAGCTCCTTCAGCAGTGCTGCCGCCTCATATACATAGTCACAGTTCGCCTTGCTGATGACGAAGTTCACACCGAGCACGCAGTCCTTATCTTTATTCTGTGCAAAGCTGCGGATATTCTCACAGACCTTATGAAAGGAGGATTCCGGAATGCGGCGCAGTGACGAATAAACGGATGCCAACGGGGCATCAAACGAGATGCGAACCCATTTTGCCGTATAAAATTCTTCTGCAATCTCTCCTTTCAGGAGTTGACCATTCGTAATCAACGAGAGATCGATTCCGTGGCTTTTTACTTGCTGCACAGCCTCTCTGATATGCGGATAGGTCAGCGGCTCTCCGCCGCCTGAAAAAGTGAGCGCCTTGACCCCCATCGCTCCCATATCTTCAATAATCTCCTGGAGCTTATCCCACGGTATCATATCACGATGCTCTATGTTGTCACGATTCTTCGTCTTTTGATAGGTATCACCGGAACCATAGGTACAGTATGCACAATGGTGATTACAGTAATTTGTCGGTTTCAAGCGTATATAGAACGGTGCGATATGCTGGCGCCGTTCCAGCGCATCCAGTGCGTCTTTATGGTGAAACACTTTAACCGCGCTATACGGATTCGCCAAACTACTCATCCTTTCATTTCTTGATCAAAAATTTGTCAGTACTTGCCTAAACGCCCAAATGATTGTGCATCATTTTCTCTTCCGGAATCGCATAAAGAACCGTTTCCGAGCCGATAAAAGAATGATGGCGAACCATGAAAATGTAATCATCCAACATATCCATCAGATAGAACGGGATATCAACGACATCATGGGGAGAGTGATATAACGATATAGCTAGAATAGGTCGATCGCGTTGAATCGTCATAATGCCGCCCTGCAGTGCATGAAGTTCTGCACCTTCAATATCCATTTTTATAAAATCAATCCGTTGTTGCTTGAAAAAATTATCAATCGAAATTATTTCAACGCGTGTCCCGTTATTTGATAAGTCAAGTTTTCCCCCTGCAATATCTTCTTCACTAAAATTCAGATATGCATTTCCATCACTTTCCCACACGCCTTTACGGAATGGGATAAATCGGTTCTCCAGATGATTCTTCTTCACATTTTCACACATCTCATCATATAACCATGGATTCGGTTCAAATGAAAAGACTTTTTCATACATGATCCCATGCTTTTCCAACGCAACCATTAAGTCTCCCGTAAAGCCGCCACAGTCGACAATAACTGGCTTTTCAGATAAACTTGCACATACATCGGAAATAAAGTAACAATCTTCGTCCGACGCAATTTCTATAAACTTATGATTATCTGTCTTCTCTTGCGCAGCAATAACATTACGAATAATTTTCATAACATGCTGTGATTCATCATCGTTCAAACGAGGAATCACTTGATCAAATTTTTCTAAAATATCAAGCCTCTCAGCATCATCCAGTGTTTCATGATAAAATGACTTTGGAAAAAAATCCTGCATCAATATGGAAAAAAGCTCAAACAGTCGTATGCTCGATATATCTTTAAGTTTCTTCAAAATCGGGCCACTGAATACACTTGTTAAAACGACATTGACTGCCGCCCCATCCACTGCTTCATTTTCACTAAGTTTCCGTAGCTGTTCAAAGGAAATGACAGGAATGCCCTCCACTTTGGTATCCCATTTATTAAAGTCATCATCACAGAAATACTGAACTGGAATTCCATGTTTTTTTAAAATACTCAATAGTCGAATTCCATTCCCTCCAGCACCGTACAAAACAGTACTGCCTTGCTTGAAATATTGGTTTGAAACTTCGTCTATATTATCCTTTGAAATTGAAATTAGACACTCCATCTCCAGCCCCTTTTCTATTACGATGAAATACCAAAATATAGAAATCAGTTAAAATCTCAGGAGATTTTACGATCTATTCTTTCCACAGCCCAACGCCATGATATAGCATGCCATTGGATACATTCCTGTATGAAGAACTTCATCGTTCATACCAAAGATAAATACATTTTCAAAATAGCGACTCATCGCATCATATAATCTTTTTTGATCATAGTTATTGATGTGAGCAATTTTGTTACAAGGACTTGCATACGGAACCATCGTCACATTAGGCGTACCAACAATTGCAAATCCATCATCCTTTAGATTGCGACAAACAGTCTGAAAATATAGATCTTCCTGTTCAATAGGGATATGTTCAATGACATCAAGGGAAATAACGCAGTCCCCCTCCCCTGGAAAAACGTCCATTCCCATAAAATCACCTTGGATAAAGGAGAGCCCTGTTTGCTTTAAGTTATCATTTGCCCATTGAATCGCGTCTTCATCAAAATCAACACCAACCACCTGATCACAATGACAGTTCTGCAAAATCATCAGATCACCAAGTCCCTCATTGCAGCCCAAATCCAGTATCTTGAGATTCTGTCGATTTGCCAACATCTTCAAAGCAAATTTATATCTGGCAAGGATAAAAAGTAATCCATGGGTAGAATTTCTAATCGTTGCAGATATTTTCCAACCAAGCGTCAACGGCTCTCCTGCCATTTGGTGCTTGACTTCATTCCACAGCTCTTTGGCATCCATATGATTCCTCCATCACATCTCACATATATTTTGTTCACGCATATCTTTTGACACAGCATTTACTGTCTCGTATTTCCAAGTCATACTCCTTGACTAATTCAGTACAAACAACACGTCAATCATACATTCATAACCGTGCTGAGAAACTTGAGCAAGTCGACCTTCTTCACGGCTTCCTTGTTGCCGACGACATTCGTCTTGAGCGCTCCTGCCGCATTGGCGAGCAGAGTCGCGAGATCAAGCGGCATTTTATGCAGTGCGGCAAGTGCGGCAAGTGCATAGAATGCATCTCCCGCACCGATGGTATCCTTGACACGGAGCAGAAGCGCAGGAATGCGTACCTGTTCATCTTTTTCATTGCCGATCGCACCGTCTGCTCCGATGGTCGCCCATGACATATTGGCATGCAGCTTTTCAGAGAGCTGCCGCAGCAGCCGATGACGCGAGGTCAGAGCCTGCCCGAACGCAAGACGCAGTTCGCGCTCATCGACAACGAAGCAATCTGCCCGATGATACTTCGTAATCAGGTTCGTCCCATAGTTTGAACTGTTCGTCTGGCAGTTCACGGCGAGAAATTTTGCTTTCTCCTCAAGAATACGGAGTGCTTCGTCATCCAGAAGCCCATGTCCATAATCACAGACAAGAACGAGATCATACTCTCCGGCCATCGCACGCAGCTTATGGTGAAATGCAGAGTAGTCAAACCGTTTGCGCGGCCCTCTCTTGAGGAGATAGTTCACGGAAAAGAGCTTCGTATACTCCTGCCGGACGGGATTCTGTTTCAAATAGCGACGCTTGAGGGGTGTCACAAAGTTTGCGTCTTGCAGCAGTTCGAGATGAACCCCCTCCATCTTGTCCACGATGAAGTCCATGAGTCCGTACTCTGTCCCCATCATCGAGAGCAGCGTAACATCCTGTGAAAAATTCGCCAAGTGACGCGCGATGGCAAGAGAACCACCTGCATAGTTTTCCTCGCTGTCGCAAAACGCCGAAAGCGTTGCATCCTTCATCGTAACGCCCTGCACGTTGCAAAAGACATACGCATCAATGATTACATCGCCAACAACCAGAATCTTGGTGTTCGAAAAGCGCTCCACTGCATCCCGTAGCTGAGAAAAAGCATCGGTTCCGTATTTTTTTCGCAGGGAGAACGCCATTTCCTTGACATTCTCGGGCAGCACTGCAAAGAAGTTATTGAGCAGTTTCGTCGAACTGTGGACTTCTCCCTGTGTGAAAAAGATCTTTCCGCCATATTTCTCGACGACGCTCTGTTCTGCCCCAATATTGCCGGTCACATCGTTCTCAGCACGGGCATACTCCTGCCCCTTCGCATAGATATCCGGCTGCACGAAGTCGACAATCTCATGAACGGTGACAGCCTCACTCAAGAGAACATAGTCTACCATCTCAAGACTTGCCAAGAAAGCCATCCGCTGACGATCATCGAAATAGGGGCGTCCCGGGCCTTTGTTGACATACTTTGCAGCAGTCACAGAGACAACAAGGATATCGCCCTGTTTTTTTGCTTCTTCCAAATGCTCGATATGCCCATAGTGCAGGAGATCAAAGACACCGTGACAAAGCACAACCTTCTTGCCCGCATCGCGAAACGTCTGTCGCAGCTTCAAAAAATCTTCTTTGCTGATGATTTTTTTGTCCGTCATGCCCGCTTTCCTCAATTCCCGAGATACTTGAACCAATCTGCTGTGGCTTCCTGAATCGTGTCCGGTGTCCAGACGGGAGCTTTTTTCCAGTAGTCAATGTGCTCCAATATATGCTGTACGCCTTCCTCGAGTGTCACCTTCGGATGCCAATTAAGCATCTTGTTGATCTTCGTTGTGTCAGCCCATGTGCAGTCAGGCTCTCCGGGACGCTTCGGAATATGCACCACCTCGGCATCTGCCCCGCCGAGGAGTTCGACCAAGCGATTGACCGAATAGGTATGCTCACTGCCCACATTGAAACGCTCACCGACCACATCCGACTTCGCCGCCGTGATGAACGCATCAACGATATCCGTCACATAGGTGAAGTCCCGCGTCTGCTCCCCCGTGCCGACAATCGTATATGGTTTTCCCGCCAGCTTTTGACCAAGGAACACGCCGAATACCGCGCCATACGTTCCCGAAGTGCGTGAGCGCGGTCCATAGACGTTGAACAGGCAAAGCGAGACCACCGGCAGATGATAGACCTGCGCCCAATGTAGGGCAAGTTCCTCGCCCAGTCTCTTCGTCAGCGCATAGGGATACTCAGGACGGATGTCCGCCTGCTCATCGGTCGGAAAATGATCCGGAATCCCATAGCACGAGGACGATGCCGTATACAGGAATCGCTGGACATTCGCCGCCTTTGCCGCCTGAAGCACCGAGAACGTACCATCCACATTGGAGTGAAAATACTCCTGCGGCTTCTGAATCGAGGGAACAATGTCCGCAAGTGCCGCCATATGGAACACCCAGTCCGTCCCCTCAAAGAGCGGTGCAATCGTGCCGTAGTCACAGATATCTGCTTCCACAATAGTAAGATGAACGTTCCCCTGATGATGCTCCAGATTCTCCAGCCGTCCCGTGCTGCAGTTATCGATGACAACAACATCATGCCCCTCGGCAAGCAGCCGATCCGCGATATGCGATCCGATGAATCCGCAGCCGCCCGTAACAATAGATTTCATTTCATCGTCCCTCCTGCGCATCGAGTGCCATAATTTCATCGACAACCTGCTGAAGTATCTGATTATGGATGGACTCTACAATCCCATACTCCATCGAAGGAACGTAGAGATTGCGATGTCCCATTGCCCGAAGGCAATTGTCACTCTTGAACCCCGTAAACGTGATGATCGTGCCGCCGACCGCCTGTACGGCTTCGGCAGCGCGCAGGATATTGGGCGAGTTGCCGGAGCTTGAAATCGCGACCAGAACATCCCCGGGGGTCGCCAAGATTTCCAGCTGCTTGCTGAAAACATATGCATAGCCGTAGTCATTCCCAAGACAAGTAAGTGTCGTAGGAGCATAGAGATCAATGGCACGCATCTGACCATTCTTCAGAAAATCCGCTGTCATATGAACAGCAATTCCGGCACTGCCGCCGTTCCCAATAAAAAACAGCTGCTTTCGTCCCGTCCGCGCCTGGTACATGAGGAGCGACAAATCCTCAGCAACATGTGCGGTAATCGTATTGCCATCGTGGTCTGTATAGAGTTTCTCATCGTATGCAGTACGGTACTGCACTTCGTAGTTTTGGATTGCCATATTTTCCCTCTTGATTTTCCTATTCCTGAACGACACTATTTTTATTTCATAAATTCGATGTATGAATTCTAACTTTTATGATTTCCCCAAGCCTCACGCTCAAAATCAAAATGAATGATATCGGAGTCCACGCGCCTATGAATCAACCTCATTACCTTATCTGCATAAATAGTAATTCGATCTGACAAAGTGACCTGCGTCGGACAAAGAAGTCCTAACTCTTCCCGATAATCATCAATCGCCTCGGAAAGCTGTCCCTTTCTCTTGCGGAATCCGGAAAGAATACATTTGACAATATCCAACTTCGAATATGGACTGAAACATATCCATAAGTAATAATCACCTGCCAGACGCAATGTACGGAACTTATCCCAATCAACATACTGCATTAACTCAGCTCGCCAAAAGGTAGATTCCTGCTGAATAAATGGGAGTCGTTCCCCGTCATAGAGCCCTTTCCGAATGAAAGAAGACCGATAGCGATAGGGAAACTCTGTTCCTACGATCTGACCAAACACATTGTAAGTCGCATTGAGTCCCGTGATCCATTGATACTTTGAGTTCTGAAATATTTCACAAACAGTCGCAAAGGCATGGGGCTGATAAAAATCATCCGCATTGATATAGGCACAAATATCCCCTGTCACGCGTTTAAAACCTTTGGCAAGAGCATCATATAGGCCTTTATCCGATTCACTGATCCAGTAAGCGAGTTTACTCTCATATTGCCGTATAATATCAACAGTCCCGTCTGTAGAACCGCCATCAATAAGAATATATTCAATTGAAGGATAATCCTGCTCCAAAACGCTCAAGATAGTCTGTTCAATGGTATCTGCCGCATTGTAACAGGCCGTAACAATAGATATCTTTAGCATCTGCACCTATCATCATCCTCCTTGACACGTATTATTTTTCAGCTTTCGACATATGGATAAAATACCCAATGCTGCACACGAACTGCATAAAATTACCATCTAGTCTTCCGCTCAATAATCCCATAATCTCTTATAAGACTATCTTTGCAAATCCTTTGGTGCTTGGTTCATCCAAAAGATGTCTTCAATAAAGAGTAATTTCTTATCCTTATCCCAATTTTTTCATTATTTGTTAATAAAAACATATCCGCGCCCCCATGGTTTTTACGTCCTGACAATCTCTGCCGTTCCATTCTCAAACCGCACCTTGAAATCACACTCCGTCAACGTACTGATGCGGTGTGCGATGGAGAGGATGGTAATCCGGCCTTTGAGCTTCAGTATTGTATCGGTGATTCCCCGTTCCGTCTCGTTGTCGAGGGCGGAGGTTGCTTCGTCGAGGACGAGGACTGCGGGGCGCTGATAGAGAGCCCGCGCGATGCCGATACGCTGTCTCTGTCCGCCGGATAGTTTGACGCCGCGCTCACCGACCATCGTTTCGATTCCCTTTGGCTGGGCATTTACAAATGCATCGAGTTCCGCCATCGCAAGTGCTTTATGAACCCGCGCATCATCAATTTCATCGGGGGCTTCTCCTAATGCCACATTCTCGCGAATGGTCGCATCGATCAGATAGATGGACTGCGGGACATAGGCGATATTCGCCTGCCACGCCCGCAGCTCGCGGCGAATATCTACCCCATCGACAGTAATCTTGCCGCGCGTGGGTAAAAACAGCCCCAGCAGGATGTCCACAAAGGTGGTCTTTCCCGCCCCTGATGCTCCAACGATGCCAACAAAACTCCCCTTGGGTACAGAAAAGTTGACATCTGTCAGCACCTCCTCCCCGGCAGGATACGAAAATCCCAAATGCTCCACGTGAATCTCCTTTGTAAAGGAAAGCGGCGGAGGGACATCAGCGATTTTGAGTTTACGGTGGTGATACTTACGGGATTTGATGGCAATCAGCTCGCGGTACAGCTCATCAAACAGCGGCAGCTGAAACTTGATGCCGTTCGACAGGTTCACAATACGGTTCGCACTCGGCATCAGGCGAAATGCCGCCAACGCCAGAACGCCGAGGAGCGGCACAATCTCCGAAGGTACGTATCCAACGGCAAGTTTTCCAATGATGAGCAGGAGGAGCGCGCATACGACGAGTGTCTCGATGATCATGCGCGGAAGCTGACTCAAAAAGAGATAGCGGCGATTGGCAGCGCCGTATTGTTCATAATTCTCCTCGAACTCCCGAAGAAAATACTCCTCCTTCCGCATGATTTTTGTTTCTTTGATTGCGCCCAGCCCCTGATTCACGGAGCGGACATACCGTGCGGCAAAGGCATTCTGTATCTGCCCCGTCTTTTCCATACTGCGGCGGAAGGAGCGCAGGAGCACATAGATCATCCCGCCCATAACCCCCGCGACGATGATCGCTGTGAATGGATCGGCGGCGATCAGCACCAGCCAGATCGTCAGTGCCGTAACGATTTCGGTGAGAAGCTGAAATGTGGGAATTAATATGTTGGAAAAAATGACAATGCCGCTGCTGTTAACATTCCGCAGAAGCACAGCGGTGTTATGATTGAGATGAAAGAGATAGGGCTTCGCGAGGTAGTTCGCCATCAATTCCTTCGAGAAGTGAATCTGATTGGACAGGGAGAAGTCAATCTGCAGGCGAAGCTGCCATGCGAGATAGAGATTTTTTAGGATATAGAGTACGATGAGGAGCCCTGCAAGTCCCATGATGAGACCGGTGTGTGTCGTAATCCCAACGCGCTCGGCGTACGCGGCGATGTCTGCGTGCCGCGTCAGAAAGTCCGGCTGCCCCATCAGTGAAATGAGCGGAAGGATCGCCCCGATGCCGACTGCCTCGAGGACCGCGCCGAGCAGCATCACAACGACGAGAAACGCACAATACCTGAGCTCATGCGGTGTAAAAATTGAGAAAATCCGAAAGAATAATTTCATCGAGAAAATACTCCCCATGGATAGGAAGAACTATAGGAGCCCTTATAAAACAAGAGAATAGAAAAAGGATATGATAAAAAACAGTATAAACATTAAAATATCATTGTCAACACACTGGCAAAATCATTGGTATGGATTCTCACTTTTATCGCTCCGCCCGCACCGGATGTGCCAAGAAGTCCTGATAAGCGAGACGAATTCCTTCCTCGAGTTCTGTCTTATAGTGCCATCCGAGCCTCTCCGCCTTCGAGACATCGAGGAGCTTGCGCGGCGTGCCGTTTGGCTTCGTCGTATCCCAGCGGATCTCGCCGTGATAGCCGACCACACGGGCGACCATCTCCGCAAGAGCATGGATCGAGAGTTCCTTTCCCGTTCCCGCATTGACCGTCTCATCGCCGCTGTAGTGATTCATGAGGAACACACAGAGATTCGCGAGATCATCCACATACAGGAACTCGCGCAGCGGCGAGCCGTCCCCCCAACAGGTCACGGATGCGGCGTGCGTCTCCTTCGCCTCGTGAAAGCGTCGAATCAGTGCCGGAAGAACATGACTGTGCTCCGGATGGTAGTTGTCATTCGGTCCATAGAGATTTGTCGGCATCACGGAGATATAGTCCGCTCCATACTGTTTGTTCAGGCAGGCACAATACTTCAGCCCCGCAATCTTCGCCAGCGCATACGCCTCATTCGTCTGCTCGAGCGCCGATGTCAGGAGGCAGTCCTCCTTCATCGGCTGGGGGGCGAGACGCGGATAGATGCAGGACGAGCCGAGAAACTCGAGTTTCCGGCATCCGTTCCTCCATGCAGCATGGATGACGTTCATCTCGAGCATCATATTCTGATACATAAAGTCTGCCGGAGCCTCGGCATTCGCCTGAATCCCGCCGACCTTTGCCGCCGCCAGGAATACGTACTCCGGCTTCTCCTCGGCAAAGAATGCCTCAACGGCATCCTGGCGGCAAAGATCAAGCTGTGCGTGAGTGCGCGTTATAACATGTGTATACCCCTGCCGCTCAAGCTCTCGGCAGATGGCAGAGCCGACCATGCCGCGATGCCCCGCCACATATATTTTTGCATTCTTTTCCATCATCGCACTATCTATCCTCGGTGCTCTTCTGTCCACTTTATCTTATCCTCTTTAGAAATCGATGAACCGATCTGAACCTCGATCACCACCATGCGCTCCCGCGCACTGATTTTATGCTTCATCCCTGCAGGAATATCGATCACATCGCCTGCTGCAGCAGAATGTGCCACGCCATCGAGGAGCACCGTACCGCACCCGCTGACCACATTCCATATTTCACGGCGATGTGCGTGACTGTGATAGTTCATCGCGTGCCCCGCATTCAGCGTCACCTTGATGGTCAAGCTCTCCTCCTCCACATCGATGATGCGAAAACTCCCCCATGACTTTTCCGCAAACATGACCGGCTGACTGATACGCTCGACATAGGGCTTCATGTGACTGGAAGATGCCTTATCCGCTACGAGGATCCCCTCGGGGCTTGCCGCGACGATGAGATGCTGTGCGCCCATGACGAGCACGGGAACATCCATCTCATTGACCACATGCGTATTGCGGCACATATCATCCAATACGACATTCCCGAGCGCCGTTTCTTCCATGATCTCGGTCAGTGTGTTCCACGTGCCGAGATCCTTCCACGTGCCGCCATAGCGGAGCACGCTGATATTTGTCTCATGTTCGGCAACAGCATAGTCAAAGCTGATCTTCTCAAAGCTCTCATACGCGGAGAGGAGCCCCTCATAGTCCGAGCACCCGAGCAGCTGACGTGCCTGTGTCAGAACATACCCCAAACGATAGGCGAACACCCCGCTGTTCCAGAGTGCCCCTTCGTCGATGTACCGCTGTGCTGCAGCTTCATCCGGCTTTTCGCGAAAGGAGAGGACATGGCTCACACGCTCCTTATCCTGCGGCAAAATATAGCCGTATTTCTCACTTGGATAGGTTGGTTCAATCCCCATCAGCATCAGCTCCGCCGCCCCTGTTTCCGCAAGCTGCGTCAGCTGACCCACGGCGGCGAAATAGCGGTCTTCCACATAGGGGTCAACAGGACAGACAGCAACGGCTTCGTTCTCTTTGATGCCCTTGACATCATGCAGATAGGCACTGACCAGTGCGGCTGCCGGAAACGTATCACGGCGGCATGGCTCAACGCAGATATCAACTGCATCCCCCAACTGATTCCGCAGCACGGAAACCTGTGCTTTCGATGTCGCAATTGTAATATCAGCATGCGGCATCATACGGCGAACCTGGCCGCACACCCGCTGTGCCATCGAGCAGCGCGAACCGTCGTTCTGCCGAAAGAATGGAATGAACTGCTTGGAACGAATGTCATTCGAGAGCGGCCACAGACGCTTCCCTGAGCCGCCCGAAAGCAGAACGATGTGCATATACACGCTCCTTTGACGGAATCCTCAGTCCCCGTACTTCTCCCGATCTGCCTGCACCATCATGCGAATCAGTGCAGGGAACTCCACCTTACGCGTCCATCCAAGTTCCCGCTCCGCCTTCGACGCATCGCCCAAAAGAAGCTCCACCTCAGCAGGACGGAAGAAGCGCGGATCGACATCGACGAGCAGGCGGCCCGTTCTTGCGTCATATCCTTTCTCCTCGCCCCCAGTGCCGCGCCACTCAAGCACAATGCCCGTCTCATGAAATGCCGTCTCCACGAACTCACGCACCGTATGCGTCTCGTTCGTCGCAAGCACATAGTCGTCGGGGGTGTCCCGCTGGAGCATCCGCCACATGCCATCGACATAGTCGCCCGCAAAGCCCCAATCCCGCTTCGCGTTGAGATTGCCAAGAGAGAGCTTCTCCTGCTTTCCCGCAAGAATTTTGGCGACTGCCATCGTAATCTTGCGTGTCACGAACGTCTCTCCGCGGCGCGGCGACTCATGGTTGAAGAGGATGCCGTTCACGGCAAACATCCCATAAGACTCGCGATAGTTCTTCGTAATCCAATAACTATAAAGTTTTGCCGCACCATAAGGCGACTTTGGGTAAAACGGCGTCGTCTCGCTCTGGGGGGCAGTATCCGGAAGTCCGCCAAAGAGCTCCGACGTCGATGCCTGATAAAAGCGGATGGGAAGCCCGCTCTGGCGCACCGCTTCAAGAAGGCGTATTGTCCCAACCCCCGTCGCCTCTGCTGTATACTCCGGCACCTCGAATGAAACTGCCACGTGAGACTGCGCAGCGAGGTTGTAGACCTCATCCGGCTGAATCTCCTGAATGAGGCGGTGTGCATTGCTCGAATCCGTCAGATCGCCATAGTGAAGGAGAAGCCGCCCATCATATTGTGTATCAGAAAGCAGATGATCAATCCGCTCCGTGCATGGCGTGCTGTGCCGACGGATAATGCCGTGCACCTCATAGCCTTTGTCAAGCAAGAGCTCTGTCAGATAAGAACCATCCTGGCCGGTGATTCCGGTGATTAGTGCTTTTTTCATTATATCATCCCCTACAGGAAAAATTGACATTCTATAATCACACACGCGCTCTGATTCCCCTGATGACATAATGGACCATATAAATCAAAGATCTCAGCATGGTGAGCTGCTGACTGTCTCGATAGACTCTCCATGTCCACAGCAGGCTCTTCAATTTATTGGCAGACAGTGAACCGCCTCGTACGCGATATCTTGCCAAATCATCTGTCATGCCATAAATCCTGACTCCTGTCTTTGCCAAGTTCAGCCAAGCAGCATAATCCTCATGATGAACCATAGGCATACTCAGCGATGCGCATTGTGATCGATCGATCATCACCGTCAAACATCCGATGCAGTTTCCTCGGAGAAGCTTATCATAGGTGACATCCGGCACAATTGGAACAGGTTTTCCCGCATCCTGTATGTCATGGCAAAAGCGGCGATAAGAGGTATACGACATCGCAGCCTTTGTCTTTCTCATGAACTGGAGCTGCCTTTCCAGCTTGTCGGGAAGCCATACATCATCACTATCTAAAAAAGCAACATATCTTCCTGTTGCTTGTTGAATCCCTGCATTTCTCGCATTTGCGACACCTTGATTGCGTTCCAGTCGAATAAGATGAATCCTGTGATCCTGAAGCAAAGGCGTAAGTACCATCTTTATATCTTGTTGCGAGCCATCGTCGACAACAATCAATTCCCAAAATTGATATGTCTGACAGGAGACGGAACGAATCGCTTCACGAATATATTTTGTATCATTATAGACTGGCATAATCACCGATACACGTTTATCTACATAGTGTGTTCTTGCAACATCGTTATATTCACTATCGTGACTTAATTTCATTCCAGATGTCCATTCCTTGGCAAAAAATCATGCAATATATCTATTCAATCACTAGATATGCAAAGACACATAAGCTATTCTTCTATGCCCTCATTTAGAAGCTGTAACCACGCCCGTAGATTTGTGTTGCTTGCATACGTCCGATCAAAAAAGATCCGTGCCTTCATTCCGAGCCGTTCGCATAAACCTAAGTCAGAAGCCATACGACACATATACTCCAGAAACATACGCGGATCACTTGTATGCATATATGGCACGTCCTCCTGCAAGGCATCATACATAACGCCTCGATGAGATTCTTCCGTTGTCACGACCGGGATACCATACGAGAGTGCTTCAAGCAGTTTAATTTTGACACCTGACCCTTTGATAATCGGAACAACGACAAATTGTGCACCGATCATGCAATCTTCCAATTCCTGCGCCGTGAGAAACCCTGTAAGTTTAACACTCGGATATGCTGCCAGTTTTTGCTTTACTGCATCGCTAACTTTCCCTGTTATGACCAGCTTATAATCAGGATACTGCAACAGAAAGTCACTCCATATATGCTCCAACAGCCACATAATCCCATGTAGATTCGGATAAAATGATAGTCCTCCTGTAAAAACGATCTGTTTAGATGTATTTCTTGTCCAACATCTCTCTTTTGATGACAATATGGGCGGTAAATAACATACAGTTCCCACGCCAAATTCTTGCTGTAAGTCTCGCGAATCCTGTGGCGATATACATATTGTACGATTGACCTGACCAATAACTCTTTTTTCCAACTCATGTATGCGCCTTGCTTCCAATGTTGCAATATAGGCAGGAAGTCTCAAGCTGTCCAAAAAATACTTATACTCTACATTATGTTCAACCAGAAGAATCCTGATGCGTTCTCTTCTTAATTTAGGAATATCAATTAGAGTCGCTAGAAAAGGATTCTCCAAAACAACGATGCGAATATTGTCTGTCAGGATTTTCTGCATCAATACAGCAGTGACCTGTTGTGATGATAGCAATTTTTCCCATCTGCATTTGCCACTCAAGAGCCAACTAAGTCCCCAGTAAATTCTATGATACCAAGAGGATCCCTTAACATCTCTGTGAAACGGCTCGATAAGAGAGACTGAAAGCCCCTTTGGAAAATATATCTTATTTTTCTGAAGTACCTCCCTCTCATTTTCATGATTAAACATCGTAATCTGAACACGCTGCTGTTCTGCTATCGCACGAACACGATAGTATGTACATTGCTTCCCTCCATCCGTTGGCGGAACAATGATCTGTGTCGTTAAAAAAAGTATCTTTCTCTCATCCATCACTTGCACCACCGACAGAACTCCCAACTACAAGAATGTCGTTTCCACCCATAGTGGAGTAAGAGGCACTTCAATGCCCTTGTTTTTCTTAATCTTTTTTTTGCGATGTTCTTAATCCTTGCAAGATACCCTCTCCGTTTTTTGATACAATCACTTGGATCAAGCCCATTTTCCTGCAAGGCGCGAATATACTCCATGTATTGCACTTCTATCTCACTGCCGCTTACTCCGTCATTGGCATAATATGCAACAATCAGATCTGTCTGTCTCAGTATAATATTACTATCTAAATAGAATGTCAGAAAATTTTTATAGTCCGCTGCAACACGATAATTTGTGTCGAATGGGTGTTGGTTTAATATTGCCCGACGAACAAACATCCCTTGATGAGGTGCATTGTAACCAGACAGGACTGCTTCTTCTGAAAAAAAACTACGGTAAACCTTCTCAATTCGATAAACCGGATCCACCATCATCACAGCACCACACAATACATCCGGTTCAGCTTCTGATCTCAAACACGAAACGATCTTGGAAATAACGGCGGTGTCATAGAGACAGTCATCCGCCCCAAGATAATAGATATAATCTCCCGTCGCAGCGCTGAGCCCCTTATTCATTGCATCATAAATTCCCTTATCCGGCTCACTCACCCAATACGCAATTCTGTCTTCATATTTCTTGATGACATCAAGTGTGCCATCCGTCGAGCCGCCGTCAATGATGATATATTCAATATTCGGGTAATCCTGTTCTACGACACTGCGAATGGTCTGCTCAATCGTATCGGCTGCATTATAGACAGCTGTGATAATCGAAATTTTGAAATTTGACACCTGCAAGCTCCTTATGAGTCTCTCCATAAAAACAGCATCGGCAGCCGTTGAAAAGGAATTCCCCATCAAATCCGTCAAACAGACATTGCTTCAGCTAAAAATCTCCATCCATGTTCTTCTGTATGTCGAATTCTTTCAAGCTCTCCTTCGTTCGCACGCCATGTACTCCCTCCGCCGCACTTTTTTGAAAAAGAACACGTACAGTCTGGATGATGATGGTAAGATCCGTACGAATGCTGGCATTCTGTATATAGACAAGATCATAGATGAGCTTGTCATACACTGTCGTGTTGTATTTCCCGTAAACCTGAGCAAGTCCTGTAATGCCGGGTTTGACATTCATCCGATAGATGTACTCCGGTATCTCCCGCTTGAATTGCTCGACAAAAAAAGGACGCTCAGGACGTGGGCCGACGATGCTCATATTCCCCATAAGGACATTCCAAATTTGTGGAAGCTCATCCAGTCGGACAGCACGCAGAAATGCCCCAAGACGCGTGATACGGGGGTCATTCTCCTTTGCGAGCACAGGGCCGCTCAATTTTTCCGCATTGACACGCATGGTACGAAACTTATACAGTTTGAACGGCTGTCCATAGCGGCCCACCCGTTCCTGCGTATAGAAAATCGGTCCGGAGTCGAAAATCCTGACAGCAGCGGCTGTCAGAATCATAAGCGGAAGTGCCATGAGGAATCCCGCCGACGCCACTGCGATATCCATGATGCGCTTCAGGCTGCGCTGCTCAAGCGTGGGACAGAGACGCTGCGGACGAAAAACGGGAACATCATCAATCTTGTCAAGTATCATACTGCTGCAGAACACTTCGTATGCATTGGGGATCAGAAGAGCCTGTTTTTCATGAAGATTGCAGTAGTGAACGAGCCGTGCCTTGTCCTTGAGACGTATGTCCGGGCAGATAATGAGGACATCCACCTGCTCCGCCGCCGTCTCCCAGTCACTGCCTGCCAGGTCGGTACAGATGGAGCGCAGTTCCATCGCAAGCTGCGGCTGTTGTTTCATACGATGGTAGACGTGCTGACACTCTTCCTCGCCACCAATCAGCATGACTCCGCGAATTTTCTGTCTGGCCCTGATATAACGCCAAACCAAATGCCGCCATACAGAAAGGAAGATCAGATCCAGTCCTGCACACGACAACAAGACACCGCGCGAAAGAGCAAACTCGCGAATGAAGAAGGTCAACGCCATTGTCAGGACGAGGATCTGCACGATACTGACCACCAAAGAGAACAGGATCTCAGCAAAGCGCTTGTTTTCAATTGTATAGAGGCCATTGATATTAAACAGGAGTCCCATCAATATGATCTGCACAGGGAGTATGCCTTGATATAGGCCAAAGTTGCCGATCAGGTCAACACGCACCAAGATAACAGTTGTCACAAAGGCGTACACGGATACGGCGATTCCTATATCACCAAAGAGCAATATCAGTTTCGGCAAGACAGAAAACTTCTTTTCTTCCATATCAAGCCACAACTTTCTATCTATTTACGCTCTATTTTATAGCATTAAATCAGCATATCAATCAAAACAGGAGTATCTCTCACAATCTAGGGAAACACTCCTGCACCTTCTTTACGCTTTCAAATTTTCTTTATACCACTGGATTGCCTCTGTGATTCCCCGTGCAAAGTCGTATTCAGGGTGATAGCCGAGGTATTTTCGTATCTTTGCGATATCCGCACCGCTGCGGCGGATATCCCCCTTTCGCACGGGACCAAAGACCGGCTGCAAATCTTTGTTCAAAAGTTTGCTGAGCACAGCATACATCTCATTGAGGCTCAGCTGCTTTCCTGCGGCGACGTTGTATGCCTCGCCTGCCGCCTCATGCGGTGCGGCACATGCGAGAAGGTTCGCCTGTACGACGTCGTCCACATAGACGAAGTCGCGTGACTGCTCTCCGTCACCGTTGATGGTCGGCGGCTCATCACGCAGAAGGCACTCGATGAACGTCGGGATGACCGCTGCATACGCCCCATTGGGATCCTGACGGCGCCCATAGACATTAAAGTACCGCATTCCGTAGCAGTCAAGCCCATAGTGCATGGTATACTGATGCGCGTATTCCTCCGCCGCAAACTTCGTCACAGCGTATGTCGAGAGGCGCCGCCCGACGATCTCCTCCCTCTTTGGCATGGTCTCATCATCGCCGTAGACGGCCGCACTCGAAGCATAGGTGAACTTCTTCACACCATGTTTTGCCGCCGCTTCCATCATATTGACCGTACCGATGATATTCGTCATGGTGTAGTCAATCGGCTTATCGATACTCTCCGGGACGCTGACTTCTGCCGCCAGATGCAGTACATAGTCAACGTCTTGGCAGGCATGATGACATGCTGCAAGATCCCTAATGTCCCCTTCAATAAACTCGAACTTCGAGTTGCCGCAAACGTTCTCTATATTCCTTGTATGCCCCGTCGACAAGTTATCCAGTACACGAACCCTGTGCCCCAATGACAAAATTGCTTCACACAGATTCGAACCAATAAAGCCTGCCCCGCCGGTGATGAGAAACAAGCTGTCCGCAGGAAGCAAAATGTCACGGTAATTCACGGCAATACTCCTCTATCCGATGCCATAGGTGCGGTATACAACCGCGCTGCTGTCGATGATTCTTCAGAAAAGCCCCAACGTCTTAAACAGAAACACCCAGCCGAAGATGGTAAAGCAGGAAAGTGCGCTGCTGTAGACAACGCAGTTGCCCGCGAGCTCGGCATCCGCCTGCATCTGCTGTGCCATGGCAAAGCCCGCGACGGCACAGGGCGTAGAGAAGATCGCGATGAGCGTGACAAGCTCGACGCCGCGAAAGCCGATCGCGACAGCACAGGCAAGCACGACAGCAGGCACGAGGATGAGCCGCGCAGCGACCGAGAAGATGAGCTGACGCAGATGCGCGTGATAGCTGCCGCCATGGAACGACGCCCCGAGGATGATGAGTGCGACGGGCGTGGTCGCCGCCGCGATCTGTGCGACGGGCTTCAGGATGGGCGCAGGAATCGGCAGTTCTGCGACGCGGCACAATGCCCCTAGTATCGCGCCG
>ERZ773049.304-NODE-304-length-31530-cov-29.989770_pt1 | contig 31530 bp, 29 predicted proteins | sample MGYA00580633_ERZ773049 | MGnify/ENA primary metagenome ERZ773049 (study PRJEB29015, sample SAMEA2737991) | human oral metagenome | biome: human oral; feature: human-associated habitat; material: dental | place: China | collected 2066 ...
AAGAAAACATAAGATTTTACAAATCTAAATGTCTTGGTGTTTCTTATATTTTAAAAGGACTGCAACTAGAATGCGGTAAAACCGCATTCTGTTACAGCCCCAATATTTGGCGTATTTGGTTATTCATTTCTTTTTGATATTCGTCTATAGTATCGAATATTGTTTCGCGCAGGTTAAATGCAGCGAACGCATCATATATTGAGTTAGTACGGCGGCGTAGTAATTCGCATTTTTTAGCTAGGTAACGAAGCATCATAACAATGTTGCTTAAATCATCATATCCTAGTGTTTGAATTATGCCGTCATTGTTGTGTTTAACGCCAGTATATGCGGCTTGTAATGTTTCGATATTGTTTAGTTCGTTATATCTGATCGCGTTTTTAATTTCTTGAATAGTCATTTGCATTGTTGTATTCTCCTTTGGTTTAAATAGTTGGCGGTAGTGGTTATCTACCGCCTTTATTTGTTATTCGTAGTAGTGGCAAGCAATAACTTTGTTTGTGTTATTGTCGATTAGTTGCCATTCAAAACCAAAACTCATTGTACTGATGAAATCGGAAGCATCTGTTTTGTTTTCGAAGTTCCATGTTTGAGTTGTGTTTAAGTCTTTGAGTGTTAGCATTTTAATTTCTCCTTTTCGCTTAATTGCGTTTTCCGATGTATCTTATGGCTTCATTATACTTACGTTTTCGCAAGTAGTCAATAGGGAAATTAAAAATTTTTCAAAAAAGTTTGTAAAGGTGGTGAAAAGCTAGTGAATATCATATGTACAAAGTCAAAATGTCTTAACAACAAGAAAGGCCAATGCACGGCCAGCGAAATATATTATGACGGTTTATGTCAAACATATTGCAGTAGCCAACACGCAGCCAAGCAAGTAGCCGGTATATGTGCGCGATCACATGGGCGCATGAAAGCAAAAGACAATAATATTCTGAAATAAGGGGGTGAATATCAATGAACTACATGCCTAAAATAAAAAAAGTAATTACGGCGTTACAAATCAAGAAAGGTTTAAGGTATGTTATTGATACTCGCCAATCATGGAGCAAGTGGGATAAGCCGATTAAAGTATTTATCGTGAGCCGCATGTATAATGAATCGGAATATGCAGAAGCGTTTCCGGAGAAGTATAAACGAAAATCATTTAAAGAGGGGAAACTATTTAAGAAAGTTGCTGAATACGATACGTTAAAGCAGCATGAGCTGTTAATATATCTAGTTAATGTGTTGAAAGGTGGTGAACGTAGTGAGTGATATTAAATTAAAGCCTAAGGAGTTTACGTTTGCAGAAGAATGGTTAAAGACTATGAACGCCACGCAATCAGCAATAAAGGCCGGTTATAGTGAACGAACGGCGTATTCGGCTGGCAATCGACTGTTGAAAAAAGTTGAGGTTAAACAATATATTGATGAACGATTAGCAGAAATGCAAGAAAGCAGCATTGCCGATACTAACGAGGTAATGCAGTTCTTATCTAGCACGATGCGCGGTGATATTCCCGACCAGTTCGGTTTAGATCCGGCGTTGAATGATAGACTAAAAGCGGCCGAGTTGCTTGGTAAACGCTATAAGTTATTTACTGATAAGCAAGAAATTAGCGGCGCGGACGGTGAACCAATTAAGGTTGTGTTTAGTAATATGAATAAAGAATAATAGGTAATTGCATAAATCTATCATTAAATGAGGTATATCCACGGCGATATATCTCATTTTTTTGTATAAATCTATCAAATATGGAAATAACAATCGATTATAAACCTAATGAAAAACAAAATATATTCCACAACACAAAAGCACCTTATGCGGTATATGGCGGTGCTCGTGGTGGCGGTAAAACAAAATCATTGATTATGGACGTGTTTATTTACGCCTTAACGTATCCGGGTAGTCATTGCTATATATTTCGTGAAACATACCCAAATTTAGAAGCCAACGTGATAAGGGAGTGGATTAGAAGTGTGCCAGCTGAATTATACAAGTATTCAGACCAAAAGCACATAGCCACCTTAAAAAATGGTAGTCAGGTATTGTTTAGATACGTGAAAAACGATAAAGATGCTGAAAGCTATCAAGGCCAAGAGTTTGATTATCTGGGTATTGATGAACTAACAAAACATACAGAACGAACGGCGGAATTATTAACAGCTTGCTTGCGTAGTGCAAAAGGTTTTCCTGTTCGTTTCCGTGGGAGTTGTAACCCCGGCGGCCGCGGGCATGGCTGGGTAAAACGTAAATATGTAGAAGCCACAAATTATGGAGAAAATCCTGTTATTGATGAAACTACTGGACTTGAAAAGGTGTTTATACCGGCGCAAGTTTATGATAACTACGTTCTTATGGCGAACGATCCGAGTTATGTCAAACGTTTAGAAGCCTTGCCGGAACAAGAAAAGAAAGCGTTTTTGTATGGCGATTGGGACGTGTTCATAGGGCAAGTATTTACGGAATTTAACAGAAATATACATGTAGAAGAACCTTTTGAAATTCCTAAAGGTTGGATACGGGTTCGTTCTATGGACTGGGGTTTTAGTAAACCTTTTAGCATTCATTGGTACGCTATTGATTATGAAGGTGTTGCGCATTGTTACCGTGAATATTACGGTTGCACAGGTGAGCCAGATGTAGGGTTAAAGCTGACACCTGATGAAGTTGCTGCAGAAATGGCTAGATTAAGCGAGGGTGAAACATATGCTTATGATATAGCTGATAGAGCGATATGGCAGAAAGACGACCGCATGAAGTGGAGCGTTCAAGGTGAGTCTATTGCTGAAATATTTGCACGTCATGGAATTAACTTCATAAAGTCTAATTCTGAACGTATTCCTGGTAAGATGATGGTTCATACCTATCTAAGGGAGAAGAAAATCAAATTCTTCTCTACATGTAAGCATATTCTAAGAACACTACCGGAATTAGTATATGACGAAAGCAAGCCGGAAGATGTGGATACAACGCAAGAAGATCATGCATATGATGAGTTTAGGTATTTTTGCATGAGTAGACCTATTACACCTAAGAAGCCGGAGAAACCATTTAATGACGGTTATAGATATGATGATGATATAGAAGGGGAAGGTACTGCATGGGGCGTATGAGTGAAAAAGCGTTACGTGATTACGCCTATAAGGTGTTAAAGTCGGAATACGGCGAACGCGAAGAAAAGGGCGTTATTATTCCGGCTAAGTATACAGATGCGGAACTGGCGGAATTTGCGCAAGCTATGCCACAATGGCAAATAGAACAAATGTACGATATGATATATGGTTCTGAAATGGTGGAGTAATGAACATAGAACAAACATTTGATATATATGAAGCGAAAGCGAACGTTAAAAGCGCATTAAGTGCTACGTCAAAATGGCGGCAAAGCGCTGCCGAAGATTACGCATTTATGCAAGGCAAACAATGGGAAGATGCCGATTTGGAAAAGATGCGTAAAGCCGGGCGACCTGTGATTACAATCAATAGAATACGGGCAACTGTTAATCTGTTGTGCGGTTATGCATCGCAGAACGAAACAGAACCGGACTTTTTACCACGTAGCGAAGAAGATGATAGAATAAGCCGCGTTGCGAAAGGTATTACAAAATACTGCTTAGACCGCGCGCACTATCAACGTAATAAGGGCAAATGTTTCCGCGATAAAATCATATGCGGCTTGGCTAATTACTGGGTTAGTTATGAATTTGACTACACTAAGTTAGACGGTGCCATTAAAATCGACCGTGTTTCTCCGTTTGATGTATTCGTTGATCCAGAAAGCACAGAAGAAAACCTAAGCGATGCTCAATTCGTTGGCCGTTATAGCTGGGAAAGCACAAGAAAGCTAAAACAGGTATATCCGGATAAAGCTAATGAGATTGACTTGTTGAGTCATAAATATGACGATACAGAACTAGAAGCCGGAACGGTTGAAACTATTAACGGTGAGTCGCTATGGTATAACGAAAAGTATAAAAAAATTCGTGTAGTCCAATATTGGTATAAGGAATACGGCAAAAAGAATGTTTACATGACTAAAGAAGGGTTAATTGATGAAAGCAACCCGTTATTTGTTGTATTAATGGCTATGGGAAAGAAACCTACTAGCATACCAGATACTAAAATCAGATATGCGACATTCGCCGATAACGTACTACTAGAAGAAGGTGAAAGTCCGTACAAGCATGGCAAATTCCCATTAGTACGTGAATATTGTTACTATACCGGTGAACTGGTAGATGATGAACTAGAACCGGCTGGCGTAGTTCGCGACCTTAAAGATGCGCAACGTGAAAAGAATAAAAACAGAAGTCAACGCATGCACGTTGTTAATCAGCAGTCTTTAGGTGTGAAATTCTGGCAAGGCCAAATAGATGAACACGATAAGAAAACGATTGAAAAGAAAAGCACAACACCAGGAGCCAATATATTCTTGAAACCTGGCGTTACATTCCAAGACGGTACGCCATCAATGGATAGTGCTATTAGTCTGACTTTAGAGCAACAAGCAGACAATGACTTTTATTCAATCAGTGGCATCACTCCGGAAAGCCTTTCCGGTAGCATTGGTTCTATGAGTGGTAAGGCGATTGACTTGCGGCAATCTGTAACAACCGTACAAACGGCGGATATATTCGCGCAATCAAAAGAAGCGGAATTACAGATTGTTAAATTGCTATGGGGTGAAAAGAACGCACCGGGGTTAATTCCTCAATTCTACAATCAAGAAAAGGCAATGCGGATTTTAGGCGACGACGGCAAAAAAGAATTTGTACAAATTCAACCGGAACTAGGTCAGCCGATGCAAGAACAAGTCGTCACGGATCCGTTTGGACAACCTAAAGTAGATGAAGAAGGCAACCCAATTAAACAGGTATTGTATGATTTGAGTTGCTTTGATTTTGATATTGTAATTAGCACTAGCCAAGCAAGCGCAACGGCTCGTAAGGCTAACCTATATCAATTATTGGAAGCTAAGAAAAGTGGTGTTGATATTCCTATGGATATTATCCTCGACTTTATGGATTTCCCAGAAAAAGAAGCCGTCAAGAAGCGTATTCAGCAAGCAGCAGAAAAGCCAGCTATGCCAGAATTGCGTGTTAGCGGCAGCCTAGATGATATGCCGGCGGAAGCATTGAGCATGTATTTACAAACGCTAGGCGTACAGATTTCACCACAGCAAATAATGGCGGAACGGTTAGCCTTGAAAGGTAAGCAACAAAACATTCAAAATGCACCACGAATTTTGCCGCCTATGAATGATTTAGGTGGTATGTAATATAAACTATAAACACAACAATAAAACGCTCCTTATGGGGCGTTTTTTATATTTCGCCCTAAGCAATGGCGTTAAACTACTTGCACTTATACATTCGCCCGGCAACGGCGTTAAACTGCCATATTCTTATATTCGTCCGGCAATGACGTTAAAAGGCAAAAGGGGTATTTGATATGGAAAAAGACTTAGTAAACATCGAAGAAGCTGGTTTCACTCCAGAAGATTTAGAAAATGCGGGCGTAGAACTGGAAGAAACAACCGAAGAAACGAATACACAGGAAGGTGCGAATGATGTTCCCTCTACTGAAACACCGGAAAGTGAAGCGAATGATGCGGAAGTAGAACCGGAAGCGCCAGAAACTAACGAAGGTGAAACGGAAGAAACACATGCGAACGATCAGAACTTAAAAGCGGCACTTGCACAGGAGCGCGCAAGACGTAAAGCGGCGGAAGAACGTGCTAGACAATTTGAAGCGCAACAAAAGCCTATTGAATTGCCGCAAGAGGAAGTATCAAATATTCGCGACTTTGTACGCCGTGAAGCATTGAAACGCTTTAACATGACGGCGGAAGATTTAGAAAGTTTGATGTTCGAAGATGCGGAAAAGTATAACGCCTTCATTCGCTTTGAAGCTAATGCAGAATATGCAATTACTAATCAGCAAATCGCAGCACATCAACAACGACAAACAAACTTAAATTTCGTAAATGAAATTAAATCGTTACAAAACTTTGGGGAACTATATCAACGGGGTTTAGAAAAGCTTAACGGAATGACGATGCGCGATGCACAACCGATTAACGATGCCTTTTATCGCGTTGATATTGGCGAAGGTACGGAAGCTGATTTTGAAACAATTAGGAAGTTTGTTAAAGAAGTGCAAAATGAACTGGCAACAAGTACCGAAGTACCAAACAACCCACTAGAAGTAGCGGCGACATTGCCAAAGGCTGGCGCGTTAAACGGTGGCGTTCCAACACCTAATAAGGTGACGGAAGAAGATATTTTGAAAGCGTACGAAACAGGCAATTTAGATGCATTGCCTAAGGAAATACGCGATTATTTAGACGAATTATAAGAGGTAAAATATGGCAGATCAAAAAAATCAAGTTACTATTCCAGCGGCATTAGTCCCTAAGATTTGGACTAAAAAAGTGTGGCATGAAGGCTTAAAAGAGTCTTTCTTCGATAAATTCACCGCACTTGACGGATCTAACGTGGTACATAAGAACAAAGACCTAGAAGGTGTTAAAGGTGATGCAGTAACATTCGGCTTGATGATGAATTTAAGCGGCGCCGGTGTTGAAGGTAACCGTGCGACTTTAACAGGCAACGAAGAAACGTTGAACATTTATGATTTCATCGTACAAACTCAATTAGTACGTAATGCGGTATCTCGCTTTGAAGCGGACGACCAAAAAACACAATATGACATGTTAAAAGAAATCAAAGGCGCGTTAAAACAATGGTTAGCGGATTGGCAAGACAACAAGTTAATTGCTAAACTTTCCGCATCTCCTACCGCCGGTGAAACATTGTATGCTTCCGCTGCTGGTACACAAGCATCTATCACGGCAAATGATAAGTTGACTACTACGCTTATCTCTCGTGCAAAACGTAAAGCGAAAATGCATGGGCCTAAAGTTGCCCCAATCAAGGTTGACGGCATGGACAAATACATCATGTTAGTATCTACGTGGGCGGCTCGTGATTTGAAAGATGATGCGAAGTGGTTGGCAGCACAACAAAACGCTAATATTCGCGGTTCTAAAAACCCTATCTTCACAGGTGCATTAGGCGAATATGACGGCGTTATTCTTTATGAATACGAACGCGTATTGAACGACAAAACAGGTGCATCTAACGCTAACGTATGTCATAACTTGTTATTGGGTAAACAAGCGGCATGCTTTGCTGTATCTCGCCCAGCTAAACATATCAAACAAGTGGACGACTACGGAAACGTAGAAGGTAACGGTATTGCTTTTTATGGAGCAATCGAAAAATCCAAGTTTGACAACAAAGATTACGGCGTAATCAATGTTATGACTGGTGGCGTAGTAGAAGCGTAATTTCAAAGGTCTAGGCGGGGTAACACCCGCCTTTATTCTTATATGGGGTGGATATGAACGTAAAACACATAATCAATAGGGCGTTCATGCAAATAGGTGATACCTCGCAAGAACAATATACTCCGTATTACTTATTGGAGTATTACAACGAGGGTAATCACTTATTAAATGCCCTGATAGGCCAATATTGCCCAAGCCTTGCAAGGGGTACTTTTGAGGGTAAAGGGCGTGGACGAATTGTATTACCGTTTCAATGCATTAGCATATTGAATGTCAAGGCAGATGATGCGGACGTGCAAGGGTATCAAGTATTGAATTTACAAACGGTGGTATTTGATGCAGATCATGAGCAAACAATCACCGTTGATTATATAAAGACGGCTGGTTATAAGATGCTCGAAGATGAAAGCGGATTGCCGGCGGAACTAGAAACATTGTTAGTTGATTATATCGTGTATCGCGTAATGAATATGGATATAACCGGCATTACTTCCAATATGGTAAATGCACTACAAACAATTAACAGTGGACTAGGTGAAAATGATTGTATTATAGCGGAAGGGTATTGGAACTATGGTCGTAAGCGAATTGATTACTCTTGTTAATGTAGAGTCGAACGAAATTCTTGACGAACAACTAGAATATATCCAGTACATCAACGCAGCTATTGACTGGCTAACTACTATATTGGTTAGCATTAAAGATCGTGAAGTAGTAAAAAATATGGATATACCGGATAAAAGGGCGGTTCCTTCTGATTTCATGGGGTTTGTACCTAAAACCGGGTATCCTATTCGCATCATCAATGGAACATTTGAAACGTATGACGGTGAAACGGTCAATCAAGTATTTTATAGCGTACGCAAAAATCACGTTAATGAATTGGACGATACTATTCAGTTTTCTGAATTCTTTTATAGCTATCTCGTGCAGCTTGTATCTTTCATGGTGAAGAAAAAATCACTTATGACTGATTATGCTGCCTATGATAAGAATTTCATAGACTACATCACGGAACAAATTAAGGTGGCACGGGGTATACCATAATGGGCGTAAAACAAGTAGCCATGACAAATGGTTTTAGATTGGGCCTTGATTGGAGTAACCCGCCGGAAAATATCGATGTGCAAGCCTTAACACAGGCTAGACAATGCGAATTCGATAGAACGGATAATGCGCTCCGTACCGTTCCGGGCGTTCGCATATTGTATGATTTTGGGTTGCCTGTAGAAACGCTATATTACGATGTGTATCGTAATAAATGGTACTTTTCTAGCGGTCGTAATCTATACGAAACTGATTTCAGTACTAATAAATTACTGGGCGCGTTAAATGGGGCGGGAAAGCCTAAATATCATGCATTTGGCGGTGATATTCTTATTGCTAGCGGTGATAAACTGCAAGTTGTTTCTGGTGCTGGTAAGTTGGCAACACTAGAAAGTCCTGTTTGTGATATTGTTTCAAGTCATTCCGGGCGTGTGTTGATAGCATCGACTAAATCACATAGGCTTAACTGGAGTGCGGTTGGTGATTACAACGCATGGAACCATATAAACAATGATGCATCAAGTGCGCAATATGTAGACGTTGGCTATAAAGACCAAGGCAGTATTATTGCGGTTGATTTCTTATCGCGTGCAATCATCATATACAAAGAATACGGGCGCGTGTATCAAGTCATTGGTACGCCAGATGCACGGAATTTAACGGTATATCCGCTTTCCTCTACTGGTTATTGTAGCGGTGCAACGATAAGCATTGATGATCGTAGCTATTATTTAGGCAATCAAGGTTTCATGTCTTTTATGCCTACTAATACTTACGCAGAAATTCAACCGTTTGAAACTGGTTTAAACATCAATTCGTACCTGTTAAAGTACATCACGAAAGATTGCGAAGTATGGCATATACCTAGCCGTAAGCAACTTTGGATACGACCATATAACGGTGATACAGTATTTATCTATCATTATTTGCCTAGATATGAGGACGGGCGCGGCGTGTTCACATCGCGTAAATTCACACATAACATCAATGATGCGGTAAATGTTGATAAAGATGTATATGTAGCTTATGGCAATAAGATTGGCATCTTAGATGAAACCATAGATACCGATGATAATGTACAGATACAAACATCAATAGTAAGCGGTAATAGATTAGCGACAAGACAATTCATATTGATTATGAACTACAATTTTGTAACGCATAATCTTATTTCCGGATATGGCACGATTGGCATTTCAAACAAAAAGCCTAAACCGATTGAATTCACTAGTAAGTCAATTAAAACATATGATGCGAAATTCAAGACACATGATTACAAAGTGCCGATGAATGTTAATGAATACACGAAGGCTTATAAAATTGGTGGCGGTGCTAACCGTAATGTGCAGTTTAAAATAAACATTCAAAAGGGCGCTATTTCATTACGCCAGTTAGATTACACATATGAAGAGGTTTAAACATGGCATATAAAGAAAAATTCCCTTTGGATATTACACCACAGGGCGATACAGTACCGGAAAGTATAGAGAAAAACCGGAATGAATTATTAAATATTGCGAAAGAAATGGACTTAAAAGCCGGTGCCGGTGGTACTGGTGGCGGTGGTGGCGGCCTACGTAATCGCGTGTTAAGTGGTAAGGTTAGCAATGGTGAATTTGCTTTCTTAACCGGTGATAATTTAAGCGTAATGATTGACGGCAGTCAAACACCGATTCTCTTGTCATTCGCTGACGGATTCAACGATTATGGCGCGGTTGATTATGTGCAAACGGTAACACGTAAGCAAAGTGCATGGAGTCTACCGGCCAATAGTACATCGTATTTGTACGTTGAACGCTCCGCATCTGGTGGCCTAAGTTATGGCAGTACAACGCTTGAACCATTGCGACAACCAAACGCACCGGAAGCGGCAACAGATAAAATGTACTACAACACCACAAGCGAAAAAATGAATGTGTACACAGGCACATACTGGAAAAACATTCTACGTGTTGTGGTAGCAATTGCCGTAACAGATGCAACACGTGTAAAGTCTATTAAGTACTATGATCCGGCTGCTAACACGGCAACCGATGCGGTAATTGGTAAACGTATGGTTGCCGGCAAGGACTATTTATTAACAGATATACTTAATGCATTGGCTGATACAATCAAAAACATAGCTGGTGATGAAACATTCACCACTAACCCGGCAATGACATTGAAAGCAATTTCTGAAACAATCAAAGATTTAGAAAAAATATATTACAAGAAAGAGGATACCGTAGCAGAAGCCACGCATGCAGCAAGCGCAGATGAAGCAAAACATGCAAAAACTGCCGATACCGCGGAAGCATGCGTTAAAAAGTCTGGCGATTCCATGACGGGTAATCTTAAAATTAAGGCACTCGAAAGTGAAACGGTAGACTTTGACGGTATAGCTAATGGCAATACCGGCTATAGCGGTTTTACATTTGGCAAGGTAAATAACTATAACGTGTTCGGTAAAGCTAATTATGGTACAGGTATTGCTATGCCGTGGCATGCAACGGATAAATACGGCGTTCAAATGTACTTTACTAACTCCGGTTCGTTCTACATCAGATATGCGAACGGCAACGCAAAAGGGTATCAACCATGGGAGTGTATAGCCACATTTGATGCTAATAATAATCTGGTATTCCCGAATGGTACCAAGTTAATGGTGGAATAATATGCCTAACATAGTACTTGAAAAAGGCGGTCAAACATTCCGTTTCGGACTGCATGAAGATAAAGATGTAACGCGTGGAAAGTATATAACCGTTACATTTAATGGGCGCGATTACTACGCACGATACGGCGACGATGTAACGCCGCTCAAAATCGAAAAAGACGGACGAACGTATTCCATTCAATATGAACCGGTTGAGTTCGTTACGTTTTCATGGGGCAGAAACGGTAGAGGTAACGGAAGTTACAGGAAAAACATATTTTTGCCAAAAGGGCAATATAGGGTTACTTATACGTATAAAAAAAGAGATCGAAGCGGAAAAACTGAAACTGCCAGTGAAAATTTTATTGTAAATACAAGTCAAGAAGCCACTATGGCGATCGAATACAGCCAATCAGGAAATATTCATAGAATATGGGTTACAATTCCGGGCGTGTATAACGGTTATCTATACCAATTATGGGGCGATATTACTTTTATAATCGAACGAATAGGGGAATAACGATGCAGCTTGATAGCTTAGAACATATGATAAAAGATTATGAACGGCGCACAGGCGAACGAGTCAGTCTAAGTGGTTTTTATTTCGACAAAAATAATAACTACAAAGATAAATACAATTATTATTTCAAATTCTTCCCAAATGCTGGTTTCCTATTCTGGAGCATCAATGAACATGAGGGCGAACGGTATTTTACTATATGGCAGACATACGGTGATATGAAAATCATAGGTAAATATATCGTTGAAGTGATGAAGTTGAATGATCTTGATGTAATTGTAACGGCTACACATCGAAGTGTGCGCGGTTTTATTAAAAAGTGGAACATGGAACGTGTTCCGCATATGGATTATACCTATAACGGTTTTAATTACAAAGTGTTGAAAACGGTGCGTAAACATCTTGAAGCTACTTTGTAGAAAGGAAAAGCATGTTCACTTTTGACTTGCAATTATTCGGGGGCGGTAAGAAATCGAAGGTACAAAGTATAGGTGCTAACCTACCGGCAGCCGGCCCCGAAGAAAAGCAACTACTACAAGGCCAAATGGATTGGATTAATAGAACCAATCAAAGCGCTAATACCTTGCAAGGTATGGGCGATAAAGCCTTAAATAATGTTGTTAGTCCGCAATATCAGCAAATGTACAATGCATATTTGGGGACTAACAAAGACAACCAAAATGCACTAGCAGCATTGCAAAATCAAGTGTCAACGGCCGGCGCCAAGAACTTAACGGATAACACACGTTATGCGAACCAACTAGGGGCCAGTGTTGATGCCATGAACAACGGTGCAAATCAATTAGCCAACGAATATAACGGCGCGTTATTGAAAAATCAAAACGCAATGGATAGTATTACGAACGGCCAACTTCCTACGGCTTATGCAGATGCCAGACGACAAGCGTTAAACAATGATTTACAGGCAACTGTAGGCAATGCGGTTTCTGGTTTGGCAAGTCGCGGCATTGTTAATTCTTCAATCACAGATAATGCATTGAATGATATTAGCAAGAATGCATCAAATACACTTGCGGCACAATATTCAAATGATTTAGGCCAAGCAGCGGCGCTTAATTCGCAAGCCTTTAACAATAGTTTGAGTGGTATCGGTGCTAAAATGGGCCTTTGGGGTAATACTTATAACAACCAACAAAATGGCATCGTAAATCAAGCGAATTTGTTAAACCAAGGGTACACAAATCAAATGAATAACGCCGGTACTACGTCGGGCCTTATCGGGCAACGTGAGGGGTTAGCACAAAACCCAATCAACACGGGGGCAACAACCCAAGAAGCAGCTATCCAACCGGCTAAAGATTATTATTCTATGAGCCAATTGAATAATGCGGATCAAGAAGATTTATTAAACAGATTTATGTCATTACGCTATGGCCTTGCACAACCAGCACAAACAATGGTTAGACAAGGCAGCGGCGGTTTCTTTGGAGGACTTATGAAAGGATTTTGTTTTGTAGAAGGTACTGAAATTGCAACGCCAGAAGGTGGCAAGGCAATTGAAACATTTGTTAGTGGTGATACAGTAATCACGTTAGGCGCGGTTAATGATGTAATCGCATTGCATGATATGGGAGATAAAGAAACATATCAATTACATACTACTGATTGCCAAGTTACCACTACAGGTAGTGAAAAGGTACTCACTCCGAACGGTTTAAAATTGGTTGAAGCACTAGAAATTGGCGAACCAATTATGACGGTACATGGCTATCGATCTGTTACAGTATGTGAGCCAACAGGAGAAACAGAACATGTATACGAATTACAATGTACTGGCGATAACTTATTCTACGCCAACGGTATTATGGCCGAAGGTATCAACGAAGAAGAATTGAAATTGATTAATACGGAACCAAAAGGGGACGAAGGCACAGATAAAAAGCCAAATAAAAAAGGCAATAAAAATAGCAAGAAATCTGATGAAACTGTAGACGAAAGTGAGAAAGTAGAGGAATAACACAATGGGCGTTATTTATTTACAAGATTATAACCCGTGGGAAAGCATCGGTGAATTGGCCGGTCAATACGGTGGGTATCGATTAGGTCAAATCCAAAATAATCGTTTAGCGCATGGATACCAAAATATGCTAAACGGTGGTGAGCAAGCAACACCAGCACAACAAATGGCAAAACAAATGCCTACACAGGGGCAATTTAACGCTGGACAATTTATTAATAATGCTATGCGTAATAACTCCTTTGGTGCGCAAGCGGTGGCGAATAATCAAGGCTTATGGGGTGGACAAAACCCACCAGCACAACCGATGCAAGCGAACACAGATACACCAAGTCCTACGTTACAACAGCCACAGGCACAAAACACGGGTTTGTGGAATTTCCAAAACTTAAATAATACTGGTATTAATACAGGTTTACCGCAATCATATCAAGAATTTATGCAACAAAGGGCAAATAACCCTTTTTATGGGGCGCCCAAATTGGTAGAAAATGGTAATACCAACGAGGATAAAGCGCCAGGCCAATATTCTATACCAGATAAAGCGACCGTAACAAGTGAAGCACGCAAAAGACTAGGGGCGAATACACTCGCCCTAGTCAAAGCCGGCTTTGATTTCAAGACGGCGCAAAGCCTTGCAAATGATCAATACCAAAATGACGTAAGCACTATGTACACTCAACAAGTCAACGAGTATCAAGAAAAAGTTCTTGAACCGATGCGCCAACAAATTATGAACAATCTTGTATTCACTCAAGATAAAGACGGCAACCCGGTTGTAGATACCTATAACACAAAACGGGTTAAAGGGTTAGCGCCAGCCGTTGCAAGATACAATTATCTAGCAAGTAAAGTAGGCGCTGGCACTATTGATATGAATAACTTGAATTCCATTGCGGCGCTTGATAAACCGGACTATAAATTTAGTAGTGCGCAAAACGGACACATTGTACGTTACAACATGGGCGACGGTACTATTCAAGATATGGGCGGTTATGGCAAGGTCGAAACTAAGCAATTCGCTAACGGCCAAGTTATCGTAATGACACCAGACGGCCAAATGAAAAATATTGGCAATTTCGGGGCCAAGAATATTAAAGTTTTACCTGACGGAAAAACGTATATTGTTGGCACAGACGGCAGCATGAAATATGTAGGTACTCATATTAAACCGGCAACGGCTACACAAACAGGTACAAGCGGTTACAATGCGCAAGTATTAAGGACTTTATCCGCGCAGCATACTGCATGGGTAAAAGCTAATCCAGATAAGGAAGAAACAGAAAGTCCTTATTATGGACAATTACAAAGCGCATTAAGCGGTGCGCCTACTGGTGGCGGTGCTGGGGCGCCAACGGTTAAACGTCAACCGACATATTCAAGCGAAGAACAAGCAGCAGTATCCAAGCGAATGAATGAACTATCAGCGCAAGGCTGGAGCGATGATCAGATAGCGGCGGAACTTGATGCGGCCGGATATGGCAATTATAAATCGTGGTTAAAATCTTATTAATAAAAGAGGTAGACTATGGGTGCGTTTGATGATATTACTAGTCAATACGGCAGGGCAACCGGTAGAGGTAACGCCTTTGACGATATAACAACAGAATATGGGAATGATGTAGGCAGCGCGCCCGAGCCTACATTTTGGGATAGTGTTAAAAATAATGCCGAATATGTTGCTAATGGCGTTAAAAACAATATTGAATGGATTGATAAAACAGGCAAAGAAATTAATGATAATGTAATGAATACATTATCAAATTGGAAAGATGATGTAGTCAATAAAGCAAATAATCTAAGTAGGGAGTATTCACAAAGTGCTGCTAATGCCCTTGAAGCTAATGGAGATAATTTTTCGGCATTTGATGATAACGGCGACTTTATAGAAGGACATGAAACGCCGGGCCTAAACAAAGCAAGAGTAGAGGCATACGATACCGCAATTGGTAAGCCGGCTGGATATATAGCTATGACGCCGTACGTACCGCCAAAAGTAAAATTGGTTGCAGGTATATTGGCTGCCCCAACTGTTATTGGTAACGCAGCCGAAATGTACAATGCCAATGCAACGGCAGAAAACGAAGGAACGGCACCGGACGGGGTATTAGGGAATAAATATGTTGCTACGGCAAAAAATGTTTTAGTAGATCCGATTACGGAACCGGTTGGGCGTTTAGTTGATGATCCGGGCGAGTTCGCAAAAAATATAGCCATGAACCCTACGAATTTATGGGATGATGTATTTATACCGGTTGGCATGGTTAAAGGCGTAACACCTAAAAAGGTAACTGGCGCCATTGGCGAACGTGTAGGGCGTGTTGGCGAACATATCAAAGAAAAGGCATCTAATGCGTTTGAAGATATCGGGGAACGCTTTAAGAAGGAAGAACCAAACATGCAAGAAGGCGTGTTGTACAATGCTTTTGAAGATATTCCAGTACCGGAAGAAACTGCAAATGCAGTAGAACCGCGTACATATGCAGAAGATGCATTGAACGGCCAAGCCTATGAGGGAGAAACAGGGAATATACAAGCTGATATATACAACCGATATCGTCAAAACGGATTAAGCGACGTTGAAGCGGCGGGCATGACTGGTAATATTGGCGCCGAAAGTAGTTTTAATACCACTATAACAAGTGGCGACGGCTACGGTTCCCGTGGTTTGGTTCAATTTACTGGGGATAGATTGAACGGTGAAAAAGGCTTGTTGAAATTTGCCGAAAGTAGAGGGCTAGACCCATGGGATTGGAGAACGCAAGTTGATTTCAGCGTATGGGAATTGCACAATACGGAAAGCGCAGCACTTGAAGCAATGCGCGCAAGACCAGATGCAACACCAGCAGAAATGGCTAAAATTATTCGTGAAACCTACGAACGCCCTGACCCTTCCGTTGCTCGTGATAATGTTCGCGCTCAAATTGCAGAAGAAACATTTAATGGGAACTACGGAAAATATGAAAATGGGCCACGTGATACATCATTTAAAGATAGCAGCCTAGATCCAAATCGTGTTACACGTGATGAACCATTCAAAGATGAGTTTATCGAAAATGAAAAAACGATAAATGGGGAACAATCACATACAGATTTGAATAGTTTTGTTGAAAATACCGAAAATAAATCAGTTAAAAATGAAGATTTAGGTATAAACTATCAAGGCGAAGGCGAAACAGCCCGTACAGGCGAAATAAACGAATTTCAGCCAGAAAACCGCATAAATGTTGAATTTATAGAGAGTGAAAAACCTAAAATTCAAGAAAAGGCGGTTGAAAACGATGTAAATAGTAAATTTAGGTACGAAGAAGATGCGCCAAACGTAAGTTTGAAAAATGCTATTGATGATTTGCCGTTGAAAGCACGCGAAACAATCGTAAATGAATTAAAAGACGTTGTAAAAAATGATGCATCTGAAACACGATTTACAGAATTAGAAAATAAAGTACATTCTAATACGGAAATTTTGCAAGACTTGAACCGTGCAACAAAGCCGGATGTTCCAAAAGCGGAACTTGATGCGGTAAAAGTCAAATTATCAGAAAAGTTAGACGTACCAGTTGAAGCATTGAACCATGAATACATGGAACGTGTTCGTACTGATCGCGCTGCCGAACTTATTGCAGATACGCAAGAACTAAAAACGTTAAAAGTAGAACCGGCAGAAGGCGGCGTGAGTGCATACGCGCAGCAACCTAGCCAACTACTTGAACACGCAACGCATGAACAAGTCCACGAAGCCATTGTAAAAGCCTTTGACGGTAACGAAGCAATGGCAAATCGCTATTTGGAAAATAAAGGCGTTAAACCTACAGAACCATTACAATATAGCGTAAGGGGCAAAGAAACGCCGCATACTGGCGTTGATGAAGTAGAGCGATTAGGGCGAAACGTAACACGTAAAGAAATCATAGATGCAGTTAATACCTTGTTTAATCAGCGCATTAAAAGTGGCCGATTAGGTAAAAAAGGCGTTGGCGGCTGGTACAATACATATACTGATGTCATTCGTAGCGGTAATTATGGCGATTTCCGCGTTATCATGCATGAACTGGGGCATTATGTAGACAACTATTTTAAATTTAGTAATGAACCGCGTTTTAACAACGAATTTAATCGCGTAGTTCAAGACCGTTTCGGGAAAGCGTACAACAAGTTAGGCATGGAAGGTATACGCGGCGAAGGATACGCAGAATTCTTTCACGATTACGTAAGCGACCGCGCCAAAGCTAAACGCGAATTTCCAGAATTTTATAACCATTTCACGAAAGCAATTGCCAAAGAACCGGAATTAAACGGTATCACTAATAAATTATCTCAACTAGTTCATGAATGGCACCGTCAAGGTGGGGCAGAACGTGTAAAGGGTAGTATTTCGTTTGAGAGTAAAGGGAAAGTGAGCCAAGCTATTGATGCGGTTAAACGCGGTGAAACGCGCGACTTTATCAAAAAGGCGATGAGCGATGTATACACTAAATTGATTGACGAATTGAACCCGTTGAAAGATTTAGTTGAGCAAGTCGAACGTGAAACGGGAGAAAAAATTTCGTTTGATGATAATCCGTATATGCAAGCGTGGCTTGCGCGTGGTTGGGCTGGTAAGGCGGAAACGTTAATTGAACACGGTGCGCCGGAATATAAAATTCCAGCGTTTAAAGATATTATTAAGGATATCGGAAAGAGGGAACATAAAGATTTTTCCGCGTATCTAGTGGCATTACACGATTTAGACCTACATAAGAACCAACAAAAAGCGACATTTTCATACACGGAAGATGCTGCCGTATTAGGCAAGCACGCCGGAAATGAACGTTTTCAAAAGGCGGCCAAAGAAATCTATAAATACCAAGATTATCTATTGGCGATGCTGGTTAAAGAGGGCATGTTGACGGCTAAAGCATACCATACAATGCGTAAAATGTACCCGCATTACATTCCGTTTTTCCGCGATATGTCAGACGTAGGCATGCAATCGTTCTTATCTGGTGGCAAGGGTTTTATTGATGTATCTAGTCCGGTAAAACGGTTAAAAGGTAGTACGCGCGATATTATAGATCCGTTGGAAAGCATTATTAAAAATACATTCCAGTTCTATAACGCAATAGAACGTAATCACGTTGGCCGTACATTTGCAAAACTAGCCGATAAAAAAGGCGTTGGGCAAATTGTGGAACGTGTAAAAGGCGATAAGGCGAAAACGGATAATACGTTTAATGTATGGGAAAACGGGCAAAAAGTAACGTACGAAACAACACCGGAACTTATCGAAACTATGCGCATGTTGGATAAAGAACAATCTAATATGATTATGAAGATTTTATCTTATCCGGCAAGCTGGCTACGCGCTGGTGCTACATTATCGCCAGAATTTATCTTGCGCAACCCGGTTCGCGATATGATAGGCGCGGCGATTTACTCTAAACACGGTTTTATTCCTATTGTTGATACATTCAAAGGTTTAGCTTTGTACCTAAAGAAAGGGCAAACATATTGGGAATATAAGAAATCTGGGGCAGCACATGCGGCAATGGTATCCTTAGACCGCGACTATTTAGGCGGTCAATTACGCGATATTATGAAGCGTGAAAGCAAATTCACGAAGTTAATTAAAAACCCTATTGAAGCATTACGCGCCATGAGTGAAGCAACAGAAACGGCCACGCGATTGGCGGAATATGACAATGCACGAAAGGGTTATACGGGCGTTGGTAATCGCTTATTCGGTAAAGAAAGAAACCCGCTATCAGCACGAGAAGCAGCACTAGAAAGCCGTGATATTACGTTAGATTTCAGCCGTAGAGGTACGCACACAAAGAAAGCTAACCAAGTAATAGCTTTCTTTAATGCAACAATTCAAGGCGCAGACAAAATGGCGCGCGCGTTTAAAGAAGATCCGCGCGGTATGACTGTTAAAACTATGCTTTATATTACATTACCAAGCATTATGTTATGGTACATGAATAAAGACGATGAGCGTTATCAAGAGTTACCGCAATGGGAAAAGGATACATTCTGGATAATTCCGGGTAAAGAAAATATGTATAGAATTCCTAAGCCGTTTGAAGCCGGTGTTTTATTCGGTACGTCATTTGAACGTATGTTGCAATACATGGATGATGCAAAAAACAATCGTAAGAGCGTGGGTTTTAAAGGATTTGGTGATCGCATATTTGATAGCCTTGCACCAAGTTTTATGCCTACGGCTATGATACCTATTGTTGAAGCAACAACCAATTATTCACTATTTAGACAACGTAATATTATTCCACAATCCCAAGAAAACTTGCCAGCACGCCTACAGTATGGCGCTAATACGAGCGAGGTAGCAAAATTTGTAGGCGATAAAATAAACGTTTCTCCGTATATTGTAGATAACACAATAAGAGGGTACGGCGGCGGCCTTGCTGGGTTAGGTTTGAGCGGTATTGATACGATATCTGGTGCAAAAGAAAATAACGTATCAAAAAAATGGTACGAAGCGCCGGGATTAAGAGGGTTTACGGCGGCGCCTTATCAATCATCTAATAGCGTACAACGTGTTTATGATGATTATAAGGAACAAGAAAAGCTATATAATGAGTTCAAACTCACAGGGCAACGCCCAGAAGGGTACGATGCCAAAGAGTTTGCAAAACTCAAAAATGCAAGTAATAGCCTTAAAAACTTAAACAAAGCTTCTAAGGCTATTATTAATAATGACCGCATGAGCGGCGAACAAAAGAGGGAACAGTTAGACAAAATCAATATGAGGAAAGCCAATATAGCGCGTAGCGTATATGGGTTGGGTAAAGTAAAGTAAGAGGTAATAATGGAATATTTGATTAAGTTTATTACTGAATGTTGGAACTCCTTGACGGAAAGTTTCATATTGAAAACTCTATTAAGCGGCGCCGGTGCGGTAGCAATCTGGTTAATTGGAATAAAACACGTTCAAATATTGGGCGTGTTTATTTTATTGGTATTCATCGACCTTTTCACAAAATGGGCGGCAATCGCTTATAAAATGTTGATTGATGAGTTTGGATATGATCCGGAGAAAATAGCCACATGGGAAAAATACCGGGCAATACCGGTAGCGTTTGAAAAACAACTCATAGCATCTAAATATATGCGTAAGGGTTTTGTTGGAAAAGTTATGACATATGTTGCGGCCACAATGGCCGCTATTTTATTTGACGAAATGAGCGGTCAGAAACAATTTGCGGTATCGCTTGTATGGTTATATTTAGGTTCATCTGAATTTTTATCTATACTGGAAAACCTCCGCGACGGCGGCAACGTTTCTATGGGTAAGTTTTTGGATTTAATTAAAACCAAAATTGAAAACAAAGTTAAATTATAGGGGGTACCATGAGGGGTATTGATGTAAGCGAAAATAACGGTGTAGTTGATTGGGGCGCAATTAAGGCGAACGGGTTCGATTTTGCTATTATCCGTATCGGTTATGGCCGTGGCAATTTAGATAGTGAATTTTATAACAACGTAAACGGCGCAATTAACGCCGGTTTAGCTATTGGGGTATACCATTATTCCTACGCAATGAATGAAGAAAATGCGGCAGATGAAGCGGAATTCGTATTGAATACATTAAACGATGCCGGCTTAACTACTGATAAGTTGCCTATGGGCGTATGGTTCGATATGGAAGATGCTGACGATTACAAGGCAAATCGTGGCATGCCTACTAGCCAACAATTAACAAATATTTGTAGCGTGTTCATCAATAAATTATGGCAAGCTGGATATGTTAATACTGGTTTGTACGCTAGTTACGACTGGTTAGTGAACGTATTAGATGTTAGTCAATTGGGTGGTTGCGCTATCTGGTGCGCACAACTTAATAACCAATGCGACTATGAAGGGGCCAATTTGTGGCAGTACACATTTAGCGAAAACATCGAGGGCAAGGAATTTGATGCCGATTTAGTATTGAATTGGCCTATTTAATAGGGGGTAATTATGGATACTATCATTCAATTATTAAGGCGATATGCGCCGCTTGTTACCGTGGCAGCACTTGTGCTGCTGGTGGTAGTAGTTGGCTTATTTTGTTACAAAATGGCTTATACAAAGAAATTGCAAGAACCTGTTATCCTCAATCAAACAGTAGCGAAAAACCCGCAGAAACTGGCGGATACGTTAAAAATCACGCCAAAGGAAGCAACGGAAGTAATTGCGTATAAGGAAACCGCGCAGCCGGTAGCAACGTATTACACACAGGCGCCAACGCTACATGATGCGGCAGTAGTTACGAAAAATGCTATTAAGGATAAATCTCCAAATATTCCAAAGGAAGCTATAGAAAAAAGCGATAGAACTGCAGTAGTAGAAAATACAGATGAAAACAAAGTTGACGTGTACAAGATTAACCTAAACAAAGCGCATCGCATAATGGGCGGCGTTACTGTACTAGAAACTGGAAAGGTATACGAAACTGTAGGTTATCAAGCTGGCGACTTTCAAGGCCTAGCGCATTTTGACGGTAAGCAGTTCAAAGGGGCCAGCGCACTTTATACATTCGCGAAATGGTAGGTGATCCGATTATCTCCGCGCCGTACGGTTTACGGCATATCATATTTAATTAAGAGGTAAACGAAAATGAAAACATTTACATTTGAAGGCAAAACTCATATGTTCGCAGAAGAAATAGAACCAAAGAAAGACGGTTTATACACTGCAACTTTAACAGACCATAACAACGTACGTTGCGAAATGTGGTTTGTAAATGGCGAATTGAAACGCCTTGTTGAATTAGATTAATACTAAAAGGGGTACCATTAAGCGGTACCCCTTTTTTTATTTGACGGCAAAAATACGTCAAAAATTTCATGTAAAGCTATATAATTTTGTGGTTAGTATTTTAAAATTTACATTATGGCCAATCAGTTAAAAACTACGATGTGCGATATTATAGATAAAAATTATTAAATACGCTATAATAAGATGATATACAATGGTTTGTAATAGAAAGGAACTCATCCATGAGAAAGGCCTTAAAATATGTTTCCGTAGGTGTTCTTAGCCTTGCTATTTTAGGTGGCGGTGCTTTAGGTGCATCTTATTTTGTACCGAATACCTTTAACGATGACGGAGGCTCTCAAGTCCTCGTAATAGGCAAGGATGCAACAGGAACAGAAATTGCCGATATGCTCTATGAACATGGACTAATTCGGTCTACACAGGTGTTTAAATTATGGTTAGCTCTTAGTGGAACCGGTTCAAAACTACAATCTGGTCACTACCAGATTCCAAATAAGGTATCGGTCCATGAATTAATTAACTTATTACAAGAGGGTCACGTTGAGTCTATTAAATTAACGATTCCTGAAGGATATACCGTAGGGGATATCGCCATTGCTCTTGAAAAAGCTCAAATTATGAAAGCTTCCGATTTCTTGTCAGAGGCGAAAACATTCGTCCCATACCCATATATGAAGGGTACTAAACCGACTACATATCCTGTAGAAGGTTTCCTTTTCCCAAGCACTTATGAAGTGCCAGTTGGTGCTACGCCAAAGGATGTCATTTTGATGATGTCTGAGCAAATGAATCGCTATTTAACACCAGCTGTTAAAAAGCAAATTCAAGCACAACACATGAGTATTCATGATTTTGTAACCTTAGCATCCATCGTTGAACGTGAATCATTATATGATGCGGATCGCCCAACTATTGCGGGTGTATTTAAGAAACGCTTAGCACATGGTATTCCATTGCAATCTGATGCAACCATTTCTTATGTTCTTGGTTATGCAAAGGAAAATGTAACGATTGGAGATACGCAGTTACAAAGTCCTTACAATACATATGTAAGTAAAGGATTACCACCAGGACCAATTGCGAATCCTGGTAAAAAGGCGTTAGATGCGGTACTTCATTCTGAAGATACAGATTATCTATACTTTGTAGCAGATAAAGATGGTCATAATCATTTCTCTAAAACCTATGCTGAACATTTGGCTGAGGTTGAAAAAATTTATGGTGCTGAACAAGCGAGTGCAGGCTCTTCTAATCAAGGTCAGGCTCCTGCATTGGCACAAGCTGGTCCTAACTATGACGTGGCGGCTACATCCGAACCTGATTATAACTATAGCTCTGCAGAGGCTGTAGCAGCGGATTCTCAATATGTAGATGTAGAACCAACATATACATATACACCGACAACTGTACCTGCAGTAACTCAAGTAACGCCAGCGCCAGCAGCACCAGCGGCGACTGAACAACCGGCTACAACATCATCGCCTAGCCAAATACCAGAAAGCATGCAACAAGTAATTCCACAGCAATCAGCACCAGTCCAATCGGCGCCAGCAGCGGAAGAACCTCGTGTGATCAGACCTAGTACACAAACGGTACCTGCTTCTGGTAATAATCAAGGCGGCGTTGATAGATAATCAGCGTATTTAGATACTGTAAACTATTATATTGTATTAGCATGTCATATACGCACATACCTTGTGCGCATATGATTACTTTCATAGTCAAATATATAGCGGGAATTTATAATACATTTTATGGAATTAAATGAGATATTAAATGAGCAGCGTATTTACGCGATGATTAATAATGTACCAATCCTTCGGGAATCTGAGGTGCATTTATTTGAAGAATTGATTGGATTATACCGGCCCACCTCTGTGCTAGAGGTGGGCACCGCCATTGGTTACTCTACATTACTGATGGCACCTCTTATTGAACGGGGTGGACGGATAACATCTATTGAACTCGATGAAGTGCGCCACGAAATGGCTAAATATTATATCGGTCAATCGGCATACAAGGATCAAATTACATTGATTAAAGGTGATGCGAAGGACGTATTAACGCAAATCAAAGGTGAATATGATCTCGTATTTCTCGATGGCCCTAAGGGGCAATATCTTAATCAGCTAGAGGTCATATTGCCTCATGTGAAAGAAGGGGGCGTCATCCTCGCCGATAATGTTCTCTTTAGAGGCTATGTACGTGGCGATAAAGAGGCTCCACATCGATTCAAAACTATTGTTAAGCGATTACAAGCGTATTTAGCATATGTAGAAAATAAAGAATTATTTAACACCACCATTTACCCGATGGGGGATGGCATGAGTGTAAGTGTGTGGAAAGGACACAATAAATAATGGCAGATCATTTTATGGAATTGCTTTGTCCAGCAGGTAATATGGACAAATTAAAAATGGCCATTCGCTATGGTGCGGATGCCGTATATTGTGCAGGCAAACGCTTTGGCTTGCGAGCAGGTAACTCTAATTTCTCCGATGAGGAATTAAAGGAGGCTGTAGAATTTGTACATGCTCATGGCAAAAAAATACACGTTACATGTAACATCATTCCTCACAATGAGGATTTTGAAGGCCTTGAGGACTATTTGAAATTTCTTGAAAGTATTGGTGTCGATGCGATTATCGTAGCTGATATGGGTATCTTTAGCTTGGCTAAACGGGTTGCTCCAGGCCTTGAACTTCATGTAAGTACACAAGCATCCACGACGAACTGGCATACTGTGCAAATGTGGAAGGAACTTGGTGCGGCTCGCGTTGTAGCAGCTCGCGAGGTATCTGTAGCAGATCTTAAAGAGATGAAGGAGCATGTAGATATCGAAATCGAATCCTTCGTACATGGCTCCATGTGTATTTCTTATTCTGGACGTTGCTTATTGTCTAACTACATGACAGGTACACGCGATGCGAACCGCGGTCAATGCTCTCAATCTTGTCGTTGGAAATATAGTATTGTAGAATCCAATCGCCCTGGCGAATATTACCCAATCGAAGAAGATGAACATGGCACATATATCTTTAACTCCAAGGATTTATGCCTCATTCATCGCATTCCAGAATTGTACGAAGCAGGCATTGATAGTCTTAAAATCGAAGGTCGCATGAAATCCGTTCACTATTGTGCAACGGTAGCTAAGGTATACCGCACGGCTATTGACACCTATTTGAAGGAACGTGAAAATTGGTATGTTCGTCCTGAATGGATTGCTGAATTAGAAAAAATTTCCCATCGTCCTTACACAGATGGCTTTGCGAATGGTCGCCCTGATGAAAGCGCACAAAACTACGGGAAATCTACAAATACTCAAACCCATGATTTCATTGGTTTAGTGCTTGGCTATAACGATGAAGAAAAATATGTGGACCTTGAACAACGCAACAATTTCAAGGTAGGGGATAAGGTTGAATTTTGCCAACCTAAGGGTGAACTCGTAGAGGCTGTTATTGAAAAAATGACAGACGAAGATGGCAATCCTATTGATGTAGCACCTCATGCGCAAATGAAGGTTCGTTTGTATATGGATACAAAATTGGAACCATATTCCATGATGCGCCGCGAGTGCAAGGTGAAAGCAGAGTAACATGGTAGATGAAAATACTATTGCAATGTCTGTACATGATGAAATGACACCTGATGAGACGATACCATTACGCGATAATCAAGAACCATTGATGCCGTCTCGTTCACTGTCAGGCTTTCCTGAACCGCCTTCGTATAGTGGCACAGGGGAGGAAGGGTATTTGTACTTTCACATAGATCCGAAACATACAAATTATGTAAATCGCATCTTAGAAGGCTATGAATACGTAGGAGTTATGACTAGCCTAGACAACTCTGGACGCTGTATGGTGCGATGCACACCGGATACGCGTAGTCTAGCCATCGAAATCTTATCGCGCTTGCCAGAGGTTACCTTAGAAATATAGTTCATTAACATAGATTAGAGAATTATCCAAATTTAGGAGAATAATAATGAAATTTAATGTATTAAAACGCGCATTCGTCTTAACAACACTTGGTGCCTCCATGGCAACGGCTGCTTTTGCAGCGCCAACTGGTCCTGTTATGATTCCACAACCAGGCACTGTAGTTGTGATTAACCATAATCCAGATGTAACATTTGCTGGTAACATTAACTTTGATATTGAAAGCCAAGAAAATAATAATTTAAAAATTGGTTCTACTGTTGTACCAAATGTATTATATGGTGCCGTATTCAACAAGTCCGGTGCGCCTGATACAATTGTGCCAGCACAAACCTATGTATTTACAGGTGCCAAAGACGTGCCTGCTGCGTTGACTGCTCCTAGCGATGAAGGCAAACCAGGTGCAACTTGGTCTGTGGAAACCATTAAGAAAACTAAATCTGGTGATATTCAAGTGGCTAGCCGCGGTGTACCTGAAAAACCATTGGGTGTACAAATGGAAATTATTAAAGATACTTTTACAATGGGCGCTATCGACAATAGTAAAACCGTACAAGGCCAAAATAGCAAGGGTACATTGTACATGACCGTGCCTAAGGATTTGAAGCTAAATCCTAGCAACGACATTCCTGCAGATGTTCGTGAAACAATGCCAGCCATGCTTCGTGGTCGCATGGGCGAATCCATGATGGTTAATCTATTACCATTAAACGATGAAGAAAAACAACAACTTCGCAACAACCCGCACAATGCGAATGCTATCGTATTTAACCGTGCTATGGGTATGGCGAGCAGCATCGGTAATTCCGCTAAACAAAGTAAAGTTTACACATACATGAAAGACCATTACCTCAACATGATTATCGTTGCAAAAGATTACGACGATAATGGCGCTCGTGGTAGCGGTGTTTTGATGGTATCTAAACAAGACAATTCTGATGATGTAATGTTGATCCTATTCAAGGGCCCAGACATTACAAATTCTAAAATTGAAAAAGTAATTGGATCCATGCTATCTGCGCACTTTGAACGTAAGTAACTAGTTCTTGGAAATACTACAGGCCTGTACTAATTTGAGGGATATGTTAATAGAGCATATTTAGAAATAGAACAGGCCTGTACTATTTTTTAGGAGGTACTTATATGGTTGAAATTTTTTAGGACCTATGATAAGATATTTTAGTAAAAGTGATGCAAAGGACATGATTCTTATATCCCTGTGTACCAGAGAGAGGCAGATGCTGGAAATGCCTTACACATATATTTGAGTTACCCCCTTTAAACTGATTTGTCGAACTTACAGTAGGCAAATACGGCAGCCACCGTTATCGGGCTTAATGAAGTGAATGAACTGTATCCTTGTGATGCGGTGAATTAACTAGGGTGGAACCGCGAATGATCTTCGTCCCTTGTTGGTAGGGATAGAGGGTCTTTTTTTATTACCAAAATCCAATCTATCCTAGTTCATAAATTGGAGGAAATTAAAATGGCAGATGTAAAAATTATTTTACCTGATGGTAGTGCAAAGGAATACGCTGCTGGCACTACTCTTGGGGAAGCAGTAAAAAAATTGTCTAATAGTTTGGCTAAAAAAGTGTTAGCAGCCAATGTAAATGGAGAATTAACAGACCTTCGTGAAGAACTTGTAGATGGTTCTGAAGTAGCATTTTTAACATTTGAAGAAGATGGTGGTAAACACACATTACGCCATACAGCTTCTCATGTTATGGCACAAGCAGTTAAACGCTTATGGCCAGAAGCAAAATTGGCTATCGGTCCTGCTATCGATAAAGGTTTCTACTACGATATCGATATGGAACATACATTAACTCCTGAAGACTTGACTAAAATCGAAAAGGAAATGAGCCGTATTGTAAAAGAAAACTTGCCTATTACTAAATCTGTAATGTCTCGTCAAGAAGCTATCGAGTTCTTCAAATCTAAAAATGAAGATTACAAGATAGAATTGATCGAAGACCTTCCTGAAGATGCTGTGATTTCTTGCTATACTCAAGGCGACTTCACAGACCTTTGTGCAGGCCCTCACGTTGCATCTACTGGCAAAGTGAAAGCTTTCAAATTACAAAGCATTGCAGGTGCATACTGGCGCGGCGATGAAAAGAATAAAATGTTGCAACGTATTTACGGTACAGCATTTGAGAAAAAAGAAGAACTTGATGCATATCTTCACATGCTTGAAGAAGCTGCTAAACGCGACCATCGTAAACTTGGTAAAGAACTTGGCTTATTCGTTATCAAAGAAGAAGGTCCTGGCTTCCCATTCTTCTTGCCAAAAGGGATGGCTCTTCGCAACGAATTGGAAAACTTCTGGCGTGAAGTACATCATGATTTCGAATATGATGAAATCCGTACACCAATTATTTTGAATAAACACTTGTGGGAAACATCTGGTCACTGGGATCATTACCGTGAAAACATGTATACTACAATCATTGATGACGAAGACTATGCAATTAAGCCAATGAATTGCCCAGGCGGTATCTTGGTTTACCAAAACGAAATGCATTCCTATCGTGACTTGCCACTTCGCTATGCAGAACTTGGCCTTGTTCACCGTCATGAATTGTCCGGTGCACTACACGGCTTGTTCCGGGTTCGTGCTTTCACACAAGACGATGCACACGTATTCATGTTGCCTGAACAAATGCAATCCGAATTGATGAAAGTTATCGAATTATTCGACCGTATCTATAGCCAATTTGGTTTGAAATACCATGTGGAATTGTCTACTAAACCAGATAATGCAATGGGTGATGATGCAATTTGGGAAGCAGCTACAGAAGCATTGCGCAATGCGATTGAAGCAAAAGGTATTCCTTATGTAATCAACCCTGGCGACGGTGCATTCTATGGTCCTAAACTCGACTACCATATCGAAGACTCCTTGGGTCGTACATGGCAATGTGGTACTATCCAATTGGATATGAACTTGCCTGAACGCTTCAACGTAGAATATATTGGTGAAGATGGTCAAAAACATCGTACTATCATGATTCACCGTGCATGCTTCGGCTCCATGGAACGTTTTATCGGTATCTTGACTGAACACTATGCAGGTGCATTCCCAACTTGGATGGCGCCTGTACAAGTTAAAATCTTACCTATTTCTGAAAAACACGTAGAATATGCTAACCAATTAGCAAAACAAATGCGTCATGACTACGTTCGCGTAGAAGTAGATGACCGCAACGAAAAAATCGGCTACAAAATCCGCCAAGCACAAATGGAAAAAGTTCCTTACATGCTTGTTGTTGGCGATAAAGAAATGGAAGACAATTCCGTTAACGTACGTAAACATGGTGGCGACGAATTGGGTACAGTTCCATTCGACGAATTCTTCAATTCCATTAAAATTGAAATTAAGGAACGTAACTAATTACTAGCTTACTAGCAAAAGAATACATGTTACAAATGTAAAGGCGCGGTCTTGAGACCGCGCCTTTACTATATGCATTTATAAGTTCTTAAGCAATTCCAATCCAGTGCCAGTATGTAAGGGCGAATATGAGCATCATTACATAACCGATGATGGTTAAAGGAATACCTGTTGTCATAAATGTTTTTATATCGAATGTATCTGTACCGTAAGCCACCATGCCTTGTGGTGAGTTCACTGGTAGTACTAGACCGAAGCAAACTGCATATTGCATAAGCATTGTTACACCGAGTGGATTGAGACCTTCTGCGGAATGGCCCATAACGATGGATATAACGATAGGAATCATGGCAGAGGAGAGGGCTGTGGCTGAAGCAAATCCAAGGTGGATTAAAATCAGGAAGGCAGCCATAATAGCGATTAAAAGGAATACGCTTGCTGTTTCAAGGGAAAAGGCATTTACAAATACTTGAGCGAGCCAGGTGGCCGCTTTCGTTTTAAGTAATACGGAACCAAGACCGATACCAGCACCAAACATGACAATGGAGCCCCAATCTATGTTGGATTGGGCAAATTTCCATTCCAGAATACCTAGTTTAGGGAAGAAGAATAGTGCGATGGCTACGATTGTTGAGGTTGTAGTATCGATGGTATGTAATTTACCTCCCGTCGCCCACAATGCTAATAAACCAATAGAGATGCATAATAGTTTCTTTTCATCGAATGTCATTGGACCGATTTCTTTACGCATTTTAGCGAGTTGTACATCACCGCCAACGAGCTCTTTAAATTCAGGTTTAATTAAAGCTTGCGTTACAAAGTAGGTAATGATAGCCATAATAATTGAGAACGGTGCAGCTGCTGTGAGCCAATCAATCCAGCTTACAGATGTGTTCATCTGTGTTTGCATAAACCCAACAGCTACGAGGTTTTGGGCTGCTGCTGTTTGAATCATAATATTCCAAAAGGTATCTACCTGTACGGCGCCTACCATGAGGAGAGCTGCTACGCGGCTTTTACGTTCAATACCTAAGTTTTCCACGATACCGATAATAATTGGAGCAAGACAAGCGATACGAGCTGTTGCACTCGGTACAAAGAAGGCTAGAATAAGACCTGTAATAATAACACCTAAATAGATGCGGCTTACCTTTGTGCCTACGCTAGATAATACGAGCATGGCAATGCGACGATCTAGTCCCGTTTTACGCATGGCTACGGAAATAAACATAGCGGCACCTACGAGAATCATCGCAGGAGAAGAATAACCTGAAATAATCAGCTTTAAGGCATTCGCTGTGCCCATAGCTTTTGCTGGCGCCTCTGGATTTGGAGAGAAGCCTAGTAACAAGGCTGTGAGCGCCGTAATCATGGTCGCACTTACCGGATAGGATACAGCTGACGTCATCCATAAGATGATAGCAAAGGCGAGTACACCAATCATACGATGACCACCAGTAGATAATGTTTCTGGTGTTGGTAATAATAAAATGCCACCGAGAACAATGAAGGAAAGAATGAGACCGATATTTTGAGTGGTTGTACGTACCTTTAGAGGAGGGGCACTATTTGTTGTATTCATGATAAAACTCCTTTCAATATGTTTAATGCTTAATTAATATAAATATTTTGCTAGTTATCGTTAGCGTAAATAAATATATATTTATATTTATTATTGTTATCGTGTTTTTTAGAAAATTAATTATAAATCTATAAGTCTATTGTATACTTAAAGCGGTCTACTTGTCAGTAATAACACATATATACAAAACATAGATAGTTTGTTATACTATATGAGTTGTAATAATAAATTTATCAAGAAAAGCTCAAGATTATTGTTGACTTTCACGGTTCGATTTGTTATTATAATTAAGTAATTTATGAAGCAGAGGCCATCCGCCACTCACCTA
>ERZ773049.311-NODE-311-length-31050-cov-21.598806_pt1 | contig 31050 bp, 28 predicted proteins | sample MGYA00580633_ERZ773049 | MGnify/ENA primary metagenome ERZ773049 (study PRJEB29015, sample SAMEA2737991) | human oral metagenome | biome: human oral; feature: human-associated habitat; material: dental | place: China | collected 2066 ...
TGAGGCTGCCATTATGGTTGCGGCACAGGTGATTGGTAATGATGCGACCATCGCGTTGTCCTCCACCAACGGAGCCTTCGAGCTGAACGTGGGCATTCCGGTGATGGCAGCTAACCTGCTCCAGTCCATCCGTTTGCTCGCCAACGTTTCTCGCGTGGCGGCTGAGAAGATGATCGACGGGCTGAGCGCCAATGTGGAGCGTTGCCGCTTCCTGGCGGAGGCATCACCTTCGACCGTGACCCCGCTGAATAAGCTCATTGGGTACGAGGCCGCCGCGAAGATCGCCAAGTATTCCGTGGCGAACAAGGTCACCGTCCGCGATGCCGTGGTGGCTTTAGGCTACGTTGAACGCGGTGAGGTAACCGAGGCTCAGCTCGACGAAGCTCTGGACGTCACCAAGATGCTGGGTGATTTCTAACCTCAAACAGCGTATCCCAAGTATTCTCCTGTAACTGCAGGAGTTCGATAACGCAGCGTAAATCCCCGCCTGCCCCATGATGGGGTGGGCGGGGATTTACTTTTACACATAAGCAGGTGCGCGCAACTAACCCAGCTATGCCCCGGGAGCGCGTATAGCGGTTATTGCTTTGACAAGTTCTTTACCATCGCCGAATAAAGGCAGAAGCATTATGAGGTGCATATACCACCAAAACGCTATGAAGCTGTGCCCCATCAGCTGCCACACCGTGCCCCCAATAAAAGCGGCTGCTGGGCCAGCTACAGCGACCATCAGAGAGGATTTAGGGGTGAGATTCTCGTGCGGTGTGAGAAGAGAGAACCGCAAAGGGGTCGATTCGATGCGAATATGGCGCACACCTGCGACGTACCGTAACGCCAGGGCGTGCCCCAGCTCATGGATAACGGCCGGTATTAGCGCGCAGGTTACTACCAACCACATGATGAGCAGGCCCAGCACTACTAATCCTGCGGCCAATTTACCCTCACGCATCTCTACCCTGCCCGGGGTGAAATAAATGTGCTGCCCTTGGTCCCCCAGCAGCCCGCCTATAACTAGGAGGAAGGCAAACACGATAATCGGCAGAAATAGCACGGCTACCCGATAACACAGGTACAGCATGCCGCTAAGGTTTAGCGTGAGCGGGCGAGAACGCCCGGCCCATATCTGCTTATTGGAGGCGTTCATTGGTTTTACGCTTCTTCCGTTGAGGGATCAGATATACAATCAGTGCAGATGCCAGAAGGAGTAGCACAAAGATAATACTTACGACCGGAAAACTGTGGATTCCCATGCTTACATTTGAGGTTCCTCGGGAGGTAGGTTCCACAGCAAAATATACAGCCCCTCCTAAAACCTCCGTACGCGCCTTCTGCCCAGGCCCTGCATGAGTTTGCCCCATAGCATATATAACTCCGCCACCTAATATAATCGCGGTGCCTACGAATGCCATAATAATAGCAGAACTAGTCTTTACTAGATGTGACAAAGTATTCACAACGAATTTTCCTCTCGTTTACAGAAACTGCATAAATACTGAGTAATACAACTCCTAAAATAGTCATAATACCCAATAATACAGATAACCATTGCATAGGTTGAAAAACTATAATAGAAACAACAGCTATTACTGATACACCAAGAAGTGCAATCATGCCAATTATCACTGAGAACGGGTTGTTCTTTTCAGGAGGGAATAAAATCCCTATAAAATTAGTAATCAATGAAGTAAATATTAAAGCTCCAATAACATAAATACCATCAGTCCTATCTTCCGAAAGAAGATCATAAATAAAAGCGGGGAAGCTTAAAGCCAATATAAAGATTAACTGCGGAATCAACATATACAGATATAGTACCCACCCCCTTCGCTCCCAAGTATTAAATGCCCGGATTGTTCGTGTAGATGAATATGCATACACGCCCAAAAAAGCCACGGGTTCTATAGAAACTAAAGGATTAAAAATCTGCGAATTTATTAAAATTACATATATAAAAGCAGTCCCAATAAATGCCAGCCATGTGTCAACATTACGATAGTACTGAGCTAGATACGGCATGATCCTATATCCTATAAATGGTATAGGAGTTTTTAAATTCTCGTTACTCGAAATATACATCGAAGGGGCGATGGAAAATACAAGAATAAACAATCCTATTACCAAAAAAAGAAAAAAAGAAATTACACCTAAAGCACCGGCGTGGATATCTATCTTAGTGAATATAAGAGTAGGAAATGTAGGAGCTTTCCCTTCCACGTCTTCTCGCAGGGTAATTTGTAGTGATTGAAATAAGTTAGAATTGTACCAAAAAACAATTGCCAACAGAAAACTATTCTGAATTATTATAGATAAATTTTCAAGCCTTACGGTTTGTAATATGCGATTTATAACTGCGTTTAATAGCAACACAACAGTATAAATAATTATCATAGGGAGAAGTATTGAAGTTATACCTCGACGGACGGTATTCTGACCATACACCAACAATAAGGGGGTCATTGAGGAACCTATCGCAAAGAATATTAATATACTTAAAGCCAATATTTCAAAAATAATAAACGCTAATGATCGTTCTTTACTGCTCATAGGAAAGTTGTATGTCATTTCATACAGAGCTCCAGCGCGGGAAAAAAGAGTTTTTATAATAATATAGATAAGCAATACTGCTAATATTGAATTTATACCATATATATCAATAACTGCACTACCTACATCCTTATTTGTATTGCCTCCAGAAAAAAGTGAGTATGAGACAATATTTGAAAATATAAAGTATACTATAAATATAATAGCAAGGGCCCAACGACCCACTGGATCTTGTAAAATACCCCAAGTAAAGACTCGGCGCCATAAAAAAGTCCAGATATATTTAACAATATATAAGACTCGTTTAAAGCTTTTTCCTAGTTGGGATATCTTCAAATCATCAGCCATAATTCTTATGCCCCGTCTTCAAGCCCTCTACAATATCACTTATAAGTTCTTCCAAAGACCCGTATTTATCTATAATATCCCCCAATTTATTGTGCTCTACTATTTCTCCATTTACTAATACCAAAACACTATCAGCGACTCGCGAAAGCATTGGAATATCATGCGAGCATAAAATTATTGACAAACCCTCAAACCGGAGGCGAGATATATCTTCTTCAGCTAAATATAGAGCTTCAAGATCTACTCCGTTAAGTGTCTCATCTATAATAGTAAGAGGACGCCGCAGGAGAAAAGCCGTTATTAATTGTAGCTTTTTCTTCATTCCATGAGAGTACCCTTCTATCAGTGAATCAATATGATCCGTTAATGCATACCGCGTAATATATTTATCAATATCTTTCTTGTTTATATTTACATCATACATTTTCATATTTATATTTATATATTCGCGCCCTGTTAAAAAGTCAGGAATACTATTATTATCTGACATATACATAATATTCTTTTTTGCTTTAACTTTATTATTTTTTACATTATTTATGAGTATTCGACCAGAATCTTTCTGCAGAATGTCAAAAATATTTTTAATCAAAGTAGACTTTCCAGACCCATTTGGCCCTACTAGCGCCAGGACAGAACCATACTCTAAAGTCAACGAAAGATTATTTAAAATAAGATTTTTTCCATTATATGAAAAAGAAAGATTCTTTATATATAGTATTGGGTTCATAATTATAAGCTCCAAATTATTTACGTATCTTTTAGTGTGACTGTAAATAATAAACTAACTAGATATATGGACAATTATATAGTTAAAATACTTAAATACAAAGATTTCCAGGTTGTAAATAGCCTATAGCTATTTACAACCTGGAAATTATTGAGTTAGAATTCGCACTCGAAGTTTACATTCCACCCGTCATTGTTAAAATTCCCGGTAAAGCTCCCATGAGCATTGTTCAAGCACCAAATCATAAGAGCAGCTACAACCGTAGCAGCCAGAGCCAGTAAAACAACAAGTGCGACCACATACCAACCATCATAACGGGCGATACCACGCTCAACCTTATGGCGAACCTCATAGGGCAACATATATGCCTTGGCGTAAACAGGATTTAGAGTGTTCATTGCAGCTCCTAAGAACTATATAACTTTAGCTAAGTGATGTGCTTCCTTAGCTAGTACCCACGCTATCAACCTTCAAGTTGAAGGTCAATCTTTTCTAAACTAAAAATCATATTTCAGGTATGACTACGTACCGCTAGATAATTATGCAGTGAACATGAACGTTTCAGCTGTGGTGAGTGCGTCGTTGGCGAGAGTGCCCGTTTTGCTCATAATCTGCACCCCAAGGGTGTATTTTTTGGTGGTATCCAGGCCGGAAACATACGGTATGTTCACTTCAAAAGCACCGTTATTGATCTTCTCGGGGCCCACGGTAATGAGGGAAACTGGGTCGGGGGCTAACTGCCCGGGCTCACCCAGCCCAGCGCGGTTAATAAATAGCCGCAACCTCGCACCGGCAGGAATGTACCGGCTTTCAAATCCGGTACCGCGTACCGTGATGCTCCCGCCAGCGGCGCTGGGGTTCTTATCGAAGTCAAGCCGAGGGCTCTCCGTCAGCACAGTAATGGGGGTCTGCGTATCGTATTTGGTGGTTTCGGAGGTGCGATGCCCTTCCTCAGTGCTTTCGGCGTAGCTAATCATGGTCTTCACCGCGTACTCTAGCCCTGCACGATACTGCCCATACCAGAGCTGCCCGGTGACAAGCTCCGTTTTAAACGCCCCATCCTCTATACGTTCGGCAGGTACGTGCACAAAACCTAGGTGGGTGTCATCAATGGTTTCGGGGAAATACTCGGGTTTGCTGGTGTCTTCTGTGAGACCCACATAGACGCTCACCCGCTGGCCAAGCTGCACCCCGTAAAACCCGGTGCCTTCCACGTAGATGGTGCACGGAATGTACGGGTTGACATTCTCGGTCAGGGAAAGGTTTAGCTTCGGCAAGAAGCTCTGAGTGTCGTCCCCAGGGTCGTTGAGGGGTTCGGGTTCGGCCAGCGCTGGGGTCAGCGGCAACGACGCCACCCCGGTGAGGGCTAAGGCACAGGCTAAACGGCGGCTGGGCAGGGAACTCTTAGCGTTTTTGAACGATTCGAGGCGCATGAGTGTCCTTCAGATGTGGTGTGTGCTTGCACTCCCAACCTACCAAACTTTAAATCTTTAATGAAGGATTTTTGAAACTATTACCTGAAAGTTTTCAGCGGTGTTGTTCCGCATCGAATCACCCGTGTAGCACCGAGATGGTGCCGTTTACCCCTTCGGAGGCACCGATTCGTACCCAAACCTGCAGTGGCCGTCATAGCCTAAGGCCGCATCAATACGGTCAAGCATCCTCTCTGAGAGCATGGCCCGCTCGGTCGGGTCCGTCATATCCGCCCAACGCACCTGGGTGGATTCGTCATCATTGACGCGCGCATCACCAGCAACCCAGCGGCACAAAAACGTGTGATCCAGAAACTGGCACCGGTCCCCGTTACCGAACCGCATAGCGGGGTCGGCTTTGAGCTGCGCGAGCGCAAGCACCTCAATCTCCACCCCCGCCTCTTCATGCGCCTCCCGAAGGCAGGTCAGTGCGGGGTTCTCACCGGGGTCCACAATACCTGTCACGGGTGTCCACGCACCGTTGTCGCTGCGGCGCACCAGCAGCACACGGTGGTCAGAGTCGCGGCGGATAACAGCCGTAGCGCCCGAAAGCCACAGGTAGTCATGACCGATTTTCTCCCGTAGGGTGAGGATGTATTCAGGGGTTGGCACTTAATGCCCCTCCTTCTTAACTCGATAGTGCGGCGGTTACTGTGCCGTCTAGAACAGGGTGTAGGCGGGCCACACCCACCCGGTGAGCGCCCCTAAAAGCATGAACGGCCCGAACGCTACACGCGTGCCGCTGCGGGCCATACCGAACAGAACCAGCGCCAAGGAGAACACCCCACCCACAATGAAGGTAACGAGCGAAGCCCACACCAGGTTCACCATCGAAAAATAGGCAAGCGCCCCACCGAGTGCAAGAGCGAGCCGTACATCTCCGCGCCCAAGAGCCCCAAACGAGAGGACGCGCATCAGCAGGTAGAAAACCCACAGTACCGCCCCGCCCAGGAATACCCGGCCGATAGCACCTGCATCCCCTTTCATGAGGAGCACGAGGGGAAGGGCGGTGTAGGTACTCAAAATCATTGAGTACACGATACTGCGCGGCAGGCGGTGCTCACGCACGTCCACGCGCCACAGCCGTATCCCCTGTATGAGGGTGTGCAGGCAGTACAGTATCAGCAGCACTGCGGAGACGGTTAACCAGCCGCCGCCGTGCAGTAGGGTGGTGATTTCCTGGTACATGCGCCCGCCTTACCCTGGTATGACCTCACTAACCATTAACGGTACCTGATGCTTGGCAACGATACGGAACAGCCCCTGACGGGGTCAGGCAGCAGCTGGCTTAGGATCCGAACCGGCGGTTACGACCCGCGTAGTCACGCAACGCCCGCAGAAAGTCCACGCGTGTGAAATCGGGCCACAGGGCACGGCAGAAGTACAGTTCTGAGTATGCGCTCTGCCAGGTCATAAACCCCGAGAGACGCTGCTCTCCTGAGGTGCGGATCAGCAGGTCGGGGTCGGGCATTCCGCGCGTATACAGCCGCTGGTTAATGTCGGTGACGCTCAGGGAGGCGGCCAGCTCCTGCACGGAGGTTCCTGCGGCGGCGGCGTCACGCAGCAGCTCACGCACCGCATCGGCGATCTCTTGGCGCCCACCGTAACCAACCGCAATATTTACTTGCACCCCGGGCAGCGTGGAGGTGGCTGTTATAGCCTGTTCTAAGGTGGCGCGCAGGCTCTGCGGTAGCATGGCGATGTTTCCTACTGCGTTCACGGGGCCTACGCGGCTGGCCACCAGCCGGTTAAGGAACTCGTCAATCACGCTGATTAAGCCGCTCAGTTCCCCGGCGGGGCGTTTGAGGTTCTCGGTGGAGAGCATGTAAAGGGTTACTCGCGGGATGTTCAGCTCGGTGCACCACCCCAAAAAATCAATAATGCGTTCTGCCCCTGCGGCGTGTCCTTCACGGGTACTCAGCCCGCGTTGGGCCGCCCACCGGCGGTTGCCGTCCACCAGCACCCCAATGTGCTCGGGCAGCGACTGTGCTGCTAAAGAGTCAATGAGGGAACGTTCATAAACGCTCGGGGCGGGTGTCACGCCCGGTTCGGCGGCTATACCGTGTACGGTGATGACCGGAATCATGGCGGTATTAGTGGCGCTCACGAGCCACCTCATCCTTGGTTACCGCTGCGGTATCCTCCCCAGCTTTAGCTGGTTCGTTGGGTGTTTCCCCCTCGTGTTCTGATGCGGCAGCTAGCTCCGCTTCCCGGGCGGCGGCGTACTGGGCACGGTACCTGAGGCGGCGGGTGCGGCGGGTCATATCAACGCCGAGGGCAACCACGAGCAGGCTCAAAAGTGCGGTCGCAAAAAATCCGCCGATACCGGGGGAACCGGCGGGACTGCCGTCAGGGTTCGAAGCTGGAGTTACCTCGGGGGCAGCTTGCAGAACGGCATGTGTGACGTCGAATAGAGCGTTCAGAACGAAAAGGCTCATGGTTCTCCTGCGTTACCTTCAGCCGTGCGGCGCGGATAAAGTCTAAGCTTTCATTCTACGCGCTCAATTGCGCGGCACAAGCTATCCTGCACATATGGCACCTGGGAATAACCCTAAAATAGGGTTCTGGTTAGCCGGTGGCAGACGGCGCGGCGAACGGCGCATCACCTGGAGTTCAATACTCCTCGGTGGCTCGTACTGGGCGGCGTGATTGGGGCGGTGCCTCCGCTGGCTCTTTTAGCCAGCCGCCTTATAATCCAGCCCGTCGGCGAGGCAGCACTCCGGCAGGTCCACCGGCACCCGTGAGGCGATCAGCGTGTAGTCTTCCCACGGCCATACCTTCTTCACATCCTCTGTAGGAATCGCAAAAAATGCGCCGTTCGGGTCGATTTGTGAGGCGTGGGCCAGCATCGCTTGATCGCGCCGGTCGAAATAGGCGGAGCTGGGGATACGCGTGGTGCTTTCGTGACGGATTCCTTCTGTACTGACCTGATCAACCAGGTTTTCCACCCACCCCGAAAATACGCTCTGCCCGTCACGAGCCATGAGAAATTCGTGTCCTGCAACCAGCCGTTCAGGATTAAACGCACGGTCGTAGTAGAGTTTCAGGGGTGCCCACGGCTGCCCCTCCCCCACGTATGCTTCGGGGTCACCGGCTTTCTCGTATGCCTCAACAGCGACTTTGTGGCTCATAATATGGTCGGGGTGCGGGTACCCGCCGATCTCGTCGTAACTGATCATCACATGCGGGCGGTACTCGCGCACCAGGCGCACCAGCGGTGCCGCCGCACGTTCAAGGGGCTGCACCCCAAAGCACCCAAAAGGTAGCGGAGGCATAGGGTCCCCTTCGGGCAGGCCGGAATCCACAAACCCCATCCAACGGTGCTCAATACCGATCGCCTTCGCGGCGGCAGCCATTTCGCTGCGGCGCATCCCTGGAAGGTCACGGTGGGCGCGGGGGCTGTGTTTAATCTCTTCATTCAGGATGTCTCCACGTTCACCGCCGGTCATGGTGGCGACCATGTAGCGGGCGCCCCTATCGGTGTATGCGGCTGCTGAGGCAGAACCTTTAGACGACTCATCGTCAGGGTGGGCGTGAACTGCGAGGATACGCAGGCCTGTGTAATCATCTGCGAGAGGGGTTAGCTCATCCACCGAGGGGTGCTCGGGGAGCTGGGCTTTTAGTCTTGCTACAGCGTCGCTCACGTGTGTGTTCCTTCAAGTATCTAGTGCCGTCTGTGTGGTATCCGCTCAGGGACTAAAATGGAAGAGGCACATAACCGCTTCGTTGTGACATAGTACCGAAGATTCGCGTCGTGTGCCTAGTACTCGTGACGCTTTATGAACGGCGGTAACGCGTTGTTACAGGAAACCTGTCAATGACTGTTAACGCACCGGCTGGGAGGTATTTATGACCGCAGACGCTCACCGTCATCATCCCGCCGTTGAGGAAACCCCGAAAATTTCCGCTACGGGCGCACCGGCATCACCGAACCTGGCTGACCGTTACGGCCGCTCCCCCAAGCCCCGCCGCACAGTTCCCACCCGCCTGTGGGTGGCCCTAGCTGTTGTGGTGACTCTGCTGGCGGGGGCTTTCGTGTTTTGGGTTCAGGCGGATGCCGCCGCACGCCCCAGCGCCCGCGACACGGGGTTCACGCTGGTGAGTCACGATGAGGCATCCGGCGAGTTTGAACTCTCAAAAAACCCGCACGATGCGGCCATCTGTTCAGTCAAAGCTTTGAACTCTTCGCGTGTTCCGGTGGGCTGGACTGAAGTTGAGATTCCGCCGAATACCGCCGAACAGGGTAATGAGCGGGTGAGCCGGCACAGCGTGAGTTTACGTATCCTTTCTGAGGCGACCACCGTGACCGTGGATTCGTGCCGTAAGAAGTAGCCGCCAGCTGCTTTCTGACTCCCCTAGCTATCCCAACCAGCACACCATTTCTTCCAGGATTTAGGGGTGGGGAAAGTACCCCGGTTTAGCTCTGACTCGCATCTGTCTTAGAATGGCTAGAGTCGAAAGGGGGCTGTATGCCCCACACCCGCACCGGCGTGCCCGGCGCACAACCGAAGGAAAACAATGGCAGCAACCGAGAACAATGGTGCATGGCTGACGCAGGATGCCTACGACCGCCTAAAAGAAGAACTTGACCACCTCTCAGGCCCGTACCGTCAGGAGATCGTGGAGCGCATCGCCGCCGCACGCGACGAAGGAGATTTGCGTGAGAATGGCGGCTACCATGCCGCACGCGACGAGCAGGGCAAGAATGAGGCCCGCATTAAGCAGCTCACCCACCTGCTAGAGAACGCTAACGTGGGCGAGGCCCCCAGCGACGACGGGGTGGTTGCGCTCGGTATGGTGATCGAGGCAGAGATTGCTGGGCGTCCCATGAAGTTCCTGCTAGGCTCCCGCGAGGTTGAAAGCACCCTGCCAGAAGGCAGTGACCTGAAGGTGTTCAGTGAAAAGTCACCCATGGGCGCGGCTATCCTGGGGCACAAGCAGGGTGAAGAGGTCACCTACCAGGCACCCAACGGCAACGATCTGGTGGCTAAAATTATTTCGGTCACCCCGTTCCAGGGCTAAGCTCTGGGCGCAAAAAGGTTTCAGACGAAAACCCGGGCTACTCGTTTAGTCCGGGTTTTTATGTAACCGTTATAGCCCACCTTCAAGTGCCCGTTCCCCTGGCCGTTTCGGGCGTATCACTTGCAATATCCCTTCTTAAGGAAAACTATGGAACCTGTAGCTTTTGACGATATTCCCCTCGAGATTTTTCTGCAGGATATTATGGATCTCACCCGGCTGTTTCCGGAGGATTTTCCTGCAGAATTCGCTAAAATGGCCGCACGTATCGGGGTGGAGAAACAGCACCTGTTCATTACAGACTTCATCGAAGACACCCGGGAACATGTGGTAGGGCACTATCTGGGGTATGTCTTTGATGCGCTCAACCGCAGAATGTACCAGTACGAGATTCGGGGCGGGAACAAGCTCTACCTTAAGGAAGTCCCGGTGGAGGACCTCACTGTACGCGATACGGACAGTGTGAAGGTTCTTGACCTGCTCTAGTACGGCGGCACCCGGGCAGGATGCAAGCCCCGCCCCGTTGCAGCACCGACAGGGTCACAACAGTACCGGTTGGTATAGTGTGGGGCAGCCCACGCCCGGGTCTTTAGTAGACGATAATCGGGCGGAAGCCCTCCTCCTCAAGGGCCGAAATGACGCGGTTGCAGTGCTCAGTGCCGTTGGTTTCCATATCGATCGTGATTGAAACGTCACCCATTGATAAGGATCCGCCCACTCGCGTGTGGTCCACACCGGTAACATTCGCATCGTTCTCAGAGATAATGCGTGAGATTGTTGCCAGCTCGCCCGGACGGTCGGAAAGCATCATCTTAATTGTCATGTACCGGCCTGCCGCCGAAAGGCCGCGCTGAATCACTTTCAGCATGAGCATCGGATCGATATTACCGCCCGAGAGCACGCACACTACAGTGCCCAGCTCGCCGTATTCTTCCTTGAGTTTGCCGTTCATCAGTGCCGCCACCGGTACCGACCCGGCAGGCTCCACCACCAGCTTATTGCGTTCCATGAGGAAGATGAGGGCACGGGCGATGTCGTCCTCACTCACCGTCGCCACATCGTCCACCAGCTCTTTAATGATGGAGAACGGCAGCTGGCCGGGGCGCCCCACCGCAATACCGTCAGCGATGGTAGAGACCTTCTTCAACGGCACCAGCGCATCTGCTGCCAGCGATAGCGGGTATGCGGCCGCGTGCTCAGCCTGAACACCAATAATACGGATTTTCTTACCCAGTTGGGCTTCTTTAGCGCGTACCGCCGTGGAGAGCCCCGCCAGCAGGCCGCCGCCGCCCACACCCACAATGATGGTGTCTACGTCGGGCACCTGCTCCAGGATCTCAAGCCCAATGGTGCCCTGCCCGGCGATAATATCCTCATTATCGAAGGGGTGCACGAACACCGCGCCGGTTGCCTCGGCGTAGCGTTTTGCCTCGGCCAGTGCCTCATCTACGGTAGTACCGTGCAGCTCAACCTCCGCGCCGTGGTCGCGGGTGGCAGTAATTTTGGGGAGGGCAGCGCCCAGCGGCATGTAAATGCGCGCTTTAATGCCCAGTTTAGCGGCCGCCATCGCCACCCCCTGAGCGTGATTTCCCGCCGATGCAGCCACCACACCGTGTGCTTTCTCAGCCTCGCTAAGTTTAGCCATGCGAACATACGCGCCGCGTGCTTTAAACGAGCCGGAACGCTGCAGGTTCTCGCATTTGAAGAACACCTCAGAACCGAGTTTGAGGCTCAACGCCCGCGAATGCGCCACCGGTGTGCGCTCAATAACCCCCGTGAGCAGTTCAGCTGCTGACTCAATCTCAGATAGGGTTACAGGCAGGTCATCAAGGGGTGCGTTCACGTTCAGTCCGTTCCGTTCGCAGGTGGGCACATCTATTGACTATTTTAGTGGATGTATATCGTATTCGAAGAACATAAAACCGTGCCCTGCGCCGCATAAAACAGTGAGGCCCATCCCAGCTTAGTACTGGAACAAGCCTCACCACACCGCGACAATAGCGGCTACTTATTGCCCTGCTTCCGGGAGGGTTTCTTACCCTGGGGCGAATCAGTATTTTCTGCGGAGGCAGACTCTGCAGATGCAGGCTCCTCGGCGGGTTCTTCGTCACGGCCAGCAGCTGTGCGTGCCCGCCCCCGAACGCGCTCAGCAGCGTCCTCAACCGCACCGCGGCGGCGTTTGGCAGCTTCACGACGGCGCACTTCGTGCGGGAAAAGGAACTCTTCGGTACGTAGCTGCGGGTCGTTCTCCCAGCCGCGAGAGGCCAAGTACCGCACCACGGAATTGACCACTGCGAGCACAGGAACCGCGAACAGCGCACCCGTAGCCCCGAAAATCATGGACCCACCGGCCACCGCGAAAATTACGGCCAGCGGGTGCAAAGACACCGCTTTACCCATAATCAGCGGCTGCAGGATGTGCGACTCAAGCTGCTGCACCAGCAGCACAATGCCGATCATAATGAGCGCCTGCACCGGCCCGAGGGCCACCAGCGCCAGGAGAACCGCCACCGCCCCAGAGAGCAAAGCACCAATCACGGGGATGAACGACCCCAGGAACACGAGCACACCCAACGGTATGGCCAGCGGCACGCCCAAGATTGCGGCACCAATGCCGATACCTACCGCATCAATAGCGGCCACAAGAATCTGCACCCGCACATACGCGCCCAGGGACTTCCACCCAGCGCGCCCTGCACCGTTAACAGCGTTGCGTGCCCGCCGCGGGAAAAGTCCCACAATAAACAGCCAGATGCGTTCGCCCTCCATGAGGAAGAACACGAGGGTGAACAGGGTGATAAGAGTTCCGGTCGCCACTTCGGCGGCGGTGCTGCCCACTTCAGAGACCCCGCGGACAATGGAGCTGGGGTTCTCAGAGGCTAGTTTCCTGCCCTGCTCCAGCAGCTGATTCAGCTGCTCCGCCCCAAGCGAGTACCCCATATTATCGAGCCAGTGCACCAGCTCGTTGTACCCTTCGAGGGCTTTGCTCCATAACGAGACGAACCCCTGGGCAAGCTGCTGCCCGGTAAGCGCCACCAGCGCCAGCAGACCCACGATCATGCCGATTTCAGCGATAGCGGTAGCCGCACCTGCGCGTACGCCGCGTTTACGCAGGGCGTACACGGCGGGGCTTAGCAGGGCCGCCAGCAAAGCCGCAACCATGAGCGAAATAACGAGTAGGGATACTTTCGCCAGCCCCTGCCAGAGAACCCATCCTGCTCCGGCAACCACCAGCAGCCGCCACGACCAGGCGGCGGCGGTCTCAAGGGCAAAAGGAACCGTAGTATTTTTCGTAGATGCTGTATCGTTCGTATCGGGTGTTTGACCCATCGGCTCTCCTCAATTATTTCGCTACACGAAAGCGCAAGCGGGGCACATCATGGAACGGTGTGCCCTCCCCATAAACCGTACCCCACCAGGGTTCTTTAGACGAAAAACCGGCGGCGCTTGGGGTAAGCACCGCCGGTTGAATATCTTATTTAGTTATCGCTAAAGATGCTTGCCAGGTGCATGAGAATACGCAGGATCTCAATGTACAGCCACACCAGGGAGGCGGTCAGGCCGAAAGCCAAACGCCACGACTCACGCTCAGGCAGACCTGCCTCAACGGCCTCAGTGGTGATAGTGAAATCACGCACCAGCGAGTACGAGGACAGAGCCACACCAAGTACACCCATGATGAGCCCCAGCGGCAGGCCAGCAATAACGCTGGTATCCATGAGGGAGGTGTGTGTAAAGAGCGAGACACCCCACGAAACGACGAAGAACGCCAGGTACCCCAGTGAAGCACCCAAGAAGATCTTGTTGAGCTTAGGGGTGGCCCGAATCTTGCCGTTTGCAAACAGCGCCAGAAGGGTACCGAACACCACAATAGTGGCGATCACGGCCTGAAGCACGATACCCGGGTACCGTGCATTGAGCAGGCCGGAAAAACCGCCAAGGAGCAGGCCCTCAGCTAAAGCGTATGCCAGCACCAGAACCGGCGACACCTTACGTTTGCGGCTGTTAATTATCCCAAGAGCCAGACCACCAATAAGACCCACAACCAGAAGAATGGGCATATACCAGCCCACTGCTGCACCAAGCACCACGACAGCCAGGCTCAGCCCGGTCTTCATGATGACATCATTCATGGTCAGGCGTTCGCCCTCAATAACCGGGCTGTAGCCCGGCTGCTGAGCGTACTGCTGATCGTATCCTGGCTGGTTCTGGTACTCAGGCTGGCCGTACCCCTGCGGGTAGCCGCCCTGGTACTGCTGGGGTTCGCTGGAGTACTGTGCCCCGTACGGGTTCTGCTGGTACTGGCCCTGCGGGTACTGGTTCTGCTGCGCAGCTTGCCCACCGGCACCAAAACGGCCAAAACGGGGGTCACCGCCCTGCCGGTTTTTCTTAATAATTGAGTTAATGAACGGGTTACCCGCCATGTTCTTCCCTCCGGTAAATATAGATTTTTTCTATTTTACCTAAAGAACCTACCAATAGCTTCCCCGAAGTTACCAGATAGTACGTTCTGGGCGAATTCATAGAGATTATAGGGTTCACCTCTCAAAGGGCGGAGTCATTCCAGAGAATTATGCTCATAGCCTGGGAGCCTGAGGCAGACCCTGTGCGTCTAAAACGTCGAGCAGCTTTTCGCAGTAGGTCAGCACAGCACCGTCATTATGCGAGCCGATGACCTCATCGGCTACCGCCCGCAGCGCCTGTGGCGCGTGCCCCATCGCCACCCCTGTACCAGCAAAAGCCAGCATCTCACGGTCATTATCGCCATCACCAAAGGCTAGAACTTCCTGCGGATGTACGTTCAGACGCTCGCATAGATCACGCAGACCACCGGCTTTATTCACTCCCTCACGCACTAGATCAATGGCGCCAAAGCCACTGGCCAGAGGGATAACCTGAGGCGGCAGCTCACGCTGAAGAGTCTCAAGCACACTGTAGGTATCAGCCCGAACAGTCTGCACCGAGATTTTAATAAGTTCCCCACGCACTTGAGAGTAGTCGGCAATGCGCTCAACACTCGGGTAGAACATGAGAACAAAAGAATAGGGGTCAAGCCCCTGCGGAACCGGCTGGCCTTGAGCAGCGAAATAGTCCTGCACAATACTGGTGACAGCGCCCTGCCGGTTGTGCGGTATAAAAATACCCTCAGTTGTACAGAGAATCACACCAATCTGTGGCAGGGTATCCAGCACCTCATACACATGCGGTACATCTGCCTCTTTGAAAGGGTGAACGGCCAGCTCTCCCGAATCATCGGCAAGGTAGGCACCGTTCTCAGCAATATAGATAATGCCCCGGTTCTCAAACCCTTTCATATAGTCGGTGAGTTTGGTGTATGTGTTACCGCTGGCCACCACAAAATAGATACCGTGTGCCTGTAAGCGAGGCAGAATACGTTCAAATCGGTCGGTGTCGAAGGTTTTAGCGTCCGTCAGGAAAGTGCCGTCCATATCAACAGCAATTAGACGCGGGGTGACTCTGGGGTTTGCGGACGAGGAGGCAGCAAAGATTTCGGGCATACTAGTTCTTCCGTTCCATGAAGGGTGGATAAGTTTAAGGCTCTCACATCACCACCACCAACGGCTAATAGCGGCTATACCAAAACCCGGTGCTTTTACCCTGTTTCTTACGCGCCCGCAGGGAGTCTCACCCCGCCCCCTGGACCCACGCGTAAAACATACATATAAACCGTTTCTCGCCGATGAAGAAAGCTACCATCAGAACTTTAGCCCGCTAAAAACATCCCGTTTCGTCATTTGTGCACCGCTGCTTTATACGCACTCCCCACTACGGTACTCATGCGTGTTCAGATACACTCAAAATAGCTTCCGCATGTGACCGAATTCGCCGGTGGGGCCGGGGTCGGTTTTATATAATATATGTGGATGTTTTAGCACCGATACGTTGTTGTATCACCCGATAACTCACGCAGGTGCGAACGGCATCCAGCTCACTCTCACTCAATAGCTCACTCACTCAAGGAAAACTTATGCCTGCGCGCTTTCGCCGCACACAAAAACCGGCCACTATAGCCATATCTTCATTCGCTGTAGTATGTGCACTGATACTAAGCGGGTGTTCCACCGAAACTGTCACAGTGGAGGGACCCACAGCATCAAGCGCTTCACCGACTGCAGCAAGTACCCACAACCAGTTATCTTCACCCAGCAGCACCCCCTATGTCAGCCCAGCCGCTGCCTTTGAAACCCAGGATGAGGACGCCGAAGAGCAGACGCACGATACCGGAATCTCTCCCGAGCAGGAAGCCAACCCCGTAACCGCACTGCCAGCTGCGAATGTATCGGATGCAGCCAGCGCCTTAACAACCCTGCAGTCCCTACCGGTCAAGGGCCGCGCACCCAAAACCGGGTATTCGCGGGATCAGTTCGGGCATGCCTGGACAGACACCGACCGTAACGGGTGCGATACCCGCAACGATATTCTGCGCCGCGATCTGTATGAGGTGACGGTTAAACCAGGAACACGCGCCTGCACAGTGCTCAGCGGCACCCTGGAGGATCCATATACGGGGGTGAGCATCCACTTTAGACGCGGAAAAGACACCTCGCGCGCGGTGCAGATCGATCATGTGGTAGCCCTGTCTGACGCGTGGCAGACTGGCGCTCAAGAGCTGTCGAAGCAGCAGCGCATTGAGCTCGCCAATGACCCCGATAATCTGCTCGCTGTAGATGGGGCGGCTAACCAGCAGAAGAGCGATGCGGACGCGGCTACCTGGCTGCCAGCTAATAAGGCGTACCGGTGCATCTATGTGGAGAAGCAGGTGCGCATTAAGGCGAAGTATGGGCTGTGGGTTAAGGCAGCCGAAAAGGAGGCGATGGTACGGGTGCTCAATGACTGTGTGAGCTCGGAAAACTCAGGCACCATTGAGCACACTCCCGTGGCCTCCCCTATTACTGAGCCCACGCGGGGTACGCCGCAGGCTCGGGTGCAAGCGCCTACGCAGGAACCCGATTCTGCAGGAACGTATTACAAAACCTGTGCGGAGGCGCAGGCTGCCGGGGCAGCCCCTATTCGGCGTGGACAGCCGGGATACCGGGCGGCACTGGATCGAGATGGTGATGGTGTGGCCTGTGAGGTGACAACAAAACACTAGAGTACCGGCTGCTTCTTTGGTGCGTGTATGAACCGACCTCTCATGAGTGACTATTCACGAAATGTCATGCTTCTTCATACACGCACCATTTTTGAGATGCACATCACACTAAACCTGTGATTTAGCTGTGAATAAGCTGTATTCAGAGGCCTTTCTTTCATTTTTACTTGATAAAGAAAGTAAATTTCTGGCAAGGTACTCTCATGACTAAAGACAGCACTGCATCACTCGGTCTTCTTATTTTCCGCCTAGCACTAGGCTTCACATTCATCATGCACGGCTTCCAAAAAGCCTTCCTCAATGGGCCCACCGCGCAAGGAGCAATCTTCGCCAAAATGGGTATTCCAGCCCCCGAACTATCGGCCTACTTCACTATTGGTGCCGAACTCATCGGCGGTATTATGCTGCTGCTGGGTATCGGAACACGCATCGCAGCAGCAGCCATCACCATCGCCATGGCGGGCGCCTACATCTTTGTTCACGTCAATGCCCCCTTCATCATCGACCCGAAAACCGGGGCCGGTTTTGAGTACGTCTTTGTACTGGGCATGGCGGCCATTATGTTTATCCTCGTCGGCGGCGGAAAATACTCCATTGATGCGCTCCTGCCCCAACGCGGCACCAAGAAGAGCTAGCCCCCTTTAAGCCGGGTGCGCCAAGGCACACCCACCAACCTTCACAAACCACATTTATTACCTAAAAGCGCCCTGCCGCTCACCGCTAGCAGGGCGCTGCTATGCCTCCAAAGCGTATACAAGAGCCTGGTGATACGACAAGCATCCCAGTGTATCTTGACCGGGCAGAAACTGATTCATAAAGACGGCTCAGGTCAGAGCCCGACCGGGTACAGCAAAGCCCCACACGTTACGGTAAACCGCGGTACGTGTGGGGCTTATGTGCTGCATAGTAGCAGTGCCCCCAGTGGGACTCGAACCCACACTGGGCAGATTTTAAGTCTGCTGCCTCTGCCAATTGGGCTATAGGGGCCTGAACTGGCCCTCACTACTTTCGCACGAAGTGAGGGCCAGTATCAAATCCTAGGCGCCGAAAACCGTATTAGAGGTGTTCCTTCGTCTTTGCCGGGGCGGTACCGGTTGCCTCCTGGAACGCCAGGCGCGGGGTGCGCTGGCGGCGGATCGTAGTGGTATCACGGCCAAAGAGCTGGTTGAGCGCCCAAGTAGTCATAACACGCACAGTACGCTCAGTCGTAGGGATTGCAGAACCGTGGTAGCCGCGGTGCATAATCCACGCCAACGGACCGGCGAAGGTCTTACCCTTAAAGTTCGCCACGCCCTTCCACAGGCCCAGACCAGCCACCACACCGATCGTCTCGTGGTAGTAGTCGGTCAGCGGCTCACCGCGCCGTGCCGCCAGAATGTTCTTAGCCAGCACCAGTGCCTGGCGGGAGGCATGCTGCGCGTTCGGCACGCAGAAACCGCCCACACCGCCGCCGGAGAGGTCAGGCACGGCGGCGTTATCACCAGCAGCCCAAGCGCCCTCAACCACGCCAGCGTCCCCGGCAACACGCAGGTCTGCGTTCACACGCACACGGCCGCGCTCATCAATCGGGAAGTCGGTGTTCTTCAGCATCGGGGAAGCCGCGACGCCAGCGGTCCAAATCAAAGTATCGGTATCGATCTCACCAGCGGGAGACTTATCAGCCATATTAATCAGCTGCAGGTTACCGCCGGTAGCATCCGAGAGGGAGGTATTGAGCAGAATCTCAATGCCGCGGGCCCTCAGCTCGGCCACAACCTTCTCAGCGCGGTCTTCAGGTACCTCGGGCATAATGCGCGGGGCTGCCTCAATCATCACAAAGCGCAGGTCTGAGGGGGTCAGGCGGTCATTACGGTTGACCGCTTCACGCGCCATATCCTCAAGCTCAGAAATGGTCTCAACACCGGCGAAACCACCACCGACAATAACGAACGTCAGGGCGCGGCGGCGAGCATCCGCGTCCTCAAGAACGGAGGCAACCTCAATACGCTCCAGCACCCAGTTACGCACCGAAACGGCTTCTTCAACGGTCTTCATACCGATAGCGACCTCAGCCAAGCCGGGAATCGGGAAAGCACGAGTGACGGAACCAGCACCAAGAATAATCTCGTCATACTGCAGCTCGAACGGTTCGCCGTTATCAATGGGCTCAACTACAGCGGTTCGCGCCGCATGGTTCACAGAAACCACAAGGCCGGGAATGATCTCAGTATCACGCAGATGCTGACGCAGGGGAACAGTTGCGTTACGACCCTCCATTGAACCTGCAGCGACCTCGGGCAGGAACGGCTGGTAGGTCATGTAGGGGTTAGGCTCAACGATGGTCACTACCCCGCCGGTGGCTTTGACCGCTTTCTGAATCTTCTTCGCCACGGTGAAGCCGACGTAGCCGCCACCGACAATGAGGATACGCGGACGATCCTGAGCCAACTTAGTGAATACCATATTATGCTACTTCCTAGGTTATATTCTGCCGCCGCGCGCAGGCGGGCTGGCTACGAAAAGACCCCGTACGCCACGCCGCATAGCGCATCGCACGAGACAAGCCAAAAACACATGCACCTAACAGCGCAGGATCACAACACAGAACCTGCGGGTGTACGTATTTTGTACTCTGTACTTACCTATCATTCTACGCGGTTGATAAGGTGAACACACACTTTATGAACCTGTAATAAACGGCAAATCGAAAAAATTATGACGACTTTTAGTTCTCATCCCGCACATGCGGCCGACGCACATGCCGGTGCATCTTATGCAGACGGTGCACCGTGAAGCTGGTAATCGCCAATAACCACAACGCCAGCCCGCCCACAATCAGCGGCGGAACAACACCCGAATCTTCAGGAGGCACACTCGGTTCAGGCACCTTAGCCTGGGGAATATTCTCCCCATCCTCGTGCACCGGTTCGGAGCTCGTCGGCTCCGGAGCGCTCACCTCCTGCTTGCGGTGGATCGCAATCCAGTTACTAATCGACCCCAGGGGGTTCTCCGCAGCATTCGACGACGTACTCTCTGCGAGCGCCACCGTAGGGTTAATAATGCCGAACCCGTACAACGGGTCACGGCCAGCAGGCCCGGCATCATCGGCGCTGGTAATAATGCGCTGAATAATCTGGGCGGCCGACAGTTCAGGGTATTTCGCTTTAATGAGCGCAGCCAAACCCGACACCAGCGGCGCAGAAGCCGACGACCCCGACCACAGCATGTACTTATTGCTCGGGGCGGCAGCGATCATATTCACCCCAGGCGCGGCAACCGCGATTGAAATGCCCTGAGAGGAAGAAGACCATGATTCCCGCCGGGAGCTATCAACACTACCAACGGTAAGTACGCCCGGGATAGTAGCTGGCGCCCCCACCTGGGTGATGCCGCTGCCGCGGTTACCGGCAGAAGCCACCACCAGCACACCTTTCTCTTCGGCGTACTTGAAAGCGTCATCCCAGCTGCGTGGCCAGCTCGCCTTATTAGAGCCGATCGACAGGTTAATGATCTGCGCCCCGTTATCCACGGCGTAGCGTACCGCCTCCGGCAGCTGCTCATCAATACTTTTACCGCCGCCGGTGCCCATGCTCAGGGATACTGGCAGGATTTTTGCCTCCGGGGCCACACCAATGATGCCGGCGGGTTTACCCGGCTGCCCGGCGATAGGGGCCACACCTGTAGTATTGTGCCCGTGCCCGGCAATCAGGGAGGCAACCTCGGTACCGTGCATCGGCTCGGTTCCCAAACCTGTCCAGCCGTCTGAACTGCCAACGCCAGAGGCGTCATGGCCTTTCAGGACATTCCCTTCCAGGTCAGGGTGGGTGCCGTCAACGCCGGTGTCGATCACTGCCACAGTCACTCCGCGTCCGGTGCTTTGATTCCAGAGCTCAGGGAACTTGTAATCGTTAATCCAGTACTCGCGCTGGCGCACATCATCCCCCGCGCTGGTGCTGTTTGTGGCCGCCGGTGCGGAGGCCACAGGCGCAGTTGGGGCCGATTTCGAAGGAGTTGGGGACGCGGTTGCAGAGGAACCCGGTGTGGGGGCCGCCAAAGCCGGGGTAAACCCGCCGGAGGCAGCCACCCCAACGCTTAGGGTGAGGGAGGCGACAACGGCGAAAGCTCTGTGCGCTAACCGGCGCGGTGCCTTTGAGGCGGGAGTCTCGGCGTGTTGTGCCGCGCTCGGCCGCTGCGCATCGTGCCGCTTATTCCAGTGAGTCGCCATTGTCCCTCCCTAAATAATTAGATCTCCTTGTAAAGTATTCTGCACTCTATAACTGTGAAAGCGCAATGCCGTCAAGGATGTCATGTTCACTTACTGTTACGGAATTAATCACACCGTCAGTAATCTCATTCAGACGCGTGAGAATCCTCGCATAAATAGTCACCCCAGCGCCGATCACATCCACCCGCCCGGGGTGCATATACCCCAGCTCGGCGCGCTCCTGGCGGGTCATACTACGCAGCATCTGGGCGGTACGCTGAACAGTCTCAAGAGACAATGAGGTGCCGTTAATCGCCTCGGAATCGTAGGTCTCTAAGCCCAATGCCGCCGCCGCGAGAGTGGTCGCGGTACCGGCCACCGCCACAGCGCGGGTGGCGGTGCTCAACGGCACAGAGCTCACAACGGTTTCGATGGCGGCGTCCGTATCGGCCTCAACCCGCCGCACCTGCTCATCGGTGACTGGCGCGGACACCATATGCCGCTCGGTCAGGCGCACACACCCCACGTTCACGCTTCGGGAGGAAATCACCTTAGCCTCAGCTCCCCTGCCGCCGCCAAGCACGAATTCAGTAGAGCCACCGCCTAGGTCAAACACCAGCGTGTTCTTATCCCCCGCACCAACGGCACGCATCGCACCCGCGAATGAGAGTGAGGCCTCCTCAGTGCCGCTAATCACCTCGGGCTCAATACCCAAGATCTGCTGAATACCCTCCATAAAAACCTTACGGTTACCGGCATCGCGGGTGGCACTGGTCGCCACGAACCGCACCCGGTCTACACCGTGCTCCTTAAGCAACTGAGCGTACTCTCTGGCGGCCTCAAAGGTGCGGTCCAGCGCCTCCTGCGCCAACCAGCCAGTGGCGTCCACCCCTTGGCCCAGCCGCACGATGCGCATCTGCCGCACCACATCCTTCAGGCGGGTGGTTTCCTTGCCGTTTTCATCAGTTTCGACGACTGCGTCCGCGATCAGCAGGCGGATCGAGTTCGTGCCACAGTCTATAGCGCCAATGCGCATCTCAGGCTCCAATCTAGGTTTTGCCGGGTTTGAGCGTTGCAGGTGGTATGCGCAGCAGCTGGCAGCTAATCAGCGTGCCGCCACGCGGGGTCGCAGGCACACGTATCGGGGGTCCACCACGGGGAGATCGCATCCAAAGCCCTATCCCCCATCGGGTTCACCCCGCGCCCCACCGAAAGAGTATGGCCGATGACGGCGTGCAGGCACTTGACGCGGGTGGGCATACCCCCCGCCGAAATCCCATCAATCTCCGGAACCTCGTCAGTGCCGCTAATAATGCGGATACGCTCACGCTCGGCCAGATAATTCTCATGCGCGGCACGGTACTGCTGCGCCAGCTGCGGGTTCTGCGCCAATTCATCGGTCATCTCATACATGAGACCGCCAGCCTCCAGCCGGGATGCCGCCGCAGTAATGACCGGGTGGGCCAGGTAGAACACGGTCGGGAATGGGGTGCCGTTTGCTAATCGCGGGGCGGTGGCTGCCACCAACGGGTTACCGCACACGCACCGTGCCGGAACCTCAACCACATCCCGCACTTTACGGCCCAGCTGGGCCGATAGCACCCGCACATCCTGCTCGGTGGGGATGAGGGTCTGAACCGTCACCCCAACCCCTTCAGGGACACGGTTCATCAAGTCTTCTTTAGCGCTCATTTATCCTCAATACTAAAAATCTACTGCCGCTTCTTCTGTGCACCCTGTGGGTTCTCCACCGAGTTCCACATCTTATTCGTCCACGAATCGTCGGGGGCGTTTTTCGCCGAGGCAGAGGTGTCGTCCACCTGCGTGTTATTCGAGTCAATGCCGGTCACCGCATATGGGGTATCTCCCTCATTCACGTAGAACAGCCTGCTGCGGGCCTGCTGACGCACGTAGTTCTCGTCATCCCACCAGGTTTTCTCAACCTTCAGCTGGGCGTTCTCCCGCTGCAGCTGAGAGATGTGCTCACGGGTTGATTCGATCTCCCGCAGCTGCGTGAAATAGTTATTAAGCGTCGGGTAGGTTCCCACCAGCAGGGCAACCACAATAATCGCCCCCACCAGGAACTGACCCGAAAAACCGCGCGCAGCAATCGGTGTCAGCTCATCCGGGTCTTGATCGCTGATACCCTCACGGATCATACGCCTCTGGCGCGCTAACTGCGGGCTTTCCTTACCGCGCCGCGGAGAACGGCCCGCCCCAATGACGGCGCTGGTGAGGGTGCCTACCGTGCTGGGAGACCGCTGCATGTCCTGCTGCTCCTGCTTATTCCGGGAGGTTCCTGCTCCCTTCGCCTGAGACGACTTGGTGCGTTTACGCAGTCCACGGTTTTTCGGGGTGCCGGGTGTTTGGGCGGAACGGGACGGCCGGTTTTTCGCCGCATGTTGACGTGCCCCAGCGGGGCGTCGTGTGCCCCGAGAAGCCGAGGCAGCTGAATCCTTCTGTCGGTCCCGTTCTGACATTGCTCTCTCCCTTCACCGCGCTGACCGTAACCATTCTATTCTACCGGCGGGCACCGCATCCTGTACCCGCCGCTACGTGCATTAACCGTGCAGGCAACGGCGGAGGGTGACCACCCCCGCACGGGGAATAGCCACCCTCTTACTACATGAGCCTATAAGCTACCGAGCACTTATGCTTTCTTGAAGCGGGGGAATGCTGACTTGCCGGCGTAAACAGCGGCATCGCCCAGCTCTTCCTCAATGCGCAGCAGCTGGTTGTACTTGGCCACACGCTCGGAACGTGCGGGTGCACCGGTCTTAATCTGACCCGCGTTAGTTGCCACAGCGAGGTCGGCAATGGTGACATCCTCAGTCTCACCGGAACGGTGGGAAACCATGCAGCGGTATTCGCTGCGCTGTGCCAGTTCCATAGCGTCCAGGGTCTCGGTGAGCGAACCAATCTGGTTAACCTTCACCAGCAGAGCGTTTGCCGCACCCTCGTTGATGCCCTTCTCAAGGCGCTCGGGGTTGGTCACGAACAGGTCGTCACCGACGATCTGAACCTTCTCACCGATCTGCTCAGTCAGGGTCTTGTAGCCTGCCCAGTCGTTCTCATCCAGCGGATCCTCAATGGAAACCAGCGGGTACTTCGCCACAAGATCAGCGTAGTATGCGCTCATCTCTTCGGCGGACTTCTTCTTACCTTCAAACTCGTAGGCGCCGTCGTTGTAGAACTCGGAGGATGCCACATCCAGTGCGAGAGCAACCTGTTCGCCGGGCTTGTAGCCAGCCTTCTCGATTGCCTCAATAATGAGGTCAAGGGCCGCAGCGTTGGACTCAAGGTTCGGTGCGAAACCGCCCTCATCGCCCAGACCGGTGGAGAGGCCACGGTCGTGCAGCACGGACTTGAGCGAGTGGTAGACCTCAACACCGGCGCGCAGCGCATCCGAGTAGTTCTCGAAACCGATGGGAGCAATCATGAACTCCTGAATATCAACGTTGGAGTCTGCGTGAGAACCACCGTTGAGGATGTTCATCATGGGAACGGGGAGCACGTGGGCGTTGGGGCCGCCCAGGTACTTGTAGAGGGGAAGGTCTGCGGACTCTGCGGCAGCCTTAGCAACGGCCAGAGAAACGCCCAGAATTGCGTTAGCGCCCAGCTTCCCCTTGTTATTGGTGGCATCCAGAGCAATCATGGCCTGATCGACGGTGCGCTGATCGGCGGCGTCGATACCGATAATTTCTTCCGAAATCTCTTCAATAACAGACTTGACAGCACCCAGAACACCCTTGCCCAAGTATACGGACTTGTCGCCATCGCGGCGCTCAACCGCTTCCCACTCACCGGTGGATGCGCCCGAAGGCACAGCAGCGCGTGCGAAAGCGCCGTCTTCGAGCAGAACCTCAACCTCAACGGTCGGGTTGCCGCGGGAATCTAGAATCTGTCGGGCGTGAACAGCGGTAATAACAGCCATGAAAATGCTCCTTGAAAATGTAAAGGATGTGGACGGCTCACTCGGCGTCAACGCCCGGGATAGGCGCGGCCTGCTCAAGTCGTATACAACTAAAATTTTAGCAAAACTCCCACATAAACACACCGGTTACAACAGGAATTTTTGCGATTCATGAAGGTATCCAACACCTTTAGTGGGGGGTACGGTGCAGAAAGTGCTCATGGCAGCACAGAACAACCCGCCGCTGCCGCTTACGCGGCGCAGACGGGTCGTTCGCTCTACCACAGTCTACGAATTGTATTCAATGAACTTACGGGTGTAGGTACGCAGGGCGCGTTCCGCATCCAGCCCATTCTGCCGTGCGCGGCACACCAGAGAGAAAAGCAGCTCACCGAAATCTTCTTCACTATAGGTAAACGGAAGATCGTCGTCTAAGGAGGTAGGCTCGGGCGGCAACACAATATCGGCCTTGCGAGCCTTAGCAATCGCCTTCGCCGCTAAGGCCAGCGCAGGCAGATGAGGAGGAATGCCGTCAAGCGGGCCTCGATCGGATTTCTCCTTCTTCTTAAGCTCATCCCAGAAAACCTGCTGCTCGGCGGCGGTCATCCGGGACTCGCCCGAAGAATCACCGAAAACATTCGGGTGCCGATCGTGAAGTTTTGTGTCCAGGCCCTCGATCACCTGCTCGATCGTAAAGCCGCCCGGTTCTGAGGCCGCAATATCGGCGTGGAAGAGAACCTGAAGCAGAACATCGCCCAGCTCTTCACGTAAAAGCTGCAGGTTTGTGCCCTCGGGTGCTTCGACAGCCTCCACAACCTCATAGGATTCCTCAATCAGGAACCGGATGAGGGACTGATGAGTCTGCTCGGCATCCCAGGGACACCCGCCGGGCGCGCGCAGGGTCGCCATCGTGTGCACTAAGCGCTCGAAGGCTCTCCCCGCACGTGCGGCAACCTCAGCTACGTCCTTCTCGGACGCTTTATCTTCATTCACAGGCAGATTCTCCTATAGATTTCAGTGGGTGTTACAGATTCCAGTGCGCCAGCGCAGCCGCCATATGCGCAGGAATCCTAGCGCCAAGGCGCGGGAACATGCGCAGCTCCTCCACATAACGCTCCGCCTCAAGCTGGCGCGGATACCGCACAAACGCCTGTTCACTCGAATAATCAAACGCCGCCTGTACCGGAACCCCCGGGGTGAACGTGAGACTAATCGCCAGCGGCGACCCCTCACCCTCACTATACGAATCGGTCTTCAGCCGCGGAATATCCAGAGTCTCCTCAGGAACCAAGTCGAAGGTGCGTACCTGCTCCCAGAACCCGTTACGGCGCACATGCGTCAGGGCGTCATAGTACGAGCCAAGGGCACGCACACGAATCAGCACCGTAGTGGCATCCGTAGCCGTGCCGTCCTCACCGAACAAGGCCTCAACCACGGGAGCCAAACGATGCGCCACCTGCGCCTCGGTGAGAGTCAGGTTCCCCTCGGCGAGTTTCGTATCGGAGAGCACACTCACATCTGCGGCAGGCTGTACGGTGGGGGTATCCGGATCAGCGCAGACCGTGGGCGTATCGGGATCCGAGCACGTGGACTCAGGCTTTTGCTCTGTCTCCGTCTCATCAGCAGTCTGCTGCACGGGAGCCAGTAAAGACTCCTTCTCAACCGCAGGTACCAGCTCCTCATCATCCACATGTTCGGGAAGTTCAGGGCCGCGATGGGCCGTGCCCTCGCTGGCTGCGGCAGTCACAGTATCCAAGTCCGCAGCGCCCGTCATGGGGGCCTGTGCTTCAGGATCAACAGTATGGTCCGCTTCGGTACCAGCATCACCGGTATCCGCTGCGCGGGTGAAAGCGGCAGCATCGACAAGATTCGTCGTGTGCGCATCGGCGGGGCGTAAGAACCCGGCGGCGGCCTCAGCTGAAGCATCATTTGCCGCAACAGCAGAGGTAACATTCACAATCTTGCTGGAACCAGCGGCAGTGTTTTCCTTATCTTTCTCCCCTGCCGCGGTGTCCTCAAGCTCGTCCTGCTGCCAAGAGGCATCGGAAGAGACTGCGGGCAGAGGGCCGGTATCATCGTTAACTGCCGCACCGTCGTCAGGGACCTGCACCGGCTCGTCCTCGCCCAGGTCAGGGGCCGCAGCACCTTCATTGAGGGCGGCAACCGTCTCGTGCACCGTTGGGGCGGGGGTGCTGTCCTCCACAGAATCCTCAGCGAGAGGTGCTTGAGTTTGCGGCTTCTGAAGTTTACTTTCGGCGCTGGCCACAATCGCCGCGAGCGCAGCGGCCATCCCATCAATGTCTTCCTCTTCGGCCCCGGAGTCTGCGGCTTCAGAGGTGTTCTCAGCTTCAGCAGTGGTGTCAGTGTGCGGAGCTAGACTTTGTGCGGTAAGGCTGGCGTGGCCCACCTGACCCGGCTGGTTGCGGTCCCCAGACGTGTCGGTATCGGTGGTGGCTGCAATATTGTCTTCCTCGGTGCCGTCCAGCTTGGCATTATCCAGCTCGGTGTCATCCAGCTCGGCGCTGTCCTGTTGCGTGTCTTGACGGGAAACATCCTCACCGGAGAGGTCCTCGGTGAAGGAGTCCGCAGGCTCTTCGGTGGAGAGCACAGCATCTTCGACTGCAGGCTGAGGCATTTCATCACGCTCGGAAGCCTCGCTCAGCAGCTCCTTAGCCTCATCAGGCTCATCGCTGCCCTCATCTGCCTTGACCAGGTTGAGGGGGTATCCGCCCAGCGGCAGAGGCTCATCCTGGGTGTTTTCACGGAGCGCGGTCTCCTGCTCTTCCGGCGCCTGAGTCTCATCCAGGCCCGCCAGAGGCGCAGCGTCTGCCGTTTCGTCCGATACCGCATCATGCGTAGGCTCTGCCTCATCGGCGGTTTCAAAGTCATCCTGCGTCTTCTCGCCGGGTGCTTCGTCCCGCTCACTTTCGGCGTTGGTGTGCATCAGCGGGTCAGCGTCGTAGTCGTGCGTCGATTCAGGGGCGGCACCGGGTTCGGTGCCCTCCGCAAAGGCCGTAGCGGGTGCTGCCTCCGCTATAGTGTCCGCAGCGTTGTTATCCTGCTCCGTTGCCGGGAAAATATAGTTCTTATCCCAGTTCGTGGAATCCGCAGCGCTCATGTATGAGGCCTGCACCGCCACACGCCCGCCCAGGCTGGGGCTGGCCGCCACGAGGGCGCGCGTCCACACCGTACCCGAGTCCTGTGCCGCAACATAAAGCGCCGCTACGGAATCGAACCAGATGGTTCCGGGCACTACGACGCCCTTTTCAATCTCATCCCCCTGGTAGTACAGGCGGTAGTTCATATCGTCATTAACCTGGTGCAGGTCAAAGGTGAGCTGCCCATGACCGTGCTCGCGCATGGTCTCAATAAGCGTGTAGAGCGGGTTGTCGGGGGTCAGCACTTCAGCGTCGGGGGCATCAAATATCGGCTCCGGTGCGTGATGCGTGTCGTCACTGGTGCCACTAAGACCCGCAGAGTCTGCTACAGCCGCAGACGCGCCTGTTGTTGCGGCCACGGCAGCAGGCTCAGGGGTGGGGGTGCTGCTTAACGGGTCTGCACCAGCAGCCTCAGCGGCTGAATCTTCCGGGGTTCGGGTGTCTTCTTCGTGAGGTTCAGCATCATCATGATGCATTTCCCGCGATTCTTCCTCAACGCTCGCTACGGGGCTATCACTGGGCTTCTTGAGGGAGTTCTGAATCGGGGCAAACTCGATCATGGGGACTTCCTCGAACCGCTCAACCTCATTCTCCGGGCGCGCCGAACGATGATTGTCCACGGCTCCCTCAGGGGCCTCGGCGGAGCTATCCGATGCATTAAAGGCAACTTCATCGGCGATGCTGGGGCTCTGGTGTGCTGCGCCTGTACCAGCTACTGATTCCTGCCCTGCAGGCACATAGTGCTCGATGTCTTCGGGGTCGTTCTCACTATCGTCCGCCTCAGCAACCTGCCCGGTATCGGTTGTTTCTTGCACCGACGCCCCCGTATCTTGAGCCGAGATAACCGGCAGCGCCCCCGCGTACGTCTCAGGTTCCGTTACGGTGGTGTGGGCATCTTCTTCCGGGGTGTCGGGCAGGTGCAGCAGCACCGTCTCGTCGGTGACCAGCTCAATCTTCTGCTCGGGGTCGTTCTCATCGTTAGTTAGCCCGAGACGGGTCATATAGTCTTTTACGCGCGCCTGACGGGTCTCTTCGTCTTCGTCCTCATCATCGTAGTCATCGTCTTCGTCATCATAGTCGTCTTCGTACTCAGCTGAGGCGTCGTATCCCTCATCATCGTAGGGGTCCTGGGCGGGCGCGTCATCAGTGTCGTAGTCGTCTTCGGGTTCCTGCGTTTGGGTGCTGGATTCGCTGGTTGTGGCTTCTAGTTCCTGTTCCTCAGCGCCGGGGTGCACCAGGTTCGCGCTGTCGGTGGAGTCCTGGTCGTGTTCTTCGAAGAAGTCTTCAGATGCAGCGGTGTGGCGTGCGTTTTCTTCGACAACACGCTGCCCCTGGGACCGCTGGCTTTCGGTGCGCACAAATTTCCGGAGGGATTCCTCCCACTGCTGCTGTTCCATCACTTTTTCGCTCAGGCTTCGCTCTTCCGCCTCCGCCGCGGCTGCTTCTTCAGCTGCGCGCACCTGTGCTTCCCATTTTTTCTTGCCGATTCCAAAGATTCCCACTGTGGTCCCCTCCACTAGTTCTTGTCGGCGCTCCCGGCGGACACGGCGAGAGCTGAGTGTGTCTGGTGTGTCTGCATCCCATTCTATCGCCTACCCGGTATATCAGGGCCGCAGAAATGCGGGTGGACCGCCGTATTTCTGCGGGCAAAACCGCTCAATGGTGCGGCACATGCCGTTTATGAGGCACGCCCCGGGTGGGATTTTATACAATAAATGGAATACCTAAACCATACCTGGAGTACCCGCCTCCATGCACACCGAAGCAAATTTGACAGTGCGTTCATCACTATGAAACGAACAAAAACCGCCTCACGATTGTTATTCAGCATAATGACGGTCGGGCAACTTCCTGAAGCTATTCTCAAAACCGGTAAGTTTTCATTGTCTTTAGACTAGAGCTGAGAAAAGGGCGCCTCGCAGCTTTGCCTACTCACATAGTTGAGCGTGTAAACACTTTAGTTCCTTACGGGCCAAGTGTCTGATCTCAAGATCATCATATCCTTGGGGCATGTACCATTTGGCAGGGTTTTGAGATTCTCTTGCTACATGGGGGCCAGCATCTTCTGCCACACCCATGCTCATTCATCGCACTCCCGCACATTGCAGATCCACTACCTGCGGCACTTATGATACGTTCTGCTATTACCGTGCTGTCACTATCACGAGCCTTAAATAGTTCACCTTTATCACGCAGGAAAATAGCAAAAAGCTAACTGGTCAATTCACCCTCTTAATAAAAACTCGGGTGGCCCTGACACATCCCATGCTTATTCAGTAATGTTCTCTGCACCCATGACCCCCTTCATATGAGAGTCCATAAGACGAACATGCCGCCCTATCCGGGCTCAACATATATCTGCGCAGGTCACCTGTGGATTCCTGCCCGGTGCATGTGCAGAATCCTATCCTCTAACAGATAACCCTCATAGCGCCAGGGTATTTTACAATAACAGTTTTAATTATAATGAATTATTGATAAATTTATATCAACATCAGCAATTAGTTTAATTTTTTCAGCACTTAACTTAAGTAAAGATGAGTGTTTCCCCGTCGCCCCCCGAGTATAT
>ERZ773049.316-NODE-316-length-30834-cov-39.264044_pt1 | contig 30834 bp, 25 predicted proteins | sample MGYA00580633_ERZ773049 | MGnify/ENA primary metagenome ERZ773049 (study PRJEB29015, sample SAMEA2737991) | human oral metagenome | biome: human oral; feature: human-associated habitat; material: dental | place: China | collected 2066 ...
TTGCAGATAACATACCGAGCGGTATGGTCACCACTATCCCCATAACAAGAGCTAAGGATACGAGCCCTAAGGTATTAGGCAAAGCGCCACCAAGAATGGTCGCTACTGGTAAAGCGTACAGAATGGACTCACCAAAGTCCCCTTGTACAATTTGACCTAACCAACGTAAGTATTGCTGCCACCAAGGATCATTGAGCCCCAACTGCTCTCGTATCTGTGCAACTACAACTGGATCTGGTGTAGCCCCTAGAAGATTAAACTTCATCGACACGGGATCAATAGGAGATAATTTTATCAATACAAATGTACCGATGGTAACAACCAATAAAATACCTACAATACTTGCCAAACGCTGTAGTATTAATCGATACAATACATCACCTGCCTTCTTTATCACAAAATAGCTATATTTATATTTTAACAATGATTCAAATTTTTAGATATACCCCTATATGTATATTATAATGATTCTCATTATGAAATTTTAGCATATATACTAAAACGGCCCCTCATGAGAGGAGCCGCTTCTTATATAACCCTTACAGTGTCCATGCGAGTGTTTCACCACAGCTCACATGCCTATCCCACTAGGCTGGACTGTTATATTATTTTGTAGGTGCTGTATGTGCTGTAGGTGCAACAGTGTTAGCAATGATGGCTTTTGCCATGTCACGAGTTACAGGGCGCTCAAAGTACATCGCATGAGTTTGACCATCTTTCGTCCAACCTACGAGGTATACCATTTTGTCGCCACCTTTAAAAGTAACCTTTGTACCATTTACTTTTTCAGTAGCTGTCACGCGATAATTGTTGTAATCGCCGCTGATATCCCCTGTTGCATTAGCTACACGATATACAATGCGTTTACCTACTGCTTGATTGCGAGTTGCATCTTTGCCAGCTTGGTAAACATACACAACTTGCAATACATCTTTATTGATTGTGCTTACAGACTCAATATTGTAGCCTACAGGTAATACTTTAGGTAGATGAGGCATAATATTCATGTATTTAGCGGCTTCATCGATAGTGCTAAACTCATGCATAGGATTTGGCATACCAACCATAGGCGCTGCTTGTTTTGCTACCATAGGCTTAGCTGGATCAGGTGGTACATCATAGGTGCCTTGTGCACCAGCTACAGTGTAAGAACCTATGCACGCACAGGCAACTGCCATTAATAGAAATTTTTTAACCATCCGTATAATCCTCCTTCGGTTAACACCAAAATTATTAAAAACACATTTATTTTATATGTGATTTTTCTTCCACAATATTACTGATTATAGCCTTCGCCACATCTCGTGTAACGGAACGATAAAAATCTAACGAGTGATTTTGTCCATCTTTCATCCACGATACAAGATAGACCTTGTTTTTATCACCTTTGAAAGTAACCTTTGTACCATCTACACTTTCAGTTTCTATAACCTTATGTATCTTGTGGTCACCGCTAATATCGCCCTTTAATTTAGTAGATGTACGATAAAAAATAAGAGCACCACCAGCCTTATTCACATACGGATCTATACCAGGTTCATACACATACACAACCTGTAAAATATCTTTCTCAATAGTAATAACAGATTGAATAGTAAAACCTATAGGCAATAGCTTCGGCATCTGAGGTCGAAACCCTATATATTCAGACGCTTCTTCTACAGTAGTAAACACATGTACGGGACTTGGCATAATAACGCCAGGAACAGCTGCTTCAACAGACATTTCTATGGGTTCAGAAACTCTAGTTTGTGCATCCGTTGCACCTTGAGCCTCAACGACTCCATAGGTACCTACACAGACGCAAGCTAAAGCTATCAAAAAAGATTCCTTTAGTATTAAGGTCATAACGATATACTCCGCAAAATGTATTTTGCAAAATGATATGTACAAAAAAATTATGAATGATTATATCCTAAATGATATAAGATTTTAAATAATTATTTCTTATGAACCATAAAGCCTGCCGCTTGTTGGTTCGCCATGATTGTGACATCAGAAATTTGCATGCGTTTAGGTTGGTTTGTTACGTATAGTACAACGTCCGCCACATCCTCAGGTTGGATCGCATCGATGCCGGCATAAACAGCTTTAGCTTTTTCCGCATCACCGTGAAAGCGCACTTCACTAAATGGAGTCTCTACGATGCCCGGTTGAATGGTTGTGACCTTAATATCTGTAGCTATGGTATCCATGCGAATACCATCACTCAAAGTCTTAACAGCTGCCTTAGTGGCACAATACACAGCGCCCTTTGGATATGCATAAATGCCTGCTGTAGATCCCATATTGACAATATGACCACTATTTTGAGCCAACATGAATGGTAGCACCGCTTTTGTTACATAAATAAGACCAATTACATTTGTATTGATCATGGTTACCGCATCATCAACAGAACTATCTTGAAAATCATCAAGACCTTGTGCAAGGCCAGCATTATTCACTAATACATCGATACCACCGAATGCCTCGATAGCTGGTTTTACCTTAGACTCTACATCTTCGCGTTTGCTCACATCGAGAACGAGCGTATCTACACGAACGCCATATTGCTGCTCAAAATCCTCCTTAATTGCCGCCAATCGGTCTGCACGACGACCAGCAAGTAATAAATTATCGCCATCCTTGGCGAACGCACGGGCACACTCAAGGCCAATACCAGAAGTAGCACCTGTAACGAAAATTTTGCGGTTCATATGTATTCCTCCTTCAAAAGCCGGTCCTGATGGGCTCCCAAAACCTCCACCGGCCGGGTCTGACTACGCCCTACGGGCTTCGCAGGGCCAAAGTCGGTTTTGGAAACCCATCAGGACCTTACTTTAAATACGTTATCCTTATTTCCCGCAAAGATTTTCGTTACGGGAAAAGGGAGAGTAGTAATTCAGGACCTCAATTATAATTTATGTTTTGTGGATCCTTCTTTTAGATTTGTATCGATTGTTTTACCAAGTTCGGTTTCATTTACATCTTGGATTTCATAGCCCCAGCGTTTTAGCATGGTTTGTTGTTCTTGTTTTAGGAAATCGAAGAATTGAATGCGATGTTGCTCAGGGCTTTCATAATATCCAATTAAAGCAGTCCGATATTCTACTTCGCGAGATTTCGTTATCGTAATTTGGCATAATCCATTCTGAATAAGGTTTCTATTCATCATGAGCAGAGCGGTTCGTTTATTGCCATCACCAAAGAACTGGTTACGAGCCATCTCGGCATATAATAGGATCGATTGTTCCAACGGATTATCCTCTAGCTCTTGGCAGCTAGCTATTAATTCGCCCCAACAGGAGTTTAAATTCAAAGGAGTAGGCGGTATATAACTTGTGCCACCTATAGCTACTGGTGCATTGCGAAATCCACCAAAACCTACATAACCATTACTATCAGCAGTCACAACATCACCTCCCTACATCCATTCAACTATGATATGTATAACACTATTTTACCACACTTCTATTTATATTATTCTAACGAGTATGTCGGCGCAGGATTTAATGAAAATAAAAAGATTGGGCCTAGTCCTATATTGACTGTAGAGTTTAAGAAAGGCACCATTTCGAAAAACGACTTTGGCCCTGCGGAGGCCGAAGGCCGGAGTCAGACCCGGCCGGTGGAGTTTTTCGGAATGGTGCCTTTCTTCTACAGCAATTAAGATAATAGCCCAATCTTTTTATGTTCTATTTTAAATGCGCCAACATATCGTTGAGAACTTTCGTACAATCCCCAACAATCCCGTAGTTCGCGTGTTGGAATATTTCCGCCTTCGGATCGTTGTTAATGGCCACGATTGTATCGGCACCAGAGATGCCGCTCACGTGTTGAATGGCACCGGAGATACCAAATGCCAAGTACAATTTAGGGCTTACGGTCTTGCCGGTTTGGCCCACTTGATACGGCAATTCAATCCACCCTTTTTCAACGAGTGGACGGGTAGCGCCTACGACGCCGCCGATAGCATCGGCGAGTTCGTAGAGTTTATCAAAGTTTTCCTTTGAACCCATACCACGACCGCCAGCTACGATGATATCCGCTTCTTGGATATTATAACCAGACTTGCTGAATGGAATAAAATCTAACCGTTTTGTGCGAATATCTTCCGGCTTGAGGTCAAATTGTTCAAGTTGGATACGGCCCCAACTGTCCGCAATGCGCTCAGGTTTTTTGAATACATTAGGACGAACAGAGCCCATTTGTGGACGGTGGTTTGGAGAAATAATTTCCGCCAAGATATTGCCACCTAAAGCAGGACGGGTCCATTCTACAAGGCCTTCTTCTGTATCTACGGTTAGGATAGTGCAATCTGCTACAACGCCATTTTGCATGCGACCAGACATGCGCGGTGCTAGGTCGCGGCCATTGTTAGTAGCCCCAATTAAAAGGATATTCGGTTTATGGTCTTCAAAGAAATCCGTCAATACCTTTGTATAGCCATCCGTTGTATAGTATTTCAAGAGAGGACTTTCAAAAACATGAACAATATCGGCACCATGAGCCACAAGTTCCTCAGCCTCAGCTTGTACGTTTTCACCGAGAAGCATTACTTGCACGAGCTGGCCCAGTTCCTTGGCGATGCGGCGGGCTTGACCGATAAGTTCATACGTAACTGGATGCACTACGTCATCGATGGTATCAGCTACGACAAAAACGTCTCTGTATTCATCAAAATTTGTCATTATCGGTCATCTCCTTCGGAAACAGCATCAGCTTTAGCGGCCTCTGCTGCAAATGTATTTGGATCTACCGCCTTAGGTTCGCTAGGCACCATGCTTTCAACAGACGCAGCTCGCTGTACGGGGTCATTTACGTCAATGCCCTCATCATCTTGAGCCTCTACAACCGGTACATCATTAGGCACCAAGAGGTGTGCGAACTTTTCAGGCTTGATGTGGTATGCCAATTCAAGCACCTTTTTCGCCCCTTCGTCAATGGATGAAATCATTTCTACCTTGCCACGAAGCGGTGGTTGGTACACCTTGCGCACACGCGTAGGAGAACCTGTAAGGCCAATGCGGCTTTCATCAATATGAGGCATATCACGCAAGGTAATATGATTAATAGTATATCGTTTCGCGTATATGGAGCTCCAAAGGCCAGGTTGACGTGGCTCGTTAAGTTCGGCTGTCGTCGTCACAAGCAATGGCAACGGAGCTTCAATCACTTCATAACCATTCTCGTGCTCCCGCTTTACAATCGCTTTTTGTGCACCTTGATCTACAGAAAATTCACACGCATAAGTAGCTTGCGCCATACCGAGTTCCTCTGCGATTTGAGGGCCCACCTGTGCTGTATCTCCATCGATAGCTTGTTTACCGCAGAAAATAATTTGGAATTGACGGTTCATGGTTCGTTGAATATGACGAATAGCGGATGCAATCGTATAGCTTGTAGCCAATGTATCGGCACCACCAAAGGCACGGTCCGTTACGAGCACCGCATCATCAGCGCCTAACGCCAAGCATTGACGCAATGCCTCTTCAGCTTGTGGAGGGCCCATGGTCACAACCGTAACGCGACTGCCTTCAATTTGGTCTTTCACAGTCAAAGCCGCCTCAAGGGCATGCATATCGTAAGGGTTTACGATACTAGGCAGGCCAGTGCGGATGAGATTATTTGTTTCCGGATCTAGTTTGATTTCCGACGTATCCGGCACTTGTTTTATACAGACTAATAATTCCATGCACTCACCCCTGTCTAAACTCTACGCCCTTGGCGTTACGAGGATATTTCCAAGATTTAACAATCGTATGTCCGCACAATACACGACATGTGCCACATTCGAGGCAACCTGCAAAATCAAAAGCAAGCGTGCCGTCCTCTTGCAATGTGTATAAACCTGCAGGACAACCATTCACGAGCTTCATCGCCTCTTCGCGGCTTACGCTTTCACCATCAATAATGATGTGAGGACACGTTTCATCTACATAATATTTATTCGCGCCCAAACGCTCTTCTAATTTCATAGGGAACGCACCCCTTTCCATGCATCATGAATCAATCTGAATAGGCCTACATCCTTGACGCGGCGCAATAATTTTTTCATCAATGGCACCGCACCATCGCCATTTACGGTGAATACATCATGCATAAGATTGTTTACAAATGCAGGATACTCATTAAAAATACGCGGATTTGTGGCCAAGAATTTCGGCATATTTTTATACAATTTCATATCGCGACGCAACCAAGACGCCTTGATTTGTTTTTCGTACAATTTAGTAACGCGGTCCATATTTTCATCGCGTAGTGCCACATTGACCGCCTCAGCCGCGCACATGCCGGACTCAATAGCCAGATCCATACCACGAATCGTGTATCCAAGATTCATGCACATCCGCGCCGCATCACCAACGACGATGTAACCCTTGCCGCCCAATTTTGGCATCGCTTTATAACCGCCTTCAGGCACAAGATGCGCGCTGTGTTCCTTTAATTGACCATTTTTCAAAAGTGGTGCAATTCTAGGATGACTGGTGAAAGCCCCCAACATTTCGTCAACTGATTTATCTGCCAAGCCGATGTCCTCAAGGCCTACTACCATGCCTACGGAAAGGCTATCCTTATTCGTATATATGAAGCCGCCACCTAGTAGACTATCTGTCATATCGCCCAACGTGAGCCATGCCATGCCTTCATCACCAGATAGCATAAGTCGGTTTTCGAGGTCCTCTTTTTTGAGTTTATATACCTCTTTCACACCGACAGCCATCGTCTTAGGATCTGTAGGGTCAGTCAAATCAGCCTCTTCTAAGAGCACTGTGTTGGCCCCCTCTGCGATGATAACAAGCTTTGCATACACCTCATCGTCATGGCAACGCACGCCTACAACGCGACGCTTTTTACCTTCTCCTTCGGTGATGAGTTCCGTTACCTGTACATTAGAAACGAGCAAAGCACCTTTCTTCTCAGCCTCTTCAGCCAACCATTTATCGAATTTAGCACGTAACACAACATAGGATTCTTCATTTTCTTTCACATCTTGGTAACTATATTCGATGGTCGTCATCTCATTGCCAGCACCAATAGAAATACGTTCCTTCGTCACCTTTCTTTCAAGAGGCGCACGATTCCTAAAATCCGGTACCAATTTCTCTAGGGAATGCGTATAAATACGGCCGCCCATCATATTCTTCGCACCTGGCGCCATCCCGCGCTCAATAACAAGCACCTTCACACGCTGCTCCGACAAACGCAACGCCGCTGCAGCACCGGCCGGCCCTGCCCCCACAACGATAACGTCAAACCTCTCATTTCGATCTATTGCCATATACTCAGCTCCTTTTTATGAAAGCCTAACTTACATAAGTCTATATATTATATATTCACGATACAGATTGAAAATACCTTTTTAACATACCACATGTACATGAAAATTGTATAAGAAAATATTTACATAAAAATTTATAAATTTTCCTAGCCTTCACATAAAAATTAGCGTATGATAAAAGTAAATAATTATCTTTATACGGAGCAAGACGCGTATATAATACGACCGCATAATGCAAGACCACGGTCAAAGTAAGGCACTCAACATTTTGGTATTTACCTCAAGGAGGCCATATGGATCCGCAAAGAATTCTGAAAGCATTATCCAATCCACATCGGTTAGATATTATATTGTGGCTAAAGCACCCAGAGCAAGAATTCGGTGTTCAAGTACACTCTAAAACTCTCATCGATTTTCCAAACAGCGTTAGCGTTAAGAGTATTCAAAAGCGCTGTGGTGTATCGCAATCGTCTGTATCTACATTTATGACTATGTTAGAGCGTGCAGGCCTTGTGGAATCGCAAAAAATTGACCAATACACCTATTATAGGCGCAATGAAACAGTTATCCGCGAGTTTGGCGAATGGTATAACAAAGAAGTATCCATCCAAGCAAATAATATCGACAAATTATTGGAAACAGTAACCTTAGACGACACATCCTATCCATCAATAGAGGATAGTTCTATGCTAAATCAACAACAAAGCATAGGCATATCTACTAAGGGACTAGACTATGAAAAAGATAATACCTAAATACCACGTCCTACCACTACTTCATAGGGCGCAAAAAGGAGCTATAATGCCAGAGTTATTCTCAGCATTATAGCTCCTTTTAAATTTATTTTTCTGTTCTATCGATTCTCGCCCTTACACGTTTTATTTATCGTTGCGCTTCGTATGCTCTAAATAATTTAGATAGCAATACAGGCGCTAGTTTTAAAAGATCTGGGTTCTCGCAGAAGGATACGCGAAGTTGTGTCTTACCAGGATTGTGTTCACTACCGGCACCACTGTAAAATCCGTTAAGTGGAGCCATGAGCAATGTATAGTCATTGCCATCATCCAAGGTCACACGGCCGTGTTCAGCACACCAAGCAGCAAATTCTACGCCGTCAAAGCCGGGTTTTGCTACATTGCGTACATCGATAACGAAATAAATGGACGCTTCTGGATTAGAGATAATGAAGTCTGGTTCTACCTCTTTGAATCCCTTGTGAAGTTCATAAATCATTTCACGATAGTAATCGCGTTGTTGCTCATACCAGTTATGAAGCTCAGCGTGGCTTTCATGAGCCAAGGCACCAAAAATATATTGACCAAGTGTATTGGCACTGAGGTTCGCCGTATATTCAGCAACAGATTTTTCATAGCACAATGCATTGTCTGTAATGATGGCGCCAATGCGAAGGCCACAAGCATTCCAAACCTTAGAGGCCGTTTCAAGACTGATACGACGACCTTCGATACCTGGTACATCCTTATTCGTCAATGTCCAAATACTAGATGTTTCCTTGCCTTTTTCGTAGGCCAATTCACGATAGGCTTCGTCGGAAATAATCCATAAATTATATTTTACGCACAAAGATGCATATTCAATCAAAGTTTCCTTGCTGAATAGCTGACCAGTTGGATTGTCGTAAGGAATAATCAACAATGCCCCTGGTTTTGTTTCTATAATGCGTTTTTCCACGGTTTCAATGGATGGCAATTCAAATTCGCCATTCTCGTTCAGGCGTCGTTCTACGGTTACCGTTTTACGACCAATGCGATGACCTACCGCATCATAGTTCGTATAAGAAGGATTAAACATCAATAGAGGGCGTTCCTCTTCCCCAGCACCACCACAGACGCCAAGCATGATGATTTCCATCGCCATGGACGCACCATCTGTAACGAGTACATTAAGGCCTGTTGTATCGAAACCTTGGCTACGCAAAATATGCAAGAATGCTTCACGACATTCATCGGTCCCCGTTGTTGGTACATAGGGTACGATGCCTGTACTGAAAGGACTATTTGGTCCACCTAGAGTAAATAGTCGGCGCTGCATGGCGGGATGCATAGGACGCATAACATTACCAATAGAACCATTTACCAAAATAGGTGGGTTCTTTCGCTCTAAAAATTTAATTTGCCCCATGCGGATTCCCGATGGCTTGCGAGCCATCATATACGGGGATAAAACCGGTAGTTCCATACAGAATCCAACTCCTCTAAATAAACGCCTTTCACAAAAATAAGGCTGTAACACGCATACATTGATATATATAGATACATTCTATTATAGTGCTTTTACAAGAGAAAATCTATAGTTTTATCATATTAACTAATGGCCTTATCAATTTTCTTATATTTTATGTAATTCCTAGATTGTAACCTCTACACCGAAGCGGAAGTTGCGACCTTGACCTGGCCACCAATCACCTGCATTGCCCCAACGTACGTTAGATTGCTCTGCGTAGTATGTATCAAATAGGTTATTAACGCGACCAAATACAGTCACATTTTCACGTACGCGATAGTTAGCACTGATATCAGTAATCCAATATGTTGTACGAGGGAAGATGTTAGCAGCAGTGCCTGGACGGTCGATGATACCGCGAATATCTAAATGAGCATCCCATTTAGCATCGTTGTAATCGAGACCTGCATTAACCGCATGTTTAGGAATATAGCCATCACGATTTGCTTTACGTGTTGGTGTTGCATCGATATGTGTATACGTATAGCCAAGGCGAGCTGCCAAATGTTTCGTCAATTGTTTGCGTACATCTGCATTGATGCCATAGGCTTTTTCAGTATCAAAATTGTGATATTGGCCTGCGAACGTAGCAGGATTTGTCATAACCCAACCGATTCTGTCCTTTGTATGACGGCTGAAGAAGCTAAGGTTACTGTTCCAAGTTTTACCAAATTTGTGATGTACACCAAGATCAAATTCACGACCTGTTTCAGGTTTCAAATTACGGTTACCATTTGTGCCATCAAAGAGTTGGTATGGTGTAGGAGCCAAGAAATACTCTTTGTACGCTGCATATACATTAGTTTTCGCGTTCACATCGTAACCAACGCTAATGGATGGCGATGTATGTGTACCGAAGGAAGAGTGATGGTCAAGACGAACACCTGGTGTTACCGTCCATTTTGGAGCCACTTTCCACTCATCTTGAGCGAAATAGGACATGTTCGTAAGCTTGATACCGCCCATATTAACCACCTTATCTTGGCGCCAATCAAAGCCGCCAACTACGGTATGGTCTTTTCCTTTATACGTTACTTGATCGCCGATACCACGAGTTTTGACATCGACTGGATAATGATCGTATACCGTTTTATAGTGATTGTTCATCAAGTATAATTGATGACTCCAGCGGTCACTGATTTTATTGTTCCAAATAGCGCGTAAGGAGTCACTTGCTTCTGTACCATAACGAATGTGGTTGAGGGCCCCCAAATGGTTAGAGTACATTACATCGCCACGATAGATATCATAGAATACCTTTACATCATTTTTATCATTGATTGTATTGCCTACCATAAAGGATCCATTATGGCTATTGCTATGTTGCGGAATACGCACACCATGACCATCCTTATACGAACCGATAATGTCCTTTTGTAAGGCTACGCGCCAGTACCAATCGTTTTTACTACCTTCGTTCGTAATTGCGTATTGCTCTAAATCATTGCTGCCACCCATTACACGCAGCTTAGTTTGCACGCCTTGTTCAGGCTTTGCAGTGATTACGTTAACTACACCGCCGATAGCACCGGAACCATACAATGTGGAACCCGCACCACGTTGTACTTCTACGCGGTCAATGCCAGACATGTCTTTCAGAATCGTCATCGGCGGATTCACACCAGCCGCACCCATGTTGACGCCATCAACCAAGTATAGCACTTGGTCGGAACCATTGATGCGGAATGCATTAGAATTCGTGTAACCTACGCCACCACCGTACGTATTGATATCTACGCCCGGTACGATACGCATCGCTTCATTCATGTTAGTCACGTGACGTTCGCGGATATCGTCGCCCGTGACTACGCCTACGCTAGCTGGTACTTGTGAAAGCTGTTGTTCACTGCGTGTTGCAGTAACGACAATGGTATGGGAATCCTGTGCATCAGTAGCTAATACGCTAGGCGCGCTAACCGTGCTACCAAACACAAGAGCTAATCCCACATACAGAGATAAACGTTGTTTCTTTGATACTTTCATAAAAACCTCCATACACGCTAAACTATAACTACATACTATATATATTTTGTGCCATAGATACCATTGCACGGGTCATAAATTGGGAATAACTCATAACCTGTGACGAATCTACGAGGAACACACGACGATTGGAGATGGCCTTAACCCCTTGCAAAGCTGGATCAGAATAAAGCTGTTCCACCGTTGCTGGCGTAGTGCCATCTGAAGTATAGGCCACGGAAGGAATAAAAATGATATCTGGGTTGGATTTTATTAAATCCTCTCTCGTCCCATTATCAAAAGAGCCTAAACCTACTTGAGCGGCCGCATTGTTAACCTTTAAGTATTTACACATATCATCAAAGGTTGAACCCTTGCCGCCTGTTAAACCAAATTGGGAATAAAACGCCACTAAGGGGCGCTCTCCACTATACTTATTGGCCAGTTCTTCTACAGTTTTCAAATCTGCATCCATACTGGCAATCATGGACTCATCAGAGGCATGTAGCAGCCCTGCAATCTCATGAATAGTAGCCTTTGCTTCTTCTACTGTAGTAGGCGTCTTATATACATACACTGGAATCTGCATATTGCGCATTTCCCCAATAGCATCGGGAGATATCCAATTTGGAACTAATACTAAATCAGGCTGTACAGAAAGTATGGACTCAGCAGATGCTTTCACATGCTTTTCTACCTTGGCCGACGCGTCGGGCACATTATTAGGTACAGTGCCGACGGCAGCTACTCTATTTGGATCCACTAAGGATAAGACAATATCCTCTGTACTCGCCGCAATAGGAACGATGCGCTTTGGCTCATTAGGCATCGTAACAATCGTGCCTGTACCATCCGTAACCTGATGTGTAGCGCCCGTAGTCCCCGTTTGTGCAGGACCACAACCGACCACAAACAATACCATCATTAGTATGGCGCATATAATCGATATTCTTTGTTTCATATTAACGACCTTCTATAACACCTTCTATGGAAATATATAAGGACTGCAAATCCTCTAGCATCGTTGGAGATGCATCCCAGTAGCCACGTTGAGCGGCCTCTAACAAAATTTCAGCAATACGCTGCAAGGCCCACGGATTTACATCACGCATCCAGTCTTGCACCGTTGTATCTAAGGCATACTTGTTAGCATAACCTTCATAGACCCAGTCGGGCACTATATCGCTCGTCGCATCCCAGCCAAAGCTATGGGATACCACATTGGACATATCCGATGCACCTTTGTAACCATGATTCATCATAGCTTGAATGAATTTCGGGTTTTGTGTTTCCCCTTGCACAACGCGGCGCAGCTCATCCGACAAGGACCGCATCACAACTCGGCTACGGTCGGTGCTATCCCCCACATAGGCACGAGGCGCACTGCCCTTTGCAGTCCGCACTGCTGCAATGAGACCTCCATGATAGCTATAATAATCGTCAGCGCTTAACATATGCGTTTCCCGATTATCTTCATTTTTAATGGTCACATCCATAGTCGTTAATCGACGCTGGAATAGCCTCATATCCTGAGGAATATCCTTGTGTAGGTGAAAGCTACTCCACTTGCTATACACTTGTGCAATATCTTGTACAGACTCCCAGTTTTTGCCTTCTATCAAGGCGCCCACACCTGTACCATAGGCCTGTGGTGGGTCCCCAAAGATGCGAAGTCGCGCCTTTTTAGTCGCCAACAAAGGATCCTCACCTTGCTCAACGAGCCAATCTACATCATCGTGAATATGTTTTTTTACATAGTTATCATCTGGGGACTCATCTAGTTCTGACACCATTTCCACGGCCTTATCAAGCCAACTAATGGCAGTAGGCATCATATCTCGAATAAGGCCACTGATGCGCCCCATTACATCGATACGCGGGCGTTGTAATTCCTCTAACGGAATCACTTCTAAGCCTGACACGCGACCACCAGACTGCCATTTAGGCCGAATCCCTAGCAAGTAGAGAAACTCACCTAAACACTGACCATGACTTCTAGAATTGCTTGTAGCCCAAAGAATGATGCCTACCGTTTCAGGGTACCGTTGTTCGTTTAAGATATAATCAGCAATGACTTGGTCTGCCAAGTCTATGCCTAGCTGATAAGCAATCTTTGTGGGTAGTGCCCGTTCATCGAGGCCATAGAAGTTACGCCCCGTAGGCAATACATCAACTTGACCACTGGAAGGAGCCCCACCAGGGCCGGGTTCAACATATTTTCCCTGCAAGCCCTGCGAAATGGATGTAATCTCATTCTTTGTTTGCCCTAATTTAGGTATATACTCGCGCACAATGACTGCGGCCAAAGGCGCTAGCCGTTCTGGTACTGTATAATCTGGTGTATTCACCACATACCTTACAAACGCACGCAGTTCATTCCAAATTTGATCAATGATGTTACTATAACGAATCCCCTCATCATTTACGTCCCCTGCATGTTGCTCTATATAGGACCAATCATAACCTAATTCTTCGGCTAAGATTTCAAGACCCGATGCAATATCCCCTTGTGGCGTCCGTACAATGGCGGTAATAAATTCCTCTAGCTCTACACCTTCAGGTCCTTGCCCTAAAATGTGCAAGCCATTTCTCATCTGCATATGCTTTAGGTCGCTTAACTTTTCATGAACAGCTGTAATAAGATCGTCCATCTCCATCGTAGCGCCTTGTTCTTCATCGATGAGATGACACGCCATGGTTTTCTCTCGAATCACGTTCTCTATATCCGATACACTCTCAGGATGCTCTTGCTCAAAATGACTATGCTCATCGAGCAAGGCTTCTAGTTCTTCAAACTCATCATATAGACCAGCTGTCGTCATCGGTGGCGATAAATGGCCTACTAAACAAGCGGAGCTACGCCGTTTTGCCTGAATACCCTCACCTATGATAGTCGTCCAGTAAGGGTAAATATTAGGCAAACTAGAAATGCCTATTTCAGGATAACAACTAGCACTGAGGCCAGCGCCTTTACCAGGCAGCCATTCTAATGAGCCATGGGTACCCACATGAATGACCGCATCCGCTTCAAAAACATGACGTACCCAATGGTAAAAGGCTATATATTGATGTGGCGGTGGCAAACAGGGGTCGTGATAAATAGCAGATATATTTTCCCCAAAACCACGAGGTGGCTGCACCGTAATCCATAGATTGCCATTGGAGAATCCAGGGATAATGATTTCATCATCGTAGACAAAGACATCTCCTGGCGCCGCGCCCCAAAACTCAATCATAGCCTTTTGCGTATCTGCTGGCAGCGTTTCAAAATACGTTTTGTAATCAGCACTACTCAAACGCCCTTCTGCAGAAGCTAAGAGCTCATCAGTGAGCATAGACCTGTCATTCGTCATATGAGATGTGACTATATCCATCAACTCTGCACTCGTTTCTGGCACAGTATCTACGGTATAGCCCTCGTCTTGCATGACCTGTAATAGTCGTCGTACAGACTCAGGTGTATCAAGTCCTGCAACGGACCCAATACTGGAGTTTTTAGGCGGATAGTTATGTAATATAACGGCCACCTTCCGCTCTGATACCGGAATATGGCGCAATTTAGACCATTTAATGGCCCGTTCTACAACAGCAGCAATGCGTTCTTTCACAGGTAAATACATATAATGCCCCTGCTCGTCATAAGTTTGACAAGCCACAACGCCACCTTGAATGACGCCATCTAGTTCCGGTTGTGATATGGATAAATTCACATCTAAAGGCGTCACACCTTGTGGATCTGCAGCCCAGGTTTTCTCATCCATGTATATGGTATAGCCCTGAATGATAGGCACATCCTGTAACTTTAATTCCTCCAAAGTTTGCGCCCCTAAGGACTGATAGGAGAATTTACAAGTATTTATGAGTACATCAAAGGGGAATACATCCTTACCAAAGAGATGATTCATTGACAGCTTCATATTAGGAATGCCTACACGAGGATTCGAGCCATACTGTCCATAAAAGATAATCGGATTGTACTGATGTTTATAAATCTCTTCGAATAAGGCCTGTTGATACTCAATATCTCCCATAACCCATTCGTCGCGATAGAAATACACCGCGATGGACGGCCAATCTGGATTTCCTTCGGCCTCCATGAACTCATCATAGGTTTCGTAGATATTTCCATCGCGGCCCATGATGGCTTGCCACGGAATGTGGACAGGTTCCTCCCATTCGGAGATTGGTTTTATACTGAAAGCACCGTTAATAAGGCGCACATAGTTCATGACGCCACTGGTGCGGCGATAGCTTTCAAGAAGCCTCCGTTGATTTTCGTCTATATTGCGATAGAGAATATCTGTTTTCTTAGGCTCTACCACATCGATCCAATACTTAGGATGATGCGCATACAGCCAACGCTCTAGACGTTCTAAAAATGGCGAATCTAAGCCAACCCCCATATTCGTTACGAAAACAACATCTGCAGCGCGTAGGCGGCTTTCAAAAACCGCATCCCAAAGGGGCTGTTTTTTCATATTACAGATGTCCACCTCACCCTGTATCAATTCAGGATAGGTGGCAACAGCCTTTTCTATATATTGGATTTGTTTTCCTAAATTAGAAATATACATGAGACGACTCATGATCTACCTCCGCGATACTCGTAAAATATCATCCGCCGTAATAGTATCCATGGCATAATAACTGCCATTCATTAATTTACATAATTCCTTAGCAAGGCCTAGCTTGATAAAGCCCGTTTCCGTATCGATAACGATACAATCCACAGGCAAGGTTCCAAGAATACGAGCCCATTGTTTAGCCTCTGCTACGGGATCCTCAGAATCCCCCGACGTAGCTCGACCATCGGTGATACATATAATCTGAATGCGTTCTGCCCGATGGACACGCAACAATCTATCACACATGGTGTAGGCCATGCGTAAACCGTGAGCTAATGGCGTTTTACCACCTGTAGGCATAGATGCTAATAGTCGCTCTGCGCGCTCTACGCTACGGGTGAACGGCAATAATACCTCTGCCGATTCCTTGCGAAAGGCAATGAGTCCTACTGAATCACGATGGATATAGGAATCCCTCAAGAGGCTCAAAATAGCGGATTTCGTGGCCTCCATACGATGCCGTGCCGCCATAGAACCGCTAGCATCCACCACAAAGAGCTGGTATGCGCCAATACGTTTTTCTCGAGCTTTACGGCGATAGTCCTGTGGTTTTATCACTATAGATAATCCCTTAGCTTCTTGCTGTTCTAATGGCAGAGACTGCGTAGATTGTATTTCTTGCTCCACCTTAACAGCAGCTCGCAACCGTTGGTAGGGTGCTGCCGCTCGCAATGTATCCACTAAGGCCAAGTCCTCTAGGGCATGTTCATCCTGATAGGCTCGAATCATGCGCCCTCGAGTATCCTTTGTCTTAGTCATGAGGCGACGACCAGAACCCTTGCGATACTGGCGGTCTACCGTCTTATAAGACTGTAATTTCCAATGAAACATCTGGTTAGCTATACGGGCAACAGTATCCGCCAAGGATACAGAAGATAGCCCGATAGATACATCAGCATCAGTGCTTCTTGAATCAGAACTATCAGCTTCCTTAGGGTTAGCGTCATTAGTGCCGCTAGTTTCTTCTTGATTAGCGTTGCCGAATACGTCTTGATTAGACGCTCCATCTCCGGTGCTACAAATATCATCATTAGAATCTGTCGGCTCATTCGGATTGGATTTATTATCATTAGAATCTCTTGCATTAGAATTACTTGAATTCTCTACATCAGAGTCCTCTGTTGTTTCCGTGCTCTTTTGTAACTGATTTTGGTTATTTTCACTACTTCCATTATCCCCTTGTAATGATTGAGATTCTGATACTTCATCTCGCTTCATACGATGGGGCAAGACATATAAAGCGGCTCGGTCTGCATGGATTGGCTTGCAGTACGAGCTGCCATCAAGAACTGCAAGAGATTTCATAACTTGCAGCAATACGTATTCTGCACCATGTCCTACAGTAAGTGCTTGTAGTGCATAGGATATGGCTAGTGAAAGCATAGCATCCGAAACAGCAATATTCTGAACTCGTTTAGTAGCTATGAGAGATAACATATCCCCTGCTATAGATGCTTCACCACATTGAATTTCTTCTCGATTTTGTTGCAACACAGCTATACGAGATTCTAGTGTAGGTGCAGCCATAGATACATGCACATCGACGAGTTCCCACTCCGCATCATCTAGTGTTCTATCTCCATGATTGATAGTCATGATGAGCAGTATTTGACGTCGCTTCGCCTCTACTAATAAGGCATGACGAACCTCAGGCGCCAGAACATGCCCATCATCGACAACCCAGCATCGAGTGCTAGTGTCATCTAAAAGACCTGCAGACATAATCATCTTGCCCTGCTCTAGGGACGCTTCAAAATCGATAGTCTCTTGTAATTGTGAATTTTCTACATAAATGGGTATCAAACGATAGGGAATATGCCATGCCTCGAGGCACTGGCGCAGGATATAACTTTTACCCACACCAGTACCACCAGAAATAACAAGGGTATGAATCTGATTATTTACAAGGCCTATTTTGAGAGCCTCTTGCACAGATGGACCCATAGCTAGCCCTCAAGCGCCGCAGAAACTACTGTATCAATACGGTCTTCGTCATGACCTTGCTCTTCAAATGGAAGACGACGCAAGCGGTGTTTCAATGCCAAATGGGCAGCCACCTTAAGGTCATCATCTATAATTTGACTTCGACCAGAAAAAGCTGCGTGTGCACGAGCAGTGTGCATCATCGTAATATCTGGACGATGACCATCAACGCCAACACCAATACTAATGCTTGCAATTTTCAACAATACATCATCGGTGGGAATGATGCTTGGCAATAATTCCCGAGCTTGTAATAAGCGTTCGTGTAATGCTCGTTCCGATTCCGCATAAGACGCTACGAAACTTACCGGGTCGTCGCCAAAGGCAAGACGACGCTTGATAACCTCCATCCGTTGTGCTGGATCATGCTCACCATAGACCATGACGGATAAACCGAAACGATCTAGCAGCTGAGGTCTAAGGTCACCCTCTTCGGGATTCATTGTTCCTACGAGTATAAAGCGAGATGGATGAGAGTGGCTCACCCCTTCACGCTCTACCGTATTGACACCCATAGCAGCTACATCAAGCAAAATATCTACAATATGGTCATCTAATAGATTAACCTCATCTACATAGAGAATGTTTTGATGTGCTGCGTGTAGAATGCCCGGTTCAAAGGCTTTCACCCCATCCTGTAGGGCCTTTTCTAAATTGATAGACCCTACAACACGGTCCTCTGTAGCATTAATAGGAAGTTCCACAACGGTCATTGCATCAGCCCCTAGTTCCATAGGAGGTAACAGATTCGCTAGTGCACGAACCGCCGTAGATTTAGCAGTGCCCTTTTCACCTTCAATTAACACACCACCAATGGATGGGTTAATAGCATTGAGTAACAGGGCTAATTTCATTTCCTCTTGGCCCACAATAGCAGTAAATGGATATAACATAAGCCTAACCTCATTTAGGATAGAAACATCTTATCTCTACTCATGATAAAAAATTTTATTTCAACGCAGGATCGATAGACATGTCTATACTACCACCTGTTTGTTTAAAATCATCAATATTTGTAGTTCCCTTAGGGAATACAAAGATTCGTTGTTGTTTAAAGTACGGGTCATCGTAGACCGCAGCGGATAAATGGAATGCGTTCCGCAAGTTTTCCGCCGTCAACACATCTCGCGGCGTCCCTACATCTACGATGTGACCATCACTTACTAAGACGAGCTTAGTACAATATTTGGCAGCCAATTCTAAATCATGGACGACGATTAGAATCGTTTTGCCTTCGTCACATAATCTACGACCTTCGTGAAAGATATCATCAGCGTACACCAAATCAAGAGCAGCCGTCGGTTCATCTAGTAATAACACCTCTGTTTGTTGTGCCAGTGCCTTGGCCAAAAATACCCGCTGTCGCTCACCACCACTAAGGTTTTGTACGGAGCGATGTCTCAGGTGATATACGCCCACCTCTTTCATCGCCTTTTCTACGATAGCTTTATCTCCGGGGCCCTCTTGTTGCCACCATTTTAAGTACGGATAACGGGCCGTCATTACAATATCTATGGCTTCATAATCGAAGGAAACATCTACGGACTGCTGCATATATGCCACATGATGAGCAATTTCCTTATCGCTCAAGGTATCGATACTCTTACCATCCCACAAAATATGACCACCAGACGTAGGATAAAGACCACGTAAGGTTTTTAATAAGGTCGTTTTCCCTGAACCATTAGGTCCGATAATACCGACAAACTCACCACGGTCAATAGCAAAGGACGCATCCTTTACGATATTGGAGTTCCCCAATGTGACGGATAGAGATTGAACATCTAGTTTCATTAGGCCCCTCCTTTTCGACGCAAGCAATGAAGCAAGTATAAAAAATACGGTGCCCCTAATAGAGCCGTCATAATGCCAACGCGGATTTCTACGGGTTGTGCCACGACGCGTCCCAATGTATCACAGAAAACAAGAAACAATGCACCACCTACGGCTGACATAGGCAATAATATGCGATGATCTGGTCCTACCAAAAGGCGTACAATATGAGGCACTACAAGGCCTACAAATCCAATAGAACCACTAACACACACAGCAGTGGCCGTAACAACAGATGCAAGAAATAAAAACAACATGCGATACACCATAACAGGCAACCCCAAAGCACGGGCCTCAGTATCGCCAAGAACAAGTACATTAAGATGACGGCCAAGCATCATCAAAATAACGCTGCCTGTCACGATAGGCCCTACAGCTAGTGCCACATGATCCCAACGACGGAAATCAAGGCCACCGACCATCCAGAATAGGAATTCACGCAAACGGTATTCGTTAATCATCGTCAAAATGCCCGATGTAAAAGCACCAAGTAACATGCTCACAGCTACACCAGCGAGCAATAAGGTCGTCGTATCGAGCTTATTATTGCGCCAGGTTAAAATAATAGTAATACCAACGGATACAAAGGCGCCAACAAAGGCAAAGGCAGGCATATAAAACATACTAAGAGATGTTACGCCAAGAGCAATGGCGATCACTGCGCCAAGGGATGCCCCTGCAGATACACCCATAATGCCAGGATCCGCTAATGGGTTGGAAAAAACGCCTTGCATAACGGCACCAGCCAATGCTAATGCACCACCTACAAGGAGACCTATGATGAGACGAGGCATGCGGATAAACCACAATACCGCCTCCTGTTCTGATGTAATAGGATTTGTAAAGTATATCGGTATACCTATACCATTTAAGATACTTTGTATACCACCGCCGATAGGAATCATGATAGACCCTAGATGTAGTGCTAATAAGCTCACAATACACAGCAATCCCCCAATTATGGCAATTGCCATGATTTTTTGTTTCTGTTTAGTCATGAGAATTCCTTTCTAACTGAGGATATACAGTATGCATAATAGCTAGCATAGCTTCTCCAATATGTTGATTCATAGTATATAAATACGCTGCTGGTAAAGGCTTAATACGGTTTTCCCGTATAGCAGGAAGGTTTTGAAAGGCCGGATTATCAAGATACCGACTAGCTAAATTCTTATCCATGCCTTTATAGGATGGAATAAAAATATAATCTGGGTTCATAGCCAATACACGCTCATCTCCAAAAGGAGTCCGTGGCGGTAAACCGAGAAGATCAGGTGCATTGTAGATGCTCATATACTTGCACATATCATCAAACAGACTGCCTGTTCCGGTGTACCCATCCATGGATGATACGAAGAGTACGCTTTTGCGTTGATTCAACGGAATAGATGTACCAAGCCGTTTTATCTTTTCTAGTTCACGACGGATTTTTTGCTCGTAAAATTGCCCCTTTTCATCTTCCCCTACAATATGAGCTATGTCCGTCACATTCTTAATGACAGATTCTACCGTAGTACCGGTTGGCACTACAACAGTAGGTATACCCATGTGGCGCAAACCTGCAATAACGTCTGCGCTCGTATAATCAGGTGCTATGACAAGATCTGGCTCCAAGGCAATGATTTTTTCTAATGGATAAGAACTCATAGCAGGTTTAACTAGCTTAGCACGCTTCGCCTCTAAAGAATACTCTTCATAGGTAGATAATGTATTAATACCTACTAATCGGTCCGGTTCTATAAGGCCTAGCAAAATCGTATCGTATGCAGAAGACAACGCTAAAATACGTTTCGGATGATCAGGCACTACCACGCGTACCCCATCATAACTTTCAACATAACGGGTATTTGGAAAAGTCCGCGTTTCATCTTGTGGACCACATCCGGTTATACCTAAAAAAAGGAGTATCATCAGACATATAAGATACACAATGTTCTTGTTCATGATGATACTCCTTGTATGATTCCAAACAATTAAAGAATACTTCTAGAATTTTTGAGTGTAACTAAGTTGATAATTAAATGGCTCATCCCAATATTCCCAATCCCCGTTGGAAATAACATTGTGACGATTCAACAAGTTACGCGCATCGAGTCGTATAGAAGAGTTCTCATTGAACTGATACCCTACATACGCATTCCAAGCCACAAGGTTAGGGTTGATGCCACCATCGCGGTTTTTCAAGCGTTTCGTTACGAAATTAAGGCTTGAACCAGCAGTCCATGTTGGGCTATTGTAATGAATGCCCCCTGTAAATTGCAACTTAGGATTTGCTTGTTTCCAGTAGGTCTTATCGATTTCCCGTTGTTTAGGATTCATATACGCTGCACCCACAGTTACTTTCAAGCGATCTGTTAATTTACGGCCATATTGCGCCTCAACGCCAACATTTCTAAAACGGCCACCATTAACGCGAATCGTCATTTTACGATTGCTATCTGGTTTCCAAGAGAAGAAATTTTTGAAATCCATATAGAATGCAGCCACCTTCCAACTATCTTTATTGGTAATGTGCTTGTAACCCAATTCATAGTTCCAACCTTCTTCAGGTTTTAGATTACGTCCGCTAACCGATTGATATTGTCGGTCTATCGTTTTAAATGTATCGCTTAGATTAGGCATGGTGAAAGCTTTGCCTACATTCATATATACAGAAGATTCTTTATTAATACGGTGATTCAATTGGAACTGTGGTGTCAATACATGTTGATTCTTTACAGGATCCTTGATATCCGTATAACGCAATCCTACAACGGTAGTCCAGGTAGGACTAATTTGATAAGAATAACTACCATACATCGCTAAACTATGACGATGTGGGTTCGCATATACAGGGCCAGATGTGGTGCGATAGGTTTCCCGTTTGCCAAGTACGCCTGCAATTAAATAATCCTTCCCATCTCGGAAATCCCATTCATGTTGTACATCAAAACCATATTGACGAGCAATATAATTACTATCATTAGCCGTGTAGGATGAAAGATTATGTTTACGGTTTTTACCCTTTAAATCTCGATCGTTATAGAAAAGAGTTCCTGTCGTATTCCCATCTTTATAAATCAAGGATGCATTATTTTTAGAATCATCATATGCATATGTCGTAGAATGACGATTACGATTTATTACGTTGCTTTCAGTACTCAACTGTGCATAGGCAGATTTACCTTCAAAGCGACTAACGTTCAGTGTCACCTTGTCACTCAATTTGCCACTCATGAATATACCTAATGAATTCCCCTTATCGCGTGCTGTATAGTATTCATATCCACGAGGGTGATCCACTGTATCTGTACGAACTGGTGTAGATGGATCTTGTTTACCAAAGAAACCACGCTCTATACCGATTAAGAAACGAGGTGTGCCGTAGTTGATTTTATAGGTTTGACTGCCCATATTACCAACCCCAATAGTAGCAGAGCCACCTTCTTTAGTAGGTGTTTTAGTGATGACATTAACAACGCCACTCATCGCATCAGAGCCATATAGAGCAGAAGCAGCACCTTTCAACACTTCGATACGTGCGATAGAACCTGTTGGAATAGAGCTAAGACCACCCTTACCATTAAGATTCATAGGAACGCCATTTACTAAAATGAGTGAACCTCGTTCTAGACCACGAATATTGACACGGCTATCCATAGCACCATATTCAAGACCAGATGCCCCATAGGAAAAGGATGTAATACCAGGCACCATATTCACCGCATCAAAGGCATTCTTGGCACCACTATTCACAATGTCTTTGTCGGTAATAACATCCATCGCTGCCGGCGTATCTAGGTTCAACAACGCCATCCGATTAGCTGTTACATTAATGACATGGCTTTCAGGTGCGCCATTTACTTCAGTAGATGCTACCGTAGTAGGAATATCTGCCGTAGCCATTACATCCGCTGCATATGCATTCACAGATAATCCCATCAAAGCCAATCCTATAAGTACAGAAGTCCGTCGTTTCTTAAGAGTGTTCATAACAAATCCCTCGTAATATACACTAATTATTCATAAAAACTACATAATTGTATTATTACACATTTAAAAGGACTGCACAAAACCCATACCCCCTATCAGTACTGGATTTTATATAAATCTCTACAAATAAATATTAGAACTTTTGTGTATAACTCAATTCATATGTGAATGGGTCACCCCAGTATTCATAATCCCCATTGGTGATAACGTTGTGACGGTCTAACAAATTGCGTGCATCTAGACGAAGTGTTGCATCCTTATTGAAATGATAGCCCACATAAGCGTTCCAAAGGGCAATATTAGGGTTTAAGCCACCATCTCGATTGCGCAACCGTTTTGTAACAAAGCTAAAGGATGTGCCTGCTTCCCACGTTGGGCTTTCATAGCGAATGCCTGTAGTGAATTGCAATTTAGGGGCCGCTTGTTTCCAGTAATTTTCATTCATTTCCTTTTGTCTTGGATTAGAGTAAGATCCGCTCACGTTCAATTTGAGGCGGTCGGATAAACGTCTACCATATTCGGCTTCGATGCCCACGTTGCGGAATTTCCCGCCATTTACTCGCACCAAAGGTCGACCATTTGCATCCGGTTGCCATTGGAAGAAGTTTTTGAAATCCATATAGAACACATCAACCTTCCAATCATCCTTTTTGTTAATCCGCTTGTACCCAATTTCATAGTTCCAACCCTCTTCTGGTTTGAGATTTTTACTGCTTACCGCTGTATAACGACGGCTAACGCTACGGAATGTATCGCTCAAACTAGGCATTGTAAAAGCTTTCCCTATATTCACATACATGGAGGATTGTTTATTGATAGAGTGCAACAATTGGAATTGTGGCGTCAACACATGTTGATCCCTAATTGGGTCATCGATTATGGTGTAACGCAAACCTACAATAGATGTCCATTTAGGATTAATTTCATAAGAATAACTACCATACACAGCATAACTATTGCGTTTAGGATGAATGTACACAGGAACAGCCGTTGCATGATAGATTTCTTGTTTACCTGTAACACCTGCGATTAAATAGTCCTTACCATCTCTAAAATCCCATTCATGCTGTACATCAAATCCATATTGACGTGCTTGATAGCTTGTTTCAGTCGCCTTAGCTTGGGACGTATTGTGCGCCCGGCTCGTACCACGCATCGTACGGTCATTATAGAACAAGGTTCCTGTAGTACCCTTGTCCTTATAAATTAAGGAAGCATTATTGCGATCATCCTTATAATGATACGTCGTAGAATGTCTTGCTTGATTAACCGGATTTGTTTCCGTACTGATTAGACCAAAGGACGATTTACTTTCAGCACGATTAAAATTCAATGTTACCTTATCTGAAAGCTTACCACTCATAAAGAGCCCCAACGAATTGCCCTTGTTGCGAGTACTATAGTAATCGTAGTGTTTAGTACCTGCATAGTCGTAGCGAATCGGTGTGGATGGATCCTGTGTACCCCAATATTTTCTATCAATACCAATGATAAACTTTTCTGTACCGTATGACACATCAAAACGCTTAGACCCACGATTACCTACAGCAACTGTAGCAGAGCCACCCTCTGTAGATGGAGTCTTGGTAATAACGTTAATAACACCACCTAATGCCTCTGCACCATACAATGTAGAAGCAGCTCCTTTCACTACTTCGATACGTTTTATGGCACTCGTAGGAATAGAACCGAGTCCACCTTTGCCATTGAGGTTCATAGGCACGCCATTTACAAGAACAAGGGCACCACGGTCAAGGCCTCGAATATTCGTACGGCTATCCATGCCACCAAAATCGGCACCGCCAGCACCATAAGAATTTATTGTTACTCCTGGTACGGTCGCCACCGCATCAAAAGCAGTAGTAGCACCAGTATTTTTTAACTCTTCAGGTGTAATTACATTCATCGCTACAGGTGTGTCCAAATCTAGGAGGGCTGTGCGATTAGCGGTAACATTGATGGTAATATCTTCTTCATTGTTATTCGTTGTTACATTCGCTGCATAACCATTAACAGCTATACTAAGCAATGTCATCAATGTAGCTATATACACACGTTTATTAACTTTTTTCATCATACTATACCTCTATCTAAACACTAGCTATATAACTGTAAACCATTTTAATTGTTACATACATATAGGAGGTATGCAATAACCCATACCCCCTATATGTATATTATTCCATATTATATATAATATTCAATCGTCCATCCGGTAAGGTCTGAACCATGGCAGACACAACTGTCGCATCTAATCGTTATGATAATGATGCTTTTCAATTTCCTCACGAGTAATAGCCTTTACGTCACCGCCTGTACGATAATAGGATTATTCAGTAATCGTATTACCATACTCATCCTTTGCAAAGTCTGCAGTAACATTAATATTATGCACCTCATAACCTTTAAAATTTTCATCGTACGCATACGCTTAATATGTTCCTAGCGCTAATGTTACGGCAATCGTTGCTGATTTTACTATAGTTAAACATTCACACACATTTTGAGAACTAACACATGTTAGCCATATATTACTTAATTCAGATTGTAGCTAACATTCACCTCAATCGTTACAGAATGTCCAGTGGTGTTCTCAATACCACCAGAACTAGAAACAAGGCTATATGCCGCATCATCTAGAATACTTGAACCACTACTGCCCGTCTTTGAAGCAGATACAAAATTACCATCACTATCAAAGGTAACATCAAAAGAAACAGTCCCTGTAATACCACGTCGTACCGCTTGTTGTGGCATAACTTTATTACTTTCTACACGTGCAATATAACCAGCACTGCTATAGGACCCTGAACCTTCCGTATCACTAGTCCCAGGATTGCCGCCCTGTGTACCAGGACCGTCATCTGCGTTTCCACCATTGCCAATGGGGCCACCACCTGGACCTGATGTATCACCATCACCTGGAATACCCACTGGATTATCTGTATTCCCATGTAGATTTACACTAGCCGCTTCATTGCCACCTAGATAAGGATTAAGATTTTGCAAGCCCGGTGTCGGTTTTCCCGATAAATCCGGTAATACACTACCCGACTTACCGCCCGCAGCATTTTCTTTATCATCAGCAACAATTTTCTCTTGCTGTTTCTTCTCCTGCTCAGGAGGTTCCGGTTGCACCATGTCAAGATTGATGACCAAATCTTTCTTTGGCGTTTCTGGTGGTTTTAAATGGCCGAACAAATCGCCTACAATACCCCAGTATGCTAAGTTGACCACCAATGCAGCGATAAAAGGAATGCCATATCGTTTACTCACCATAGGATCACTTCCGTTCTGTGGCTACGCTGACAAATCGAGCACCACTCATCTTGAGATTATCCAAAATGCTAATAACATCCTTATACGCAATATCTTCAGATGCACGGACGATAAAAGCTTGTTGTGGTTCCTTCGCAACGATGCCTTGAATTTCATTGCCCAAATCATCAGGTCTAATTTCACGTTCGTTCAAATACATCTTATGAGTAGCTGTGAGCGAAATCGTAATCGGCTCAATCGTTTTTGCCGTTGATGCAGAGGCCTTTGGCAAATTGAGCGGAATTTGTTCCTCTGTATTCATATATAACGTACTCATCATGAAAAATACGAGCAAGAAAAATACAATATCAATCATAGGTATAATCATGATGGTAGGTTCTTTTTGTATCCCTACTGAACTACGTTTCATCGTTGACTCCTAATATATAAATCCAAGATAGAACCTAAGCGTTGTTCCAATTTTGCAATATCATAATTTACTTTACTTGTGCACCAGCTATGGATAGCTAATGCTACGATGGCTACTGAAAGCCCTGTTGCCGTTGCAATCAACGCTTCGGATACACCACCAGTAATAACAGTAGGGGCACCGATATCACCACCAACAGCAGCGAATGAGCGAATCATACCGACTACAGTACCCAATAGACCTAGTAATGGAGCCATAGTAACCATCATGCTGAGCCAGTTAAGACCGCGTTTTAAACGTTCATCCATATAACCTACTACATCGTGAAGACGATTTTCCAAGCCTTCAAAATTATATACAGAATCTACAATCGGTGTTACAAATTGACTAAGTGCATCATCATTATTCTTAATCGCTTGTTCTAATGCAATCCAATCATTCGCATTACGACCTGCTTCAATGCTAGACGACAATTGTTGAATTTCACTGTCAATGCGACGATACATACGAATTCGCTCAAATAAAATCGTACATGCTGCCAACATAAATAAAACTAGCGGATACATGACTACGCCACCCGCATTAAAAAGATGAATTGCATACTCCATAATAACCTCCTCAAACTTATAATTATAAATTTGTATTCTACTGCGTATAAAACACAAATGCAATCTGTATTAATCGTTATATTACGATTAATACTAAGTTATTTTATTATTTCATAAACAAATACGTAGTGCAATAAACCTATACCCTGTATAGGTATTCTATTTTATTATATGTATTCTTATAATTACTAATTTCTCCATTGAATACATACATTTGTCTATTACATAAAAACACTAATAATTCTCATGCTAAAAATTATTTATCTGCTCTCAATACATATAAAAAAGCAGTCTATAGAAATATTTTCTATAGACTGCCTATACAGATATTATCTAACTTCTTAGCATACTAAGAGAGTGAACATAACACCTCTATCAAGTACATATTTATTAATTCTATACAATTTTATGAATATTATTCATGCCTGCATAACCATTCGTTTAAACTATCCTATGACATCGTTATATCATCATAATAAAACTTATGTATGTGCATCCTCTCGCTACGAAATAATATTAGTCACTTGATACGGTAGTACAATACATTTTCTCTTCATAAGCGGACGCTCTTATTTCTTACTAGATTTTTTCTTATTAGGTTTTGCTGCTTGTTTGCCTTTCGCAGGATCTGCGGCTTTCACAAAGGAATTATTCAAATTGGTAGCAACCATAAGGGCCACATCAGCATTAGGAGTTGTGACAATAGAACGACCTGCCACGGTCACAGTAGGTCCATCATAAGATGCACCACCTGGCTGAATTTGACCATTATGGTACAAGCGCGCCAATTTACCAGCCATGAAATAAGCTCGTTCTTCGCCCGTATAACGACCGCTATTGGCAGGGCTATAGATATTCATGCCATTCACAAATACCGCGCCATTATCGACCGTAACGTGATTGCCAGAATACGTATACATGCGATCAATATTGTCCTTTACACGGCTGCTCGTCTTAGGGTGATTATTAGGGCTAAATACTTGATTTAAACCTTCACGATACAAATCACCATATTTATTACGAAGTACCGCCATAGATGCAGCGGCGGCCCCCACATTATATGGAGACTCACTCAAGATTTTAAAGCCCAATTCGTCAGCCGCCTTTTCTTGGCCCATCGTGAATACTTGGTTCTCCATGTAATTACCAGCAATATTAGACAAAATAGCCGCATTACCGCCACCGCCAGCAGCAAGGCTCACCGCTGTAGATAAACCTACTTGCTTCTTGAGACCATTGACAATGTCCTTATGCTCACCATGAGAAATTTCATGAGCCATAACATAAGCGAGTTCATCATCATCTAATAGATCCAGAGCGCCCTTGTTAACAGACATCACGCGACCAACCGTAGCGAACGCATTGAAATCATCGCTAGGATTTGCGTACACCACATACGAACGCTTAACGCTAGGCGAAGCCTCTAAGGTCTTCATGATACGTTGCACCCGTGCTTGCGCCGCACTATCCTCTAAATAGCCAGTTTGTTTCTTTGCACGAGCTAAGCTTTGTTCTTGGCCTTCCTTAGAATTATCCATTTTATTGAAAGCCGTGGATACATATGCATACGCTACTGCACCACCAATTAACGTTTCTGCAGCCCCCGCAGAAGCAGCCTCTACCGTTGTTGGTACTACAGCAACTGTTGTTAATGAAAGCCCCATCACAGCGGCTAGTACCAAAGATTTAATTTTCTTATTCATATTTGATCCTCTCATTGTCTCTCAAAATAAACGCGTTTCATTCTCTCGTTATCCCTCAAAATAAATGCAGCCCTAGGAACACAAAGATTCCTAATTATTTGATTCACCAACAAGCTCAATGGCTACCTTACCATCTTTAGATACAGCACCACCATGAGTGTACCCAATAACATCAAACCCAGCTGCTGCGCATTGGCGAGCTATGCTTTCATAATTATCATTCTTACCACGCGTACAGGTGGAAAGATGAATGGTAGTAACACCATTTTTCTTGAAAGAAGCCAATTTCTTTTCCAAATCGCCACCGCTATGGGTAAAACCAACCAGCTCAGTATCCTCATCTGTATAGCGCTCGAAAGAATCCACTTTATTCATATATGCCTTAAGACAACCACCGCAAGAACAACGTTGCATCGTGTCTTCGTTCACTAGAACTGCAATTTTCTTAGTCATAAAACCTCCTGTCAAAACATTGTGCACAATCATTATACCATAATTAATATAAAACAATGTATCTCAGGATACATTACTTACAAGAAACACCCTGATGTACGCCATTATAAATCAGGATGTTATATTACATAATAATTTCTTCGCGGCCAAATTTACCGTTTTTGTATTCCCCATAAGCGAGGAGAAGCTCTGTTTTATTTGTCATAATTGGCACTACCTGTACCATTAATCACAAGGAAGCCTGTATTCCAAGTCATATTCTCAGAAATAGAGATCCATGAATTTGGTTGAAGTTTTAATTTGTAAAGATTCATCGATGTATGAAATTTAGCAGGACCTGTTATATGTCTAAAAGCACCCGTGTAAATTTTTCAATATGTCAAGGGTGGACTATTAGAATAGTAAAGACAGCCTAGGAGGATAGAAAGTCATACAACAAAAAAGACACACCCTAAGGTGTGCCTTTTAGCTTAATCAGCGACTTCCTATCCTCCCAGGC
>ERZ773049.318-NODE-318-length-30809-cov-4.650257_pt1 | contig 30809 bp, 23 predicted proteins | sample MGYA00580633_ERZ773049 | MGnify/ENA primary metagenome ERZ773049 (study PRJEB29015, sample SAMEA2737991) | human oral metagenome | biome: human oral; feature: human-associated habitat; material: dental | place: China | collected 2066 ...
ATTTTACCTTGCGTTTAGCACCAAAATGCACTGCATTTAGCACCAAAACGCACTGTATTTTGCTGCAAATAGCCCAAAAACGGGTGTTAATGGCGGTGTTTTTAAATAAAAATTCATTTTGCCTACATTTAGAATTACCCCCTTTTAGCATCGAAACAAACCTTCGCGAGAATCGATTTTTTGCGGCAAGGAGGGAGACTGGTGGACAAAAAGGACACTCATAATGTTAAATTCCACACCGAAAAATTGACAAGAAATCAAGTTGACGAGTTGACAAGCTAACAAGAAGGCAAGTGGACAAGTGAACGAGTTAATCGTTGTTCTTTCGTGTGTTGACATAAATACGCCCATTTTTGACATAAGAACATAAGAAACATAAACCTAGATCGGTTGCTAGAATAAACTCCTTTCAAGTTATAGAAATATCGCCCTCCAATCGGTTGTTTAGACCGCTTATCAAACATTTTAGGTTGTTTCCATCGTTTCTTGTTCATTTTTCATTTGTTTGTCGGCATCTAGTCTGTCTTATTCTCTCGGCGTAGCCCGCTACGCCTTCAAGAATAAGACAGTCAATATGCTCACCAATACACAAAATCTGAGCAAACACTAATGACCGATTGGGGTTAAAAGTCAAGACGATTTCTATACACATACATAAGCTGAGATTGTATATGTTCTGGCTCTGAAACCAATAAAACCCAAAGCGTGAACAGGCAACACAAACGCCAACAGCCATGCAACAAAGATGTATGGCATGGCGTAAAACCCTCGCGGAGATGCCCTCCGATGGGGCATAGTTAGCTTATCGCCGCCCAATCAATATTTGTTTTGCGCAATTCTTTCAGCCTATTCCACAGCATGGCGTGTTCGGGAAGGTTGCAATCAGGGTCGCGGTCGACGATTTTTTGAGCCTCATCGCGAGCCAATTGCACCAATGCGCCATCGCGAGCGATGTTGGCTATTTTAAGGTCGAAAGCCATACCGCTTTGTTGTGTGCCTTCAAGGTCGCCTGGGCCGCGCAACTTCAAGTCGGCTTCCGCAATACGGAAGCCATCGTTGGTTTCGCACATAATGTCGATACGTTTGCGTGTTTCGGCAGAAAGGGCGCGATTGGTGACAAGTATGCAATAACTTTGGTCGGCTCCGCGCCCCACCCTACCGCGCAATTGGTGCAATTGCGACAAGCCAAACCGTTGCGCATCGAGTATCACCATCACCGAGGCGTTGGGCACATTCACACCCACTTCGATTACCGTTGTGGCCACCAATATCTGCGTTTCGCCACTGGCAAAGCGCGCCATCTCTGCCTCTTTCTCCTTCGACTTCATCTTTCCGTGTATCTTGCTCATCTTATACTCTGGAAAAATGTCGGTCAACGCCTCGTAACCTTCCTCCAAATTCTTTAAGTCGGTCTTCTCGCTCTCCTTTATTAGCGGATAAACGATATACACTTGGCGTCCCAACCCTACCTGCTGACGTATGCCTGCATAGAGACTCGTGGTTTGATTATCGTACTTATGCAGCGTTTGTATGGGCTTTCGTCCAGGCGGAAGTTCGTCTATCACGCTCACATCCAAGTCGCCGTAGATGGTCATGGCCAACGTTCGCGGTATAGGTGTCGCCGTCATCACCAGCACGTGCGGCGGATTGTCGTTCTTACCCCATAGCTTGGCGCGCTGTTTCACGCCAAAACGGTGCTGTTCGTCTACCACGGCAAGCCCCAAATGGGCAAATTGCACGGTGTCTTCTAACAAAGCATGCGTGCCAACCAGTATGTGCAGTTTGCCCGATGCAAGCCTTTGCAGCACGTCGGCACGGCGTTTGCCCTTAACGATGCCCGTTAACAGCTCGGCCGTTACGCCCGTTCCCTGCAACATTTGCTGCACGGTGGCGAGGTGTTGTTCGGCTAATATTTCGGTGGGAGCCATGATGCACGCCTGAAAGCCATTGTCTACGGCAATGAGCATGGACATTAACGCCACGAGGGTTTTACCCGAACCCACGTCGCCTTGCAGCAAGCGGTTCATCTGTCGGCCGCTATCCATGTCCTTACGTATTTCGTGCATCACGCGTTTTTGTGCGCCCGTAAGCTCAAAAGGCAGGTTGTTGTGGTAAAAGCTGTTGAAGAATTGGCCAATCTTAGAGAAATTGTAGCCGCGATATTTGCGCCGATGGAAGTTGGCATAGCGCAAGATGTTGAGCTGAACATAAAACAACTCTTCGAACTTTAAGCGCATTTGGGCGCGCTGCAACTCATCGGTGTTATGGGGATAATGCACGCCGCGCATGGCTTGGTCGCGCGAAACAAGGTGCAGGGCATTAGTGATGAAAGGCGGAAGCGTCTCGGTCAGCGGTGCTTGCATCTGTTCGAGCAAGCCCTTGGTGAGCCTTTCCATCGCACGCGATGTTATGCCTGCCTTCTTCATTCGTTCGGTTGTGCCGTAGTGGGGCTGCATACCCATCTCGGCAAGTTTTAGTTCAGTGGCCTCGTCTATATCGGGATGGGCAAACTGATAACGCCCTCCGTACACGCTAGGCTTACCAAACACGATGTATTCTACCCCCACTTTGTAGGTGCTTAGCACATATTTGGCCCCTTGAAACCAAACCAAGTCGGCCACGTTCCACCCATCGGTGAAGTGGGCCACGATGCGTTTCTTGCGCGGTCCCATGTCAAACTCCTCAAAGCTCAGTATGTGTCCCTTCACCTGCACGTAAGGCATGTCGCCCTGCAATTGGGCAATTCGGTAGATTTGTGTTCGGTCAACGTATTTGTAGGGATAGTATTCAAGCAGGTCGCCAAAGGTGTTGATGTTGAGTTCCTTACTCAAAATCTCTTTCTTTCGCGGACCAACGCCCGCCAAATACATGATGTCTTGGTCTAGAATAGAGTGCATTGTGGGGTTACGTTTGTTGTGGCAAGAGGCTGGGCAAGGGCGTTTACGTACGCGCCTGCCTATTTTTCGCGATGCTGAGAGGAGGGAGCCAACAGACGTTCGCACACTTCGAGGTCGAAAGGCGTGGTTATCTTGATGTTCTCTTTGTTGCCCTTAACCATTGCTATCGGCATGCCGAGTGCCTCTACCACCGAAGCCTCGTCGGTAAAATCCGAACGATAGGGTTGCTGGTAGGCGCGTTTAAGCAATTGCAAGTCGAAGGTTTGCGGGGTCTGCACCAGTCGATAGGCATCGCGGTTCACCGTTTGGCTAGTGCCATCGGGCATCACTTGGCGCAATGTTTCCACCACAGGCGTTACGGGTATCACGGCTTTGGCTTGTCGGGCCACGCCAAAACAACGTTCAACAACAGCTGCCGACACCATCGGGCGCACGCCATCGTGTACCGCCACCACGCCTTGGGCATCGTTGGGGATGAGTGCCAAGCCATTACAAACCGACTCGAAACGCGTTGTTCCACCGTCGGCCAAGAGGTAAGGCAAGCTAAAATTGTGCCTTCGGCATAGCTCGTGCCAATATGTTTGCTGGTCGCGTGGCAACACCAATACCATTTGCAGCTACGCATCGAAGTTGTAAAAGCACTCCATTGTGCGCATCAACACGGGCTTTCCACCAAGCAACAGAAACTGCTTAGGCACGTCGGTACCCATGCGCAGGCCTTTTCCGCCAGCAACGATGATAACATAATTCATCGCGTGCAGCGGTTAAAGGCGTTCGGCCATAAGGTGCTTGTAACGCATGGCCACCTCTATTTCGTCGGCCTTATCGCGGCCAACCAACAGCGCAAGCAGCGTGTAAGCGTAAGGAAGAGCAGCGGTAGGCCCTTCGCCCGTTATGATATTTCCGTCTACCGTCACCAACTCGGCGGTATATTCTGCCCCATGCAAGGTGTGTTCCACGCCTGGATAGCAAGTGGCACGCTTGCCTTGTAGCAAGCCCAACGTGCCTAACACCATAGGCGCAGCACAGATTGCGCCAATCTTTCGACCTGCTTCAGCCTGCCGACGAAGTACCTCGGCCAATCCCTTATGTTCTTTCAGATTAGTCGAACCAGGCAGTCCGCCGGGCAATAGCAAGAGGTCGGCATCGTCGAAGTTAGCGTTTTCGAACAGCATGTCGGCCTTAACGCACACGCCATTGGTCGACTCCACCAGCTCGCGGCCCATAATACTCACGGTTTTCACGTCCAATCCGCCTCTTCTCAGAATGTCTACGGGAGCCAACGCCTCGATATCTTCAAATCCGTCGGCCATAAATTGATACACTTTTGCCATATCTTAAATTTGGTTTGTCGTTATTATCGTTACTGCAAAAATAGCCATTTTCGGCGTAAGCATGGCAAACAACACGCATTTTTAATGCCTTACGCCACACTTTTTACCGTTTTTGGTAAGCAAATTGTGGTAATAACGCTAATTTTGTGGGCGACATTTAACAAACATATACTAAAAAAACTAGGCGATAAAAAAGAACGACAAACCAGTACAACACATATCGCCTTTATAAATTGAACCAATTTTATATAGCACAGAGTATGGAACTTAACACATTACGCGAAACAGTAAACACCAATGGCGAATACAGTTGTGGAGACATCGGCGTGTCTGCCTCTGAATGGCTCGAGCTATTAAAGCACCCCGAAGCAAGGAAGTATCACGAGGCCTTATTCTGCTTTTTACGTGAACCAAATCAAAAAGGTTCATGCACATCAGTGGCACAAAAGTATGGGAAAAGCCTGAATTATTATAACGGCAACGTAAAAGGCTTCTCGCAATGGGTGCAAAAACGACTAAACAGATTTCGTGTAATTGGGATTAAAGGCAGCGAAACATTCTGGCCCATCGCGATGGAAAAGGGCTGGCAAACCAAGAAAGAGTTTCTTTGGTTACTGCGCACTGAACTGACAGAAGCACTTAGAGACTTGCTGATGGAACACCTCATCGAGGAGCTTCGCAAACGTAAGCCCTTTAATGGCTATGAGGAAAGCTACAAATGGCAATTGCTTGACAACACAGAAGGGAAAGATGCGCTAGGCATTATCAGGGCACTAAAAGGGAAGAATATTGTTGCCAATGCCTACGTTGACCCCGTTTTTAACAAACTCAACGAAGAAAAGCCTAGCGAACTGATTGTATGTGGAGAGCATTTGCTTGACGAAACCATCCCAATAGACAAACGTCTAGCACGCTTTAAACAAGAAATGCAAGACCTTGGGCATGAAGACTGGAAGAACTTTGCCAACGATGAGCGCACTGCATCTGCCATCTTGACTTGCGCTTACCCTGAAAAATACACGTTTTACAAATGGGAAGTGTACAAAAGGCTCTGTGAATACTTCGGCTACGACATCAATAAAAAAGGCACGAACTTCGGTAACTTCATGGAAATAATAAACAATCTCGTAGCAAAATATGGTGAAACGGTTCAACAAATCATGCTTAGCGAGATAGACAGGTATAAAAACAAACCCCTTAACCTTGCCATTCAAACATTATTTTGGTGCTTGAAAGACTTCATGCTCAAAGAAATGGACGCAGCAAAACAACACACATCCCAAACCAGCACTAACGAAGATACAGACTATTCACGTTTCGACAAGGGCGTAATTACATGGAAAAGACACAAGAACATCGTGCTTTATGGTGCGCCAGGAACAGGAAAAACCCACAGCATACCCGAATATGTCGTGAGACTTTGCTGCCCCACATTCAATGCCAACCATGCAGAGCGCAGCCAAATTGTGGCAATATACAATCAACTTAAAGAGGAAGGGCGCATCGCATTCACAACCTTTCACCAGTCAATGGACTATGAAGACTGGGTGGAAGGCCTTCGTCCCGTGGTTACTGACAACAACCAAGTGGGCTACAACATAGAATCAGGCATATTTAAACGCCTCTGCGAAAAAGCAAACGACACCAATACGCAAGAAGAGACGATACAAAATGATTTCCCCAAAAATAGTTCTACACTGCCTGATGGTGAAAATTTATCCAAGCCTTACATCATGGTTATCGACGAAATTAATCGTGGAAATGTGTCGAAAATATTTGGAGAGCTCTTGACGTTGTTGGAAGCTGACAAGCGTAAAGGTAACCCGAACGCAGAGAAAGTGGTGCTACCTTACTCGAAAGAGGCTTTTGAAGTGCCAGCCAACGTGTTCGTTATCGCAACAATGAACACTGCCGACCGCTCGTTGGGTGCATTAGACTACGCCATTAGGCGACGCTTCGCCTTCATTGCAGAAAGGCCTTACGCCCTAGATAACGAAGGGTTTGACCGCGACTTATTCAAACAAGTGAGCCAACTCTTTATCAACAACTTCGACGAATACGAGAAAAGCAATTTCGATTCTACGTTTAAGCTGCAAGCGGCAGACACGCTTTCGGCCGATTATAAGCCTGAGGAGGTGTGGATTGGCCACAGTTACTTCTTGATGCACGATGAAAATGGCGAAGATTTCACCAACGACCGCATACTATATGAAATAACACCGCTCTTGGAAGAGTACATACGAGACGGCATTCTAACTACTGAAGCGCAAGCAACGATAGATGAACTATACGACAGAGCTATAAAATGACGACAGTGTTACAACTCAACGAGCAGCTGAAGGAGGACTCTCTTCTCAACCAAAGCTATGCCGAGACTTTGTTGCCATACATAGCGGATGGTGGAGAAAAAGAGTTCAAAGTAAGTGATGACAAGCAAGACGCTGACTTCTACCTTAAACTTAGGCGTAAGGGTAACGACATTCTTGCCACGAGTTCTTACTTCGTAGGGGTGGATTGGGTGAAAGAAAACGAGCTCGCGATACAGGTTAGTCCGAAGATGAACAGCAATTTCGAGATCGATTATGTGCGAATGCTTAACGAGGCACTCTGTGATAAGGAAAACCTGAACCATCTGCAACAACTCGTAACAATATCTTTTCACAAGCCCGCAATACCAATTAGCCAGCAGCAAGACTTGTTAAGCATCTTCCTTATTACCGAATATCTTAGCGTTTTAAGGCGAATAGCGACTAAAGGTCTGCGAAAAAGCTACTACATGGTTGAAGAAAATCTCAACAATAAGATAAAAGGGCGATGTCTTGTGGCACGTAACGTGAAACAAAACCTTAGCAAAGGGCGCGTAACAAACAACTTTTGTCGTTACCAAGTATATGGCATCGACTCGTGCGAGAACCGCATCCTTAAACGCGCTTTGAGGTTTTGTGCCAAACAATTAGAGGTTTATAGGCATGCCTTCGACACTTCCACACTCGACAACATTGTCCGTTTTGTAAAACCACACTTCGATAATGTGGGCGAAGAAGTTACCACAAAGGCCATACAAACCTTTAAAGGCAACCCTATTTTTAAAGAACATAGCACAGCCGTAGAACTTGCCCAACTTCTAATTCGCCGTTACAGCTACGACATTACCCTTGCTGGCAACCACCAAATAACAACTCCACCGTTCTGGATAGATATGAGCAAACTGTTCGAATTGTATGTGTTTCGCCATCTTAGGCTGGTATTTACAGGCAAAAACGAAGTTTGTTATCACCCCAAGGCACATCGTCAAGAACTCGATTATCTGTTAAAGCCTTGCCATTGGCCCGAACCTTACGTTGTTGACGCCAAATACAAACCACGTTATAAGGGCATGACAGGCATAGACAAGGATGACGCAAGGCAGTTGGCTGGTTACGCAAGACTGCAGAAGATATATGACATGCTGAAGCTAGATGCCGAAAATGCACAGCCTATCAAGTGTCTCATCGTCTACCCCGACCAAGAACAACAAGAGCGTTTCGCATTTACAAACACAGAAGAACCAACGTTCGAAAAAGTGAAAGATTACATAAGGTTCTACAAAATAGGGATTAGACTACCCGTAATTCAATGAAATTTATCCCCAAAGGCATACTAAAAAAACCCAACAAACACCCCAAAAGGTTTGCCGTATTGGAAAGAATGTCTTATTTTTGCAACATGAATGGGTGTGAAGGGAATGAGCATCGCCTACGAAAACAAAGCGAAGGCCACAGCCCAACCCACGCTCACCACCCCTAAACAACGATGACGAACGCTTTGAAAACATACGGATGGCTCGCAATAGCGGCATTGTGGTCCACGGGAAACCTTGCGGCACAGACTTTCAGCATCGAGACAGTGAACGATAGTCTGAACTATCTCACGCTGAAGACCGACTCGACAACAGACAAATGGCCGCTACCCTACCCCGTTTACCGATTAGAAACGGCCGACGTTAACGGCGATGGGCGAACAGAAGCGTTGGTGGGCGTGATTAAAAGCACCCGTTTCTATCCGCAAAAAGGGCGCAGACTCTTTGTTTTTAAGAACTACAAGAACCGCGTTCGGGCAATGTGGATGGGCTCAAAGCTAGGCGGAATACTGCAAGATTTCCGCTTTGTGGATGGCGTTGTGCGAAGTCTTGAAACCACCACTAAGGGGCAGTACGTAGTGGCCGAATACCATTGGCAAGGCTTTGGGTTCGGATTCGTTAGGTTCTTGGTTGTTAAGGTGGGCCGAGAAGAGGCCTTGAAGGCGTTTAACCAATAGCTTTTCGCGAAGAAAGGAACACCCAACAATCCGCACAACACAGACATGTAAAACAAGGATAAAGGCTAACGTGTGTGCCATACAAACGCCAACAAGCACGATGGCACACCTTATATATATAGGGCGATAAGCGCGCCCGAAAACAATAAAACCAACCACCTTGGGGCAGTACGGGCAAGCAAAACGAACACCAAATGCCGCCATCTGCCCCCTCGCTGGTTAGCAATGATTTTCCAAATCCGATGTGCACATGGCCCCAACAAGGCAATGGCACGCACATCATAAACATTAAATATCAAATGAAAAGAACCCTACTACTAATCGCATTCGCCGCCATAGGGGCGTTACTCTATGCCGACGACAACCCCAAGCCTGTGATTTTACCTGGTAAGGGCAAACTGAATGTGGAGAGTTTCAACAAAGAAGTGAACCTCAAAACCAACCTCTCGAAACTGTCGCTCGCCGAACTGCGCGTGCTTAAAAACGCATTTAAAGCCCGCGAAGGCTTTATATTTAAAGAAGCCGACCTGCGCAGCATCTACGCACAAACATCATGGTACGACTCGTTAATGTGGATGCGCTCGGACAACGAGAACGAACCGCTAGACGACAGCAACCCTAACGACTGGGGACAAAGGCAACCTAAGCTCAGCAAAGCCGAACAAGACTTCCTCAAAAGGATTGAAGAGCAAGAGAACAAAATCCTGAACAGCAAGCAGAAACTGCCCAAAGGACAGATTGTTAACCTCGACCTGCTGCTCAATCCCTATCAACTAGACGACTTCGACCCAAAGCTGCACAGTGCCATCAGCCGCAATGGGTTTGCCATCGTGCCCGACAACTTACAGCAATTGTTCCATGTTTACGAGAAGAACGATTACTCCAACTTCCCCAGCTTTGTAACAACCGACCTTTACTTGCAGCTTTTCCACTTCTATTTCGACAACATTCTGCGCGATGCCGAAGAGAAAAAGCTCGATGCACTGGTGAAAGCCTTCTCGCTAAGCATGTTTAATCGCATGACCAAACTCGTAACCACGCCCTCAACAGGCAAGCAAACCAAGGCTGCAGCAGCCTTCTGCCAAGCCTATTTTGCCGTGGCCTTGGCCCTTACAACAGGCAAAACGCCTGCGGGGGTGAGTGCCGCCTACAAGTCGCAAGTGGCATCCGAGATTAAGAAGGTGATGAATTCAGAAAACACAACCTCACCTTTCTTGGGCTATACAGAGGTGAAATATCCCTATTCGCTATATCGGCCACGCGGCCATTACAGCCGCTCCGAACGCATCAAACGCTATTTCCGCACCATGATGTGGCTACAAAGCGTGCCATTTGGCACCGACAAGCCCGACCAACTTAAACGCGCCTTGCTCATTGCCCACACCATTGGCAGCGACCCACAGATGAAACGCACCTACAACAGCATGTTCGACCCCATCACTTTCCTCTTCGGCGAACCCGACAACATCACCATCATGCAGGTTTACGACCTGATGAAGGGCCAAACGCCAGAGAAAATATTCACCAATGAGAAGCTGATGACCGACATCGCCAAACGCATTGACGAAGTGGGAGAAAAGCAAACGCGCATCCGACCCAAGTTCGAACTAACCTCGCGCAACAAGATTAACCTCATGCCGCAACGCTATATGCCCGACGCAGAGGTGCTGAACGAGATGATTGACGCCACAAACAATGTCACCAAGCGCGACGTTCCAAGTGGGCTCGACGTGTTTGCGGCCATTGGTTGCTCGGCTGCCGAACGCATTTTATTGAAAGAACTGCAAGAGGATAAACGCTGGGAAGGCTTTGTGCCTACGCTCCAAACCATGAAACTACGCATGTCGGAGATTGCTTGGACCACCACCGTGGCCAACAGATGGGTGGATGCCTTGGCCGAAATGAACAAACCCGTAGCTGGCGCGCCTTACTTTATGCTCACCCCACAATGGGAAAAGAAGAACCTCAACACGGCACTAGCCTCGTGGGCGGAACTGAAACACGATGCCATTCTATACGCCAAGCAACCTATGGGAGCCGAATGCGGTTCTGGCGGTCCACCCGATCCCATCGTAAAAGGCTATGTTGAGCCCAACATTCCCTTCTGGAAGAAGGCTGTAGAGCTGGTTTCGCAAATTGAAAGGGTGTTCAAACAATATAAGTTAAACACGCCTAAGATGGACGCTTCCACGGCTAGCGTGAAGGAAACAGCCGAATTTCTGCTACAAGTAAGTCAGAAAGAGCTGTCGCCAAACCCCATACTCACCGACGAGGAATATAACGCTATCGAAATCATAGGCTCTACGATAGAAAACATTTCGCTTGACCTTGTTAGACAAGACGACCAATATCTCGACGGCTGGGACAACGTTGAAGGTGCCGACAAGAGTGTGGCTGTAATTGCCGACGTATATACTGCCAACGCACTGAACAACCCTAACCACTCCATTCTATACGAGGGCACAGGGCCTGCCTATACCATCTACGTGGCTGTGCCTATTGGCAACGAGCTCTACTTGATGCGCGGTGCGGTGCTGTCTTATCGCGAACTGAAACAGTCTACCGACCAACAGCGGCTCACCGACGAGGAATGGCAAGAGAAACTCAAAACCAAACCTTATCTGGGCGTGCCTAAATGGATGGACGAAATAATGGTTCCGCTAGACAATCTGCCCAAAGATAATGAAGAAGTGTTTTATAGTTCGGGATGTTAAGGTGAGGAGTTAAAGGAGTTAAGGAGTTAATGAGTTAAGGAGTTAAAGTAGTAAGTAGTAAGTAGGAAAGAGAAAGGAGATGTAGTAAGTAGTAAGGAGTATGTAGTAAGGAGTAAAGAGTAAGCGGTAAGCGATAAAGCCAAATGCCTATCTGCGCTATGGCATACTCTTTTACTCATCAACTCATAAACTCACTAACTTATAAACTCATAAGCTCACTAACTCATAAACTCACAAACTTCCCAACACAATACATGACCACAAAACCCGTTAAACATCCAAGAAACGCGCCCCATACATCCTTTAATGTTATGGGGTGCGCATTCTTTGCACACGCCGCGGCTTATTGTCGCGGCGTGGTTCTTGCCTTATGTCTTGCCCTCGTGTGCGCGGAAAGCGTATGGGCGCAGAAGGCCGACACGCTATCCGTGGTGTTTACAGGCGATGTGTTGCTCGACCGCGGCGTGCGCAAGCGCATCGAATACTTAGGTTTAAGCAATCTCGTTGGGCCAAAACTACAACACATCTTTAACCAATCGCGTTTTGTGGTGGGCAATCTAGAATGCCCGGCAACCAAGATCAAACAACCCGTTTTTAAGCGTTTCGTGTTCAGGGGCGAACCCGAATGGCTCACCATGCTAGCCAAACATGGTTTCACCCACCTCAACTTGGCCAACAACCACAGCATAGATCAAGGGCGCGAGGCACTGTTAGACACGCGCAAGAACATAGAACAGGCGGGTATCACCCACTTCGGGGCAGGCCGTAACATGGCCGAAGCCGCCCAACCTCTGCTGCTGGCCACCCATCCACGACCCGTTTACATCCTCGCCTCATTGCGATTGCCACTCGAAAACTACGCTTATCTGCCCGCCAAGCCCTGCGTTAGTCAAGAGCCACTAGACACATTGGTGGCTCGCATCAAGCGTTTGCGCCATAACGAGCCCAACGCCTACATCGTGGTAAGCCTGCATTGGGGCATCGAACACCAGCTAACGCCCACCGCTCAGCAGCGTAGACAAGCGCGTCTGCTGATAGATGCAGGTGCCAACATCCTTGTTTGCCACCACACCCACACGCTCCAATCCATCGAACAATATAAGGGTTGCCCCATTTATTACAGCATCGGCAACTTTATTTTCGACCAAACCAAACCCATCAACACCCGTGCCTGCGTGGTTAAAGTCGTACTTACAGCAAACGATGCACACGTTGAAACCATCCCGATAGAAATAAACGACTGTGTGCCAGAAGTGTATCAGTTGACGAGTTTACCAGTTAACGAGTAGACAAGTTAACCAGCTGGCGAGTTAACCACGTACACTTACTACTGCCAGCGCGAGCGGTTGCAAGTCATGCTGCTCACGGTCAACGGAGACAGCAAAATGGGAACGCAGAAGTAATCTGTCATTGACAGGCAGTTTTCAGCTTATGGATAATACATTGAATAACTTCCGCCTAGTCACTTTTGATACATAACCACGTTTTTTCGCAGACAATTGGAGTAGAATTTTGGATTTTATCGTATCTTCTTCCAGTACTTTGTGCATGAACAGCGTGTTTATCTTGGCTTTACAGCACAAAGACAATAGACCCCTTTGGGTTTATTGGTTAACGCGATTTTCTTTTAACTCCCCATCATAATCCTTACAATCTAGAATAAGATTATGATGGAGAGATTTTATACGCTTGAGTTTCAATGAAGTTGATTTAGAAAAACCATTGTTATACGTTATTATAACGTATCGAGAATTGGCATTTTTAATATATACACTGTGCCAAAAACATGTATCTTGCATATTACTTGCCAATTGATGGATGTTTATCTTGTGTATATGAGAATTCTTTAAATCTATTAATAAAATAGTCCCATCATCCTGATTATTATTAATCTGAAGACATAATAATAGCTCCTCTTTTATATGGTAAGCAATTCTATTTTGCATTTTCTCTCCACATAAGATAAGGCATTTCCCATGAAAAAAATCAATGCCTGTTTTTTGTTGTACAACTCTATCCCCTGTACACTATTTGCTATGAAATAGGTTATGCAGAAATAATTTGTAAAATCTATCCCCTCATAACGGGAATTATATTTTCTCCACAAAACAGTGTCACTCATGTATATCTGATTTTCGGTGATAATATTCTTCATAGAATTACCATTCTTCAAAAAGAAATGCAATAAGGAATCTCCTTTTTGGTTTGTAATGTTCAATTCATAGCCTTTTTTCAGCATATAATTCTCTTCTACTTTATTTTGTGCATATATACTTATTGGCATGAAAAATAAAAAGGAGAGAGAATATAATATGTATATATTTTTTCTTTTCATCCTTAATTCCGCAACTAAATACGTAATTTATTGTTAATACATTTTATAAGCCTCTGATGAACAATAAGTTCCTCGGACATTTGCTATCTGTAGAATTTTCACTAATTGTATGGTACGAAAATATCGTAAATTTCTACGTAGCATCACAAAGATAGCAATAAAATATGAGAACATCGTCCCTTATAGTGGTGTTTTTTATGTGATGAACGGATTGGAACAGTTGCGGAATCAAGAAAACTCAAAATCTTAAATTTTTATTTTTTATTTTACAGCACCGCACTAAATTTCACTCCGTTCTAGCGAAAATACAGGTCGTAAAGTGGGTAATTTGCCACTATTTCTTGCCTTTCACGCCTTTCGCTTTGTCTATTTTTAAGAACAAAACCTACATTTTGCACCATTTTGCCTTTCTAGTTTGGTTACCACCTCATAATTTTTTATGCCCAATTACCCGCTTTTTACCCCTAAAATCCCACTTTTTAACGACTATTTTGCCCTTTTCTGCCCTGTTTTTCATGATTCTAAAAGGTTTTATTTATACCATTGCAGTGGATATTTATGCTTTTCGCCTAGCATTTAGCGGCATTTTACCTTGCGTTTAGCACCAAAACGCACTGCATTTAGCACCATTTCACCTTGCGTTTAGCACCAAAACGCACTGCATTTAGCACCAAAACACACCGTATTTAGCATCAAAACGCACTCCATCTAGCGGCAAATCGCCCCAAAACGGGTGCAAATGGCGGCATCTTTAAATAAATATTCATTTTACTGCATTCACTGGCTACCCCCTTTTTTGCATCAAAACAAACCTTCGCGAGAATCGATTTTTTGGAGCAAGGTGGGCGATTGGTGGACAAAAAGGGCAGTCATAATGTTAAAATTCACACTGAAAAGTTGACAACGTTTCAGGCTGACGGGTTGACAAGTTAACAAGAAAGCAAGTGGATAAGTGAACGAGTTAATCGTTCGTCTTTCGTGTTTTGGCATAAATACGTCCATTTTTGACATAAGAACATAAGAAACATAAAAGTAGTCGTCTTGACTCTCTCCTCATTATGTGCTACTGGTAAGATGTTTTCAACTTGTAGAGAATGTATTGAATGGCTTACACCAAACCGCTGTTTAAGACTTACAACCACGTTTTGCCACAGAACAAATGGTGCAGTAATTCAGGTTTTATCTTTTCTTTGTTCAGTACTCCGTGCCTGTTGTTGTGTTTATCTGTTGTTAAGCCTGTGAATTTGTAAGCTATTATGCCTATGAGTTTTCAAGCTTATAAGCTTGTGGATTTGAGAACTTATAGGTTAACGAGTTAGCCAATCTAGCACCAATCGCAAGTCTACCAAAAGCAAAGCACCTTTCCCCATCAAAGCATTTTTCTCCAATACATTAATCAATTATTCTTTTTTTATTATTACTTTTGCAGCGTCACACAAACATATCTACTCTACGACCAACACGCAAACGACACAATCTGCTAGGCAGCAACGCGCTTTGCTACTAACAGCAACGTGCTAGCACTGGATGAAATGAACTAAAATATTAAGCTAAATCTTTAAACAATGACAATTAACCTATCAAAAAGCAAGCCTCAAAAGGTTATTGCTACGGCCCTTCTGCTATATGGCAGCATGGGTTTGCAGGCGCATGCGCTTACGGTTGGCACGGCCAATGGCCTTTCTAACCAACAAACGTCTGGCATGCCTGCTGGTTCGCCAACCACATTAAGCACAACCGAACGCCACCCGGCCATCGTCGCCAACCTGCAAACAGGCAAGCAAGTGCGGGTGAAAGGCCATGTGGCCGATGCCAATGGCGAACCCATCGTGGGTGCAACGGTGACACAACGCGGCACCAAAAACGCCGCCATCACCGACATCGACGGAAACTTTACCATTGAAGTGCCAGCACAAAGCGAACTAACCGTGAGCTATATCGGCTTTGCCGACCAAACGGTGAAGGCCGCTCAGGATGTGAACATCGTGATGAAAGCCAACGAAGAATCGCTAGACGAAGTGGTGGTGGTTGGTTATGGCGTGCAAAAAAAGGTGAACCTAACGGGTGCCGTGTCGGCCGTTAAGGGCGACGAATTGCAGATGCGCCCCATCACCGACGCCTCGCAAGGTTTACAGGGCATGGTGCCTGGTCTGCTTGTTACCAACAACAAGGCTGGCCGACCTGGCGCAACGGGTACGCTAAGCCTTCGCGGACAGGGCAACCTATCGGGAACTGGTCATCCATACGTGCTGGTAGACGGTATCGAAATGAGTCTATCCGACGTTAATCCCAACGACATCGAAAGTATCTCGGTGCTTAAAGATGCCGCTGCTTGCGCCATCTACGGTGCTCGTGCCGCCTATGGCGTTATCTTAGTAACGACAAAGAAGGGGGCCGAGGGCAAACTGCACGTTAGCTATCAAGGCTCCGTGGGATGGTCGTCGCCAACGGTTCTGCCCAAGATGGCTAATGCCTTAGAGTTCGCCCACTTCTGGAACGACGGCGTTACCAATGCCGGTTCGTCGCGCCTTTATAGCGCAGAGAAGCTGGAAAAGCTTAGGCAGTACATGGAAAACCCCGAAAGTGTGAACCCTTGGTATGAGCTGCCGGCCAACGCCAACATGAACCCCGCCTTCGAGAACTCTGAAAGCGGGGTGGGAAACGTAGACTACTTTAAGCTGCACTACAAAAACAGCGCCTTTAAACAACAACACAACCTAAGCTTTAGCGGCGGAACTAAAGCCGCACAATATTATATATCGGGCGGATATCTTGAAGAAGACGGTATTCTTCGCTATGCCGACATCAACTATAAGCGCATGAACGTGACCTCGACCATTAGCTCGCAGATTACGCCGTGGATGAAAATGAAGTTTGGTTTGAAGTTCCGCCACTCGTTAGACAAGACACCCTTCGGCAGTGGTGCTATCGCCGATGGGTTCTTCCACTCGTTGGCGCGTTTCCGTCCTACGGTCTCGGTGGTAGACCCCAACGGACATTTCACCGAACTTTCGATGATTCCCTACTTGCAAAGTGGCACATACACCCGCACCAAACAAGACCTGATGAACCTCAGCGGCGGCTTGGAGTTCAACCCCTTCAAGGGTTTCAACATCTACTTAGACTATACTTACAAGCTCTCCAACTGGTCGTATCAGGCCAAGAGCGTGGCTCCGCTCATCTATGGGGCCGATGGCGTGAGCACGACAAAGGGCGTTCGCAGCGAGTTGGGCATATCGGCGCAAGGCGGTTTTACGCGTGCCGAGAGCCATACACGCTACCAAAACATCAGTCTTTACGGCAATTACACGTTCTCGTTGTTCGATGCCCACAACCTTACGCTTATGGGTGGCTACCAAGAAGAAGACAACGACTACGACTATCTCTACAATGGCATCACGGGAATTTACTCTACCACCAACCCAAACGTAGGTATGGGCACGGGCGACAGACCTGTAACCGACACGCGTAACGGCTGGGCCACGCGCGGTTTCTTCGGCAGGATAAACTACGACTACAAAGGTCGCTACCTCGTTGAGTTCAACGGACGTTACGATGGCTCATCGCGTTTCTTGCCCGAACACCGTTGGGGCTGGTTCCCCTCCGTGTCAGTGGGCTGGAATATCACGCAAGAGCAGTTTATGGAACCAATCACCAGCACGCTCTCTCACCTTAAACTGCGCATGTCTTACGGTCGTTTGGGCAACCAGTCGGGTGCAGCACTCTACACTTTTGCCTCTATCATGGAACTAAGCGATGGTCTTGGCAGCTACATCTTCCCCGAAGGGCGCCGCATGCACATCAATGCGCCAGCCGTGATAAACAGCGCCACCACATGGGAAAAGGTAAACAGCAAAAACATCGGACTAGACTTTGACCTGCTGGGCAATGCCCTTACGGGTAGTTTCGACCTCTTTGAGCGCAACACCAGCGACATGCTTGGCCCAAGTGTAGACTATCCCGACTACTTCGGAGCAAAAGCTCCGCAAACCAACAACGCCTCGTTGCGCGACCGCGGATGGGAATTAACGCTGAATTATCGCGGAAAAATAGGTCGCGACATCGACTTCCAAGTGGGCGGTTCGCTGTCTGACGCATCGGCCGTTGTTACCGAATACGCCAACCCAACGGGCAACAACCCCGCAGGAAGTTGGTATAAGGGCAGGCGCGTTGGCGAAATATGGGGCTATCGCGTAGATGGCATCATACAAACACAGGCCGAAGCCGACCAATATAACAGCACATACAACACCTCGTACTTTACGACCAAGCCCTGGGAACCAGGCGACTTGAAGTTCAGAGACCTTAACGGCGACAAGAACATTAACAACGGCAAGAACGTTTTGGGCGACATGGGCGACGTGGAGGTTATCGGCAACACCACGCCCCGCTATCAATACACCATCAATGGTATGGTTAGCTGGAAGGGTTTGAGCCTTAGCTTGATGTTCCAAGGTGTGGGTAAACGCGACTGGAACCCTGCGGGCAACATCTACTTCTGGGGTTCGGGGCCTTATGCACAAGTAACCGTGTTCAAAGAACACCTTGATTACTGGACAAAAGACAACCCCAACGCCTACTACCCACGGCCTTACATCAACACGGCAGGTGCTGTGGGCGCGTATAGTGCAAAAACCTTGCGCCATACAACCGACCGTTATCTGCAAAGCGCAGCCTATTGCAGGCTCAAAAACATAACGCTCAGCTACATCCTACCCAAACATTGGGTGAAGAAAGCCAACCTCGAACAGGTGCGCGTGTTCTTCTCTGGCGAGAACTTGCTTACCTTTACCAAACTTAAAGGCATGTTCGACCCCGAAGGAGTGTTTACCCAAAACGACTATAACAAGGAAGGTGGCAAGAACTATCCCATGAATAAGGTGGTGTCGTTTGGGCTTACCGTCAACTTATAACTAAAATATACGAAAGATGAAACTTACACATTATATATATATAGGAGCGTTTACGCTATCCCTTTCGAGCTGTTTCGACCTCAACAAAGAACCCGAAGGCGTGCTTTCTACCGTTAAGCCGTTTACGGGCGTTGGCGAGATAACGAGCTATCTCGACCAGTTCTACGAGAAGGGTGTACGCGAACAGGGATTTAACTGGACGGGAGCGTACATTGCCAGCGGCGACTTGATAAGCGACAACATGTCGACCAGTGCCATCAACACGCGCCTCAACGGCGACCTAACCCTTGCCAGTGCAGGAAAATTAGATGCCTATACCCAGATTCGCAACGTCAACTTCTTGCTCAACAACCTTGGCAATTGCGACGAAAAGGGCTCGGCACGCTACAAGCAATGCGTGGGCGAGGCACACTATTTCAAGGCTTGGTTCTACTATACGCTGTTTAAAAGCTACGGCCAACTTACGTGGTTAGATGCACCCCTAGACCCAAATAAAGACCAAATGCTATTGCCACGAGCCAACCGAACGGTGATTGCAGACAGCATTCTATCTGAACTAGACAAGGCCATTGCCAACCTTAACGAGCAAAACAGCGCGGCATCGATGCGCGTTCATCGTGATGTGGCTCGCGCCTTAAAGGCCGAAGTGGCACTATACGAGGCCACTTGGGAGAAACACCACAAAGCAAAGAACGACCCCTTCTTCGACCCTACCGTTACATCCGACAAGATTTCGGACTACCTGAACCAATGTGTTGAGGCGTGTAAAGCCATCATCGACCGCAACGTGTGGGCCATCTACACCACCAACAACGCGCTGAACGACTATCGACAGCTGTTTCAAACCGAAGACCTTTCTAACAACAAGGAAGTGCTTTGGTTTAAACGCTACGACGGAACGAACATCGGAAACAACGTAGACCGCTACCTAAACAAGGGCGGAGGAAGTGCCGGCATAACGGCATCGCTGGTAGACGACTACCTAACCATCGACGGACAACCCTTTATTGGCACGGCTAAGACCGATGCGAAGAAGGTTTTTGGCGACGAACTTAAACCCACCTTGCGCGACCCACGCCTATCGCAAACGGTGTGTATGCCGGGGCAACAGCTGCGCCCAGACGAAGGTCCGTACAAGCTTCCACCGCTAACGGGGGCGAGCTACCACAAAAACGAGACGGGCTACTCCATACTCAAGCACGTGCAAATAGACTTCAAGGGAAGCCTAGATGCCGAATTTCGTGGCAGCACACCAGGCATTCAGTTCAGGTATGCAGAGGTATTGCTCAACTATGCCGAAGCGTTGGCCGAACTGGATGGTGCAGCAAATGCCGCAAAGATTGTGCAACTGGTTAGTCCCTTGCGCAAACGCGTGGGCATGCCCGATATGGATTTCGACCGCGAATACAACACTTCGGCCGACTATCCTTTCCATGCGCTCGACAAATACTTGCAAGCCGTTAGGCGCGAAAGGCGCGTTGAGCTGGCTATTGAGGGCAAACGCTTCGACGACATCATGCGTTGGGCTGCCGCCCAAGAGCTCATCGTGGGTCAACGAGCCGTTGGCGCACTTTTCGTGGGCAGCAATTTGGAGAACAATGCAGCATACGGTGGAAAGCTAGTTTACGACCAAGCCACGGGCAACAACCTCTACTTAACGGGCAAACCAGGCGATGCCCTACGCTATATTCTGCCTAGTAACCCTGCGGGTAACGAGCAAGGTTGGCACTTTAACCCCGCTCGCGACTACTTGCTACCCATCGCCCCACGTATGCTTAACCTCACCGAGAACCAGTGGAAACAAAATCCTGGATGGGAATAGCAAATGAAATAGTTAACGAGTTGATGAGTGAACAAGTAGACAAGTGAACGAGTTAACGCCTAGACTAATAATTAAAACAACAAAGCATCTCACTCCCCTCTCCCCTTGGAGAGGGGTTGGGGGTGAGGCTTTTCCCTTCAAAGAAGGGCTAGGAATGAGGCCTTTTATAATAACAAATCCAATGAACAGAAACCTCTCTCTTTCCCTAACGGGAGCGGCATTACTTGCGCCAATGGCCAACGCCACGGCCCAAACCAAGCAAGTTAAACACAAGAAGCCCATGAATATCGTGTATATCATGAGCGACGACCACTCGTATCAAACCATCAGCGCATACGACAAGCGGTTTATCGAAACCCCAAACATCGACTGGATTGCCAACAATGGCGTGCGATTTACCAACAGCTATGTGGCCAATTCGCTTAGCGGACCATCGCGCGCTTGCATGCTTACGGGCAAACACAGTCATGCCAACGGCTTTACAGACAACACAAAGACCTTCGACGGAAGCCAACAAACCTATCCCAAGCTGCTGCAAAAGGCGGGATACCAAACGGCAATGATTGGCAAATGGCACCTTACCTCAGACCCTACTGGCTTTAATTATTGGGACATTCTTATTGGGCAAGGCGACTATTACAACCCCGACTTCAAGTGCAACGGCCAAAAAACGAAACGGCCAGGCTATGTAACCAACGTCATTACCGACCTTGCGCTCGACTGGCTAGAAAACAAACGCGATAAGGATAAGCCTTTCTGCCTGCTACTTCATCACAAGGCACCACACCGCGTGTGGGATCCCGACACCTGCGACCTCGACCTTTACAACGACCGCACCTATCCCTTACCTGCCACTTTCTACGACAACTACGAAGGCCGACAGGCTGCCGCCAAGCAGAAAATGAGCATCATAAAGGATATGGACATCGTTTACGACCTGAAAATGGCCGACAAAGAGAACGAAATTCACTCGAACAAGTGGCTCGAAAAATGGGGAAGGGAGGCTCGGTTGCGCATGTCGCCATCGCAAAGAGAACAATGGGACAAGCATTACGACCCCATTATCAAGAAGTTTAAGGAAGACAAACTTACGGGAAAAGCACTTGCCGAATGGAAGTATCAACGCTACATGCACGACTACATGCGCGTTATCCATAGCGTAGACCGCAACGTGGGCAGGGTTATCGACTATCTTCGCAAACACAATTTGCTAGACAACACGCTCATCGTTTACACTTCAGACCAAGGCTTTTACATGGGCGAGCATGGCTGGTTCGACAAGCGGTTCATGTACGAAGAGTCGTTCCGCACGCCGTTGTTGATATATATGCCAGGTGGAAAGCGTGGCGACATCGCCGAAATGGTGCAAAATATCGACTACGCCCCAACCTTCTTGCAGCTTGCCGGCGTACAAGTGCCCAAGGATATACAAGGCGTTTCGATGCTGCCCTTGCTCAAAGGCAAGCGTGTGCCGTGGCGAAAGTCGCTCTATTATCATTATTATGAGTTTCCCGACGAGCATAATGTGTGCAGGCACTACGGCGTAAAAGACCAACGCTATGTATTGATACACTTCTACGACGACATCGACGCATGGGAACTTTACGACCTCAAAACCGACCCGTCGCAGCTTAACAACATCTACGGTAAGCCAGGAACAGAAACCATTACGCGCAATCTGAAAAAAGAATTGCTACGCCTACAAGAGCAATACAACGACCCGATAAGGCATAAAATGGTGAAAGAGTGAAAAGAAGACAGCCCTATCAGCTCGTTAACAAGTTGACTTTGGTGGTTTATCAACTCGTTGAGCCGTCTACTTGCCGACGGGTTAACTCGTCAACTCATCATCTAAGCCAAGCCCACCGCCCCTTTCTCTGCTTGGAGAAGGGGCTCTGGGTAAGGCTATTTAGGCTTGCCGGCCTGAGTGTTAAGCCACGTTCCACTCCCTGCAACTTTTATCTTCCAAAGAGATAACCAAGCACAAGCTGCCTTCTCTTCTTTTTTCTTAACGCGCACCCAACGCGTTTAAGGAGCAAACAATCACTGCAAACATTTCCCACAACAAGCGTAACGCTCCTTGTTATGCTGCAAGAAATAATTGAAAAAGCGGAAGGCTGAACTGCAAAAGCAACGAAAAGGCGAAAAAGAGGATACAAAATAGACACTTTAAAGCAATTAATACAACAGAAAACCCTTTCTTTTCGCACGTTCTGCATGAATATACAGCGCAAGAACAACGCCCAAACAACATCCTTAATAATGTTAACGCGCCTATATTTATGTCCAAGCAAGAGTAACAAACGTTAATTAAACTTAACCGAAAACATTACAAACATACCTCTCTTTCACGTGCTACAAAGGGATTAATGAAACAGACCACATGTTGTTAAACATGTTAATCAATACTGAAAAAATAGCGGAATGTGCTCGTATTATATAAAAATTCGCTATATTTGCATCGTCTTTTGACAAACACCTATCATCAACCATGCAAAAAGTGGTTTAACAAGCGAATGTAAATACCATTATTATTTCGCCTACGTTGTACCTAAAAAAAGTAAAATGAGACTGAAAAGAACAATTAAAACGATTGCTTTTACAGCATTTCTCTCTATGTGCGCCACGCCATTGGCTGCGCAAGACCTACTCGCTAGACAAGCTCCCGTCGACCGAAAGATGAAATCGGTAGACACACTTGCCCTACAAAGCATCCTAAGAAGAGAGGCGGCACAATCGCCAGCAGCGAACCTTTACGAGTCGTGGGACAACACACGCACCCATCACGTAACGGCTTTGCCCGACTCTTTCCTCATCAACCTGCGTCATTTCTGCATGCCAACACCCAGCCGAGTTGTAACAAGTAACTTCGGAAGTCGTTGGGGCCGCCAACATAAAGGCTTAGATATAAAGGTTTATATTGGCGACACCATACGCGCTGCATTCTCTGGCAAGGTGCGCATCGTGAAATACGAGGCTGCAGGATACGGGAAGTATATCGTTATTAGGCATCCCAACGGATTGGAAACCATATATGGACACCTATCAAAACAATTGGTAACAGAAAACGAAGACGTTAGGGCGGGCGACCCCATTGGACTTGGTGGAAACACCGGTCGTAGCACAGGTTCGCACCTACACTTTGAAACACGACTATGCGGCGTGGCACTTAACCCCGCACTATTCTTCGACTTCAGAGCGCAAGACGTGGTGGCCGACAACTATATGTTCCGTCGCTCTACCTACGAAATGGCATCTAACGAGGCCACCCGACTACGCGGTGTGACAGGAAACGGCGGATATAATCGCGAAGACGTGTACGGAAAGGTGGGCCGCGACAAGGACGACAGCCCACAAACGCCACAATACAACGCTGCCGAGAAACTTTATCACAAGGTGGCATCGGGCGAAACTCTGGCCACTATTGCCGAAAAGCGTGGTGTTAGCATCGACACCATCTGCCGTCTTAACCACATGCGCAGAAACGACAAGGTTAGACCTGGCCAAATTCTACGCTATTCGTAAAGATAACACATTAGATTTAAAACACTATAAAAACGCAACAATGGCGGATAAGCAGCGATGCTTGTCCGCCATTGGCATTTTAAAATCCTAGCACATATCCAATCAGTTTCTCCTACACCTTATACCCAAGCAGAAGAGCTGGCACGCGGCTTTTTCGTTTTCTTTCTTGTAAAATCACTAAGTTTACACTACCTTTGCATACAAAGAAACACAATCGCATCAATATGGAAAAACGTAACATAGCCGTCGTTTTGGCGGGCGGAGTGGGAAAGAGATTGGGCATGACCACCCCCAAACAGTTTTTCAAAGTGGCCGGAAAGATGGTTATCGAGCACACGGTAGATGTGTTCGAGCGCAATGCGCACATCCACGAGATAGCCATTGTAAGCAATGCCATGCTCATTGCAGACATCGAAAACATCGTATTGAAAAACGGATGGACCAAGGTTAAGCGAATACTTAAAGGCGGAAACGAACGCTACGAGTCGAGCCTTTCGGCCATCAAAGCCTACGAAAACGAGCCAGTAAACCTTATTTTCCACGATGCCGTACGCCCATTGGTTAGCCAACGCATTCTGAACGATGTGGTGGACGCGCTGCAAAACTACTCGGCCATCGACGTAGCCATGCCGTCTGCCGACACCATTATCGAGGTGGAAGGCGACTTTACCAGTCATATCCCCGACCGTTCTCGCCTTCGTCGCGGACAAACGCCACAGGCTTTCGCACTCGAAGTGATTAAAGAAGCTTACGAAAAGGCACTGCTCGACCCCAATTTCAAGACCACCGACGACTGCGGAGTGGTGAAAAAATACCTGCCGCAAACGCCCATCTACGTGGTGGAAGGCGAAGAAAGCAACATGAAACTTACCTACAAGGAAGACACCTACATGCTAGACAAGCTTTTTCAGTTGCGCAACAACGAGGCCGAACGCATCGACCTTGCCCAAGTATCGCTTGCAGGAAAGGTAGCCATTGTGTTTGGTGGCAGTTATGGAATTGGTGCAGACACGGCCAAAATGCTGACCGAACGGGGTGCAAAGGTGCATTGTTTCTCGCGTAGCAGCAACGGCGTAGACGTAGGAAACAAAGAAGATGTGGAGCGTGCGTTTGCAGAAGTGGCAAAAGAAGAAGGCCGAATAGACTACGTGGTGAACACGGCAGGACTGCTACAAAAGGAGCCTTTGGCCACGATGAACTATGCCGACATCGCTTATAGCGTGCAAACCAACTACATGGGAACGGTTAATGTGGCACTCGCCGCTTACCCACACCTCAAATGCAGCGGTGGCCGACTGGTGTTCTTCACCTCGTCGTCGTACACGCGCGGTCGTGCTTTTTACAGCATTTACTCGTCTACCAAGGCCGCCATCGTTAACTTTGTGCAGGCCGTTGCGCAAGAATGGGAGGCCGACGGCATTCGCATCAACTGCATCAACCCCGAAAGAACGAAGACACCCATGCGCGTAAAGAACTTCGGAATAGAACCCGACGACACCCTACTGGCATCTGAAAAGGTGGCCGAGGCAACCTTGCGCACCCTGCTTTCGGACGATACGGGACTGGTGATAGACGTTAGGAGGGCGCACGATGACCGCTAACACGCCCCTCGAACGTTTCAAACAACGCCATCTTCGCGCCTGTCAGCTTAAACAACTGACCATACTCGAAGCCATACACGACATCTGCCAACGCCACACCATACCCTATTGGCTAGACGGCGGCACGCTGTTGGGGGCGGTAAGGCATGGCGGTTTCATCCCTTGGGACGATGATATAGACATCGCCATGCACAAAGCCGACTTGCTACGCTTTGTAGAAGTGGCGCAAAAGGAGTTGCCTAAGGGCCTTATTGTGCAGTCGCCGCTGATAGACAAGCACCTGAAAGAGCCCATAACCAAAGTTCGCGACCTCAATTCGTTCTTCGTTGAGCCAGGCGACGACTTCTCGCACAACTACGAAAAGGGGCTCTTTGTAGACTTCTTTCCCTTTATTGCCTACCCCACCCTTTCGCGTAAGCTTGTTAAAAAACTAACGCTAGGCATCTCGCGTAGCTATTCCATCCTGCACAAAGCCCACCATTACAGCCTCCGTTCGTTTGCCGAATTCTTTTGGTTCGGTGCAAAATACGCTATCTGCCGCTCCGTCTGGGCCCTGCTATGCGCCCTAAACCGCAACCGCGACACTTACATTTCCAACATCCTACACAACAACGGCTACGGCATCATGCACCGCCAAGACTGCATTTTCCCCCTAACCGAAATCACTTTCGAGGGCAAACGTTTCATGGCCCCCTGCAATCCCGATGCCTACCTGCAAGACCTCTACCGCAATTACATGGACATCCCACCCGTAGAGAAACGCAAAATCCACGCCATTTTCGTGCTAGAAACGCTGGAAGAGGAGGTTGGAGAAGAGGGGACGAAACTTTCTTAACAAGCCATTAGGCACATATACATCATGTGTGTTTGCTAAATTGAGGGCTTAAACATCTTGAGATATGGATGCAAACAAGCACAACGAAACAACATCAGCTTTAGAACAGATACGCGAATTGAAGGCCGAAAACGAAAGACTTAAATCGCTTTTAGCAAAACATGGCATCACGCTTGAAGAAAACAAGTGCCCAGCAATCGCCTTACAGCCATACAATAAACCTCTTTCCAACTGCAAACTTTCATTAAAAGACAAGGTGTTGTTGTTCCAAAGCCTGTTTAAAGGCCGCAACGACGTGTTCGCCAAACGATGGCATAGCCTCACGGGAAAGGCAGGCTATCAGCCCGTATGCCAACGGGAATGGGACAGACAATATTGCGACAAACGCAAATATCGCTGTGCCGACTGTCCCAACCGTCTTTTTGCACCTTTAACTTACGAACACCTATACAACCACCTTGCAGGGAAAGACGAACATGGACGCGATGTTATCGGCCTTTATCCCATCTTAGAAGATAACACTTGCCATTTTCTTTGTGCCGACTTTGACGATAAAAACTGCGAGCATGGTTATAAAAACGACGTGCTAGCATACGTGGGCGTGTGCAAAGAATGGGGCATACCATGTTATATAGAACGGTCGCGGTCGGGCAACGGAGCACATGTATGGATTTTCTTCACTGCTGCCATCACCGCCGTTAAAGCCAGACAACTGGGCAGTGCCATACTAGCAGAGGCGATGAACCAGGAAATGCAGTTATCGTTTAAGTCGTACGACCGCCTTTTCCCAAACCAAGATACGTTGCCCAAAGGCGGATTTGGCAACTTAGTGGCTTTACCATTGCAAGGGCTAGCACGAAGAAACGGCAATAGTGTTTTTGTAGACGAAGCATTTAATGCCTATCCTGACCAATGGAAAATACTGTTGGAAGTGGTCAAGATGACTGAGAGTGCTGTTGACAAAATGCTGCAAACACATAATTCCTTTGAATTTAGCGAACTAACCAAGAGTAACGAGGCCACACCGTGGAACGCTCCAAGACCTGTTATGATAGGCTCAACAGACTTCCCTACGTCTGTTACACTGACCAAAGCCAACATGCTTTACATCCCACTTGAGGGCTTATCACCAAAGGCCATCAACCTTTTTAAGCGCATTGCAGCCTTTCGCAACCCCGAGTTTTATGCCAAACAAGCCATGCGTTTGCCTACTTACGCCATTCCACGTATCATTTCCTGTTCCGAACTAACCCCTAATCACCTTGCCCTACCTCGCGGTTGTGAAGACGACGTACAACAGATACTACGGGATAACAACGTAAGCATCACAATTAACGACCACACTTGCCACGGCAGCAACATCGACGTGAGGTTCACGGGCATCCTTCGCGAAGAGCAACAAGAAGCCTTAAGCCACATGCTGGCCCATGAAACAGGTACATTCTCGGCCACAACAGCCTTTGGAAAAACCGTTCTGGCCATAGCCATGATTGCCCAACGCAGGGTAAACACATTGGTTTTGGTGCATCGCAGGTCGCTGCTCGACCAGTGGAAACGGCAGTTAGAAACGTTCCTTGCACCAATAAAGCCAGCACAGGACGACACGGAAACAGGCAATAAGAACGAAAACAGGTTGCCTATCGGCCAACTTTACTCAGGCAAAGACTCTTTGAGAGGTGTTGTCGACATTGCCATGATACAGTCGTGTCTACACAATGGTGAGGCGAAAGTCTTCGTACAACACTACGGTATGATTATCGTAGACGAATGTCATCATGTTCCCGCCGTGAGTTTCGAACAGGTATTGCGGCACGTCAAAGCAAGATATGTTTACGGCTTAACCGCCACACCCATCCGCAAAGAGGGACATCAACCCATCATCTTCATGCAATGCGGTAAGATAAGGTACACGGCAGATGCCCAAAGCCAGATAGACAAACAAGGGTTTACACGCAGATTGATACCCCGTTTCACGTCTTACCGCACCTTTTCAGCCAATCTCTCCACCTATGCGCAAATGATAGAGGCCATGTCGACCGACGAACAGAGGAACCTACTCATTGTAGAAGACGTGAAAGCAGCATTATCTGAAGGAAGAACACCCCTCGTATTGAGTAGCCTTACGGTGCATGTGCGACAGCTTGCACACCTGCTTTCGCCATTTGCCACCCATGTAATAACCCTTATTGGTGCCGATTCTGCCAAGAACAAACGATTGGAGATGGAGCAATTAAAGACCATCAACCCAACCGAGAGTCTTGTAATCGTGGCCACAGGTAAATATGTGGGCGAAGGTTTCGATTACCCCAGGCTCGACACCTTGTTTCTAACGCTCCCCATTTCGTGGAAAGGTAGCGTGGCGCAATATGCAGGTCGGTTACATCGCGACAGCGACGGCAAGCACGAAGTATGTATATACGACTATGTAGACATTCGTATTCCGTTGTGCGAAAACATGTATCGCAAACGGTTAAGAGGTTATGCTGCCGTTGGTTACAGTCGTCCGAGTGGCAAAACCATGGAAGAACAAACGACAAACGAACTGCTGTTCAATGCCACGACCTATCTCGCCCCATTCAAGCGCGACTTGATTGCAGCGCAAAACAGTATTTTGGTGGCCTGCCCAAAACTAAGATGTAAACGCGCGAACTGGCTAACGACTACCTTAAACGAGCTACAACGCAATGGGATAGAGGTTGCCCTACATACCAATAACATGCACACCGATGGTGGGAAAGAGAGTTGTCTCGGTATGGATACTTACGAACACGAAAAATTATCAGTGCAATGCGCGATAATAGATCGCCGTGTTGTTTGGTATGGTGACATCAATTTGTTTGGGCAAAGTGCTGCCGACTCAAGCATTATGCGTATATGCGACACACAAATTGCCAACCAGCTGTTAGATGCTGTGCTAGATACGGAGTGATTTGCACATACGCTCAATTCTATAATGAGAATGTGTAAGGTGCATGAAGGTAACGCTTATTACCATTTTCGTGACTTCACGAAAATGATAATAGAGCTAAAAAAGAAAGGCATAGATAGCAATTCTTCGTGATTTTTCCTTGCTATTGGCATCTTTTATCATCCCTTTATCCCCAAAAAATAACTAACTTTGCAATGGCGTTTCGCCCCAAAAGCAAGTTGATATGCCTGCGCAAGACTTCAATCGCAAAATCATTCACATCGACATGGACGCCTTCTATGCCTCGGTGGAGCAACGCGACGACCCCTCGCTGCGTGGAAAACCCGTGGGCATTGGCAGCGAAGACAGGCGCGGGGTGTTGTGTACGGCCAGCTACGAGGCACGAAAGTATGGGGTGCATTCGGCCATGTCGGGCGTGCAGGCTAAGCGATTGTGTCCCGAACTGATATTCCTACCGCCCGATTTCAAAAAGTATAAGCAGGTTTCGCAGCAGGTTCACGAGATATTTCACCGCTATACCGACCTCGTTGAGCCGCTATCGCTAGACGAGGCCTACCTAGATGTTACGCAAAACAAGCTGGAAATAGAGTTGGCCGTCGACATTGCGCAACGCATCCGACAGGAAATACGCAACGAATTGCACCTCACGGCCTCGGCAGGGGTGTCGTTCAACAAGTTTCTGGCTAAGGTGGCGTCCGACTTTCGCAAGCCCGACGGCATCACGGTGATACATCCCAGTCGCGCAATGCACTTCATCGACAATCTGCCCATCACCGACTTTTGGGGCGTTGGGCATAAAACGGCCGAGACGATGCACGCTATGGGCATCTTCAACGGCGCCGACTTACGCCAGCTTTCGCGACTACGGCTGCGGCAAGTGTTCGGTAAGGCCGGCGAGATGTACTACAACTTTGCGCGCGCCATCGACCCCCGACCCGTTGAACCGCATTGGATAAGGAAGTCCGTTGGATGCGAACGCACCTTCGATGAAGACAGTTCTAATCCCAATGTGCTGCTAACCGAGCTCTATCGCTTGGTGTTAGAACTGGTGGAACGTTTGAAAAAGAACGACTTTAAGGGGCGAACGCTCACGCTGAAAGTGAAGTTTCACGACTTTACGCAGATTACACGCAGCAGAACAGCCCCTCACGTACTTCGCCAAAAGGCCGACATTTTGCCCGTTGCAAAGGCTTTACTAAGCGAGGTTGACTACTCCAGTCGGCCTATAAGACTGCTCGGTGTGCAGGTCTCTAACATGAACGACGAACCACATCGCCCACAATGGATACAACTTGAATTGCCATTTAAAGGAGTTATGGAGTTAAGGAGTTAAGGAGTTAAGCCATATGCAAGGGAGTTCTTTTTTAGGAGTTATGGAGTTAAGGAGTTAAGGAGTTAAGCCAATAGTCTTGTTGCAGAGTAACTACGGCTTAACTCCTCATAAGAAATCAACTCCCATGCATACGGCTTAACTCCTAACGAGCGAAGCGAGTGGTAACTCCTTAACTCCTCAAAAAGAACTCCCTAACTCCTAAAAAAACTCCCTTGCATACGGCTTAACTCCTAACGAGCAAAGCGAGTGGTAACTCCTTAACTCCATAACTCCTC
>ERZ773049.321-NODE-321-length-30779-cov-11.011685_pt1 | contig 30779 bp, 25 predicted proteins | sample MGYA00580633_ERZ773049 | MGnify/ENA primary metagenome ERZ773049 (study PRJEB29015, sample SAMEA2737991) | human oral metagenome | biome: human oral; feature: human-associated habitat; material: dental | place: China | collected 2066 ...
GCGGACTGCGGCTTGCACTCCACCACCTCGAGCCCCGGGTCCTGGAGCAGCACCCTCAAAAGCTCCCCGCAGAAGGCCTTGCTCTGCGCCATCACCCGAAACATCAGGTCGTCTATGGGCCTCAGCTCGCCCACGTCACGTACCGCCCGTGCCATCCGGCCACCGTCCCCCCACTCGCCGCCGTTTCTTGCCACTCACTATAGCACAGACTGGAACATGCGTTCTTGTTAATGCAAGGATATGGAGACCTTGTGAACTCTCGTGGGTTCCGGGCACTTGGGCCTAAGGCCCACGCCGCCGGCGATGGCGTGACTACCTATCCACCCAAACCCGCAAAGCCTCATTTATGGACTGCGCAGGGTTGACGTCGTGTATCGAAAGGCTGTCTGTTGCGATAGCGTTGGATCAATCCCATGTATACACTCATAAAGGCTGTAGGTCGAGGACCTGTGGAGATACTTTATCTATCACACCAGCCAAGAACTTGCGCTATACTCTCATCTGCGTTTTCTGGAGAGTTGTCCGAGTGGTTGAAGGAGCACGATTGGAAATCGTGTATACGCCGAAAGCGTATCCTGGGTTCAAATCCCAGACTCTCCGCCAGAATCTTTGACGGCGTCCGCGAGGACGCCGTTTCACCCTGCGGAGGGGTGGCAGAGTGGTTGAATGCGGCGGTCTCGAAAACCGTTTATCCGACTATGCGGGTACGAGGGTTCGAATCCCTCCCCCTCCGCCAGAATGCACGAACATACCTGCGTACATCTGCATCTCTTGGCTGCATGACTTTCGACTTGTCCTGCGGTAGTCCGTGATGCGAGGTACCCCTTGCTATGAGTCTGGATCGAGTAAATTCAGAATACGTTCGGTGGATGCCGAGCGAGTCGTTTACGAGTGCCGTGGGTTGGCGCAATGTGTGATGTGGTAGGTGGTAACGTTGGGTACCAGAGGTACAGGCGTACCGCACTCGTTGCAACGTTGAAAGGAGCTGGCTGGTCATGCAGGAAACGAGGTATTTCTCCCATGCTTGGGCCCTGCTTACCAAGGACAAGGGCTGGCCTAAGGTCATTGTGATGCTGGCCCTTTGGATGCTCATTCCCATCGTGGGCTGGCTATGGGTTCTAGGGTATGAGGCTGAGTGGGCGCGCCTCATTGCCTGGGGGGTTGAAGGCTCTCCCAAGCAGAAGAACATCAATTTGAGCCAGTGCCTTACGAGTGGGTGGCGTGTGTTTGTCGCCCAGTTTGGCTGGGGTGTCCTGTGGACGATGTTCTACTGCTTCACCTTGCTCGGAACCGGGACCCTACATTTCTACAGCTTTTACCCCTATATCAGTGTTGATAATGGTTCTTTTATGTCGTTTCTTGCTAACATCGTGGGGATATGCTACTGGGTCTTTCTTGTGATTGCAGGCGTTCGGACAACCATCTATCAGAGCTATACCGCTGGGTACCAGCTTAACCGCATCTTTGACATGCTTAAGCGTGACATCGGTGGCTTTGTTAAAATCGTTGGCATAAACCTGCTCTCTGTACTTATTAGCGGCGCTGTCATTGGGGTACTCAGCTTCTTTGTCGGGTTGCTTGGTATCCTTGGCTTGGGACTGCTGTCCTATGGAATGGCGAGCGGGACCTCTCATTTCGTCCCTGCATTTATCACCCTGCTCGCTATCGTTCTCTATATCCTAGCGGTAGACATCATCCTGCTCGTCTTGAGACTTATCTGCTATGTGATGGTTGGACTTTGGTTGAGGCAGTTCGACATTCTGTCCTGGGGTGCGAGCGGAGACCCACTGCCCGCGTCACCATGGCTGGGACAGGGGAGTATGCCCGTGCAGCCCGGTCAGGCCCAGGTCCCCCAGCAAGCCTTCACGATGGGCGCGCCTGTGGCTCCCATGACACCCCAAGCTGAGATGGGCCAGAGCGGTTCAGTGCCCGCGCCTGCGAACATGACGTCCACGCCTGCGACACCCGTTTCTCCTGCGTCTCCGTATCAGCCTGCTATGCCGTATGGCTCTCCTGTGGCGACGCCAGCTCCTATGACAGACGCCCCTGCTCCACCACCTTCCTCAAGTTTTGAGCCGGTTGGTATCACTCCCCTTTCGGGGCCACCCGCACCATCTAACCCGGGTCAGATAGACGGGTTCGCCTCTCCCGTCGAGTCAACCTTGCTCGATGGGGGTGACCTCACGCAGCAGTCCTTACAGGCAATGGCTGCCAAGACGCTCCAGACTCCGGAGGGGATTCAAGGAGATGGGGGTATCCAAGCGGATACCCATGTGGGTGCCCAGACTATGGGACAGGAGCCTCCATCTGCAGAAGCGAGCGAGGAAGCGGGTGAGAACGACCCGGCGTCTGTCTAACGTAGGCCTGTGACACGGAACCACGGTGACGCTAGCATATGTTCCTATTATGGAGATACACAGAGTCTCGTTCAACAGCGCAGCTCTCTTCTAAGGGTCTCAACTTGGCATCTGTCGCCACATAGCCAGCTGACCGCTAGCTGCACGATATAACCGTGCCAGCTCGGTCAGCTACGCTGTGCTCAGGCGATGTGGTGAAACCGTGGGAGGCTTCAAGATGGGCGTCAACGTGCGAGAACAACAAAGAGCTGTGCTAAAGTGCAAACTTGATCTTTCCTGCTCCGGGTGCACCTTCACTGACCGGAGCCGCTAGTCCAGAGGAGGTGACCATATGAAGGCCTATGAACTGCTGTATTTTCTCGATCCCACAAGTACCGAGGAGATCCGTGCGGGTGTTACGAAGCGCATCAGTGCTGCCATTACCGAAGACGGTGGTGTGATCGACAACACCGAGGATTGGGGCAAGCGCAAGCTCGCATTTGAGGTTGATGAGCTCACTGAGGGCGACTACATTCTTATCAACTTCCACGTTGATCCCGTCCAGATCGCCGAGCTCGACAGAGTCCTGCGCATCAACGACGCTGTCAAGCGCCACATGATCGTGCGTCGTAGCGACAAGGACTAAGGCGTAAGGAAGGTGGGCGTTGGACCCAAAGGAGGAGTGGTCGCATGAGTATCAACAGGGTTAACATATCCGGCAACCTCACGCGTGATCCAGAGCTGAGGTCATTGCCGAGCGGCACGCAAGTGCTGAGCTTTGGCGTGGCAGTTAACGACCGTGTGCGCAACCAGACCACGGGAAATTGGGAAGATAGGCCCAACTATGTGGACTGCGTCGTGTTTGGCAACCGTGCCGAGCCGCTAAACCGCTTCTTGAGCAAGGGTTCCAAAGTCGCCATCGAGGGCAAGCTTCGCTGGAGCCAATGGCAGGACAAGCAGACAGGATCAAATCGCTCCAAGCTTGAGGTCGTCGTGGATCAGGTCGAGTTTCTCTCACCACGTGACCAAGATCAGCAGCAGGGCGGCTATCAGCCATCGGCGTCACAGGGACAGGGGTATCAGCAGCCAAGTTACGCAACCCCACAGGCCCAGCCAGCCCCGCAGACGCAGCAGCAGGCCCCGCAGGCACAGCCCGCCCCACAGGTCCAACAAGCCCCTCAGGCCCAGCCCGCTCCACCGGTGCAGGCAGCGCCCGAGGTCCAGAGCCCCCCTGTCCAGACCCCACCTTCGGCGGACATCTACGATACAGACATCCCATTCTAGGGTTCAAGAGGTGGCCGTGTGCCACCAGAGAAAGGCATAAGACATGGCTAAGCAAAGGCAGGTCGAACAGCGCCAGCCGCGTCGCAGGTTTTGCCAGTTCTGCAAGGAGGACGTCGACTTTATCGACTACAAAGACGTCCAGCTCCTTCGCAAGTACATGACTGATCGTGGCAAGATCAAGCCGCGTCGCGTCACAGGCGCTTGTACGCAGCATCAGCATGACATCGCGCTCGCGATCAAGAGGGCACGCGAGATGGCATTGCTTCCGTATACCGTTGCTGTGGTTTCTAGCCGTAGCGGTCGCAGTCGCGGCTAGCACGCAGACACCATACGAGGGGTCGGCTCGTGCCGACGACACAAAGGAGTACCCATGAAAGTCATCCTTCTGGATGAGCTCAGGGGCAAGGGCGGAGAGGGCGACCTTGTGGAGGTTGCCCAAGGCTACGCGGAGAACTATTTGTTCCCCAACAAGATCGCCCAGCCCGCTACCCCTGGCAACATCAAGCAGCTTGAGCAGCGTCGCCACAACATCGAGAAGCGCGAGGAGAAGCGCATCGCTGATGCTAACACGATGCAAGAGAAGCTCGACGGCAAGACTGTAACCGTTGATGCCAAGGTCGGGGAGAACAACCAGCTCTTTGGCTCCGTTACCACCGCCCAGATCGCCAGCGCCATCAAGAGCCAGCTTGGCGTCGAGATAGATCGCAAGCGCATCACACGTACTGCCGCTATCAAGACCGCCGGCAAACATGAGATCGAGATCAACCTTTACCGAGAGATCAATGCTCTGGTGAGCCTTTATGTGGGCGTGGTCGAGGACAAGCTCGAGGAAGACGCCGTCAAGGAGGCTGCCGCCGAGGCGGTCGCCAGCGATGACGCGAGTGTCGCCGAAGAGGCTGCCGAAGAGACTGCCGCAGGTGGGGAGGGGCAAGAGTAGCCCCATCTGGGACGAGGGAACCTCGATTCTCAGGTTTTTAAACACTCTGCCTGCTGCGCGGGACCATACTCGCCCAAGGACCAGGCGATCCTTTTCATGGAGACTTCGAGGAGCTTTGTCTGCTGGAAGTCTCCTTTTCATGACTAGCTGTAAAAAACCATTGTTTACCAGGCATTATTCAAAACCAAGAACAGAGACATCAGCTTGATAGGCCCGTAACCCTCAAGTAGACGAATAGACTTGTGTGAGCCTCGATTTGTCGAAAACCACCGAAGAAAGACTTTCTAAATTTGTTGATAACGTCGAAAAGCGCTAAAGGCAAGGGTATCAGAGGGGCACTTTGAACAACGGCCTGCTCATGACCGTGATTGACTTTCCACGCCAAGAGGGGTTGCAATACTGTCACTGCACAGTCTGGCGATCGTATCGATGGAGGTCCGTAGAGCCTATGGTATGGAGGCGGTGCGGGAGGACAGGTTCGAAGGTCCATGGGTATGGTCGGCAGCTCGGGTGCGTGTGTGTTTGGGTGAGGAACTAAGCAGCAAGGCGATGGGCGGTTAGCATGCCAGATGGATATGACAGCTATGGCGGGTACGACGGGTCACTATCTGCGGCGGAGAGAGGCCGCCCGACCATGCCCCAGGACGCGGCAGCGGAGCAGGCGGTGCTCTCTGCCATGCTTATATCATCAGACATACTTCAAGAATGTATAGTTCTACTAAAAGAAGCTGATTTTTATCAGTATGCACATCGTCTGATCTACAACGCGATGAGCGACATGTTCGCAAACGGCAAGGTGATCGATAGCATCTCGCTTGCCGACTACCTCAAGAGCGCGGGGCAGCTCGACAAGGTTGGTGGGACGAGCTATCTCATCGACCTCAACCAAGAGAGCACGGCGCTCGTCAGTTGGCCCCACCATGTCGAGATCCTACGTCGCAACTCGACGCTCAGGGACATCATCATGGCTTCGGCAAAGATCACCTCGCTGGCCTTTGATGCGCCAGGCGACACCAAGGAGGTCGTGGACGAGGCCGAGAAGCTCCTCATGGGCGTCACGGAGCGTTCTGTCAGGAACAGCTACTCGATGCTTTCCGATGTGATGGGCGAGCTCTATGAGGAGCTCGAGGAGGCCTGTCAGAACCCCAACAGCGTTCTTGGTGTCGAGACGGGTTATCCGGGTATCGACTCGCGTCTTCAGGGCCTGCGGCCGGGTCAGATGATTGTCGTTGGCGCCCGACCAGGTGTGGGCAAGACCTCGTTTGCCCTGAACCTCGCCTTCAACGCGGCGGCCAAGGGTGCGTCGGTGGCCTTCTTCTCGCTCGAGATGTCAAAGATAGAGATAGCGCAAAGGTTGCTCTCTGCTCATGCGAGGATCTCTCTTTCTGACATCAGGGGCGCTCGCATCAAGGGAAACCAGTGGAGCCAGATCATCGGGGCCACGACCGACCTCTCGGCCTTGGACATTATGATCGACGATACGCCCGGTACCACGGTGACCGAGATACGAGCCAAGTCACGTCGTATGCTCAGGGGCAAGGAGAAGGGCATCGTGCTCGTGGACTATCTCCAGCTGCTCTCTCCACCCTCGGGCGCACGGCGTACGGACAGCCGTGCCACCGAGGTCTCCGAGATGTCGCGTGGCATCAAGATCATGGCCAAGGACCTGGGATGTCCCGTTGTCGCGCTCTCGCAGCTCAACCGTCAGGTCACTGACCGCAGGGGACAGCGCCCCCAGCTCTCTGACTTGCGCGAGTCAGGGTCGATCGAGCAAGACGCCGATATCGTCATCCTGCTCGACCGCTCGATGACCGAGGAGGAGGCCGAGAGGGCCGACCGGCCCGACCCCAACGTTACCGAGTTCATCATCGCGAAGAACCGATCCGGGCCGCTCGACGTCGTTCCGCTCATGTTCATCCCCAACTCCACCAAGTTCGTTGAGGTGGACACGAGGCACTCTGAGTAGGGGCGGACGCTTGCCTCGAGCCGATCCCCCTGTCGTGTTGTTGGCGAGCGACGTCCCTGTGCGCGCGCTTTGGGTTCTCAGGTAGCCTATACTTAGAAACAAGCCGAGGCGGCTTATACCAGAAGGGAGTCAGCATGCCTGCATCAGTACTAGTCGGCACGCAATGGGGTGACGAGGGCAAGGGCAAGGTCACCGACCTCATATCCGGTGGTTTCGACGTGGTGTGCCGCTACGCAGGCGGGGCAAATGCAGGCCATACCGTCATCGCCAACGATCATGAGCTTGCCTTGCACCAGGTCCCCTCTGGGGTCATGTACGAGGGAACCTATCCCGTCATCGGCAACGGCTGCATCGTGGATCCCGAGCTGCTTCTCTCGGAGATCGACACCCTCAGCGAGCAGGGTATCAGTTGCGATGCGCTCAAGGTTTCGGGCAACGCCCACATCGTTATGCCCTACCACAAGGACCTCGACGGAGCGCATGAGAAGAGGCTCGGCAAGAACCTCATCGGCACCACAAAGCGTGGAGTCGGTCCCACCTATATGGACAAGATGAACCGCACCGGCCTGCGCGTGCAGGACATGCTCGACGAGAAGATCTTTCGCGAGAAGCTCGAGGCGGCCCTGGCCTACACCAATCCCATCCTCGAGAAGGTCTACGAGCTTCCCACCTACAGCGCAGCACAGATCTGCGAGACCTACCTGCCCTATGCCGAGCGCCTGTGTCCCTACATCGTCGAGAGCTCGCTCTTTCTCAACGAGCAGCTCGAGGCGGGCAAGAACATTCTTCTTGAGGGAGCCCAGGCGACGATGCTCGACATAGACCACGGCACCTATCCCTTCGTCACCTCGTCGAACTGTACTGCCGGCGGCGCCGTCACCGGCTCGGGCATCGGTCCCACCCAGATAAGGCGCGTGCTGGGCGTCGCAAAGTCCTACCTTACCCGCGTTGGATCGGGTCCCTTTCCGACCGAGCTCTTCGATGAGGTGGGTGACCTTATTGGCAGGACGGGTCACGAGGTTGGCGTGACCACGGGGCGCGCGAGGCGCTGTGGCTGGTACGACGGCGTGATCGTGAACTACGCCGCCCGCGTGAACGGCCTCACGGATCTTGCGATCACCAAGCTCGACGTCCTTGGGTGCCTGGACAAGATCAAGGTGTGCGTCGCCTATGAGGCCGATGGTAGGCGCTACACCACCGTTCCCGAGCACCAGAGCGTGTTCTATCACTCTAAACCCGTCTATGAGACATTGCCTGGATGGCAGTGTGACATCTCGGGTGTGCGCGACTTCTATCGGCTGCCTCGCGAGGCCAAAGATTACATCGACTTCCTCGAGCAGCTCGCGGGGGTGCGCGTCTCCATCATTACGGTCGGTCCTGATCGCGAGCAGACCATTGACAGGTACTGGAACTAGAGGTGTTGACCACTACTCAGACAACGCGGGAGCGCTTTGCTATCGTCTGCGATAGCGGCTGCGACCTCTCCAAAGACTCCCTCGCTGCCGCCCGGGTGACCTGCGTGCCGCTTGTGGGCAGGGATGCGTTTCTCGACTGCCGCAGTACGGGCGACCGTACGGGGACAGACCTCTTCAAGAGGCTCTCTGGAGTGAGAGGCAAGGCTCAGCTCGAGTCGCCCCCACCTGGGGTGGGGGAGTTCAGGGAGGTCTATGAGCGTCTTGCGAAGCAGGGATACCGCTCTATCATCTCCCTGCATGTCTCGTCGGCGATGCGCGATGTCTGCTCGTTTGCTACGAGAGCGGCAGCGCAGGTCTCGTCGGTCGACATCCACGTCATCGACAGCAACTGCGTCTCGGCACAGATGGCGCTCGTGCTGGCCCGGCTCGTGGCGGACCGTGACGCGGGCATGGACGCAGAGCATGCGGCCCATCGCTCCGTCGAGGTTGCCCGTGCCACGCGCCTGCTCGTGATTCCAGCTCCCGGCGCACTGAGCGAGAGGCTTAAGAGTGGCGGGCGGCCTGCGCTGCATAAGAAGGTCCTCGGCACTGCCGACTCTTTGCGTACGCGTGCCTTGGGAGCACGGTGTGCCTTTAGCGTCGATAAGGATGGCAGTGTGCGTGAGTTCTCACGTTCGACCGAGCTGCCACGTCTTGCGGGCGTCATTGCCAGGGCCATGAGCACCTACGCGCGTGAGGTGGGGCCTCTCACCTACGTCAAGGTGCGCTCAGGTGTGTCTGTACTGCTTCCTATCATCGAGAAGCACCTTGATACCAACGAGTTCGATGCCGAGTGCGCCGCTGTGCTGAGGACAAGCCCGTATACGACCAGGGAGATGGGTGTCGGCGCGGCGGGCGTGGCATACGTTCCCGCGTCCCTTGTCCTGGCACAGGAGGCACGGACCCTGATGGGTCTCGATGACAGCCCGGAGGCAGACGGTGGCTGATACAGGAGCGCGCGAGCCTTCCGACGGTTTGCGGGTGGGCGAGGTCCAAGGGCGACGCGACGCTGCCGCGTCGTCGGTTCCCACAGACGTCTCGCGCCATGCGCCGAGGGGGTCTCGTTGGCTCATCGGCCACTATACGCTTGCATTTGCCGTGTTCGCTGCCATGGTCCTTATCGTCTACCTGAGGATCGATCGTTCCCTCATCAGGATTACGGATGGTGTCGAGCAGCAGTACTCCTCGTTCCTGTATGAGGGAAGGTGGCTGAGGCAGATCTTCAGGACGTTCCTCTCAGGAGGCGGCTGGGTCGTTCCCCAGTGGGAATGGAGCGTGGGCTACGGCGTTGACTCCATGACCACCATGCTGTCGTTCGAGCCGCTGACGCTTGTGTCGGCGCTGGTTCCCGAGTCCCTCTCTGAGCTTGCCTATCAGGCGCTCATCTTCGTCCGCATGTACCTCGCGGGCCTCTTCTTCTGCCTCTATGCGCTGGCTCGCGACCGTGATGCCCAGGACGCCTTGTGCGGTGCCTGTGCGTATGTCTTCTCCGCCTGCCTCCTCAATGGGTTGTATTGGCCGGGGTCGTTGGTCGGAGCGCTGTTCTTGCCGCTTGTCCTCACCGGCGTCGAGCGGATGCTGGCGGGCGGGAGGTCCTACGTCCTGATCGGTGGGCTGAGCCTGCTGTTTGTCTCCTCGTACTACTTCGCCTACATGATCATGCTCGCTCTTATCCCCTATTGTGTGGTCAGGGTCGTGCAGGTCGAGAAGAATCCCTCCGCGAAGATCCACCTGACGTGGCTCGTGAGGCTTGCAGGATGCGTCCTGATCTCGCTTTCCATCGGGTGCTCTGCTATTGTCCCACAGATGCATGCGCTCTTTGGGTCTGCTCGCTTCACGTCGAATACGGTGATCTTCCAGCCCACCTACTCGTTTTTATATTATCTGAACTTTATTCCAGGCTTCATATCGACGTTCAGTCCGGGTAATGACTACCTCATTGGCTACGGAGCTACCTCGCTGCTTGCCTGTGTGGCGCTGTTTCTTGAGAGGGGTGAGAGGCGCAGGGAGCACCGCGCCCTCAGGATCGGCTTTGTCGTCCTCACTCTCATGATGCTCGTGCCTATCTTTGGCAGGGTCATGAACGGAAACAACTACGCGTCAAACCGGTGGAGCTTTGTGTACGCGATGTTGATATCCTATATCGTGTGCGTTGTCGCCCCACGCTTACGAAGGCTCGGTGGGAGGGACAGGCGCGTCGCGCTCGTTGTCCTCTGCGTGATCTTGGTGCTCGTCCTCGTGGTCAACAACCTTCGCAAGGAAGCCTACCTCGCATCGCTTGCTGTGGGCTTCTTCTCGCTCGCCCTTCTTGCGACGGGCGTTGTTCCACGGCGCCACATGACCCTCGCGATAGTTGCCACGCTCCTGGTCTCATCTGCCGTTGCCGTCACCTACATCGCAGACTACAGGGAGGGGGGCTATACGAACGACGCATACTCGCTGGGTGACGTGCACAGGTCGGTGACCCTCGCCTCGCCGTCTTATGTTCTCACTAAGGTCGATGACCCTACGTTTTGGAGGGCCGATACCGACGTGGGCGCGTTGGGCCTGCGCAACGACGGCATCTTTCTTGGGACGCGTGCCTACAGCTTCTACTACAACATCTATAACAGCAGGATCGATCGCTTTCATACCGAGCTTGGTCTGACAAGGGCCGCGATAAACTTCTCCTATAAGGGCCTTGGTGGCAGGTCGTTTCTTGAGGCTGTCACTGCTGGTAGTTACTATCTTGCACCGAGCGATCACAGCTTCCCTGTGCCGTACTACTACGATGACACACCCGTGCTGGTCGATGAGATCGCGGATGATGAGATGAGCTATGAGGTCTATGCGGCCCGCGATAGGCTGCCGCTTGGCTTCACCTACTCGCACGTGATGGCGAGAGACGAGTATGAGCGGCTCTCGATGGCGCGCAAACAGGCGACGCTTCTGCAAGCCGCTGTCGTGGATAGCGACGATGTCTTGGCTACTGGTCTTGCCGAACTCACGCCACGCTTCAGCGACAGCTCTCCGACCTATCGTGCCGCTGACATCAACGATGCCTCCGATTCCTCAGGGGGCGAGGGGATGGTCGTCGGTGAGGGGTCCGACAGCACCTCCACGAGCGGTTGCTCCTACGAGGATGGTAGGATCGTAGTCAGAGAGCGGGGCGCCACGCTCAGGCTGTCCTTCGAGGGGCTCCCGAACGCAGAGACCTATCTGAGCCTAAAAAACTTTCGCTACCACCTCCCGGAAAATGAGCCAGACGCTGATCAGACCTTGTTTGAGCGGTTGTCGTCGCTGTATCAGGGAACGTCTCTCTATCAACCCAACACCTACCACAAGATAGTGGTGAGCAGTGATGGTGGAGGCGTGGCAGAGGTCGAGTGCACCCCGAGCCTGAGCCACATGTACGGTGGCAAGAGCGACTGGCTCGTCAACCTTGGTTATAGCGAGAAGCCCGTGAGGGAGATCACGCTCTACCTCCCCCGGGTGGGCAGCTACAGCCTCGACGACATGAGCGTTGTCATCCAGCCGATGGACGAGTTCGACGGCCAGATAGACGCGCTCAAGGAGGATGTCTTGGATAACGTGGAGCTGCCGACCAACGGCGTGAGAGGGACCATCGATGCGTCGAAAGACGAGCTGCTGTTTCTCTCGATCCCGTACTCCGATGGCTGGAGCGCGACGGTCGACGGCGCAGAGGCTAACATCATCTGCGCAAACACGGCCTTCATGGGGATTGCGCTTTCCGCGGGCAGACATAGCATCGAGCTGCGCTACGCCACCCCGGGCCTTGGGTTGGGCATGACCATCGGCGCAGGTGGCCTTCTTGCGGCAGGGGTGCTTGTCGTCGTCTGCGAGCTGCGCCGTCGCGCTTGGTATCATGGTGGCCGGCGTCAGGGACGGGCGCGTCATCTTGACCAGAAATGACACAGAGCGAAGGGAGACGGGACATGGCAGGCTCCGGCAAGACGGACATACTTCTTTTGGGGTCGGGTGGCCGGGAGCACGCGCTTCTGGCCAAGCTTGCTGAGTCGCCGCAGGCGGGCAGGCTCTGGGTGGCTCCCGGCAACGGTGGGATGTGGCAACTCGCCCAGAGGGCCGACATCGACCCGGAGTCAGGAGAAGCGGTGAGCGCCTTCGCCCGTGAGCACGGTATCGGTCTTGTGGTGATCGGCCCCGAGGCTCCCCTCGTGGCGGGCGTAGCCGACGCCGTGCGCGCTGCAGGCATTCCGGTGTTTGGACCCTCGGGCGAGGCCGCACGCATAGAGGGATCAAAGGGATTTGCCAAGGGGGTCATGGCAAGGGCGGGGGTGCCCACGGCCTCATACAGGAGCTTCACCGATGAGGGAGCCTGCGTGGCGTACGTGCGTGAGCTCGCAGGTCCCTGCGTCGTTAAGGCCGATGGCCTTGCTGCGGGAAAGGGCGTCGTCGTGGCCCAGACGACAGAGGAGGCGCTCGCGGGCATCCATGCGTGCTTCTCGGGTGCCTTTGGAGAGGCTGGCTCGACCGTTATCGTCGAGGAGCTACTCGTGGGGCCGGAGTGCTCGCTTCTTGCCCTCACGGATGGCACCACGCTCGTGCCGCTCGCGACCTCGCAGGATCACAAGCGAGCCCTTGACGGGGACCGTGGCCCCAACACGGGAGGCATGGGTGTCTACTCCCCCGTGCCCATCCTGCGCGACGGTGAGCTCGAGCGCATGGTCGAGATAGAACAGAGGGTCATCGATCAGCTGAGGGAGGATGGCATCAACTACAGCGGCTGCCTTTATGGTGGCTTCATCCTCACCAAGGACGGCCCTAAGGTCCTCGAGTTCAACGCCCGCTTTGGGGACCCCGAGACCCAGGTGGTCCTGCCACGCATGAGGGGGGATCTCGTCGAGTGTCTTCTCGCCTGCGATGGCGCCACGCTAGATCCCGCCATGGTCTCATGGGCGGACGATTGGGCGGTGAGCGTGGTTCTCACGAGTGCGGGCTACCCTGGGCACTATGAGAGGGGCAAGGTCATCTGCGGCATCGACGATGCTAACGCGATGGAGGGCGTCATCGTCTACCATGCGGGCACGACGCTTGACGACGGGGGGCGCGTGCTCACGGCAGGCGGGCGCGTGCTCGACGTGACGGCCGTCGCTGCGACCTTTGAGGATGCGCGCAACAGGGCCTACGAGGCCTGTGACAGGATCTCCTTCGAGGGCAAGACCTACCGCCATGATATTGGGATCAAGGCCATCAGGGGTCGTGACAGGCTCTAGGAATCTGAAGGAGAGAGCTTTATGGACAAGATGGGCGATGGGCTGCAGGCCAAGGGCTCCGAACCGGTTGATGCTGGTCTTAAGGAGGCCGTCCATAGCATGAAGGCCGAGGTGGCCTCCTTCACCTATGGGGAAGAGGAGGTGATGGGAGCGTGTGAGTCGGGACACCCCGAAGCTCGTACGCTCGTGTTGGGAGGTGGCGACCCGCGTGATGATGCCCTTGCCGAGGAGGCGCTCGATGAGAGTGTCGCATGGAAGGGTCGCATCTTCAACGTGGACCGTCTTATGGTGAGGCTTCCTGACGGCCGTGAGGCCGTGCGTGACGTCGTGCGCCATCCCGGTGCCGTCGCCATCATAGCCCTTACCGACGGTGGGCGCATCTGCCTGGTCAGGCAATACCGGACGGCCCTCGGTCGCGTGACCGTCGAGATTCCTGCAGGTAAGCTCGATCCTGGTGAAGACCCGCTCGACTGCGCAAGACGTGAGCTTTTGGAGGAGACGGGCATGGCGGCCGAAAAAATCGCCTTCCTTACCACCATCGCCACCTCTGCTGGCTTCTGCGACGAGTTGATACACATCTACATGGCCACGGGACTCTCGTATGGGTGTCCGAACCCCGACGAGGACGAGTTCCTACATGTGGATCTCGTCGAGCTGTCAGAGCTCGTGGACGCGGTGCTCGATGGCCGCATAGAGGACGCGAAGACTGTGGTGGGGGTCCTTGCCTGTGATGCGATCGCACACAGGCTCTCCACCTCTGCGGGAGTCGAAGGTGAGAGGACGGTTGGCTAGCTGGTTCTTGTCGGTCGTCGTACGTGCCACGCGCTGATGGGGCACAGGGCCCACCACGTGGTGTTTGTGTAGGCTCGCAACCTGTCGACCTACCGCGCACATACGCCGACGCTGGACGGATGGCCGTCGAACGACGCTTGACGCTGGGCCCTCGCTGTGGGGCCGGACGTTCGTGGTGGCGCGATGTGGGGCGGGTTGCCTATACTGTCTAGTGTCCCAGGCGACGCCGGGCAGCTAGTGCAAGACAGTCACCCAGAGTCACCCAGTTACCTGTGTGGCAGCAACGGGGAGGGGCCGCATGGCTAGGAAGAGGGACATAAAGCTCATCCCTAAGGGCAGCTTGAACGCCGAGCAGGCTGAGGAGCTCTTTGGTACCGTCGACGAGACGGGCCATACCAACGAGGAGACAGCGCGTGCCCAACGCAAGCAAAGACGGTCGCGCGGCCATGGGGTGGACATCGACCCCCTCTCCGACGCTGACCCTTCTGGGTCCAACGTCGGAACGAAGATAGCCCGCACTGCCGTTGGCTTTGTTGTCGTGCTCTTGGTGAGTGTTGTCGCGCTTCAGGTCATCACGACGCTCATCCGTCGTGCGAGCACGGCGGATCTTGCGGAGAACGTCAACATCAACACGGTGAACCAGGCGCTGGACCATGGTGTCGAGTGGGGTACCGGCTTCACGCAGTTCCCGGCCGACTACAGTGTGCAGGAGGCTGACGAGAATACGCATCGCATCGAGGTGACGGTCACCGACACTGCCTCAAAGAACCCGCTGGAGTCCTTTGCCGGCTCGCAGATCCAAGCTGCCGCGCTGGCAGTCAACGCGCTTCTCAACCAGAACATCAACACCGTGGTCTATCACGTGGACGTCTACGAGGATGAGGACGGACACGTCCAGCAGGCTGGCTTCTTTGGGCTGCTCAAGCCGTCAGGGAGCCGCAAGACGCTCATGACCTTCATCTGGTCAAAGACTACGACCGAAAATGGCGTGCGCTTCAATTGCTCGATCACGGGAGTCGACGCCAAGACGGCCGAGCAGCTTCACGACAGCATTACCTCCTCCATCACGCCGAACACGATCTTCTCGAGCATTCTGGGTACAGGCCAGAATGAGGGTTCCGAGGAGAGTTCTGAGGGCTCAAGCGGCAGCGCAAGTACAGGTGGTACGACGGAATCATCGGGATCGCAGGGGTCATCGGGGTCGACGGAATCATCGGGATCGCAGGGGTCGTCGGGATCGACGGAGCCATCTGTTAGTGCCCCGCAGGCTGCGGGGCACTAACGCCACAGCATTTGCCCAGTTGAGCTCATTTCTTCGGTACCCCGCAATCTGCGGGGCACTTTCGTGACGCCACCATGATGCCCCCGTGACGCCCCTTACCTGAGAAGGTCCGTCACCTCGCCGAGCACGCCCTCGAAGCTCACGCCGCGCAGCTCAAAGTCAGGCTGGCTGCGGGTCGCGACCATCGCATCGTAGACAAAATCGCCGGCAAACTTCACTGCGTCGAGGAGACTGCGCCCGGCCATGATGGCGGCGAGAAGGCCTGATGCGTAGAGGTCTCCCGTACCGTGTAGCATGTATGGCAGCTGCTCCTTTACCACCTCGACTAGGTCGAAGTCCCTGCCGATCAGGTAGTTTCTGACCTTGCCGTCACCATGCGCGATACCCTTGAGTACGACGCATTTGGCACCCATGCCCAGCAGCGTGTCTGTGACCCTCTCGACGTACGCTTCACTTGCGTCCTGACCCTGGTAGGGAATGTGGGTGAGGATGGAGGCCTCGGTGAGGTTTGGGGTCAGCAGATCCGCACCGTCGACGAGCTGTGCCGTTGCCTCGCACATCTCGTCTGTGTAGGTGGGGTACTTCTGCCCGCCGTCGCCCATCACGGGATCGACGACGCGAAGGGCGTCGGGGTGTTCGCGGTACAGGCGGTTGATGGCGTCAACCTGTGTCGCAGAACCAAGGAAGCCCGAATAGACGGCATCGAGCTCGATCTTCTCCTCGACCCAGGCGTCAAGGTAGTCGTCGAGCATCTCGGTGGTGTCATGCATGTAGAAGCTGGGGAACTTGGTGTGTGCCGAGAAGAGCGAGGTTGGTACGGGACAGACGTCACAGCCTGCGGCGGAGAGGACGGGGATGGCGACGCCCAGCGAGCACTTGCCATAGCCGCAGAGGTCATGCACGGCGGCGACACGTGGAATGTAGCTGCCCTCGCGTTTGTACAGATACAGGTCCTTTGCTTCTGACATGATCTTCCTTTCACATGGACTTATGGACCGATGCTAGAAGACAGAATAGACATTGCCAGGGCAGATGGCAAATGAGAACGCATGGGCACACGTGGACGCCTATACTGGACGCGCAGTTACGTTGGAGTCGCGCGGGTGGCACGTGCTCTTCTTGCGTCGCAGGCTACCTTCGCGCTCGCCCCTGAATCCGGAGGTTTGCTATGGCAGAGAAGGCACTAGTTGGTATCATCATGGGCTCGAAGTCGGATCTTCCCGTGATGGGGGCCTGTACCGAGCAGCTTGAGGAGTTTGGCGTTCCCTTCGAGATGATCATCGCGTCGGCCCATCGCGCGCCTGACAGGGTGCACGAGTGGGCCGCAGGGGCAAGGGAGCGCGGACTTAAGGTCATCATCGCGGCTGCCGGCAAGGCAGCGCACCTAGCCGGCGTCGTCGCGGCCTTCACCTCCCTTCCCATCGTTGGCGTCCCTATGAAGACGAGTGACCTGGGTGGCATGGACTCCCTCCTCTCCATGGTGCAGATGCCCTCCGGCGTTCCTGTGGCCTGCGTTGCGATAGGCGGTGCCAAGAACGCAGCCATCTATGCCACGCAGATTCTCGCAACAACCGACCCCGAGTACGCGAGGGTCATTGAGGACTTCAAGAGGAACATGGCCGAGGGCTGAGCTGATGTCGAAAGACCCCTTAGACGGCGACTGGGAGCTGTCGCGTCTGTACCAGGAGTTGGGTCTGTCGTCGACGAACGTGCCCGGTGACCTGTCGCAGCCTGGCGCGAGCCGGAGGCAGCCACAGTACGGGCAGGCCAGGCGGACCTCTGAGCGTCGGAGCCTCGCCCACAGGATATCGAACTTCCTCATTATCGTGGGCGTCGTGCTGCTTGTGGCGGCGGGCGGTGTCTGGGGCTTTACCCAGTGGCGCTACCATGAGTCTGCGGTCGAGAACGAGCGGCTTGCCGCCTACGCGGAGGTCTTCGAGAATCCGTCTGATGCGCCCCAGGTCGACTGGGACGGGCTCAGAAAGATCAACGGCGATGTGGTGGGTTGGCTCTATGTTCCGGGCACGACCATCAACTATGCCGTGTATCAGGGTGAGGACAACGAGCAGTACCTGCATCACTCCGCCACGGGCAACTGGGTGGTCTCGGGTCAACTCTTCATGGACTATCAGAACGTCGCTCCCGGCATGGTGGACGAGCAATCGATTATCTACGGACACCACCTGCTCAACGGGACGATGTTCGAGCAGATAGCCGCCATGGATGACCAAGATAAGTTCAATGAAATCGGAACCGTCTGGTATGTGACCGATCAAGGCCCCCATGAGCTTGTGCCCCTGCTCATGTACTACTCGCGGGCGGACGATCAGGACGTGCGTCGCTTCGATTTTGACAGTGTCGATGAGTACCACGCCTATCTGGGCAGCCTTCTTGACAAGTCTGTCACGAGCCGCCCTGATGCGGCCCGCATCATCCAAGGGACCCGACACGTCCTCTCGCTTGTCACCTGCAACTACTATCGGGAGTACTACGACGAGGACGGCACCAACGGGAGAAGCATTCTCGTCTGTGTGCCTAAGGCCGAGGTAGACGCCGCCCTCGCATCGCAGACGTGAGCCAGGCCGGACGCCCGCTGGTGTGGCGCTACCCGCTGGTGTGGCGCCGATAGTGCCCGGGATTCTGCGGGGCACTATCGCCGAGACGTTTGCCCAGTTGGCACCCTTTTCTCAGTGCCCCAGAATCTGCGGGGCACTATCGGCGTTGCCCTCAGCCGTCGTTGCCGCCGGGACAGGTTGCGGGAGGGTTGGCCGTCCCTCGGCTTCCCCTTCTCCTCCGTCAGTTCTGCCCGACTCGCGACTTCAAGAGAAAGTATGCCTGACAACGTCGAGCACGGTCTACCATAGGCATCAGACATAGACATCAGGCGTGACCCATAAAGGGAAATGGCAGCTTGAGAGGAGCGAGGATGGCGGTTCAAGAGAAGAGGCACGTGAGCTACGCCGACGCGGGTGTGGACGTGGGCGAGGGGGCCCGTGCCGTTGACGCCATCAAGGACGCGGTGCGCTCCACCGCTCGTCCAGAGGTCATAGGGGGCCTGGGCGGCTTTGGTTCGTGCTTCTCTATAAGAGGCTTCAAGGACATGGAGGACCCTATCCTGGTCTCGAGCACCGATGGGGTGGGTACCAAGCTTGCGATCGCGCGTCTGCTCGACTGTCACGAGACCGTGGGGCAAGACCTTGTTGCCATGTGCGTCGACGACATTGTGCCCTTAGGGGCGGAGCCCCTCTTCTTCTTGGATTACGTTGCCGTGGGCAAACTGCGGGCAGATCACATGGCAAAGGTGGTGAGTGGCATTGCCAAGGGCTGTCGCCTCTCGGGCTGCGCGCTCGTGGGCGGCGAGATGGCCGAGCATCCCGGCGTGATGGCCGAGGGAGACTATGACCTCGCCGGCTTCGTGGTGGGCGTCGTTGACCGACCCAAGATGATCGGTCCGGAGAGGGTGCGCGCAGGTGACGTGATCCTTGGCCTGCCGTCGAGCGGCATTCACTCCAACGGCTACTCGCTCGTGCGCAAGGTCGTCATCGAGGGGCGTGGTCTCCAGGAGCTGGAAAGGCCACTCGACGAGCTTGGCGGCGAGTCCATCGCCGACGTCGTCATGCGTCCCACGACAATCTATGCCGGCGCGCTCGTGCGTATCCTCAAGGCGGGGGCACCCATCCATGCGATGGCGCACATCACGGGCGGTGGCATCACGGAAAACCTCGATCGCGCCCTTCCTGAGGGTGTGGACGCCATCGTCTATCGTGGGGTTGCGGCAGGCTGTGGCTGGGATGGGGCGGGCGAGCCCGCATGGAGCGTGCCCCCTGTCATCAGCTACTGCGTGCGTGAGGCGGGGCTCACGCCGGACGAGGCGTACAGGACCTTCAACATGGGTGTCGGCATGAGCCTCATCGTGGGGGCCGATGACGTCGATGCCGTGCGCAACGCACTTGGGAGAGAGGGTCTCTCGTCCTTCGTGATGGGCGAGTGCGTGGAAGGTGACGGCAAGGGCAAGGTGATGTACCGGTGAGCGGGGCAGCCGCAGCGGGCTCCGCTGCCGCAGCGGGCAGAGGCGCGCCCGTCAGGCTGGGCGTCCTCATCAGCGGTGGTGGGACAAACCTCCAGGCCATCATTGACCGTATCGCGGCGGGTACGCTCGACGCGATGGTCGAGCTGGTGATCTCCTCGCGTCCGAGCGCCTATGGACTTAAGCGCGCCGAGGCCGCAGGCATCAAGACCATGGCGCTCTCCAAGGAGGCCTACCGCGATCCTTTGGCGGCTGACGAGCGTATCGCGAGCGCCCTCAAGGACGCCAACGTGGACTACGTCATCATGGCCGGATACATGCGCATGGTGCATGCGCCCATACTGGACGCCTTTAAGAACCGCGTCGTCAACCTACACCCGGCGTTGCTGCCCAGCTTCAAGGGGGCACATGCCATCCAAGATGCCTACAACTACGGCGTCAAGGTGACGGGCGTGACCGTTCACTTTGCCGACGAGCGCTACGACTGCGGACCCATCATCGCACAGCGGCCGCTCGTGGTCGAGGAGGGCTGGTCTGTCGCTGAGCTTGAGGCCCATATCCATGAGGTAGAACACGAACTCTATCCCGATGTGATCCAGCTTCTGGCCGAGGGTCGCGTGCACGTGGGGGCAGATGGCAGGGTGGTCGTGGATCCCGCGCATTAGGCTGATCGTATCACGTCGCTGGTGGGGGCTCAGCGCTGTGCTCGGCTGCTTGACTGTTAGATTTGCCTTATCAACCTCACGTTCGAAGGATTGCTCACGTCCTTGACGTCGGATCGGCATGTCGATATAACGAAAATGTGGGAGATGGGGATGTCGCTGTGGACGTACGGGTGTTAGATCAGCGCCTGACCATGAAATACCATCTTTCTAAAGTGAGGCTTCGTGAGTTCGTGTGGGTAGGGGGTCACGTCAACGTGGGGTGGACCTTAGGTCCGAACGTCTTGGTATCACGGGGCTAGGGGGCCGTCGATGTCGTGGGACCTGTGGCCCCGTCCGGTCGTGCGAGCGGTTGCGAGGGGGCGCAGGAGTGTACACAGATTGGAGAAAACGGCCTCTCGGGGCCGTTTTGGGACACTTGTGTACACTGTTGCGACGCGAAGGTCACGCGAGCGAACGGTGGGGACAGGAGTGTACACAGATCGGAGAAAATGGCCTCTCGGGGCCGCTTTGGGACATGCGCGTCATCCCGACAAGCGAATCCATACGATCAACTTTTCGCAAAACTCCCTTGGATGTAGGGTGAAGAATTCCGCGTGACCCATCCCTGCGTTCTCGACGACCAGCGCATGGGGAAACGTTTTGCGGACATACGCGATGTCCCATTTTCGTGACCGTTTCTCATCAGAGCCATACCAATATGCTATGCGGCACCTGACGGGCGGGACGGGCTTTGGCATGGAGTAGTTATTGCAGGAGTAGCATGAGTGCCAGATGGTTCTCGCGCTCATGCTACACATGGCCTTCTTGATGTACTTGAGATCGTCGTCCGTGTACTTCTCGGGGTCAAACATGCTCTGCAGCGCCTTGACGCTCATATGCTCGCCAAGCTCCACCATTGCGAAGTCACGGACGCCAATGAGGTAGATCAGTGGCTTCCAGAGCTGGTACGGGGTCATGCCACCGTCTATCACGGCGCAGCTAGCGTCTACCTTCCCAACCGCCAGCATCCGCGTTACGATGCCCCCACCCATGGAACAACCGTAAAGGCATGTGATGCTGCTGAGGTTGCGCTCTATGAGCCACGTGGTCATCTCGTCGGTAATCTGCTGCACTCTGGTAAAATCCGCCTCCGGCGCGTCCGGATCAAAGCCGGGTAGTGCGGGAATAACGAGATGATAGCTATCTTTCAATAGGGGTACCACATAATTGAAAACATCCCAGTGCACACCGAGTGGATGGAACAAAATAAGAAGGCTCTCATTTTCCTCCCCAAATTCGTGAATGGTCACGTTTTCTCCATACACAGACCCTGATTCTGGTGGCCAAACCACTGGCTAAGCCAGTGGTGCTAACGGTGACTCCACCCTATCGTCCTTCTGCAATAACAGTCCCCGCCCTACCATGGAGGTGCGGAGGGGCGGCTGCGCCGTCCGGGAAGGGCGGGGACTATGGACAAGGATAGCTTATCGCACACGAGCTGGAACAAGGATATGAGCTGTACATGTACAAACGAATGCTTTTCGGAGTTACGTAGCTTCCGATCCTGGCATAGACACCGCATGGCTTGGCGCGTCCACTTTGATGTCAAAGGCCTCGCTCGCAGGAGTGAATCCTATTTGGCAACATCAAAACATATTCAGAAGTGAATAGTTCGTCTCCCTTCCTATTCATTCGCGCAAACATATTAAAGAATGCTGGAGACCCGCAAGAAATGGGAAGCTTCGTGAATTCGTGTGGGTGGGTGGTTGCGTCACCGCCCCGACGGCGTGGGCCTCACCGCTAGGGCGACGGACGCAGGAGTGTACACAAATCGGTGGAAATGGCCCCTCGGGGCCGTTTTGGGGCATTTGTGTACACTATTGGGCCGTGGGCTTGGGTTGTGGGTAGCCTTGGGATCGCAGCAGTGTACACAAATGGGAGGATCGGGCCTCTCGGCGCCGTTTTGGGGCGTTTGTGTACACTATTGGGCTGTTGCGCTGTTGTGGACAGACGTGGGGACGCAGGAGTGTACACAGATTGGCCAAAATGGCCTCTCCGCGCCGTTTTGGGGCGTTTGTGTACACTATTGGGCTGTTGCGCCTCGCGAGGATCGTGCGAGCGACCGTGGGGACTCGCAATAGTGTACACAGATCGCCGAAAATGGCCTCTCGGGGCCATTTTGGGGCGTTTGTGTACACTGTTGCGACGCGAGTCGCGATACGAATCGCGACGCGAGCTGCGTCAGGTGGCATGAGCGCCTCAACCACCATGGCGTGCCGGCGCCTCCTCCTCGCTGGCCCCTCCCGCTTGGTCGGGAAGACAGGCTCTGAGCGAGTGGCGCCGCTGCTAGGTTGGCATCTTCGCCAAGGCGTCAACCCACACGAACCCCTGAAGAGCCAGAAATGGGACCTTTTCAAAGTTGAGAGGACGGTCGCCTCAACCCCCGCCTACCTCCATGAGCACATGGAATTTCATCGCTTTAACCCGAACGCTACCGGAATCTGTATTTTCCTTTGCCATGACCAGGTACCCGTTCAATAACTTCGTGTTCTACCATCTTTTTCAAAAGATCCGATGCCCTTGATGGTTTAATGCCGATCACTCCCATCACATCCGAACGTCCAAAGATTGTCTGATCAGGGAATGCATTGCGGAGTTTCAGAATATGACTTACCGTTTTTGGCTGGAATACAGTCTCAATGTTCGCTTCTAATGCTTCAATGTCCGGTTTTGAGGTCTTAATGTCCGGTGTTTCTGCCGCTTTGAGCGTACCGCTGATGTGCAATGTCCGATTATGGAGCGGATGATTCTCGCTTAAAAGAAGATTTCTTAAGAACAACTCTAGAAACTCTGTCGTTTCATGGATACCATTTTTTAGATCATTGTAGTTTGCCCGGACAAGTGAATTACGGAAATACCATGCATTCTCAGCAAAGATATCGTTTGTTACATCGAAACCCAACGTACGTAGATACTTAATGAAGAATACCGCTGTCGTTCTGGTATTGCCTTCACTAAACACATGTATTTGCCACAGTCTCGAGATGAATATAGCGAGATGATGAATAACCTCACTCATCGAGAGATTCTTGTAGGAGAATTTCCTCTCTTCGGAAAGATCATAGTTCAGAGTTGCCTGCAGCTCTGTGGCGCTGCCATACAGCACCGTCGCACCGTTAAGCACCCATTCCTTCTTTGTGATGTTGTAACCCCTGATGCATCCTGCGTGAGAAAAAATACCTGCAAATAAACTTTGTGAATGGAAAGATATTCATTTGGTGTAAAGCTGAACGCCCTCTCGGAAAGGAGTGCTGCGATTCTGGCCGAAACCTTGTCTGCTTCCTCGGTGCGATCTCTCGCATCACGGGCAGGGTTCTCCTTATAATAAGCTTGAAGAAGTGCACTTACCTCGTCAAAAGATATCTCACCCTCAATATTACGAGCAGCGGTATGCGCCAGATATTCGGATGTCTCCAATCCGTCAACCGCCTGTAGGCCGATGGCCGTGTGCCACGCATACCTCTTCACTCGTTTACTAGGTTCAGATTCTTTGATATATTCCTTAAAGGGATCGTTATTCACCCCAGATCACCTCCCAGCTGCTATCTTACCCTGAGTCCCCGGCACTCCCTGAACCCATGACTGGCAGCCTGACGGTGTCCGAGCACTTGATCCCGAAGGCCCTGTACGCCTCACCCATCTTTCTGGTTGGCCCGGAGCTGATCAGCCGTCCATCGTACCCTACGGCGCGCTGCTCGCGCGGCGCGGGCGTCGCGTCTCCTGGATCCCTCGACGCCCTCTGCCGCCAGGCCTCCTTGACGTTGCTAAAATCGTTGTCCGTGTACTTCTCGGGTCGAACATGCTTCATAGCGCCCTGACGCCCAAAATGCTTGCACAGCCACAGGAGCACCTCGATTCTCTCCCCACATTCATGAACAGTCACGTTTTCTTCACACATGAACTCTGACAACTCAAGCTACACGCCTCCTGCCTGGTGGGCGCCCAACTTGCCCGATTGCCCGCAAGCCTCAGCCTTACTGACCTGTTGTGGCTATGCGCCCTCAGCCCTTGTCATCAGCACTACCGTCTCCACATGCTTGGTATGGGGGAACATGTCGACAGGCTCGATCGAGTCAACGTGATAGTCATGCCTGCGCAGCTCCGTCAGGTCGCGTAGCTGGGTCTTGGGGTTGCAGCTCACGTACACGATGCGCATGGGCGACAGTCCAGCGACGCTCGCGAGAAACTCTGGGGTTGACCCGGCTCGCGGCGGATCCATGACCACGACGTCGTAGTGCCGCCTGCTGTGTTTTCTGCGGCCTGTGCGCAGGTAGGCCGTCGCATCGGCGCATACGAAGGAACAGGTGGCGCCCAGCCCGTTGGCCTGTGCGTTTCTTCGCGCACAGCTCACGGCTGCACCAACTTGCTCGATGCCTGTGACCCGTACGCCATCAATCCTGGCGTCTCGCGCTGCGGCTGCCATGCAGATCCCGATGGTGCCCGTCCCACAGTAGGCGTCGAGCACGCGCATACCCTCGTGCAGTCCAGCCTTCTCGATAGCCAGTTCGTATAAGGTCTCGGTTTGGGCGGGGTTCGTCTGATAGAAGCTCGTGGGTCCGATCTCAAAGCGACAGCCAAGTAGCTCATCGTGCATGACCCCCGGCCCCCAGAGCGTCACGCAGCTCCTACCAAGGATCGCGTTGGTGCGCCGGGAGTTCACGTTCTGCACGATGCTCGTGATCTCGGGATGTCTTGATCGCAGCATGCGTACGAAGCGCTCGGCATGGGGGAGCCTCTCCCCATTGGTGACAATGGTAAGGAGGACCTCGTCGGTCGCGTATCCGCAGCGCACCACGGCATTGCGCAGGACGCCCTTGCCCCGATCCTCCTCATAGGCAGGGATCCGCAGCTGCTCTGTCACGCGTGCCACATCGTTCAGGATAGTGCGACCCTGCGGGTTTTCAACGAGGCACTTCTCACACCAGACGATGCGGTGTGAGTTGCCCTCATAGAATCCCGACCGCACGTGCCCGCCCTTGCCGGGGGCAAAAGGCGCCGCAGCCTTCTGACGGAAGCGGCAGGGCTCGTCCATGCCGCGAATCGCACTTACCGTGCAGCCATCCTCTCGGCATACGCTCGCAAAGAGGCGTTCTACCTCCTCCTGCTTGCGCCTGAGTTGGATGGGGTAGGGAACAGAGAGCCACTCGCAGCCACCGCAACGCCGCGAGATGGGACATGTATAGGTACGGTAACCCATGTGTTTCCCTTTCCAACCACGCACAAAACGTGTCCCCCTATGGCATACACTATGCTTGGACAAACGAAGGTCGAGCGTACGTCGCTCGGAGGATGGCACATCTCATTCCATTCTATAGCGTATGCAAGGGGGATATGATGCCTGCATCAACAACGGGTGAGGATGACACGACCGCTCACTGCGTCACGCCGCGGCGGGCTCATCGCGGGGGGTGGCAGATGGATATCGACGCCTCCGAGCTTCGTGAGGAGTGTGGCGTCTTTGGCATCTGGGCTCCTGGCCGTGACGTGTCCCGCATGACTTACTTTGCCCTGCGGGCGCTTCAGCATCGCGGCCAGGACTCGGCGGGCATCGCCGTCGGCAACGGAAAGACCGTGCTCGTTCGTAAGGACCTTGGCCTGGTCACGGAGGTCTTCAAGGACGAGGACCTGCAGGCCATGCAGGGCAGGGTCGCCATAGGCCACTGCCGCTACGGCACGGCGGGCGCGAAGGGCTGGGAGTCGTCCCAGCCGCACCTCTCGGCGATCGGTGACGTGGTCATCGCCTTGGCCCATAACGGGACGCTCGTCAACTTCGACGAGCTGCGCCACGAGCTGATAGAGGCGGGCGTTCCCTTTCGCTCGGATACGGACAGCGAGGTGGCGGCCCGCCTCATCGGCTACTTCACGCATCGGACCTCCCATCTGAGCCAAGGCATCCGACGAACCATGCAGATGATCGAGGGCGGGTATGCCATGGTTCTGGTACGGGAGAACGCCCTCTATGCCTTTCGCGATCCGCTGGGCATACGGCCCCTTGTCCTCGGTAAGCTTGATGAGGACGAGTGGGTCGTGGCGAGCGAGACCTGTGGCCTCGATATCGTTGGGGCGACCTTCGTGCGAGAGGTGCGTCCCGGCGAGATCCTGCGCATCTCGGACGGGGGGTTCATGAGCGAGGAGGGCCTGCCGCAGGTGGGTGAGGCCAAGTGCATCTTCGAGGAGGTCTACTTTTCGCGTCCCGATTCCATGCAGGACGGTCGCTCGTTCTACATGGTTCGCCACGAGATGGGAAGGCAGCTTGCCCGGGAGGCACCTGCAGACGTTGACCTGGTGACAAGCGTGCCAGATAGCGGTACGCCTGCTGCGGAGGGATTTGCCATGGAGATGGGCCTGCCGTTTGCGACGGGGCTCATCAAGAACCGCTACGTGGCCCGTACGTTCATCGCGCCCACGCAGGAGCTGCGCGAGATGGGCGTGCGGCTCAAGCTGACGGCGCTCTCTGACGTCGTGGCGGGAAAGCGCGTGCTCATCGTGGATGACTCTGTGGTGCGCGGCACGACATCCAGGCAGATAGTGCGCATGCTGCGTGAGGCGGGCGCGACCGAGGTGCACATGCGCTCGGCGTCTCCCGAGGTCGTGTGGCCCTGCTTCTATGGCATCGACACCGCGACGCAAGACCAGCTCATCTCCGCGAACAAGACCGTGGGTGAGGTGCGGGAGTACATAGGGGCCGACTCGATGGCGTTCCTCTCCACGGAGGGGCTCATGAAGTGTGTGCCCCCGTGCGGCTATTGTCGCGCCTGCTTTACGGGTGACTATCCCGTGGCGATCCCACGCTCGTTCTATGAGGAGAAGTTCCTGCCGGGATATAAGCCACGGATCGCCGAGCCGACCTCCCTTGCCCAGCAGCCAGCGACTGTCGAGCCGACGCCCGCCGCCTCGCAGCCGGCGCCCGTCACAAGGCCCGTTGCCTTGGAGCCGACGCTCATCAGGCCGACGCCTGTTGGCGTTGGGTCGGCGGACCGTCGCTGACGGGGTTGGCTGCAAGGTGCGGGGCATCCCGTCTTTTGGGACTCTCTTTAGGAGGCTGGCTGTCTGCCTCGCACGTCTCTGCTAGACTAGCGCCAATATGGCGCCGTCGCCTTGATGCACCCTGCGCCCCGAGGTAGTCCGATCGCGTGCGGGTCCGTTATGACTGCGGAGCTTGAGCGAAGTCGTTCGCAAAGGGAGTGGGACAGCGCGCGCCCTGAGCAAGAGAGAGGGGAAGTACACACATGGACAATATCACGAGGGTCGGCATACTTGGGATGGGCCACGTTGGGACGCACGTCGCTAACGCGATCCTGTACCAGGGACTTGCAGCCGAGATCTACTGCATAGACGCCCTTGAGGCTAAGGTCGTGAGCGAGGTCAATGACCTCCAGGATGCGATGCCGTTCTACCCGCGCCAGGCTCGCGTCTATAACTGCCACTGTGACTACGAGGCACTTCTGGACTGCGATATTGTGGTAAATGCCGCCGGGCATGTGGCTTCGGCCGCTACCAATCGCGATGGGGAGCTCTTCGTGACGGCCGACGAGACCAAGAAATGGGCCCCGCGACTCAAAGGGTACAGGGGGCTCATCGTGAGCATTGCCAACCCCTGCGACGTCATTGCGACCATGATCTGGAAGCTCGCCGAGCTCGCACCCAACCAGATCGTAGGCTCTGGCACGGCGCTCGACTCGTCGCGTCTGCGCCATGCGCTCTGGGAGCAGACGGGTCATGCCTATAGCCCCAGCTCGATCACTGGCTGGATGCTTGGCGAGCACGGCTCCAGCCAGTTCGCGGCGTGGTCCCACGTCTTCTTTGGCGCGACGCCCCTTGCCGAGCTTGAGCGCACGGATCCCGGGCGCTTCTCGTTTGACAAGGATGCAGTGGAAGAGGCTGCCCGCAAGGGAGGGTACGTGACCTACGAGGGCAAGGGCTGCACGGAGTACGCCATTGCGAACGCCGCGACGGAGCTGGTCAAGGCTATGGTCCAAGACTCGAAGCTTATCACGCCCTGTGGGACGCTGCTGCCTGACGAGGGCTACTACGACGAGGCGGGACATTTCACGTCGGTTCCGGCGGTCGTGGGCGCAGACGGTGCCGAGCAGCTCTTTCCGCTCGAGCTGTCCGCAGACGAGCAGGAGAAGTTCCATGCCAGCTGCAGGCACATCCAAGAGAACATCGAGAAGATCCGCTGTTGGTAGCCGATAGTGTAGCTGGCACATCCCACGGGTATCTCGCCTTGCAGGTCCCCATGGCTGCGCCTGCGCCGCCCAGTGTCCGTAGGCGCCCGTACGCGCTCGCGGGCGCCGTGGCTGCGCACGGGTACACAATCGTGTGTATTCTATGGAGGGCCGCCTGTCGAGCAGCCACGTTTCCGCGGCCGCTGCGGCATGCAGCGCAGATGCTGCCACGTGCGCACACCGCAGCTGCGCGCGCGTCTCCCGAAACGTGCAAGACAGCGGGAGGCTTCATGGCTATGTTAAGAGGGTCGTGTCGTTTTGGCGCCGCGTCCACCATGGACGAATGCAGACTTGAGGAGGCAATATGGCTGCACGTACTCAGAACGTAAAGAACCTTGCGCTCGTGGGCCAAGGTGGCGTGGGCAAGACCATGCTGGCGGAGGCTATGCTGCACCTGACGGGCAAGACGACCCGTCTGGGTGGCCACGCCGGCACCAAGCCCACGCTTGACTATGATGTCGAGGAGGGGGAGCGCGGCTTCTCGATCTCGACGACCATCGCACCGATCGAGTACGGCGGGTGTCGCATCAACGTGCTCGACGCGCCCTGCTATCCTGACTTCGTGGGTGACGCCTATGGTGCGCTTGCCGCAGCCGAGACGGCCGTCTTCGTCGTCGACGCGGCGTCGGGCCCAGGTACCATCACCACACGGCTCTGGTACGCGGCCGAGGACCTCTCCATAGCCCGCGCGCTCTTTATCAATCGCCTGGATCGTCCTGACGCCGATTGGGACATTGCGCTGCGAGCCGCCCAGGAGCGCTACGGCAACCGCCTGGCTGCCGTCACGATGCCCATGGGATCGGGCGACGACTTTGCGGGCATCATCGATGTCGTACACATGAAGGCCCGCCACCTCAAGGATGGGAAGCCCGTCGCGAGTGACGTCCCGGCAGAGTTTGCCGACGCCGCGACCAAGGCGCGCGAACAGCTCATAGAGCTCGTGGTCGAGGCAGACGACGAGCTCATGATGAAGTACCTCGAGGGCGAGGAGGTCACGACCGAGGAGCTCGAGGGCCTTCTTGGAAAGGCGATCCGAGGGCGCGTCTTCGTTCCCGTGTTCGCAGGCTCCTGCGTGAGGGAGGAGGGCGTCATCTCGCTCATGGAGGACATCGCGGCATGGTTCCCCACGATGTCGGACTATGGGCGCGTGCCGCTTGTGAATGGGGAGGAGCTCGACATCTCGCCGGACGACGGGCGTCCTGTGGCCTTTGTGTTCAAGAGCCTGCATGACCAGCAGAATGGCAAGCTGTCTTTCATCAAGGTGCTTGCGGGTACCATCACCCCCGGTACGGAGCTCATCAACGCGCGCACACGCAAGACCGAGCGACTCGGGCACCTCTACCAGATGATGGGGCGCGAGATGAGCGACCTCAAGGAGGTCGCGGCAGGCGACATCTGCGTTGTGCCCAAGCTTGACGCCCTCACGGGCGACACGCTCTCGGCCACCGGCAAGGTCGAGGCTGCGGCATTTCGCTTCCCCAACTCCCTCTACCGCGTCGCCATCGAGGCGGACGAGCGCGGTGGCGAGGGCAAGCTCTACTCCTTCCTGGAGAAGAGCGCCGACGCTGACCCGACCCTGCGCGTCGAGCGCGATGAGGATACCGGCCAGACCGTGGTCTCTGCCATCGGCGAGGCGCAGGTCTCCGTGCTCCTCGACCGCCTTGAGGGGCGCACGGGCGTCAAGGCCCACACCGTCAAGTTGAGGATCCCCTATCGAGAGACGATCCGTCGCGTGGCGAGCGCCCAGGGTCGGCACAAGAAGCAGACCGGGGGCGCAGGCCAGTACGGCGACTGCTGGCTGCGCATCGAGCCCAACCCCGAGGGTGGCTACGAGTTTGTGGACGAGGTCGTGGGTGGTCACATCCCGCGTGGCTTCATCCCCGCAGTTGACAAGGGCGTGCAGGAGACGATGGTTGACGGCGTGCTCGCCGGCTATCCGATGATCGACGTGAAGGTCGCCGTGTACGATGGCTCCTATCATCCCGTGGACTCCAACGAGATGGCCTTCAAGACGGCTGCCCGCATTGGCTTCCAGAAGGCGGTCGCGCAGGCCGAGCCCGTGCTGCTTGAGCCCATGGCACACCTCTCGATCACGGTGCCGGACAGCTATGCAGGCTCCGTGATGGGGGACATCTCGGCGTCGCGCGGTCGTGTCGAGGGCATGTCCGCGACGTCCGACCAGGGTGCCACCGCCGGCCACACCACCATCGAGGCCACGGTTCCCTATGCCGAGGTCACCGACTACGCGACGCGCCTGCGCTCGCTCTCGCGCGGCACGGGCGAGTTCGAGATGGAGGTATCTGGCTACGAGCAGGTTCCCCACGATGTGCAGGAGCGGCTTGCGGAGGAGTACGCGCAGCGTCGTGCCGAGGGCAGATAGTACCAAGACAGTTGCGGGAATGGGCTTGTAGCGACGCCGCCATAATTGCCCTTATGTGACGTTTCACATAAGGGCAAGACGCGTATGTTGGAGTGCCCGGCTGCGGTGACCCATAGGCCGCCGCCCGCGCGCGGCGGCCGCCAGGCTCACGGGGG
>ERZ773049.332-NODE-332-length-30276-cov-14.135171_pt1 | contig 30276 bp, 32 predicted proteins | sample MGYA00580633_ERZ773049 | MGnify/ENA primary metagenome ERZ773049 (study PRJEB29015, sample SAMEA2737991) | human oral metagenome | biome: human oral; feature: human-associated habitat; material: dental | place: China | collected 2066 ...
CACAGCGGCGTGAGTATCTTTGCGAACAAAATCAAATGCGGCTGCTGCGGCGGTTGGTACGGGGCGAAGGTGTGGCATTCGACGGATAAGTACCGCAGAGTCATCTACCGCTGCAACAAGAAATACGCCCACAAAGGCAAGCCGTGCAGTACAAGGTCTCTGACGGAGGAGGAGATCAAACAGATTTTCGTCAAGGCACTGAACTCCTTGGTGGAAGTCAAAGAGAACGTGATTGCGGAACTCCGAGCCCTGATTGACAGCGTTTGCCGGACGGGGGAGCTGAGGGAGGAACGGGATAAAGTAGAGCAGGAACTCAGCGTTTTGACAGAACGGCTTGAAACACTGATTTGTGAGAATGCACGGGTGGCACAGGATCAGACAGCATATCTGAAACAGGAAAATGAGATTCGCGCACGCTATCTGGAAAAGCAGGGGCATCTAGCGAGGTTGGACGAGCAAATTGCCGAGAGGGAGGGCAAGAGAAAGACCTTGGAGACCATGATTCAAGTGGTATATGGTATCGACGGGGAGCAAGTCGAGTTTGACGAGGAGCTATGGAGTGGGCTGCTCGAGCATATTGTGGTTAAGGAGGGCGGAGCGGCAGTCGTTGTTTTCAAGGGTGGGATTGAAATTGTGGTTGTGGAATGACTCCCCAAAGTTATAAAAAATTCTTGCTTGGCTCAGGGGGGCAGAATAGTAAGGTAGATATTGTGCCTTACAGAACGAAGTACAGGGAATGGCTTTGTTTCACGTTATGGGCTAGATTTTTGGGGAAATCACACTAGAATGATAGACTTTTTGAGAATTTCATACATAGCTAAAAGGCATGAATTATCTTTCATTATAGGTATTTGATATTATATTTTATGTCCGCTATACTAAGTTCATCAACAGGGGATGATATGTAAGAAAGAGGAGGATATTCAGATATGAAAAATCTCAAGACCCAAAAGAAAATGATGATAATTACGGCACTTCTTACGGGTGCGATGACACTCGGCGGAGGAAACGTTTCATCGGCTGCGGCGCAGCCCACACAGGAGGCGATCAATATGATGGCAACAACGCCGATGGCGGCGGAGGAGAAACTCGATCTCACACAGGAATGGGATAAGGTATTCCCACAGAGCGACAAGGTTACGCATGAGAAGGTAACGTTCCACAATCGCTATGGCATCACCCTCGCGGCGGATCTCTACATTCCGAAGAATGCGAGCGGCAAGTTGGCCGCGATTGCCGTCTGCGGTCCGTTCGGCGCGGTGAAAGAGCAGAGTTCCGGACTCTATGCACAGACGCTTGCCGAGCGCGGCTATCTGACCATCGCGTTCGATCCATCCTTCACGGGAGAGAGTGGCGGCAGCCCGCGCAATGTATCTTCGCCAGACATCAACACCGAGGATTTCTCGGCGGCAGTCGATTACCTCTCGAGGATCGCCAGATTACAGTGTCGCGTGCAAACGCAACACTGACCTTTCCCTCTAGTATCATTTTGGTAGCGGCAATGAACGACGTAACGTTGATAACGATACAATGTAATGATGAACGAGAGGCAGCTTAATTTTTAACCTTGACAATGTTTGCTGCAGTGCATACTATGATAGTAGAACAAGATGAGGAGGATAGCGAGGCAGTGAAAATTATCAAGAAGGACATTCCTGCGGAATATGGTGTGCTGATTCAGAAATTTCGTCTGATTGACAATACGTTTTTCAACGTATGTTTTGACAACTACGTCGAGGGAATGCAGCTCCTGCTACGTATCTTCCTCGGACGCGATGATCTCGTTGTGAAGCATGTCGTCACACAGCAGAGCGCGGACGATCTCTACGGTCGCGGTGTGCGCTTTGACGTCTTGGCGGAGGACAGCGAGGGAAAGCTCTACGACTGCGAGGTACAGCGTGCCAACGAGGGTGCCGCTCCACGTCGGGCACGCTACAACAGTAGCATGATGGATTCGCGGGAACTGGCAAAAGGAGCAGAGTTCTCGGCACTTCCAGAGACATGGGTGATCTTCATTACAGAAAACGACCTCTATGGAGCGGGCTGTCCGCTTTACCATGTGGATCGAATCATCCAAGAGCTTCAGCGACCGTTTGATAATGGGGCGCATATCCTTTATGTCAACGGGGCAAATCGTGACGATACGCCACTCGGACGACTCATGCAGGATTTCTTTTGCGAGCGTCCAGAACAGATGAACTACAAAGAACTTGCTCAAAGAGCAGATTACTTCAAGGCAGAAGCAGAGGGGGTAAATGCCATGTGCGAACTGATGGAAAAATTCGGAGAGAAGAAATTGAAAGAGGGACGTGAGGAAGGGCGGCTGGAAGGACACCGTGAGGGAATGCTGGACATGGCACGAGCCCTGCTCACGCTGAATGTCCCTGTCGAAGTAATCGAAAAGTCGAGCGGCTTGACCCGTGCGGAGATTCTGGCGTTGTAAGATGTATCTGCTAAGTGGCATTGATGCAGGAAGAGTTTGAATGATTGGCAGGAGCGGCCTGTGTATCAGGTGAAAACCAGTTGTTCCTTATTTTGAGATGCATTGTTCTATTCAAAACTTCACCCGAGGGAAATTTGCTTGAGACATTCGGCATACGGAATCCCTCGGTTTTTTATGTGCTGTTAAGAATGGCGCTTTTGTCTTGGTGTATTTTTCGTTAAACATTGATTGAAAAATCTTTACCATATGTGAGACTTATACTATAATAAAAAGCAAGGACAAATCCAAATATATGATGATTTTTCCGTAAAACTGAAAAGGTCGCCTGACAAGTGACCTTTTTCCTCCTACTGTCATTTATACTGTACATAGTTCTGGTCAACAGTATAAGGAGGAGATACTTATGTCATGGGTAAAGAATGGTCTTTTGCTCGCCACGGGCGGCATCATCGGACTCTATGTGGCGGTGGCGTCGGGGGCACACGGTGATGATAGTGAGCGCAGTGAAGGGCTACGCGATGTGGACGGCATCGCCGTTCTCGGTGAGAAGCTGCGGCGTGAAGCGGAGTGGGCGATGGAGGAGTGCATGAGCGACGAGGAGCGTGTCGCCGTGTATGCCGATCTGAAGGCGAGCATTGGTGCATTGCAGGAAAAACTTTCTGAGCGAGGTGAGAAGATTATTGCGGAGTTGGAAGAACAGTTCGCAGAGGAGAGAGATGAGTCAAATAAACAAGCCGTACAAGTCGAGCAGGTACAGAGTGTTCGCGCGGTCATGGACAAACTCGTACACTCCATGGACGAAACGCTAAAGGGCTTGGAGCCAAAGAGGGCGACTGTGTAGCAATGAAAGCCGCATAGGAGGAACTTCCTATGCGGTATTGTGATGAAAGGCAGAGGGGAATGGATATGATGCATCCAGCTGTAAAACTTCCATCAGAGGGGGTTCTCGAATTTCTGCGTACCGATACGCTGGTTGAAGGAAATAAAATCATTGAGAGGCCCTTTTCGGAGAAGACTTCATTGGAGCGCGATGAAATCTGTCTGTATAGGGTCAAACAGCTCAGTTTCGATGAGGAGTATCCCCATCGTGAGGCATTTGAAAATGTCCTGCTTTCTCTCGACAACAAGGCATTTAACCTAATCTATATGTTATCCGGCGATGAATCCAGGGTTCAGCTCTGTATCGGTGTTGCACGGAATCAAAACGAGAATGAAACCGTGATGGGCGAGCGTCTGTCAGCTGTGAATTATGGGGATATTGTCGCCAAGGCTTTTGAGGGGAATTTTGGCGGAAGCGAGCTGGAGAAGCTGACGGGTGCAGAACTCACACGAGAGGCTTTTGAATCGGCGGAGCGATACAAGAATGCCGGTGTTATTGTGGGCATCCCTTCGGTCAATCAGGAGGATACAGGCAACAGCAAATACGGCTTCCAAGGAATTGACCGCTTGATCAACAGCATGCTCGGACTGCGTTGGAGGGTGATTGTTGTCTGTGAGCCAATCTCACAGCAAGAGCTTGTGGAGCAGAAGAACCGCATCTACGACCTGTATAATGAATTGACGCGATGTGCAAAACTTTCTGTTCAGAATGCACAGAATGAGAATCGGAGTGAAGCAAAAGGGAAGAACCAGTCACGGACAGAAAATGTCAGTCATGGCAGATCTGATACAAAAAATCACTCCGAAAACAAACAGCATGGAGGGGGAGATTCAACAGGAACAAATACGGGACGCTCTACGAGTTATAGCGAAAATACAGGAAAAACGTCGGGGACAAGCACAACAACAACAACCTCCATGGGAAGTTCTCGTTCAGTGACGTTCGAGACCGTGAACAAGAAGGCGCAGGAGATTCTGAAATACATTGATGAAGAATTGTTGGAGCGTGTCAAACGTGGCTCAAGCCGAGGGATGTTCAAGACCTCCATCTACTATATGGCGGAGAAGCCGACTGAGGCAAATCGTTTGAAATCGGGGGTTCTATCCCTCTTTCAAGGAAACAAGTCCACCTACAGTCCCTTGCAGTCGTTTCGTTTGGATATGGGGTGCAGTGGGCTGCCCCAGTTGTTGAGGAGTTATCAGAGTCCGTTTGTTCGGGATGATTCTATTTCGAGTCATCTGCTTACGCTCATGAGCCGTCCATTTCATGAAGATCGTCTTTGGTTGAACACCTGCCTTACAACGGATGAGGTCAGTCTCATTGCGGGGTTGCCTCAAAAAGAAGTTCCGGGGATTGTGGTGACGGAGGGCGTAGATTTTGGACTGAACTACACACGGACGAACGGAGAAATCCGATTGGGCAGTCTGATGCAGAAAGGACGCATTTTGCAGAATATGCCCGTAGGCATGGAAGGAAGCGTGTTGAACAAGCATCTGTTCATCGCAGGTGTGACCGGCAGCGGAAAAACGACGACCTGTCACAGACTCCTTCGAGAGGCGCGGATGCCGTTTCTTGTGTTGGAGCCGGCAAAGACGGAATACCGCATTTTGCTTCATCACAAAGACTTCAGGAATCTGGTGATATTCACCGTTGGAAATGAGCAGGTCGCTCCATTTCGCTTGAATCCGTTCGAACTCGTACAGGGCGAACTGGTAGGTGCACATATTGATATGCTCAAGGCAACCTTTACTTCGGCATTTCCCATGGAAGCCGCGATGCCGCAGATTTTGGAAGAAGCCATTTACGCCTGCTATGAGAAGAAAGGGTGGGACGTTGCTGCCAATGAGAATTGGAAATGTAAAAAAGAACAGGGATATCAAAAGGGAGACGAATACACCGACAAATACGATACGATACCAAATTTCAACGATTTGTTGGATGAAATGAAGAAGGCGGTTGACGCAAAAGGCTTTGGTGATCGTTTGGGGGGGGAATACAGCGGATCACTGATTGCACGGTTCTCGAATTTGACGAAGGGGGTCAAGGGCGCAATTCTAAACTGTCGGAAGTCCATTGATTTTGATGAGCTTGCCGGGCAAAATGTCATCATTGAGATGGAAGAATTGAAATCGTCAGAGGACAAGGCTCTGCTGATGGGCTTTATTCTCGCCCGTTTAACGGCGGTCATTCGAAATAAGCATCGGAAAAATCCGAAATATCGCCATATCACTCTTGTAGAGGAGGCGCATCGTCTGCTCTCCAAGACAGAGTACGGGGATAGTGGCTCAAAGAAGGCGGCGGTAGAAACCTTTACCGATCTCCTTGCGGAGGTTCGCAAGTATGGTGAAGGTCTGATTATAGTTGATCAGATTCCAAATAAACTTGCGCCCGAGGTGCTGAAAAATACGAACACAAAGATTATCCATAAATTATTTGCACGCGACGACAAGGAAGCCGTGGGTGATACAATGCTAATGGATGACAAGCAGAAGGAATATCTGTCTGCATTGGAGGCGGGGCAGGCTGTTCTGTTCACGGAGGGGATGCGAAAACCCGTTCAGATCAAGGTCGATTATATTTCGGATACGAGTTCAAAAGAAGTCGAGGATCAGGAGGTCAGAGAGCGATATTGCAGTATGTATGCCGATGTTTTTGTGGAGCAGGAGATTGTGCGGCAGCTCTATGACAGTTTTTGGGAGATGCTGCAGGGAATCCGAAACAATCTGAGCGACTCCTCCTATATAACCGAGGAAACAAGGGGAAGTGTCGAACAATTCCATGAAAGAGCAGAAGTTTTCATGATGCGGCATACTTGTAATATTGAGCGTATTCTACATGTGCTGACCTTCCGGAATCGCCAGATCGTCGACCGGGATGAGGAATATGCAAAGCGTCTGTATAAATTTATGTATATTGTATGGAAGGATGGATGTTCAGAGGAAAAAAATATAATAAAAGATCATTTTGAATGCATTTGCAAACTGCATTTATGAGCAGATTGAGAGAGGATGGAGAACCATGTTTGGTATTCTTGTAGCAGCCGTGAGAGAGGTATTTTCTGTGGCGGCAAAGGTTGTGACGACAGCGCTCCAAGTGGTTGGCACCAATATCATTGATTTTGCAAAAATGCTGGAAAGTTTTTTCAAGGCTGTGGGGTTGCTCGACGAAACGGAGAGTGTCGAGGATCTTGGTGACCGCGCACTTCAGGCAGAGGAGGCGGGGGAACTCGATCCGGAACAGTTTGACAGCTACGAAGAGTATATGAAGAAGGTGCGCGAATTTGAACTGGATGAGGAGCGTTCCAAGACAATCACCCCGGAGCAGAAGATGGAAAAGGGCATCGAGCTGATGACCCAGCTCGCTGTTGCGCATTATGGTGAGGCGGCAGGAGCTGGTCTTGTGACCATGGCGGCAGAGCATAGGGAATATTTTTCCGACGGTGACAAGCTTTCTGAGATTGGAAAACTTACCAAGGATGGAGAGGCGGAGGTTGCTGACATTGTCAACTATGTAGAGGGCAAACCGCAGAGTACGGAGAAGAATGATGCCGCATTTGATGCCCTTCTGCGTGTGGAAAAGAACACTGCGCCGGAGCAGTCCGTAGAGGACGCCATGCGCGCCATTATTGCACTGCGTGACAAAAAGGAGGATGAATAATATGTTTGCACCGCACCCTTATCCGATGCCACAGATTGGAGAAATAGAGGTGAAAATTGTCAAGATAATTCTAGATGCTGTTCTCAAAGTGGCACAGGCGATCGGAAAAAGCGTAATCGAGTTGGCAAAGAATATGGAGGCGTTCTTCAAGGAAATCGGTGTTCTTGATACGGATACGAATTTGGATCAGCTCAGCGACAAGGCGTTCGTGGCAGAAAAGGATCACGATATTCGACCGGAGAACTTCGAGACCTATGAGGAGTATCGTGCGGCAGTTGACGCGGTCGATGTTTCAGAGGAAAGAGCCGCAAAGATTATGGATGATGAGCGCGGAATGCAGGCCTTTCGACTTCTGGCGGAGGCGGCAATCACACGGCTCGGAAGCCCCTTGACACAGAACCTTATGCTCGCTGTACTCCATCATGAGGATTTCTTCCAGAATGGAAAACTTGAGGCACTTGGCAAGGTGCTTGGCTCTAATTTGGAAGCAGTCGAGGCCGTTGCAGGCTATATCAATGGAAAGGCGCAGTCTACGGAGCAGAGCGATTTGGCGTTTGATCGACTCCTTGCGGGTGAAAAATATGCGAACCCAACGCTTTCGGCAGAAGATGCAATGAAAAACGTCATGGCACTCAGAGATCGGGATGAAAAGCGAGAGGGGAGATAAGGATATGGTATCATTTCGATTATTGCTTACGCAGGGGAAGTTCTATGTATATCGTGAGAAAGATGGCACATTCGAGCAGGAATACATTGATGGAAATCCGTGGATGGAGTATGACAGTCATCAGATTGTAGAGAATTTGCATCAGTTGTTCAATGCATTGAAGAACAATCACAATCTCGATGAGACCGATCCGCTGCGTATAAATCTGATCGGATGTGCGGATGAGATTCGCAATCAGCAGGTCAAAAAGAATTTAAAGAATCTGGGCGATTATACACCGCTTTTGTCCCTGCTTCCGAAGATCATGCGCACGCTGTCCGACGATGCAACTTTGCATATCACGGACTTCGGTATCAATTATGACGGACTGAGTTATGTCATGCGCGAGGGGGATTTGGAACAGAACGATTTTCAGCTTCTCGCGTATACTGTATCGGTAGACCAGTTGATGAAGCACGTCGGTTGAATCATGCAGAATGACGTATGTGTCGGAGAGGAGTTTTGTTATGGAGAAAAACACCTGTGGGAATTGTGGATTTCAGAATAAGCAGGAAAGATACTTTTGCAAACAATGCGGATCTTTTTTGACTGCAGATGAGTCCATACCGGAATCCGCCTATGCGCTGCCGCAGATGAAAATGATGCGGATTCTGGAAAATTTGCAGCATGTCCCGCACAGCAAGATTCTTTGGGATGACTTGATCGACCAATATATGGGGCGCGTAGAGAGGATGCGTGCCCTGTTTGCGGTGCCGGGAATGGGGGCGGATAAGAACGCAGCCGTGTGCGAGAAGATGAATGATTTTGCCCATCTGTGCTGCCATGCAGATTTTCAGATTGCATTTGTCGGCACAATCAAGACGGGAAAGTCCACGCTCATCAATGCACTGCTGGGCAAGAACTATGCCTCCATGGCGGTCACGCCGGAGACGGCTGCCCTTACGAAGTTTCGGGCGAGTGACGAGGATTCAATCAAGGTCGTATTTTATACGCCGGAAGAATGGAATCGGCTATGGAAGTCCAGAAGTTCCGCAGCGGATGCATTCAATCAGGAGTACGAGGAACTAAAGGCAGATGAGGTCAGGGATAAATGGGTCGGCCATCCTCCGTATGAAAGAAAACTTGCAAGCGATGACGTGGAGGAGGAACTGAGCAAGTGGTCTTCCTCACAGAGTCCGGAACATTATTTCGTCAAGGAGATCGAAGTCGGAATCTCTACCTTGCCAAAAGATTTCCCGCATCAGGTGGTCTTTGTGGATACGCCGGGTCTCTCGGATCCTGTCGCATACCGCTCTGAACTGACGCGGCAATACATTCGTAAGGCAAATGCAGTATTTGTCTGTGTGGATGCGCAGAAGATACAGAAAGAGGAAATAGAAACAATTTCTTCCGTCTTTTCCTTCTCTTCGCACAATAAGGACAAGGTACATATCATTGCAACACATTGGGATGCATTAAACAACCCGGAAGCAGACTGGGTGCAGCAGAAGGCATATCTTGAGAAAAAGCTGACGGGCAAGGCATTCTTTGATACCGTGGAGATGGCACAGACAAATATCATGCATTCAGCGGCATATATTTATAATTTGTGCCGTGACTACCATACGCTGAACGAGGCTGAACGTAAACCTCTGCGCAAGTTTGCGGTCAACTATGATGACTATAAGCTTCCCGACGATCTTGATCAGATCAAGGAGAAGACCAACATTGATATCATAGCAAGTGTCATTCGCGATAAACTTGCGGACAATTATCGAAAACTGTTGATGGATGATATTCAGGCGATGTACAAGGACATCCTGCATCGGTTGGAACGTGTAGCAAATGAAAAACGAAAGGAGCTTTGCGGACTGCTCGAGACATCTTCCATGGATGCCGAGGAAATGGAGAAGCGTATCGCCTCGCAGAAAGAGCGATTTGATACGGTAAAGCAGGTATCCAATCAGCTGACAGCCATTATGGAGCGCGTCAAGCATGACACGCAGATACGTATGGATGCAATCTGTGGAAAACTTCGTCTGAGCATCAACCCAGGTTATGCACGTAGGAAGAAAACACGTAGGAAGAAAAAGAGATAATATCCTGTATCCGTGTGAGGCATTGATATGACAGCAGAGGAATTGTGCAAGACACTCGGGCTGGCGCTTGTAGGAGATGGCACGCGAGAAATTCGGCGGGTTGGATGTGCGGATGTGGCAGATGAGTATACGCTTGCCATTGTACACTCGGAGCGGGAATTGATTGCCACACGTGCACGTGTCGTCCTCTCCGAACCGCAGATTGTCATAACGGACAAGACCGTCCTCTATTGCTCCTATGGGGAACTTGCGGCGATGTGGGTGCGGGCGATTCGTACACTGATCAAGGCGGGGCTTTATCCGGACTACGATCAGATACCGACGCAGACAATGCAGAACGGTGGATGGATGTGCGGAACGGGAACAACGATCGGGGCGGGGACTGAGATTGCGCCATTTGTTTCGATTGGTGATTCTGTTGTCATTGGTGCGAATTGCCGTATTGCTTCCAGTGTTGTGATTGGTTCTGGGACGGTGATAGGGGATCGTGTCACACTCAATGCAGGGGTGAAGGTCGGAGTTCCTGCCCTCTGGCATTATGAGGAGAACGGCAGACCTATGATTTTCAGCGGAGTCGGACGTTGCATCTTGGGCGATGATGTTCAGGTTGGCTGCAATACTGTGATTCAGCGCGGTACACTTTCGGATACGGCTATCGGCAACGGAACGGTCATCGGAAATCTTGTGGAACTTGCCCATGATGTCAAGGTCGGTGAAGATGCCCTGATTCTCTCGCAGAGTGGAATATGCGGTCATGCAGAGATTGGGAACGGCGTTCGCATCATGGGTCAGGCGGGTATTGTGGAGCGTATACGCATTGCAGATCATGCGACCGTATTGGCGCGTTCCGTGGTGACCAAACATGTGGGCGTGAATCAAACCGTTTCCGGGGTATTTAGCCGGGAACATCGGAAAGAACTCAGATTGCAGGCGCGTATGCGCAGAATTTTGAAGGAGGAATAAGCATGGGATGCTGTGTCGGTTTTTGCTGCGTGATTGATTGTGGTTTTTGCTGCGTGTTTGATACGAGTAGTGGCTGCGGTTATCATCCGAGCGAGAACAAAACGGAAGCACATGCAACAAAAATTGCAAATGAGCTGGCGGCGATGAAGGAGAAAATTTCGGCATCAACAGGGGCAGAAGAGGAAGAGATTCTAAACTCAATCAATATAAATATGAAACAATTTATTGATAGTCTGGAAGAGATCAATAAGGGAAATTATGGCGGAAAGCAGCTTAATATTAACATCGAGGAAATTGTTCGTCAAAAGAATAAGCTGACATGCGACGTAGTCGGTTTTATCGGGCGCAGAGTGGATGATCGCCTTGTGCATACGGATAAGGAACTGGCACTGGTCTTAAAAGAACCCGATGATAAAACGCGTGCAAAGAATTTCGATGACTTTGTGGAGCGTGTCCGAAAAACGGCTATACGCGATCTGATTCAGATCATCGAAGAAACAGTCAAGGCACAGTCAGAGGCGATTGACCGTGAGATCCGTAGTCGTCTGCATGAGGTGAACAGCAGCATGGAGGAGGAGATGCAGGCATATCAGGAACTTCGTGAGCTGAAGGAGAAACGAGTCGAGGAGCTTGTTGCACGACAGTCCGAATATATGTTTGAGCAAACGCTATGCGATATGATCTTGGACGAGGTCGATGCGGGCAGAAAAAGTGCTGTCTGAAGGGGCGATGATATGGACATCATTATTTCGGGAAATGAGAAAATCATGTCATTTCTCTATGGGGTGCATCCTCACTGGAGGGAGAAATTGCAGAGGGGTGCGGAGATTCGCAAGGAAATAGCCACGCTTTCCTCTGCGCAGGGCGGTAGAAAACCATCTGCATTTAATTATCATGTGGAATGTGACGGGCGGCACATGGTCTATAACGCTATGTATAACACCTTGGTCCGTATGACGAAGATGGAATATGAAAAATTGCTTGGTTTGCGCCCATGCGGGAAGGAACTGGCAAAGCTCTATCTAGTACATGGTATTGCCGTGCCTGAAGATCTTGATGAACGGCAGTGTTATGCTGTGTGGCGGGGAAGGCAGGGGAAACAGTCGCGGTATCTCTCGCTCAACATTACGACAACATTGAAGTGCAACGCCAGATGTGCCTACTGTTATGAGAAGGGGGTTGTTCAACAGGATTTTCAGGAGAGTATGCTGCCGAAACTCATTGCCTTCATCAAACGCAAGAAGAAAAAGACTTCGGTGCGGCTGAACTGGTTCGGTGGTGAACCGCTCATGAATCCGTCTTTGTTGGATGCTGTAGCACGGGAGCTCATGGCGGCAAAGATCGACTTCAACTCCTATCTCATTACCAACGGCAGTTTGCTGACAAAGAAAATGGTACGGGAGAAATTTCCGCAGTGGCATATGCAGGATGTACAGGTCAGCCTTGATGGGATGCCGGAAGAGTATGAGGCGCGCAAAGCCTATGTTGGGAAACGCAGAAATGTGTTCCAGAAACTCATGGAGCAGGTTGCTGTCATGGCGGAGCATAAGATTCGTGTCCACATTCGCTTGAATATCGACAGTGAGAATCGTGCGAGCATTTTACAGTTGATGGAGATCTTGCATCAGCAGGTGGATGCACTTGAATATGTCACCTATTACCCCGCCTTTTTAACAGGAAATGAAAACAAACTCACGGAAGAAGAAAAGGTGGCGTTTCTCAAAGAGATGTTTCATCTGCTGCACGATCCGGAGAAGATGAGCATGGGCAATCGTATGTATGCGATGCCAAGACCCTACCCGTGTATGAGAAATGATCCCGGATCCTATTCTGTCGATATTCATGGGAATGTCTACAACTGTGAGCATCTGGTTGGACGCAGTGAGAAGGCGATGGGGACTCTTGCCAGGATGAGACCGGGGGTGGCGGCACGACGGAGCGAAATCATTTTTCAAGAAGAATGTGATATATGTCCTTTTCTTCCTAAGTGTATGGGCGGATGTGCGGCAAATTTTGAAACGCAGGATGCGCCCTGTATGATCGAAAAATATATGATACAGGCGTATGTAGAGATGCTCGCGTAAGGGATTGGACGGCTTTCCCATATGCTGATAATATCTCATGTTGATGAAGGAGTGGAAAGTATGTGGATTGGTCTGATGACGCAGGAAGATAAATCCGTGCTTGAGGAGCGTATGGAAGGGCTGAATCAGCAGATGAGCGTTCTTGACGAACGCTTGTCGCAGATTACAGACATTATGAGCTCTTTGAAAGCGGAGCAGGAAAAAGGCATTCAGATTTGCAAGGAAGAGATTCGGAACGAAGGCGTCAAACGTGTGGAGGGAAATGAGCATATTCTGTCTGTTCTGCAGCAAGGAAATGAGTTCGTACAAACAAACATGGACGAGGTGATGCGCGGACTGCATCTCCTCGGAAATATGCTGACGGAGCATAGGAAATATGTAGATACGCAGATGCAAAACGCTGTCACAAAGATATTGGAGGGGAACGGGACTCTCATTTCCCGTGTCGATCAGCTGAAAGAGGACAGCACAGCATGTCACATGGAGTTGAAGCAAAAAGTGGAGGATATTTTGGTCCGACATGAGCAAATGAGAAAAGATTTGATGGAAGAAGGAGAGAAATTAAATGCGAATGTAAATGACCTTCGTGTATGGATCAAGCAGTTGTCATCATCTCATGTGGAAAAAAGTGATCTGGAACTCCTTGCGGGCTATCTCCGCCTCTTGCTTGCAAATCAGTTGATGGATCAGGCAGAGGCACTTTTGGAGGAGGATTGTGAGGGTGGTTCTCCTGTCTGATGGAAGGGGGCAGTACTTGGTATGGCAGAACGTGTCTCGGATAATATTGACGTTATTTTGGAAAAAAGAAAGAAATTGGAGCAGGCAATTTCCCCTTACTTGCAGAATGCCTATTGCACCGCTTTCAATCAGGATGATCTGATGAGCCTTGTAGATGAGGGCTTGTCCGTCATTTACCTCTATGGCGATGAGTTCACTATTCCTCATGACAGAGAGAATATCAGCTATGTGGGGATACTCAAAAAACCTCTTGTTCATTGTGCCGTTTACGATCGCTCCGAATTGGATGAAAAGAAAATCTTTGTCAGCAATTCTGTTCTCTGTCTTTCGTATGAGAATTGTATAGTGGACATCTTAAAGGGGAAATCCGTCTGGAATATCGGTGCTATAAAAAACCCATCTGCGGAAGTAAAGGAAGACGTTGCTCAGATATTCTGTGGAATCGGTTGTGACAATGTACGTTATTTGGAGATCGATCCTTCGAGGACATTCGGGACAGCGTTTACCGATGATTCGTTTGTGCTTATGATTCAAGGCTGTGCACGTCAATTTTTTTATGATGAAATTGTAGAAATTACTTCGCCTCAGATCAATGATAATAAATATATCCATATTGACTTTACCAACGGCACATCTTATACAACGGATGCTATCCCGACGGAGATGCATCTATCCTTTGATGATATGATCACGCTTCTTCGGACGTATGTTGAAATTGCACAGGGCAAGATGAATGAATCAGATTAAGCAAGATTATTTTTCTTTAGTGGAGGACACCCATGGCACGATTCTATCCCGCATTCGTAGGAGATTTTCACGGGAGCGAGGGGGAGCGGCTTGCCTATCATGCGCTCGAGATGCTCGGGGATGACTATACGGTGTTTCACTCCTACTGCTGGCTCGGCGATGGTGTTCGGACGGCGGCGCAGGGGGAGGCGGACTTTCTCGTCCTCCACCCCCGTCACGGCATTCTCGCGATTGAGGTGAAGGCGGGCGGGATTGCCTACGAAGGCGGTGCATGGCAGCAGACGAACCGCAACACGGGTGAGACACATGTGATCTATCCATTTCAACAGGCGGAGAACAGCTGTCGGCGCGTGCTTGCGGAGCTGCGCCGAAGATTGCCGCAGAATGTTCCGCTCGTAGGAAAGGCGGTCTGGTTCACGTCGGTTCAGATTCCGCAGGGGAAGCCGCTCCCGCTTGAGTCGCCGCGTGACATCATCCTCGATGCGGACGATCTGCGCGATCCGAAGGAGATGTTGGAGCATATATACGCGTATTGGCGCAGAATACTTCACATTCCGGAGCGTACACAGTCTCAGGCAGAGTTTCAACAGGTTATTCGCATCCTGCAGCCCGTGTTTCGTATCGTGGAGACGCTTTCCTCTGTGTCGGCGGCGGTAGAGCAGTCGACGGCACGTCTGACGAACGCGCAGTTCGCGTTGCTTGAGTATCTGCGAGATCAGCGCACGGCGGCGATCCACGGCGCGGCTGGGACGGGCAAGAGTCTGCTCGCAGCGGAGAAGGCGCGGATGCTTGCACGCGAGGGGCAGAAGGTGCTCTATCTCTGTTTCAATGAGTTTCTGCTGGAGCGTCTGCGTTCGTGCCGTTGGGACGCGAACATCACGATTCATAACGAGCGCACGCTTGCGGAGGAGCTGATGACGGGGCGGGAGTTTCGCATTGAGACGGTGCTGCGGGAGTTCGAAGATTTTTTCCAAAACGAATATGATGGGACGGAGTGGGCATATCCCAATATCATTGTCGATGAGGCGCAGGATTTCCCGAGTGCGCTTCTGGAACAGTTCGCGATGCTCGCAGAACTTTATGGCGGTGCTTTTTACCTCTTCTATGACCGCGGGCAGACGATCCTTTCCCGCCGTGTCGAAGGACAGGCACTGCAGATGGCACCGGCATGGATTGACGCGCATATGGACTGCCGTCTCGTGCTCTACCGCAACTGCCGCAATACAGCGGAGATCGGGCGGACGGTGGGCAGCTTCATCGAGCGCAGACACAAAAACTACCTAAGTGATGTTCACGGAAAGCGTCCATGTGCGGTCTTTGTGCCCGATCGAAAGGCTCTGGTAGATGCGGCGGCTGACTTTGTGCGCCGTATGCGCAGCGCGGAGAGATTGGAGCTGAGGGATATCGTGATCCTCACGGTATCGACGCTCGCAAAATCTGTGCTCGGCTCTCTAACCGAGCTCGCGGGGATTCCTGTTTCTCACAAGCCGGAGGAGGGAAAACTCTGGTTCACAACGGTGCGCCGCTACAAGGGGCTTGAGTCGAAAGCCGTTCTCCTCGTGGATGTGTGCGTATCTAGGCTCACCGATTCGACCAGTCAACGCCTCATCTACGTGGGAAGTTCAAGGGCGACTGCGTATCTTGAGACGCTTTTCCTCAATGATGTTGCCAAAGAGGAATATCCTGCGCTGACGGCGCAGCTTGGCGAGGAGGTTGCACCCATCCCACAGGGGATTGCAAGTTGGCTCGGAATGGAGTGCAGAGCGAATGGATGAGCGTCTTCTTGCCGCACTTGCGGCATATATCGATGCGCATTACGAAGCGGAGCGAGAGGTTCGCCGGCTGCACGTAGATGATCTGCGCACGTTTGCAGGGCCACGTTCCCCGTCGATTGATCTCTTTGGGGCGATCAATGGTCTGCTCAAAAAGATGGAGGATTCCTTCTCGGAGCATCTTCTCGATCTGATTGAGCGCACAGGGCGCAAGCCCTCCGAGATCTATACGAAGGCGGGCGTGACAAAGGCGCATTTCTCCAAGATTTGGACGGATAAGAAGTATCATCCGACGAAGGAGACGGCGCTCGCCTTTGCGATTGCGCTGCATCTTTCGCTCGATGATGCGCAGGATCTTCTGCGGCGTGCGGGCTATGCGCTCTCACACAGCAGCGAGAGTGACCTTATCGTTGAGTTCTTTATTGTGCATCGCAAATACAATGTGGATCAGGTGAATCTCTGTCTGGCCCATTACGGTCACAAGCCGCTTACGAATCGACGGGAAAGCGTGGATTCCGAGTAGAGCGTGAAAATGTAAAACTGCTGAGATCTTTTCCAACAAGGAGAGATGTCAGCAGTTTTTTCATACAAGAGATTTAAATGTAATTTTCATTAGAGAGTCAGACATCATTCCTCCCAGAGAAATGGGAGTATTTTTTTGACGTTTTTTCGGCCACTTTGTCCCAAAACGTCCAGTGGGAGAATGAAGGGAGATTTTTTTTAGTCTTTTGGAGGAGATGTTGCTTATAAATTTGCAGATAATTGCTCGTAATGCACTGGTAAATCATGGGGATGAGAAGGACGAAAATGCCGTCGTATTTCACGATGGTATGCAGGGTAATCCAAGTCAGAATGTTATCAGCGGAACAAGGGAGTAACGAAACGTGACCCCCTTTGCCACGCATTCGGAGTTACCTGTGAGCAAGAGTACGTACAGAGCCAGATGTATTGAAAAAAATTATTTTCGACAGGAGACCAAAAGTTCATTTTCTGTCCTCTATCTATTGAGAGAGAAATGATCATTTTCCGTGACACGGTGAAAGAGAGGTATCTATGACAGCAGCTTGTTCACAAGTTGAAATATTATGTAGGTTTAATCAAAGGAAGGTGCGTGTATGAGAGAATTAGCATTTTGCCTTGGCAATAGCCGTGCGGCACTTGTATGGCATCCCGGAAAAATGACGATGGAGGTTCTTTGGGAAAAATTGCAGAATCCCATCCGAACCGCCGAAACCGCTGCGGAATACCACGCCATGAAGAAAAGTGAACGGGATGCCGTGAAGGACAAAGGCGGATTCTTTGCGGGAACGCTGAAAGGGACGCGCCGGAAAGCAACTGAGGTCATCAGCCGTTCCATGATCACCTTGGATCATGACCGACTGAAGCCGGGCTGTTTCGATGCCTTCGTCTTTAAGCATTGCGCCATTGTCTACACAACCCACAGCCATATCCCGGAAGCCCCACGGGCGAGAATCCTTGTGCCTCTGACACGGGATATCACCCCGGATGAGTACAATGCCATCGCCCGCTATCTTGCAGATGAGATTGGCATGGATACGGTTGATCTCTGTTCCTTCAAGATCAATCAGCTGATGTATTGGCCGACCTGTTCTTCCGACGGGGAGTACATCTGCCGCAAATATGAGGGCGACTGGCTCGACCCGGATGTGTTTTTGGCAGCGCATCCGAACTGGCAGGACTGCAGCTTACTTCCGACTGCGCCGGGCGAAAAGGAAGCGGTGGAACGGGAGCGCAAAAGACAAGCCGATCCTCTGACCAAGGAAGGAATTGTAGGAGCGTTCTGTCGTGCGTACTCCATCCAGGAAGCAATACAGACCTTCCTCTCCGATGTGTATGAGCTGACTGCCGACGAGAATCGGTGGGGCTATACGAAGTCGGCGAGCATCCCCGGTGTGATGATTTATGACGGCAAATTCGCCTATAGTCACCATGCCTCCGATCCTGCCTACGGAAAGCTGTGCAACGCATACGACCTCGTAGGGACGCATCTCTTTGATGGTGACTTTACCCGGATGGCTGAATTTGCCGCCAAGGACGAAAAAGTGCGTACCCTTGCACTCAAGGAGCGCCAGGAACGGGCGGTTGAGGAGTTTGCCGAGGAGGAAGATTGGAAGGCAAAACTGGTGCGGCAGAAAAAGTCCACACAGCTTGAGAACTCCCTCTACAACATCAAGCTCATCATGCAGAACGATCCCTACATGAAAAATATCGTCTTCAATCAGCTGGCAGATGGCATGGAGATCAAGGGCGAAGTGCCGTGGTTACACCCCGGCAAGTTCTGGCGTGATGCGGACGATGCCCAGCTCATCTGTTACGTGGACGACCATTACGGAACATTCTCGGCACGGAACTATGACATCGCCGTAGCGAAAGCCGTGGACGACCGCTCCTACCATCCGATACGGGAGTATTTTGCCGCGCTGCCTCCTTGGGACGGTGTGGCACGCGTGGACACGCTTCTTATCGACTACTTAGGCGCAACCGACAACGCATATACCCGTGCCGTCAGTCGGAAAGTGCTGTGCGCCGCCTATCGGCGGATCAAAGAGCCGGGCATCAAGTTTGACTATATGCCCGTTCTGAACGGCGCACAGGGCATTGGAAAATCCACATTCATTGCCAACCTTGGCATGGATTGGTTCTCCGACAGTCTGACCTTATCGGATATGAACGACAAGACCGCCGCCGAAAAGCTGCAGGGCTACTGGATTCTTGAAATCGGCGAGCTTGCAGGAATGAAGAAAGCCGACCTTGATAAGGTGAAAGCCTTTGTGTCGCGGGTGGATGACAAGTATCGGGCAAGTTTCGGCAGACGTGTCACATCCCATCCGCGTCAGTGTGTGTTCTTCGGCACGACCAACAGCGAGAACGGGTATCTGCGGGACATCACAGGAAATCGCCGTTATTGGAACATCAAACTGAGCGGCAGCAGCAAATATAGGCCGTGGCAGATGACCTCGGAGCTTGTGCAGCAGATTTGGGCAGAAGTGATGATTCTTGCTGATGCCGGAGAAAAGCTGTATCTGCCCCCAGAATTGGAGGAATACGCCAAAGAGGAGCAGCGGGAAGCGATGGAGCACGATGAGCGTGAAGGTTTGGTGCGTCTCTATCTCGATACGCTGCTTCCCGCCAACTGGGACGAGATGGATCTCTATCAGCGGCGGGAGTTTTTGCGGGGCGATGATACGACTCCCGTGGGGACAGACGTGCGCGTGATTGTCAGCAACATGGAGATTTGGTGTGAGTGCTTCAGCAGGAAAAAAGAGGATTTGCGTTCCATGGACAGCTATGCGATAGCGGCCATCATGTCCAGACTTCCTGAATGGGAAAAGCAGCCCACACCCCAACGTATCGCAATTTATGGACTGCAGAGGATCTATCGCCGCTTGTAACTTGTACGGAAGTTGTAACTTGCAGCAAAGCCCGTACGATAAGGCTTTGTTACAAGTTACAAGATTTATATATGTAAATAGAAACATAATAATTCCGTACATGAAAAACGCGAATACGCGCATATATGCGTATATAGAGATTTTCTGTAGCCTTGTAACAAGAAACAACGTGAATCCATTGATATGACTGGCTTTAGAGGTGATACAACCTCATGTTACAGGAGGAAAAAGTTGTACGAACGGACGATTGAGCAGGAACTTGTATCACGAGTCAAAGTGATGGGCGGAATTGCACCAAAGTTCACCTCACCGGGATTCGCCGGAATGCCCGACCGACTGGTGCTTCTGCCTCGCGGCAGGATGGGATTTGTGGAATTCAAAGCACCGGGAAGAAAGCCGAGACCGCTTCAGCTGGCACGGCACAGACTGCTTCGGCGGCTTGGATTCAAGGTGTATGTGATTGACGAAGTAAATCAAATTGACGGCGTATTGGAGGACATCAGCCATGAATGAACTTACCGTTTTGGAACATAACAGCATCCGTGTCATGACCACGGAGCAGCTTGCCGAGGCATATGGATGCGCCCCGAAGCAGATTCAGCAGAACTTCAGTAACAACCGTGCGCGGTTTATTGCGGGAAAGCACTTCTTTGTTCTGGAAGGGCAGGATTTGCAGACCTTTCGTTTGCAGGTCGAAAATATCGAACTGCAAATTTCCCCGAAAACACGTCATCTGTATCTCTGGACGGAGAGAGGCGCAGCCCGTCACAGCAAGATGCTTGGGACGGAGCGGGCGTGGGATGTATTTGAACAGCTCGAAGACAGTTACTTCAAAGCCACGAAGAATATGACACCCGAGGAATTCCTCCTCTACAGTGCACAGCGGATGGTGGAGCAGGCAAAGGCGATCAAGGCGGCAAATGCGCGTATCGACAAGGTGGACGAGCGGCTTCTTGAGGTCGAGTCCAAGCAGATGACTATCGATGAACATCACTACACGATTATCGGCTATGCAAACCTCACGGGAGTTCGTGGCGTGAGCCGAGATGCCGCAGCAAGACTTGGACGCAGAGCGTCGGCGATATCCAGAAAGCAGGGCTATCACATTGGTAAGGAGTACGATGCGAAATATGGCATGGTGAACACCTATCATGTGGATGTGCTGCAGGAAGTGTTTCGGTAATGAATTCCGTTGAGATTGGAGGTGATGCCCCATGAAGTTCATACCGCATGATTACCAGCAGTACGCCATCGACTTTATCGAAAGCCATAAAACTGCAGCCGTACTCCTCGATATGGGACTTGGAAAGACGGTGATCACTCTCACGGCTCTAAATGACCTACTGTTTGACCGCTTCGAGATTTCCCGTGTCCTCGTTATCGCTCCGCTCCGTGTAGCGCGGAATACATGGCCGCAGGAGCTTGGAAAGTGGGAGCATTTGAAGCATCTCCGCTATGCTGTGGCGGTCGGAACGGAGAAAGAGCGGCTTCAGGCACTTCGGCAGCAAGCCTCTCTCTACATCATCAACCGTGAGAATGTGCCGTGGCTCGTGGAGAAAACCAACTTCAACTACGATGCCATTGTGATTGATGAACTCTCCTCGTTCAAGAATTGGAGCAGTAAACGCTTCAAGGCACTTATGAAGGTTCGCCCTTTGGCAAAGAGAGTCATAGGTCTTACGGGAACGCCATCCGGCAACGGCTTGATGGACTTGTTCGCAGAATTCAAGGTACTCGACATGGGAGAGCGTCTGGGGCGATTTATTACGAAGTATCGCCAAGATTACTTCGTGCCGGACAAGCGCAACGGACAGGTGGTATTCTCCTACGCTCCGTTGCCCGGAGCCGAGGAGCGGATTTATGAAAAGATCGCTGACATCACCATCTCGATGAAAGTCGCCGACCATCTGAGAATGCCGGAGCTGATCGAGAGCGAATACAGCGTCTGCATGGATGAGTCTGAGAAGAAGATATACACGGAAATGTGCGAGCAGTTGGTTTTGCAGATGAAGGGCGATGAGGTGACGGCGGCAAACGCAGGTGTCCTGTCCGGGAAACTCGCGCAGATGGCAAACGGCGCAGTCTACACCGACGATGGAGCTACGCTGCATATACATGACCGCAAGCTCGATGCCTTGGAGGACATCGTTGAGAGTATGAACGGCAAACCGCTCCTCGTTGCGTACTGGTTTCGGCATGACGCAGAGCGCATCGAAAAGCGCGTGCCGTGCGTCCGACTGGATACGGATGATGCAATCGCCCGTTGGAATCGCGGAGAAATCCCCGTTGCCCTGATCCATCCTGCAAGTGTGGGGCACGGTCTCAATCTTCAGAGCGGTGGATCGACCTTGGTGTGGTTCGGCATCACATGGAGCTTGGAGCTCTACCAACAGACCGTGGCGCGTCTGTATCGGCAGGGACAGAGTGCAAAGACCGTGGTGGTGCAGCATATCATCGCCGAGGGCACGATTGACGAGAAAATCCTCCGTGCCTTGAAGCGGAAGGACAAGACACAGACGGCTCTGATTGAAGCCGTCAAAGCGGAGGTAACATCATGAACTATGAGATTCTGTCAAACGCCATCGTCGAACAGGCGGCAAAGGATTATCGGTGGGCGAGGGCGGCTCTTGGAAAAGACGAAGAGAACGTTGCAGCGGCAGCGATGCGCTCTGAGACGGAACGGTTCTTCCGTTCTGCATGGTTTGGACAGCTGACGAGCATAGACGGAGAGTGGCTGCTTGAAAAGTTGGAGGGGGAATTTGCATGACAGCGAAAGAATATTTGAGCCAAGCATACTGTATTGATCAACGTGTCAACAGCAAGCTCCGTCAAGTGGACTCCCTGCGTGATCTTGCCACCAGAGCCACATCCACAATGGGAACAGAGCCTGTCAGCGGCACGAGGAATGTCCATCGCTTGGCAGATACCATCGACAAGATTGTTGACTTGGAGAATGAGATCAACGATGACATCGATCATTTGGTAGATTTGAAGCGTGATGTTATGGCGACCATCAGCAAGGTACAGGACACCAATGCCCTCATGCTGTTGGAACTTCGGTATCTCAGCTTCATGTCGTGGGATGAGATTGCGGGGGAGATGCACTACACTTCCCGCTGGGTGCATATTCTCCATTCCAAAGCTCTCGCGGCTGTGGATAAGATTCTTACAGAGAGATGAAATCCATCCCGTTTTGAAATTACGCAAAAAGACTTCACTATAATTCTCTTGAGTTCCAGTGTTGACATGGTAAAATGGTGTTATGAAAAGTATGCTTAAAGGTTCGACCTCCAATGGGAGCAATCCCTGCGGAGGTTTTTTCATGCCGCAATGGAGGTGAAGCGATGCCGAGAAAACCGAAGCGTCCTTGTCGAATGACAGGCTGTCCGAATCTTACGGATCGAAAAAGCTGCTACTGTGAGGCGCACGAGAAAGTTATGCAGCGTCATTACGACCACTTCACGCGCGGCTGCGATCAGCACGAGAGGTATGACAGCGCGTGGCGCAGGATTCGTGACCGACATTTGGCGGGGCATCCGCTCTGTGAGAGATGCAAAGAACAGGGCAGATATATCCTCGCGACACTTGTGCATCACATCAGACCTCTCGTCGACGGAGGCACGCATGACGAGAGCAATTTGATGTCGCTCTGCGTATCGTGTCATGAGCGGATTCACCGACGTGGCACAGGTGACAGATAGCCCCCAGGGGGCGGTCAAATCTCTAAAACCGCGCCGCTACTGGACCGGGGAGGGGGCGTACAGAAAAATTCGCATAACTTTTAGACCAGTTAGAGAGATAAGTTTTGCCAGCGTGATTTTCGGCGGGAAGCCATGCACAGCGGGGAACGACGGGCATTTGAACCGCTCGATAAAACAGTCCAAATGCTGAAACTTATGCTCAAAAAAGTTTTGAAAAGTTTTAAGGGGGGAAACGTATGGGGCTTAGAGGACCGCAGCCCGGCACGGGAGGAAGACCGAGAAAATCCTTGGCGGAGAAAGTGACCGAGGGCAATCCTGGCAAGCGCAAGCTGAAGGTCTTGGACTTTGAGCAAATCGCCACAGAGCCGGAAGGCATGGAAATGCCGCCTCCCAAGGAGTTTTTATCGGCTGTTCAGCGTGACGGCTCCACGCTTTCGGCACGTGAACTCTACGAAGAAGCGTGGGCGTGGCTCAAGCGGCGCGGATGTGCGGAACTCGTATCTCCTGCGCTCTTAGAACGATATGCTGTGAGCGCGGCTCGTTGGATTCACTGCGAGGAGGCGGTCAGCAAATACGGCTATCTGGGCAAGCATCCGATTAGTTCTCAGCCCATACAGTCGCCTTATGTTGCGATGAGTCAAAACTACATGAAGCAGACCAATCGGCTGTGGAACGAGATATTCGCCATCGTCCGTGATAACTGCTCAACGGAGTATAAGGGTGTTTCGCCACAGGATGACTTGATGGAGCGGCTTCTTCGTTCAAGGAGGGGATGAGATGAGCGGGAAGATTAGCTGAGACGCAGCTCAACAACATACAGATGGCGACGTAGGTCGCTTTTTTATTGCAGGAGGTGTAAATCTTGGGAAAAATGACATCCGAAATGCAGCTCGTCCCCATCGGAAAGCTCGTGCCTTATGTAAACAATGCCCGTACCCACTCGAAGGAGCAGATCACCAAGCTGCGCTCGTCTTTGCGTGAGTTCGGCTTTGTGAATCCCGTCATCATCGACCGGGAGTTCAACATCATAGCGGGACATGGCAGAATCCTCGCCGCGAAGGAGGAGAATATCGAGCAAGTTCCATGCGTATTCGTCGATCATCTGACCGAGGCTCAGAAGAAAGCCTACATTCTCGCGGACAACCGTTTCGCACTTGACGCGGGATGGGATGAAGAGATGCTGCGTGTTGAGATGGAAGCCTTGCAGGACATGGACTTCGATATCTCGCTCACGGGCTTCGACGAAGCTGAAATTGCTGACCTGTTTGCCGCAGACGATAACGAGGCGCAGGAAGACGACTTCGACGAAGATGCCGCCCTGCAGGCAGAGCCTTTCGTAAAAGCCGGTGACTTGTGGCTTTTGGGCAGGCATCGTTTCCTCTGTGCAGATTCTACAAACACTGAGAATGTAAAACTTCTCATGGACGGCAAAAAGGCGAATGTGTGTATTACCGACCCGCCGTATGCGTGTAACTACACAGGCGGCACCGGCATGAAAATCATGAATGACAACCTGAAGGGCGAGGAGTTCTATCAGTTCCTGCTTTCGGCATTCAAAAACGCCTATGAGAATCTTGCGGACGGAGCTGCCATTTACATTTTTCACTCGGATGCGGAAAAAGTCAACTTCTACAATGCCGTTATTGCTGCCGGATTTCACTACTCAACAACCTGTATCTGGGTAAAGCAGTCCCTTGTTCTGGGGCGTTTCGATTATCAAATGCGCCATGAGCCTGTCATTTACGCATTCAAGGACACCGTAAAGCACAAATTCTACGGGGACAGAAAGCAGACCACCGTTTGGGAATTCGACCGACCGAGCAAGTCGAAACTGCACCCGACAACAAAACCGCTCCCACTCATCGCATACCCCATGAAGAACTCCTTGCTAGTCAATAGCATCGTCTTGGATTTGTTCGGCGGCAGCGGATCGACACTGATGGCAGCAGAGCAGATGGATCGCACGGCATATCTGATGGAACTTGATCCTGTTTATGCCTCGGCGATTGTGCGCCGTTTTGTGGCATATCGTGGAAATACAGAGGACGTGCATATCATCCGTGACGGGCAAAAGCTCCCCTGCTCCGAGGTATATATCCCCACAGCAGAGGAGCTTGGCATGAAGGATGCCACGATAAACGACATTCAAAAAGGGCAGAAGAAAGGAGGATGAGGACGTGTGCAATGTGAAATATACGTTTTCCGAGGACGGGAGCGTTGATTGCGGGCATCTTCCTGACGGCATCGTTTTTATGGTGGACACTTCATCTTTGGATAAGATCGCCGGAATCAGCTTTTATCGCAATTACCGTGATTTGACGGGAAAAATCCTTTACGTGATGGACAGATACAGAAAACAGCTGCATCGTCATCTGGTGGATGTCCCCAAAGGCTATGAAGTCGATCATATCAATCTGGACACGTTGGACAATCGCCTGTGCAACCTCAGAATTTGTACGCATCAACAGAATCAATGCAACCAACCACGGCAGAGGAACAACACGTCCGGGGTGACGGGTGTCAGCTTCTACAAACCTCGCGGGAAATATCGTGCGAGAATCAAGATTTGTCAGCATGATATACACCTTGGTTATTATCAAACATTTGAAGAAGCTGTTCAGGCGCGGAATGTGGGAATGGCTTGTATGTTCGGGGATTACGGACGGTATGACGAGGTGGAAGAAATCCCTCCGTGGATAGAAGAAGATGTCATCAACCGATGTAAACGGTTCGTGGATTTATCAATCTGCGAATCGTTTATTGATTTTGTGAAGAATGCGGCGTAATGCCAAAGGAGGCAGCACAATGAAAGTTTTTCTAAACGCAGGACACGCCCCTAACGGAAATCCCGACCCAGGAGCGTGCGGGTATGGGCTGCGGGAATGTGACGTTGCAAGGAATGTCGCCGACCTTGTGGCGGGCTATCTCACTGCGGCAGGTGTGGAGGTGGTCGGAAGTCTGCAATCTGATAGCCTCCATGAAGTTGTCTCCGCTTCCAACTGCAGCGGTGCGGACGTATTCATCTCCATTCACTGCAACGCCTGTAACGGCACGGCAAACGGAACGGAGGTCTGGCACTACTACGGAAGCGACGCAGGGGAGACACTGGCACGCTGCATTCAGAACCAGATTGTGGATGCGCTCGGTACAGTAGATCGCGGCGTGAAGGGTGCAAAGCCCGGTGTTAACGGTCTGTACGTTCTGAGCAACACCGATGCGGTCTCAGTGCTTGTGGAGCTTGCGTTTATCGATCATGCGGGCGATGCGCAGTTGCTTCGCAGTCGGCAGGATGAATTTGCCCGCGCCATTGCGCGTGGGGTAACGGACTATGAAGGAGAGTGTTGAAGATGAAACTGGAACACATTCAAAATGAGCTGAAGAATCATGTGGGAGATTTCGTGCGGACGGAGGCAAAGGAAGCGACCGTCCTTTGGCTGCACGAGAAAGGACTCCCGGCAGCGCGTGAAGTATCGGCGGCGTATACGGCGGCACTGAAGGAGAGCGCGGAGAAGGAGACGGGATGGTGCAGGTTCCGCGACCGCATCTTCCTGCCGCTTGTCATTGACGGGGCAATCTGGATGACGGGCAAGATGCTTGAGCGCATGACCGCGCCCCATTCTGTGAAATGATGACGCTCGGTAGTTTGTTTTCTGGCTCAGGGGGCTTTGAACTCGGTGCTGTTCTTGCGGGGATAGAACCGAAGTGGGCATCGGAGGTTGAGCCGTTTCCGATTCGCGTCACTACGAAGCGGCTTCCCTCCGTCAAACATCTTGGAGACATCCATCGGATTCACGGCGATGAGATCGAGCCTGTGGACATCATCACATTCGGTTCTCCCTGTACGAATCTCAGCATCGCGGGACGGAGGGAAGGACTGCATGGGCAGGAGTCCATACTGTTCTTCGAGGCTATTCGTATCGTTCGGGAAATGAGGAGGGGGACGGATGGGAAATATCCGAGATTCATCGTGTGGGAGAATGTCGCAGGGGCGTTCTCAAGTGCCGAGGAGCGTGACTTCCAGTCTGTCCTTACGGAGATCGTCCGCATCAAAGAGCCGGAAGCACCCGAGGTGCCTTTGCCTCAAAAAGGTGGATGGGCATACGCAGACATTCTCATGGGAGACGGATGGAGCATTGCGTACCGCCTCATGGACGCGCAGGGCTGGGGAGTTCCACAGCGTCGGCGCAGAATCTACCTTGTCGCAGATTTTGGAGGATCGAGTGCCGGAGAGATACTATTTGACACCGAAAGAGTGCGTCGGGATCTTGCGCCGTGCTTCGCTTCGTGGCAAGGCACTGCCCGAGAGTTTGCGGATGGCGCTGGAACGTCAAGCGGGCGGGTAAGTGCGGGTTTCTGTACCGAGCATTCTGCACAGAGTCGAAGTATCGGCTATGCGGAGGAAAAGTCTCCGACACTGCGTGCTGAAACCGTTCCTGCCGTCTTTGAGTCGCATGGCTCGGATGCGCGGTACAACGGCCCTCTGGAAATCTGTCCGACCGTACTTCGCCATTACGGCACGGGCGGCAACAATCAGCGGCTTGTCCTCAAGGACGTACAGGCATACGGAATCTCGTCATTCCAGTCCAATGCGATGAAATCCGACAATCCGCACGCCGGCATCTATGAAACCGAGACGGCGCGGACGATTGACCGGAGCGGAGGGAATCCTGCGTGCTGTCAGGGCGGCGTTGCCGTTGTTTCCATCCAAGGTTCGATGATCGGACGACAGGAGAAGAACGGCCCGCAGGGAAGTGGCATCGCAGAGGATGTGAGTTTTACACTGAACACTGCCAACCGTCATGCCGTTTATGCCATGACCACAGGTTGCCACTCTCATTTTGTAAAGGAGAAATGTCCGACATTGATGGCGCGAGACTTCAAAGACCCGACGGTCGTCAATCAGCCCGTCTATGCCGTACGTCGGCTGACACCGACCGAGTGTGGACGTTTACAGGGCTTTCCCGACGGATGGTGCGCGGGGCTTGGGACGGATGAACCGACCGAGGAAGAAATGTCATTCTGGCGTGAGGTCTTTGAGACACACCGAAAAATCACGGGTGGAAAAAAGCCCAAGACCGATACGCAGATTCGTAGATGGCTGAGGAATCCGCACTCGGATGCAGCAGAGTACAAAATGTGGGGAAACGGCGTCGCACTTCCTTGTGTGTTCTACGTCCTTACAGGAATTGCACATTTTGGTGATTCTGTGTATACAACAGAGTCCGCTTGCTAATTCTTCCCATACGAGTGATGAATGTAATGACCAAAGTTCATAAAGGAGGAAACCACCATGAAGGTCAATTACAACATCCAAAAGGAAGAGCGCAAGGCGATGGGTGGGATTGTCGGCAAGGTGCTGGGAATCAAGCCCGCCTACTGTGGCGCACCGAGCTTTTCCTACAAGGTCGGCGCATTCGAGATCACGAAGGAGGGCAGCCTTTGCTTCGACGATGTCACTGACAAAGCGACAGTTGCGCGTGTGCGCACGGCACTGCGTGAGGCGGGCTTCATGTCCAAGGGCGGGGAAAACGAGGCTTCCTGCGCGGACACAGCGGCAGACATGCCGATCCTGACGGAAACGGCAAACACGCCTACCGAAGTAGCTGCGCCAGACGAGCTGCTCCAGACGGAAGTGACGGTAAATGAGGAAATGCCGGCAGAAACAACAGTAGAAGAACCTACCGAAGTGGACACGGCAGAAAGTGAGCCGGTATCAACAGAAGCTGCTCCGACTGAGGAAGCCGTCGCGGAATCCGACGAGGACAGCCTTTCCATTAGCCTCCCGCGCAGCCTCTTTTCGGAAACTGCACTGAACAATCTCGACGCACTCCTTCTGAGCAAAGGGCGGCTGATTCGCCACGCCTTTGACATCCGGGAAGCAACCTACACACTGACCGACGACCGCATCACCTTTGCATGGCTGCACGGCACGGTCACCGACGAGACGGCAAAGGCATACGCCGAGTTCATCAGCAAACTCTGCCAGATGGCACGGACGCATAAGCGCGTCATGGCGAAGGAGAAGATTGTGGACAACGAGAAATACGCATTCCGCTGCTTTCTCCTGCGCCTTGGCATGATTGGAAGCGCCTACAAAGAGTCGCGCAAGATTCTCCTGCAGAACCTTACGGGCAGCAGTGCATTCAAAAGCGGACATCGGAAGGTGGCTGAGGATCATGCGATTTCCGAGTAGGGAGCAGATCGCCGCACTTCGAGAGCGGTACCCGCGCGGGACGAGAGTGGAACTCCTCGGAATGGACGATCCGCAAGCCCCTCCGACAGGAACGATGGGCGAGGTCATGGGCGTTGATGACGCGGGACAGCTTCTTGTTCGGTGGGAAACAGGATCGTCACTCAGCCTTATCCCCGGCGTGGACTCCTTCCGCATCGCAGAGAAAGGCGGCAGGTCATGAACGAGATGGTTTTCTCGCAGCTCATGGACATCCGCGATTCGGGGCGGGTGAATATGTTCGACATTCCCCCTGTTCAGAGGATGGCGTTTAAGATGGAATTCTACGAACTCATCTGCTTCATCGAGGAAGACCGTGCGGCGTATGTGCGGTTTATACTCACGGGTGAAAAATAGCCGACGATTCTAGCGATTCTGCACAGCCTTTCGGGGCTGTGTTTCTCTCGAAAAATAAGTGTGGTTTATCCGAAATATGACTTGCTATATTCCTCGTTTAGAGTGATATATACACATGGAAAAGGGAACAACCTACACACAGAAAGCGAGGAACACAAAATGAGGAACGCAGAAGCGAGATGGCCGAAGACCACCACGATGGAGCACCTCGATGAGTTGCGGTTCGGGACGAGCGGCGCGATCCTGCGCTACGGCGAGCAGATCCTTGTCGTCGGGATGGAATGCTGGGGATTCCACGCAGCCGTCTACGAGATGGTCGAAACGCCGGAGGAGACAGGCTTCGCGGATATCGAATGCCGCCTGAACCTTGTCGAAGCCGCCACGGAGCTTTTCGAGGACGGCGGGCACGCGATGGCTTGGTGCATGAAGCGCATCTGAGCCACGCCAGACAACAAAACAGCCCTTCGGGGCTGCTTCTCGTTTCTATGTTTTTGAGTCGCTGACGGCGGCTCTTTTTTGATGGGGGTGATTGCTTGCGAAAACTGAC
>ERZ773049.334-NODE-334-length-30158-cov-10.802113_pt1 | contig 30158 bp, 26 predicted proteins | sample MGYA00580633_ERZ773049 | MGnify/ENA primary metagenome ERZ773049 (study PRJEB29015, sample SAMEA2737991) | human oral metagenome | biome: human oral; feature: human-associated habitat; material: dental | place: China | collected 2066 ...
TGTCCTCGAGCGAGAGGTAGAAGCGGCTCTCGCCGGGGTCCCCCTGGCGGCCGGAGCGCCCGCGCAGCTGGTCGTCGATGCGACGGCTGTCGTGGCGCTCGGTGCCGATGACCAGAAGTCCGCCGAGGTCGCGCACAACATCACCTTGCCGCTTCATCTGGGTTCGGGTGTACTCATCAGCCTGCTTGAGCTGCCAGAGGAGGGCACTCTTGGAGTCCTTTGCCCCGAGCTGCCGGAGCTTCTCGTGGACGTAGCCCTCGCGGCTGCCGCCGAGGATGATGTCGGTGCCGCGGCCGGCCATGTTGGTCGCTATCGTGACGGCGCCAACCTTGCCAGCGTTCGCGACGATGGCGGCCTCGCGCCCGGGGTCCTTGGCGTTGAGGGTCTGGTGCGGGATCCCCCGCTCTTCCATCAGGCGGTCGAGCTCCTCGCTCGCCTCGACCGACGTGGTGCCCACGAGCACCGGCTGTCCCTTCTCGTGGCGCCGCCCGACCTCGTCCACCACGGCCCTGAGCTTGTCCCTCTTGGTGAGGAAGACGTAGTCCTCCCGGTCCTCCCGGATCATGGGCCTGTTGGTGGGGATGGTGACGACCGGCGTGCCGTAGGTCTCCCTGAGCTCGGCGTCGGCGCTCCTAGCCGTGCCCGTCATGCCCGAGAGCTTGTCGTAGAGGCGGAAGTAGTTCTGCAGCGTGACCGTGGCCATGGTCACGGACTCATGGCGAATCTTCACGCCCTCCTTGGCCTCGATGGCCTGGTGGAGGCCCTCGCTGTATCGACGCCCCTTGAGTATGCGGCCCGTGAACTCGTCGACTATTTTGACCTCGTCATCCGAGACAACGTACTGGTCGTCCCTGTGGAAGAGGAAGCGCGCCCTGAGCGACTGCAGGAGATGGTTAGCCATAAGGCCGTCCCTGTCGGAATAGATGATACCTGCGCCTTCATCGTCTCCGTCCGCCAAGGCATCGTCCCCCGGGAGCCCGGACAACGCCCTCGCGAAGCGCCGATGGGGTCCGAACGGGGTCAGCCCAAGGCCAGGGACGAGGAAGCGCGCCCTGAGCGACTGCTGAGGACGGTCGTCCATAAGGCCACCCCTGTTGAGATAAACGATACTAGCGCCTTCATCGTCTCCGTCCGCCAAGGCATCGTCCCCCGGGAGCCCGGACAACGCCCTCGCGAAGCGCCGATGGGGTCCGAACGGGGTCAGCCCAAGGCCAGGGACGAGGAAGCGCGCCCTGAGCGACTGCTGAGGACGGTCGTCCATAAGGCCACCCCTGTTGAGATAAACGATACTAGCGCCTTTCCTACTTTCATCTCTGCGCAACATCCCTTCGGCTGCCGCAGTCCCTTCCATACTAATGTCGAGGCCTGGGATAGGTCCACCCCTGACAAGCCACTTCTCGATCTTATGCAGCCCCTCCTCGGTAGCATAGACGATGTGCTTTGCCTCATCTACCGCGACATCACTCTCTGAGAGCTTGGCTACCACCCGTGCAAAGCGTATGTAGGGCTCGACCGATGTCAGATCAAAGCCAGAAATGATGAGTGGTGTCCTAGCCTCGTCGATGAGGATGGAATCAGCTTCATCTATGATCGCAAAAGTGTGCCCGCGCTGCACGCGCTCGTTTGCGTTCATGACCATGTTGTCGCGCAGATAGTCAAAACCAAACTCACTGTTGGTGCCATAAGTAACGTCGGCGGCATAGGCATCATGCCTTTCATCAGCGTTCATGCCGTTCTGCAGACAACCCACACTCATGCCCAAAAAGCCATAGACCCTGCCCATCCACTCACTATCACGCTTGGCCAGGTAGTCATTCACGGTAACAATATGAACGCCCTTGGCTGGAATAGCGTTTAGGTAAGCCGCGAGTGGAGCAACGAGCGTCTTGCCCTCACCGGTCTTCATCTCGGCGATCATACCCTTGTGCAAGACAACACCACCCATGAGTTGTACGGGAAAGTGACGCATCCCAAGAACACGCTCAGAAGCCTCCCTCACGGCGGCAAAGGCCTCGGGAAGCAGCTCGTCGAGGGTCTCACCCCGCTTATATCGTCCCCTGAGGTATAGGGTTACGCCGGCAAGCTCCTCATTCGACATTGCCTCAAAACGAGTCCAGAGGGCCTCGATCCTGTTGACCACCCTCGCGAGCTCCCTCTGCCTCCCACGTTTGCCCATCGAGAAGAGACCCGCAAGGAATCCTCCTCCCCTTTTTTCACTTCCTCTTGCTGGCACCCGTGGTGGCTCACCATACCTCTTCGAATGCCACCAGCCCCGCCCAGACTTCCCAGGTGCCAGAGCACTCGCTATAGATGACTGGACAGTACCTACTTCCTTCTGAGGATACACATCTGCTGAAGTTGGATGTTCGGCTGCGTCAGAGTCTTGTGTCACGGAATTTTGGACCCCATTAAGAACTAGTGTCTTATCATCCGTATTCATCGCCGGCCCATCTTGGGGATCCCTTTGATCCGCACCATCTGTCAAGTCGGTAGCGAAAGTAGTCGCTGAGTTTACATCATCCCCCGCTCTAGACTTCACATCATCTTGCACAGTCTTTGAACTCATCCACAATCCTCTCGAACTCCCTTGGCAACCCATCCGCACCTTGGGAGCGCAGTGTAGCAGAAGGTCCTCATCATCACAGCCGAATGGATATCTAACGTCAGGAAAGTGTGTCCCTCACAAGAACGGTCACAAGCTTGGCCATCTGTGCACGCGTTGTCACACCCCTAGGGTCGAGAATATGTGTCACGGCATCGCCTGTCATGAGCCTGTGGGCAAAGCACCATCCCACACCCGCACTCGCCCAACTATCAACGCTAGCAGCATCAGGCACGGAGGCATAGGAAGATGCGTTTGCTCCCAAGGGACTCGCGCCGTGCTTTATGGCATAGCGATAAAGCACAAGTGCTGCTTCCTCGCGTGTGAGACCCGCATCGGGACGTACGGTCTTGCTGCCATCATCACCGATGAAGATACCCTGCTTGTAAGACCAGTTTATGGCCGCAGTGTAGTACTGCCTCGAGGCGTTGTCCCAGAAGGGGGTCTCGTTTCTCGCGTAGTTGGCATCGTTCGTCGTCGCGGTGGAGAGCGGATTAGCACGACGATAGAGGATCGTTGCCAACTGCCCACGCGTAAGTAAGTCATTGGGAGCAAAGAGATTCGTATCCGCGTAGCCGTTCATAAGTCTGTTCTGGGTTACATAGCTGAGCCAACCCTCAGTGTATACCCAGTCATCGTGATAGTCGATATCCGTAAAGTGATGAACCTTAAGGTAGCTCAGTGCTGCCCTAGCATCAAGGGCGCCATGACTCCCGTTTGTGGGGCGACGGCCCTTGGCACCACTTCTGACCGTACGGGCCGTACCATAGATGGCCTCTCTCACCTGATCCGGTGTCGCGGTGGGGACGGCAGCAAAGAGCAGTGCGAAGGAACCTGAAGTAACAGCCGTCGCCTGGCTGCTGCCCGAGAACTTAGTGTAGGAATCTTGGCTCCCGATACCCACTGAGGTGATGCTCACACCAGGGGCGCTGATGTCCTTTTCAGCATTGAGTTCAGTGTACTCCCAGTCACTATCATCTGTGCCCAACGCCGTCACCGACACGCACTCATCGAAGTCCGAGGGGTAGGCACCACCATCTACCGTTCTTGGGCCTGCAGGGGTCCTTCGGTTACCACCTGCACATACACAGATGATGCCGTAGTCATTGAGTGCACTTCTTACGCTTCTATGCAACAGCGTGTCATAGCCAGCAGATGCGGAGGTAAATTTCAGGCTCATATTTATTATGTGTATCCTCCACTCAGGATGGCTCCTTGCCATCCTGCACGTATAGGCGATGCCGCGAACAATGCTCGCAGTGTTGCCCCTGCCAGCGTCACTCAACACCATAATGGGAAGCACGCAACAATTGTATGACGCACCGGCAATACCGCGGCCATTGTTGGAGGTTGCTGCAATGATACCTGCTATATGACTTCCATGTCCATTGTTGGACGTGGGACCAGAACTGCCTAGGTTCATGGGCCTGTCGTTGAGAGCATCATAGGCATAGGACGAGAGAATGTTGGCTGAAAGATCCTCATGAGCTGCATAGATACTGGAATCGAGCACCGCAACAGTGGACCGGTGGGACGAGTTTCCGGCATCTGCCCATGCCTCGGGTAGGTTACTACGATAGGCCCAATATTGGTTAAGTCTGGCAGTGGGACTTGATAGTTTAGCGTACGGGTCATTCACGACAAGGGTCGACTCCAACTTACTTTGCAGCGTGAGGCTCTCTTCAGGCAGGTCACCCTCACTCATGTCATCCACGAGTTCATAGACATAATTTGGTTGTGCGGATGTAACACCACTTATCTGCCTGGCGACCGTAAGCGCGTTATCAAGGCTCTGACCCTGTGCAAGACGTGCAACCACGATACCACCCTCACCATTCGTGAGCTCGCTCGTGATGCCCATGCCCGCACCCTCAAGCTGATCCTTGACCTTGTCTGTCCTGGTAGTGTTTGTCACACTTTTCTCATCGAGAGAAAGCACATCCCAATCGTCAAAGGACACGTTACCGACCGTGATAACGATGCCATCAGCCTCGACGTCGTCAACCGAGTTAGTGGTCTTTACCGTCTCAGCAATAGCCATCATAGGTTTGGTGAGAACACCTAAGCAAACCAGTACCATACCTAATAGCACGAATAAAAACCCCTTCGCATATGACCTCACACCTATCATCTCCTTCGTGAGAAGCGCCTCTTGATCGCTGCTATCGGCCCTGCCATTATATTGCCAAGTCGGTAACTGGTAGAGTCTCGAGTGGCAGTCAGCTCGCCAATGGCAGTATCCCTCTCACGCTCGAGGGTCATGACGCTTGCTTCAAGCTCCTTAGTTCTCATACGAGTACGGGCAAGCTCCTGCTCGGTCAAGGACACGATACGAGGATAACAGTACGTTCGCACGCGCACAGCTTCAGCCCCATGCGCCACGGCAGCGTCGATTGCAGCAAAGAGCTCATTGAAGCCAGCATCGACCAACGCCTTCTGTCTGGCAATCGCACCTGCCACCTCGCCCGCAAAGGATTCGCTTGTATCAAGGGCACTAATCACTGCCGCACTTATCCTATCTGAGGGTGCATTCAAGGGAAGTAGACGCCTCTCCTGTCCTACCACCCTGAACTGAGCGCTGACCTTATCATTATAGTCGAGGCCAACGGCAGGTTTACCCAAGACCATATGAAGCAGCGAGCAGTGTAGACGCATTGCGAGGGCTGCAGATGATGCGGTCATGTGCCCAAGCGTCGTCTCGAGGTTGGGACGTTCACCAATGTGAAAGACGCGCCTCTTGTGCACCATTAGGTCACGTACCTGCCCATGCAGGTCTACATCTCCCTCGTCGAGGGGTAAGAGGAGCACACTTACGTCGCGCTCGTCGCACACGCTATCAAGTGCTTGGGCTATCCGCAGGGCAAGGTTGGACGGGTTGAGGTGCCAATTGCGCAGCGACACCACAAGGTAGGGCCGACTCTGTTCGAGCAGCCATTTCCGGGCAGGGTCTACCTCCATGGTCGCAGTATGGCAACCTACATAGTGAAGGGAACCAAAGGCAAGGTCGGCACAGGTATGTATCTGATCGGGACATACACCAGACGTGCGCAGCAGGTCACTTGTTTCTCGATCCCTCGTGAGGAAGCGCGCTCCCACAGCGCCCATAAGTCTGGCACAGCGTTGCATCGCGGGAGTCTCCATAGGACCGGCCCCAATGCCTAGGAAGCACATAGGCACGTCATACATGCGTGCAAGGAAACAGATCGCCGCCTGACCGGCGGGATCGATCCAAGGGTCAAAGACCAACTCTGGTTCACCAGCCGTCTGTCCGAGGGCGTCATCGAACATGAGGCCGCCACAGAAGATCAGAGCAGCCGCACCATCCAGCCACTCGCAAATTCGACGCTTCTGATGGGGCTCTGTCGCCTGAAGGCCATGTTGCGCCTGAATCTGGCGGGGATCCGCACCAATAACCAGTATCTGTGCCGAGGGATAACACTCTCTCACTCGAGAGTGCACGAGCTCAAGCAGCAGGTCATCACCAAAATTCCGTGCACCAAACCAACCATATACTAGCACCTTAAGGGCAGGATTGCGCAAAGATCCTAAAAAGCCCCTTTCCTTGGCGGCGTACGAGAGAAGGTACCCCACCATCGTGTCCGATGAGGGGAGCGTGTCAAGTGCGGCTTGCTGTGCCTTAAGGGCGGTCTTATAACGCAGGGGATTTCCCTCAAGTTCCCTGATAACCTCGGCAAGCTGTCCTTGTGCAAAGTCGACAGACACGTGTGACAACCAACGTGGCACATCTACACCCTCCTCAACAAGAAGCAGACTTCCCTCCTCCATGCGAAGTACCAAATCTGCTGCCGTAGGAGCGATCTCGTCCTCTGTCGCCACAAAGATGACACTGTACCTTGCTCGACGACACCAGTACGGAAGTGATGCATATGACAGCTCATGGCAGCTGTGATCCGACCAGCTATCGTCCAAGGCCACCATACCATCAAGTTTCTCTTCGTGGAGCACAGAGGCAACCTGTCTCGCACGGACCTCACAACGTGGTTGCATGATGCAAATGTGATCTCGTATCACATTGGGATCAGCTATACGGGCAAGACGATAATCCTCGTCAAGAAATGCACCCAGCTGCCACGCACCATCCTTCCCTTGCAGCGTGACAGGAATAGCTGGGCAGCTCAACTGCCCCAACATACCCGCCTCTATGTTAAAACCATTCCAAAGCAGCAAGTCTGGACCAAAGGCATTGATCATGCGCCGTGCCAAGCCTAACCCATCAGGGTCACCAGTGACGTCAAAAGACTGTACCACATGCCCTTTTGAGCGTAGTACCTCCAGAAAGCGACCCATAGGACCGACCTCACTCCGTTCGAGAGGTCCAAGATGGAGAATCCTTGCATAACGCGCATTCAGCACGAAGTTACACCTCCAAGGTACTATGTTCTGCCAGCAAACTACCGTCTGATAGCAGACAAGAACTTGCAAAAGTACGAGGATACAGTCTTTTTGTCATCAACAAGCCTATCTTGCAACTCCTGGTTGGCTCGCATGAGCTTCTCTCTCTCTTGAACAAGAGAGGCATCCTTCGCACGAAATCGCTCTATCACATCGCGCTTCTCTGTGAGCAACGAGAACAGGTACCCTTCCACGTCAACCTCATTAGTTGCATCAAAAAAGCGACGGTAGCGCCCCTCGAGGTGGTGTTCGTCTATCAGACCCTCGTTGTCACAGATGTAGTTGTGCCACATGCTTTGATACCCATCATATATAAGGTCGAACTCCTCCCTTGAGTGCGCCGTGTTCAATGAATACCAGATGGTATCAAGAACAAGGTTCACGAGCTGCCGTCTGTAGCGAGGTTCGTTAAGGATGCCACGACCATCGGCAAATGCTCTCACATGGGCAAGCGAGCGAAGACTCGTATCTCCCCTCTCCCCGTGAGTAATCGATCCCTTGCCATCACGCCTATAGTGATAAAGCCTCTGACCGACGAGAGCGATACTTCTTGCCATAAACAAGCTTTCGTAGATGAACGCAAGATCCTCGGCAGCCTCAAGATCCTCATGAAAGTGTATGTTATTGTCAACGAGAAAGGAGCGCCTGTAAAGTATGCGCCATACGTTAGGTGTCGTCAGTGCCATCGCAAGGCACTCCGCATTCCCAAGGTCGAATGCACGCTTATATAACTCTCGCTCTTTGCACATTTCACGTGGCACGTAGATTCCCACCTCACCATACAGCTCGTCAAAGCCAAAGATCGTCATCTCCGCTGTGTAGGAGTCTGCCTTCTGCACCACAATATCAAGGAGCCGAGAGTTAATTACATCATCTGCATCGACAAAGAGCAGATAGGTGCCCACGGCGTCGCGTATTCCGGCATTACGCGCCGCGCTAACTCCAGCATGCTCCTGCGAGAGAAGGCGCATATTCTCACGACACTTAATCAACTGCTTAAGTAACTCAAGGGAACCATCTGTGGAGCCATCATCCACACAGATAAGCTCAAATGACTTAAAGGATTGCTGTTCAATTGACTGTATACACTCATTCAGATACTGCCTGGTGTTGTAGACAGGCATCACGATGCTGACGGCAGGTGCAGAATAAAAGGACTGTGTATTATGTTCAGTCACCATAACAATTCCTTCGTAGATTGTGTGATTGAGTATACACATTCAAAAGGATAGGCGCCCCCACAACGTGGAGACGCCCATCCTTACCAGCTTGGACAGTGTCCGTGCTATTTATACTACACTAAGCACCAAGCTTCACAGGCTGGGCACGAACAGACATGGCAGCAACCTCAGCACGAGTGATGTCATTCCTCGGGCTAAGCAGATTCGTATTAACACCCATGACTTTGTTAGCTACAGCCCACTGTACAGCATTCTGAGCCCAACCATCAACCGCAAAGGAGTCAAGATAGGAACTCAGGCTCGTACCTTCACCAGACTTGTACTGATTGGGAGCAATATACTTCTTATACCGAGAGACCATCATGGCAACTTCCTGGCGAGAAATAGCTTGATCAGGCCTAAATTCAGTTGTACCATCATAACCCTTTACTATTCCTGTAGCATGAGCCCACGACACAGCTCTTGCATACCAAGCAGAATCATCGCAATCAGAAAAGTTTGTGGTATTTGTCACATTCTTATCAGTACCATTCTCTGTTTCATTAGCTTTGTACTTACTAGGATTGCCTGCCATGTTGTAAAGCACACGAGCAAACTCAGCACGAGTGATCGACTGCTCAGGCTTAAACATAGTCGGCACCGATGGATTCGTAGTATCTGGATTGTCTATATACCCATGCATATAGCCGAGTTCCTTAGCCTTGTACACCTCTTTGCAGTACCAAGGCAAAGCATCCTTACCGTGATAGGTATCAGGATTAATGACATCGGCAAAATCAGTATTAGCAACAACGTCGGCAACTACAACAGATAGGGTGGGAGCTGTAATTTCGATATTAGTATCTGTGGCATGCTTTTTGACTACGGATACTTTATACGTATCAACAGCATTGAACTTATCAACGACCGCACCTTTGCTATCGGTAATGATCGTCTGAACTGAGGAAGGCAAGCTAAGCGGCAAGTCCTTCCAGTCAATCGTACCGTCTGCTTTTTTCGAACCATCGCTGTATTTAACAGTAACAGCAGCCTGAGGAGCAGTCGTAGCGTCAGTCGGATTAAAGCGAATACCCGTCTGCCCGTTGCCAAGAGACTGCTCCGCTGGAGCCGTAACCTTAATGGTCTGGATCTTAATCGGCTCAATTGTTATAGGAACGGTGGGATTTTGAATCTGGTATTTATCGCTCTTAATCGTAAGCGTGTAGGAACCAGCATTTCTTAGTTCTGCATCGCTAATTTCATTGCCTTTTGAATCAGTGTAAATCAACTTATACTCAGCGGTCGGAATGGGTTTCTTCCCATCATAAAGAGTGCACTTGATGCGGCTAGCCATCGAATTACCATCATAGGTAGCAGTGATCGCATTGGTTACGACATAGTCCCCTGTACCCCTGTTCTTTTCGAAGGAGACGATGGCACTCGTATCAGCATCGATAGTTCCACCAATTGCCCTCACCGTCATCGTAGCTTCTCCACCATACTCATAACTCTCACTATTTGCTTTAATGGTAGCGATAACAGTGTATGTGCCAGCAGGCAGAGGGTCAGCAGGATTAACTGCATTACCCTTTTCATTCAGAAAACGAACTTCAATATTGCTCGGATCTATCTCCGTACCATCGTTCCTGAATGCTCTAACATTATTCTTATACCACTTTTCACCCTTAGAAGAGTCGAGAGTTACAGACTGACCATTCATTGCTTTACCTGCATAGTTAATGGTCGCAGCATTAGCCACTCTTACAACACTCGCCTGGCCGGGAACAACCTCTTTCGCGCTGTCAAGTTTAAAGTTCTTGTCACCCTTAGTCATTGCATCGATCGTAGCAATGCAATCTCCCTTACCATTAGCGACACCAGCACCACTCCACTTGCTAATCATCACCTTTGATGCGAGAGCTGTCGACTTATTAATACTCACAACCTGAACAGTGTTCAGAGGGGTACTTGTTCCTACGACAACTGAAGGATTAAGTTTAAACTTGGTATTGGGGCTTGAGAGGTCAAGCGGATCAACCACAATCGGATAGTCAGCGTGAGTGTTATTATACCTTCCAAGTCCTGTCAGCCTTGCATTATATTTTCCGGCCTCAATAGGAGCACCTGAGATAGCTTCAGCAGGATTACTATAGTCCGCACCCTCTTTAAAATAGCGTACCGTATAGTCCTTACCCTCTTCAAGGAGGTCAGTCCCGTTTTTAAAACCAATCTGCTGTTGCTCAGCACTATATGTAAACGTAGTGCTATCATCTGCTTTGTTGTAAGGAGTAGCTGTAATGGTAGATCCGGCAACCACAAAGGTTGCGGTTGCCACGCCACCCTTGTAGTCACCCTCTGTAGCGGTTACCACAATCTTGTAGATACCTGGTGTACTCTTTATCGCATCTGCTGTGACTGTTGTACCTGCCTCATTCTGATATGTAATAGTGTATACATTCTTTTTTGGATTCTTTTGATCTGTATAGGTACCATTCCCATTGTCGCTAAGATCAAGCGTCGTTTCATTAACATCAATGACAACACGCTTGATAGTAGGCACTGTACCAGTGTTCACTGGAATAGGAGGATAGTCTTTATCGATAGTATGATTAGATCCATCTACCAACTTTGCCGCACTAAAGGCCTTATCGGGCGTGAGGGACTGAAGTTCAGCCCCATTGTCAGACGTAGTGTCGGTCACGACTCCCTCCGCGAAGGCTGCCGCAGGCACCATGCTCGTCGCCATGATCCCGGCAAGTACGCTTGCCGCAACCTTCTTGGAGACTTGCCGAACCCCAATCTTTTTTTCTGCCATTCTTGCCCCTTTCTAAGGACATACACTGCCTACCATCACTGGTGCTCATGAATATATCGCTATTATCTACATCTGGCAAGTTAAATCCAGATCTTTTTTCGACATCTTAGAAGATTTTCATTTTATTTCCTTAATCTGCACGTTTTACTCCCATACTTGTAGTCTATACACCCCCGGTATCGTCTAGCCCTTATCGAGGTATGTGAGCATACATCAAAACTTGACCAGCTTCTTACGGCTCACCGATGCCCACCAACGTGGCCCTGTCAAGAAACCCTCTGGGAAAGTTGCCCACGTTCGCCGTCGTGACGACCGACTGGATGGTGCCCTGCACGAAGTCCATTAGGGCCACAGAGCGCCTCTCGTCGAGCTCGCTCATGACGTCATCGAGCAAGAGCAGGGGCCTTGTTCCCACAACCTCAAAGGAGAGCTCGACCTCGGCCATCTTGAGCGCCAGTGCGACTGAGCGCTGCTGTCCCTGCGAGGCGAAGGCGCGGGCGTCCCTGCCGCCGATGGTAAAGCCCAGGTCATCGCGGTGCGGACCGACAAGGGTCTGGCGCCTTCTGAGCTCGTCGTGCCGCCGTCCCTCCAACTGCCTGAGGATGAGATCCCTGAGCTCGTCTTTGGAGAGCCCTGCGAGCTCCTCCTGGCTCCCGACGGAGGCGACGTAGGTGCAGTCGAGCCGCTCGCCGCCCGATATCCTCTCGTAGATGTCCCTCACGTGCGAGGAGAGGCGTCTAAAGAGGCGAAGGCGCGCAAAGAGCAGGGCCGCACCGCAGAGCGCCACGGACTCGTCCCAGACCCCGAGTAGGCCAGGATCGACGACGTCCTCTCTGAGCAGGCGGTTTCTCTGTGCGACCGCACGCTCGTAGGCCGCAAGCACCCTCCCGTAGCCCCGGTTTACCTGCCTGCCAAAGTCATCGAGCTCGTCTCTTCGGTGGGATGCGCCGCGCTTTACAAGCGAGAGGTCATCCGGACAAAAGAGGACGCTCATCATCGTCTCGGGCAGGTCCGCCGCGTGACAGCGCTTGCCGTTTCTCTCAAAGTGGCGACGCGTCCCCTCGACCTCGCAGCAAACGTCGATCACGCGGCCGTCACCCTCCAAGCGTGCCGACGCGAGCGCCCGCTCCTGGCCCTCGCGCACGAGCTCCGCAGGCCTCGGGCGCCTAAACGAACGTCCCGACGTCAGCGTCTGCAAGGCCTCGACGACGTTGGTCTTGCCCGAGGCGTTGCGGCCATGAAGCACCGTCATGCCCTCGCCAAACCCTATGGTCCTGTCATCGAAGTTTCGCCAGTCGCGCAGCGAGAGGCTCCTGACGAGCAGCACCTGTGCTACATCCTGACCGGCATCAACAGGTAAAGGTAATTTATCTGCCCATACGACTTGAAGATGCCCGGCTGCATGGAGCTCTGGAGCTCGAGGCAGATCTTCCTGTCGGACCCGCTTGCGTTCACGCAGTCAAAGACGTAGTGGTAGTTGAGGGCTATCGACACGCTCTCACCCTCGGCTTCGACGTCCATCGTCTCGGCCGAGTCCCCCTGGTCGGGCGAGGACGCGGAGAGCCTCATGAGCCTGCCGTCGACGTCTATGTCAAAGCGCACCGAGGAGTTTGACTGCGTGATGACAGAGACGCGCCTCAAGGCGGCGGAGAGCCCCTCGACGTCGATCGTGACGGAGGTATTGCAGGTCGAGGGCAAAAGCTGCTTGTAGTTTGGGAAGCTCCCCTCGATCTTTCGGGCGATGTAGGTTGTGTCGCCAAACGCGAAGACGACCTGGTTCTCGGTGGTGCCTATCATGATGGTGTCGCTGTCTGAGGCAAGCGTCATCACGTCGTGGAGGGTCACCCCCGAGACGATGGTCGTGAAGGCCTCATCGGCGCTTGAGGTCTGCGTGTGCGAGTCGCAGACCGCAAGGCGGTAGGCATCGGTCGCAACGAGGCGCACCGTGTTCTGCTCGACGGAGAGCAGCACGCCGGAGAGTATGGGCCTGGAGCTGTCCTTTGACGTCACCTTGTAGACCTTGTCCACCATCTGGGCAAGAAGCACGCTCGGAAGCTCGATGGAGCGCTCAAGGGAGTAGCTGGGAAACTCAGGGAAGTCCTGCGCATCAATGGTGTTGAGACGAAAGGTCGACTTGGCGCAGGTGATGGTGAGCACCCTCTCTCCTCCCTCGAAGTTCACCACGGCGTCCGCAAGGGTCTTCACGACGTTTTGAAGGACCCTGCCCGAGACCACGGTCTGCCCACCCTCCTCGACGTTCGCCGCCAACTTATGGCGAACCGATATGGTCAGGTCAGTGGATTGGAGCTCTATCACACCTGCGGTGGCGCTGATGTAGATACCCGAGAGGATGGGAAGGGTCGAGTTGGAGGCCATTCCCTTCGCCACAATGGAGAGTGCTCGCTCAAGGAACGACTGGCTTACCGAGAACTTCATCTTCAACCCTTTCCGCGACGGTCTGTCTTTAATAGTACTTACTATATATAAGAGCGTTATCAATAATAACGACTGTCGAATTGTAGAAAGGTCCACGTTCCCACAGATGGAGGGTTTGTCTCCGTTGCCCGCGAGCCTCTTGAGAATCGACGCTCTCGACAGGGGCGGGCGTAGGCGCGCTCGCTTGGGCGGTGGGCGGTGGGTTTTCGAGGTCTACCGAAAGGATATCTTCACGACTTTCGACAGGCCTGGAACGAAGGAGACACCCACTGTCGCAGCAGGGGTAGCCGCTGGTCCTATCCCTTGTCGATGATGCTGTCCTTGAGCGTCTCCACCCGGTCGAGGAAGATCCGGTCCTCCTTTAGGGTGGCGTCGACCCACGAGATGCTGTGCTTGACGGTCGCGTGGGTGCGCCCGCCGAACTTCTTGCCGATGTCTGCCAGGGTGTTGTCCGTGAGCTCGCGTGAGAGCCAGATGCCCACGTGCCTGGGCTCCATGAGCTCCTTGTTGCGCTTCGAGCCGACGAGGTCCGAGTGCGACACGTCGTAGTAGGTCTCGACAGCCTTCTGTATCTGTCCCACGCTCACGGTGCGCTGGCCGTTTGGCCACTTGCTGTTTGCGAGGCGAACGATGTCCTCTCTGTTGAGCGTCCCGCCCTTCTGCTCCTTGCGCGTGGCGTTCATGAGGCAGGTTTGGACAAATCCCTCGATGACGCGGATGTTTGTGCCTGAGCGCTCGGCCATGAGCTGGCGCATGTCCTCCGAGATGGTGCCCGACATGCCTGCGACGTGCTCCTGCTCGCTGTCCTGGTGCATACGCTCGTAGAAGGCGTTTATGAGGTTGAGCTTGAGCTCGTAGTTGGGCACCTGGATGCTCACGGTGACGCCCGAGTCCATGCGGCTCGTGTCGCGCTCGTCGAACTTGCTGTCGCCCATTCCGAGCTGCGAGGGCGAGCGGTCGGCGGCGAGCACGATCTGCTTGTCCCTGGCCGTGAGGGCGTTGAAGGTCTCGAAGAAGAAGCGGATGGAGCCTGCGGCGGTGTGCATGTTCTGGACGTCGTCGATGATGAGGATGTCGACGTTCTGGTAGTTGTTCGAGAGGGCACTCTTCGCCGATGTCTCCTTGTTGTTCGAGGCGATGCGGTAGTCCTCGACGAACTCCCCTGCCGTACGGTAGACGCAGAGGCGCGAGGGGTCATTGAGGACGACGTAGTTCTGTATGGCGCGCAAGAGGTGGGTCTTTCCCAGTCCACTCTTGCCATAGATGAAGAGCGGGTTGTAGCCCTTGTTCTCGCCGTCGGCTACCTGCTTGGCCGCCTCGAAGGCGAGCATGTTCTCCTCGCCGGCGACGAAGCGCTCGAAGGTGAGCTTCGAGCCCGCCAGGTCTTGCGCACTGTCGGCAAAGGCACTCCTCGCCCGCTCGACGGCACGTCTGCGCCTGTGCTGGGCTGTGGTGTCCGGCACACTCATAAGTCCGGCTTCTTCGCTCGTCACCTGGGCGATCGTCTCGACGGATTGGGGACCCTCGGCCTGGGAGAGCTCAACGACGAGTCCCACCGGCTGGAAGGCCGCCTCAGAGAGGCACTCCTCAATGATGGGGGCCTGCTGTAGGATCTTTCGTCGTGCGAAGCCAAGAGAGGTCGAGATGGTGATCGTTGAGCCATCAAAGGGGGCGACCTTGCAGCTCCTAAGCATGGCCAAGGTGGAGGGGCCGACCTTTTTCTTTGCGAGGAGCGTGAGCATGTCGTGCCACAGGACCTGTGCGTCGTCTTGCGTTGAGTCCATGATCCCCCAGACTTGGAGCGCCGTGTGCGCGTTGCCAGTGTTGAAAAGTCAGAGCGAGACCTAAGTATATGATGAAAACTGACTTCTGTGAACGGGTTCAGTGTGGGTTTTTGGTAGTTGAGAGCCGCCTCTGGGTTCTGTGGTCAGGTGGGTCATCGCCCCATGCCTGCGACTATGGCCTGGCCAGAGGCGGTGAGGCTGCGCTTCTGCTCTCCCCTGCGCTTGGCGATGAGCCCCATCTCCTCGAGGGCCTGCAGCTCGCGCGTCCAGGTGGGCTGGGAGTGGCCAAAGCGGCGGGTGAGCTCGGTGGGGCCGACGCTTGCGTGCTCGGCAAGGTATGAGAGTATCGCGTACCCGCGTTCGCTGAGCGCGATGGCGGGCTGTGAGGTTGCCTGCGGGGTGGCCTCCTGGCGCGTAGCCCCTATCGTCGGCTGCGGGTAGGTGGGTGCGCCCGGCTGCCAGTGTGGCGCCTGTTGCGGGTAAGCTTGGGGCGCAAGTGGCTGGGACAGAATGGGATAGGCCTGATAGATGGGGTACCCCAGCTGCTGCGGCAGGACGGGTGGCAAGGGTGTTTGGATTGTGTGTCCGAAGGCCTCGACCTGTGATGGGTTCTGGGGATGCACCGAAAAGACGCTTGAGGCGGGGTCGCTCCCATCGCCTCTTGCGACGGCCGATATGGTCACGATGGTGCCTCCCGCCATGTTGTCGTCTATCGTGAGGGAGCCGCCCTTGTCCTGCATGTACTGCTGCACGTAGGGAAGGCCTGAGCCAACGCCCCTGATGTAGCGCCTCATCTCCTCGGTGGCCGAGGTCGTCCCGTACTCGAGGGCCCGCTCTTTCTCTTCTATCCCCGGTCCCTGGTCGCTAAAGCGAATGGTGTCTCCCCTGTTGAGGATGCTGATCGTGGGCTGCCTGAAGTAGGAGTGGATGAAGTTCTCAACGACCTCGCGGATGACCATGAAGGGTAGGGTCCCCCCCTGCTCCTTCGAGAGGCGCGACACCGTGGCCGTGATCTCCTCGAGGTAATCCCGTATGTCCTTGGGATCGATGACGACGACGCGAGGCGCGGCGGAGGGGTCGTCGTAAACGGCGACTCGGGCGGGGTAGCGAACTTCGAGTGGCTCGCCCTGTCCTGCCTGCCCGCAGGACGATGCCATGGTGGCCGATGCCCCAGCGACTGACGCCTCAGAGGCTGGCGTAACGCCTGTGCCACCTTCTGACTGCTCGACGAATGGGTAGAAGCTGCGTGACAACGATCTACCTCCCTTTCAACATCCATTCGTCATTGATGAAAACTTTCATTCGTGAATGGATGTGCATGAAAGTTCTCAACATCTCCCGTGTTTCCCTAATACACTCTGTCTACTACTCCTTTGAGGAAAGAATATTCTAGCATGTGGTACGACTTCGTGAGCGGTATATGAATGAATCCATTCATGCATGGCTGTTTTCGTATGGTGCATTCCTTCAGTTTTGGAAAGCTGGGAACCGTCGGGGTACCGGCTCTGACGTGGACGAACGGTGATTCATGCGCTTCCGCCCGACCCCAATTGACAGAGACTGACAAAGACCTCTATACTTTCATAGCTTATTGACATTAGGCACTTTTCCCAGGAGGGTTTTGAAATGAAGCGTACGTACCAGCCTAATAAGAGAAAGCGCGCGAAGACTCACGGATTTCGTGCCCGCATGGCCACAAAGGGTGGTCGTGCCATTCTCTCTCGTCGCCGCGCCAAGGGTCGCAAGCAGCTTACCGTCTAGTTCGCTATGAGGACCATCAAGTCCAGGCGTGACTTTGAGAGGGTCTTCTTTGGCGGAAGACGTGCGAACCATAGGCTCGTACGCATGACAGCTCTCGTGGGTGACGAAGGCGGCTTGGGAAGGGTCGCCTTCGTTGCGCCTAAGCGGCTCGGAAACGCAGTGTTTAGGAATAGGTGCAAGCGGGTGCTCAGGGAGGCGGCGCGCTTGAGTGGGCTTCCTGAGGACATGAGCCAGGTAATCCTCGTGGCGACACGCGCCACCTTCGCGAGCAGTCCTGCTGACGTCTCGAGGGCGATCAACACGCTCATGAGGCGCCTTGGCATCCGTCAGGCGGATAGGGCCTCGATATGATGAAAGAGGCTCTGATCAGGGGCATAGGGTGGTATAGGAGGTGTGTGTCTCCTCTGCTGAGGAGCCACTGCATCTATTCTCCTACCTGTTCTGAGTATGCGTCTGAGGCTATAGAGAGATACGGTGCCATACGGGGAGGCCTGCTTGCCGCGAGGAGGATTCTTCGATGCAACCCGTTTCATAGAGGTGGATTTGACCCCGTCCCCTAGTGGGCCGACCCAGGAGGAACTATGTGGGATGCGATTTGTAACCTATTGAAGACCGTCCTTGCCGCCATAGAAGGCTTTTGTGGCGACTGGGGACTGGCCATCATCATCCTGACGATTATCATCAGGCTGCTCCTCATACCGCTTATGACGCGCTCAACCGAGGCATCCGCTCATATGCAGGTGCTCCAGCCCAAGTTAAAGGAGATCCAGACAAAGTACGCTGATGATCCCGTGCGTCAGCGCGATGAGATGCAGAAGCTCTATACCGAGAACAAATTTAACCCGCTTGGTGGATGTCTTCCTATCCTTTTGCAAATGCCGATATTCTTTGCCCTGTTCACCGTCACGCGTGAGGTTGGTGAGGAGGCGCACTTCTACGGTATCCTCCCCTCGCTTCAGCGGTCGGCTTCGGGAGCTTTTTCCGAGTGGGGTATCGCAGGTGGGTGGGTTTACGTTCTTCTTGTCATCGTGTTTGGCGTGCTTACCCTTATTCCCATGCTCTTGAACCTCAAGAACATGGAGGGCGAGCAGCGCTCCCAGAGTCTTATCATGGGTGTCATGATGGCGATCATGATGCTCTGGGTTGGATGGGGCCTACCCTCGGGCGTCCTCCTCTACTATGACACCTCGGCCCTCTGGCAGGTTGTGCAGCAGAAGCTCGTGACCCAGCGTGTCATGGATAGGGCAAAGGCAGAGGCTCAGGCAAAGCTCGACAAGCAGCCCGTGGAGGTCGAGGTCGTTCGTAAGGAACACAAGCCGAGGCCCAAGAAGAAGGCCAAGGCATGAACATATAGGGGTCTGACTTTAGTTAGACGGAGGTAATAATGGAAGTTGAGGAGTATGGACACGCCGAGGGTGCCGAAGACGTCTCCACGGATATCGAGCAGGTCACAGAGGACGTAGCCTCGAATGTGGTCTCGAATGTGAATGAGGACGAGCTAGCTGCTATTCGCGAGCGCTTTGAGGCGGGCAAGACGTTGTCAGAGAGTGATATTGATCGTATTGCCGATGTCGCGCTGTCCTATGTCAGGAATCTGCTTGCCTTTTTTGGTGAGAAGCAGCTTGTCATAGACGAGTACGATGGCGACGAGGGGGAATTGATCCTCGACGTGAGCGGTGGTGACCTTGCCGTGCTCATTGGTCGTCATGGTCGTACACTCGATGCTTTACAGATGCTCGTCAACTCCTATATGAGCAACACGATACACTTCCATTATCCCGTTGTGATTGACATAGAGGGATACAAGATGCGTCGTAAGCAGAAACTCGTTGCGCTTGCAGGTTCTGCGGCATCGCGTGCGATCAGGCAGAGGGGGGAGATTCGCCTTGCTCCCATGAATGCCTATGAGCGCAGGATCATACACCTTGCCCTCGTTGACAATGAGGAGGTTATGACCCATTCTGAGGGAGAGGATCCGCAGCGTCGTGTTGTCGTAACCTACGTGAGGCCGCAGTAGTCCTTGCTTGATTGTGCGGCTTTGAGCTGGCTTGGTCTTGGGGTCACGTGATGAGGGAGGGGTATGTACCCCTCCCCTTTTTGTAATCTGTCATGGCGGCGCTGGATGGGTGGTGGCGTCCGGGTGGGGTGCGGCGCCAGGTGGCGATCGGTGCCGGCGGAGCCCCGCCGGGCACGGAAACCCCCCGCCAGCCTCCCGGGCACTTTGGGAGACGGCCCAACTGGGCAAACGCCGCCGGGGAACCCCCCGCCAGATTCCGGGGCACTTTGCGCCCGACCCCTGCCCTCGGGCCGACGGCGGGTGGTGATACAGCTCAGCGCGTCAGGGTTGTATGTCGATTTGAAAAGGTCACTCATCGTTGTTCACCTCGGACAGAATCCTTTTCAGCTCGTCGGTTGTCGGCAACACGGTCTTGTACTTGCTGGCGAATATCTGCTCGTTGTTCGCGAGCAGCATCATCTTCACCACCGCGTCGTTCTTGTCTTGGCAGAGCAATATGCCTATGATCGGGTTCTCGTCAATTAGCCTCACTTTGTGGTCGTAGTAGTGGACGTACATCTGCATTTGCCCGATGTCTGGTGTGTGAGCTTGCCCAGCTTCAGGTTGAACAGCACGAAGCGGCGCAGCAGGCGGTTGTAGAAGATAAATCTACCTTGAAACGGTCTTCCTTGTAGATGAGTCGCTGCTAGCGCTTAACGAATGCGAAGCTGCGCCCCAGTTCCAACAGGAACCCCTTCAAATGGTTGATGATGCGCATCTATAGTTTGGTTTCGGACATAGTAAGAAGGACGGGCGGGTTGAGAGATCTGCGAGCTAGACCAGTAACCGCATTCCAGCCGATGAACCTGGGGACTATTCGTTGTGGCGAGTCGTCGTGACTGCAAGCCTCACGTCATTTGATTTATCTGTGCTGCCAGCCCATCCCAGGGAGATACTGATTTTGGATGGTGTTTGATCGGAAGCCTTGGAAGAGTTCAGACGCTTCTGTCTGTATTATGCCCTCTCCCCCGTTCACTCTGGTTGTCAGGCGAGGGGTTGGTGGGAGGGAAGCTGGGTGCGGGCGTCGCGCCTCCTCGGCCTCTCGATACCCCCGGTATGGGCCTGAACTTGCCCGTCGCCAGGTCGCAGGGGAACAGGCTCCTGGCACCCACTCCGGTAGATCCCACGCGCCCTGTCCACCACGCGGCCGAGGTAGACCCGGTCCTCCTTCGCGGCCCTGGCCCTTTCCCCCGCAGGCCTGACGATCGCCGCGCGCCCGCTTCCGCCCGCGACGTCGTGGCCGATGTACATGCCCGCCTCCTGTGGAATGAGTAGAAATCTTCGCCCGGCTCTTTAGGGCCGTGTTCAGATGGTTCATGTAGGAGGGATCGGAAAGATGGAGCTTGCACTGATCGTTAAGCTCCGATTGAGCGCAATTTTAATTAGACACAAATCTGATATAATTTATGTCAAAAAATTATATCTACTTCGATCCGCGTGCGGGGTGGTCACCGAGCACGGGCCTCATGGCGTGCCCCTTGGGGTGCTTGGCGTCGGGGTCCTCTGCAGCTCGGTGAACTCGCAGACCCTGTGGCGCTCCCGTACGACGCCTCTCACTATGCCGCCTGCGGGCCTGTGTCAGCGACGGGCGACACGGTGCCGAGTTGACGCCTCTCCCCGTACGCCCGGCTCGGGCCTTGCGTTCGGGGCGATGTGCGTGATCGTCTGAGTGCCCCGCGCTGGCGGCCTCGGCTCCGCGTGCGCGGCGAGCGCCGACTGCGCTCGCGTCTCGGCGGGGTGCCCCAGCTTGCACGGCTCCAAGCACGCGAGACTCGCCATCTATGCACGGTCGTCGCTGCCTATCGATGCCAGCCTGCCGCTGCGGATCGCGTCGGAGAGCGCTGCACCTGCTCGGTCCCGGTCCTCACTACGAGCCTGGGCACCTCCCTGTCGCCCTCCGTGAGCCCCGGGGTCTCTGGTGTCCTTGGCATGCCAGCCTCTCTACGGACGTGTCGTCACCATGTCACCCTCATGCGGCAAGAAGATCTATCATGCCACTATAGACTTCAGGAACGATATACTAGATAATTCCCGCCTTCTCGAAGTGCTTCCTCATGACCTTCAAGGAGACGAGGGCGCCCGCCAGGCTCGTCGCCACCGTAAGGACGACCATCCCTGCGTACATGGGGCCCGAGAACAACGCTACGAACTGCGCCTTCGCCTCGTCGGTAAGCTGCAGCATCTCCTGGCGCTCGGAGAGATATTGAGCGGCGGAAAGGTATATGGGAAGGGTGTAGAGCGGCGACTGCAGCGTGCAACCGACGACGTAAGCCGCGACGAGGCCTTTCCTGTTAGCGTACCCGATGCGCGTGGCGACCGCCTCCGCGACGGCCCACCCCGCCATGCTGCCGAGGACGCCGAGGACGTTCGCCGCCATCAGGCCGGGCAGCACGTTTACAGTCCCCATGATGAGGAAGGTTCCGGGCTTCTTGACCTTCGCGGCAAGGAGCAGATAGGCTATCGATGTGAAGAAGCAGACTATGGGTATGTTGGCGACCGTCCCCACGACGGTGAGGCCCGCGATGCCTCCCACCAAGAAGAAGACCAGAAGGGACAATGCCCCGAAGACGCCGATGCATACCAGGTCGCGGGGCCCTACGGCCGAGATTCCGCTTTTCTTCATGACAGGTCCTTTCTTTTTGTTTCGCATTAAGACAGATACGCTCTGACGAGATGCGCCCTCACCTGGGTTTTTGTCATCGTGGACCGAATTGGAGCCACGCAAGCACCCCGATCGACGCGAGGGTCAGGGCGGCCACGACGGCGTCTCTCGCCCCGAAGGACAGGGGATGCAGCATCGTCGGTCGCGTCTCGCCGCCCAGGCCGCGAACGAGCGCGGATGCCGCCAGCTCGTCGGACACCCGCACGCTCCTCATGAGGAGCGGAACCACTAGGAGCTCACATGTGAGAGCTGGGTGTCTGAGCGCGTACCCTCCTCCTGCCAGCACGCGCCGCGTCCTCAAGCTCTCCATGAGGTGCGAGGCGTCCCTGCGTATGGTGGGGAAGAACCGCAGGACGACCATGCATGGGATGAGGACCGCCTGCGGGGCCCCCATGGCCTGCAGCGCGGCGAGCAGGTCCTGCATCGAGGCCAGTTTGGAGAGCGAGATCCCCAGAAGGGCCAAAACCACGAGCTTCTGGGCCATGTAGCTCAGCATGACCACGGCGATAACAAGCGTCGCGTTGCCCGCCCCTTCGGCGAGGGCCATCACGGCGGCTATGAGGCCATAGGCGGCAGACAGGGCGATGCACGGTCGCCATGCTCCGGAGGCAAGCGCGCATAGGGCCCCGATAGCACATGCCGCATGAGCTGCCTCCGGCCGGTTGGAGAGCACTGCGGCAATGCCCAGAAGGCAGGTTGCGAGCAGAGCCGTCCGCGGGTCTATGCGCCTGTATGAGCGTTCCATTGCGCATCTCCCTTCCAAAGCGACCTCAGGAGTCTCTCCCTCGTTGAGCCATCAAGGGCGAAGTCGTCGACGATGAGCCCATCCCTCAGACGGAGGATGCGATCGCAGGCTGAGAGGAGGAACTCGCAGTCGTGCGAGGCGGCGAACACGATGCCCCCGGATCGCGCGAGCAACCGGATTCCGGAGGCGACCCTCTCCATGTTCTCCCTGTCCAGGCCGCTCGTCGGCTCGTCGAAGAAGTAGGCGGCAGCCTCGTCGACGAGGGCACATGCTATCGTGAGGCGCTGCTTCTGCCCGCGCGAGAGCGTTGCGGGATGTGCATCCCTCATGTCCCATAGCCCCAGCCCTCTGAGCGCCCGCTCGCAGGTACCGGCGTCTCTCCGCCCGCCCAACGAGAGCTCTCCCAGCACGCTGTCGCTGAAAAGCTGGTAGTCGGGGTCCTGCATGACCAGCCGGATACGCCCCAGCCGCTCCTTTGGCGAAAGGGGCCTGCCGTCGACGGACACGGTGCCCCGATCCTCTTTCTCAAGCCCGCAGCACAGACGCGACAGGGTCGTCTTCCCCGCACCGTTTTCCCCTATGACCCCGACCACCTCGCCGGATCGGGCGGAGAGGTCCAGGGGGCCGATGGTGCGGGAGCGGTGCGGTGTCGATCCCGCGCCTCTCGTCGAGCGCCGCGACCCGTATGAGAACGTGAGGCCCTTTGCCTCGAAGGCCGTTCCCTCGTGCTTTGGCAGGGACTGTCCATGGGCGGGTATGGCGCGTAGCGCCGACTCCAGCCTCAAGCTCCTGAGGCCCATGCGGGCAAGCGAGCGATCGTCGAGGGATAGTGCCCCGGCCGCGTCGTATACGCTGGCCACGATTCCATCCTCGATGACGACCATGCGGTCGATGAGGCCGGACAGGTAGAAGAGGCGGTGCTCCAGAACGACGACGGTCTTGCCCTCGCGCTTCAGCTCGGACAACGCCCTCCTGAGAGCCTCCACGGCCCCCATGTCGAGGTTCGCGGACGGCTCGTCGAAGACGTACACGGAAGGCCCCATCGCGTGGCAGGAGGCGATGGCCACCATCTGCATCTCCCCGCTCGAGAGGCCGAACACGCTCCTGTCCCGAAGATGCTGGATTCCCATGCGCCGAAACGCGTCCTCGACCCGCTCCAGAACCTCGGCTCGCGGCAGTCCCGCGTTCACGCAGCCGAACGCCACCTCGCCCGTCGTGTCGGTCATGAAGAACTGGCCGCGGGGGTCCTGGAAGACCGAGCCGACCAGCTTCCCGATTTCCCCGATGTCGAGCCCGCGCGTATCCGTCCCCCCGATTCTGGCCGCTCCGTCCAGCTTGCCCTCGTGGAAATGGGGGACGAGCCCGTTTATGAGGCGGGCTACCGTGGTCTTCCCGCACCCGCTCCTTCCCGTCAGGAGTAAGAACTCGCCCTCATGGATATCCAGATTGACGCCTTTGATTGCGGTGTCGTCTCTTCCTGCGTATTGGAACGTCACCTGGTCGAGGACGATGCGCGCAGAGGCGCTCATGCTCGGCCTTCCATCCTGGCCCCCTGCTCCCAAAGCGTCCGGTAGTAGCCCTTCCCCTCCTCGAGGAGCTGCTCGTGGGTGCCCCTCTGCACGATCTTCCCCTGCTGCATCACGATTATCTGGTCGGCAGAGCGAATGGTGCCCAGGTGGTGCGCCACCACGAGCACCGTCCGGTTCCGTGCGAGCGCAGAGACAGCCCTTTGCATGAGCACCTCGTTGACCGGGTCCACGTTGCTCGTCATCTCGTCGAGCACGAGGATGGGGGCGTCCTTCAGAAACGCCCGCGCGACGGACAGCCTCTGCCTCTGGCCGCCCGAGAGGCCCACGCCGTCCTCCCCGATGGGCGTCTCGTAGCCCTGCGGGAGCGACATCACGAACTCGTGGATGCACGCCCTCTTGGCCGCCTCCACCACTTCCTCGTGCGTCGCGCCCGCCCTGCCGATGCGGATGTTCCCCTCGATGGTGTCAGCGAAAAGGCGCACGTCCTGCATGACGACGCTGATGGAGGCCAGGAGGTCGTCGTAGGGGATGTCCCTCACGTCCACGCCGCCGACGCTCACGCTTCCCGCATCCACGTCCCAGAACCTCAGCAGGAGGTTGGTCAGCGAGCTCTTTCCCGATCCCGACTCGCCCACGAGCGCCGTCATGGTGCGCTCGGGGACCGCGAACGTCGCCTCGGACAGCTCGAACGAGTCCCTGCCGTAGGAGAAGCGCACCTGGTCGAATTCAATCGAGTGCGATGAAGGTATGCGCGGCTCCTTAGGCTCGGGGACAGAGGTCGCGCGGACGATCTTCTCTATCCTGTGGAAGCTGTCCCTCACTTTGAGGTAGTTCATCCAGTGCGACTCCATGGCGAAGAACGGCTTGTAGAACTCCACGCTCGCGACGATGAAGCCGATATAGACGAACAGAGACAGGGAGCGATTCTGAACGAGCAGGGCGCCGCCTGCCGCCATGACCACGAAGGCGAGGTCCGCCGCAAGGCTGTAGGCGGACAGCACGAGCGCCCTGTTTCGCGATGCCGCCTTGCTGCTCTCGCCGAAGTTCGCCACCGTCGCCTCGAGCCTGCGGTCGAGGGCCTCGCTCTCGGCGAAGGCCTTCAGCAGCGGGATGCCCTTCACGTACTCGACGAACAGGCTCGTCATGTCCGTCGCGTCGTCCCCACATCTGCCCTCGAGGGCCTGGGCCTTCCTCAGCCCCGCTGCGAGGAGCGCAAGCGCGGCGGGCAGGGTCGAGACCATGAGCAGCGCCATGCGCCAATCGACGACGATCGCGGCCGCGAGCAGGATCGCCGCGACGACGAAGTCGGCTGCCATCCTCGTCCAGAGGTGCCCCACCACCATCTCCATGTTGTCGACGTCCTTGTGGACGATGTCGCCGATCTCGCCCAGGCGCTCTCCCGTGTAGAAGCCCAGGGAGAGCGACTTCAGCCGCCTGACGACGGCGATCCTGATCTCCAGCACGAGGTCGAATCCCGCGCAGTGCTTCTGCTTGTCGGCCACGATGCCGCTTACCCCCTTGACGAGGAGAAGGCAGATGAGCGCCACCCAGTAGGGAACGAGGTCGGCTGGTCCGGCCAGGACCGAATGGATGGCTGCGAGAACGGCGAAGGCCATCGCGACGCTGGATAGCGCGTAGATCGAGAACGCGACGATGCTTATGGCCATCATGCGTCGGCCGACGGGGGTCATCCGCTCAAGAATCTCCCTCACCATGATGCGGCCTCCTTGATGTCCCAGTTGTCCACCTGCCTTTGCTTGGCGACCATCTCCTGATAGAGGGGACATGCGCGCATGAGGTCTTCGTGGGTTCCGGAACCAGCCACGCGCCCTTCCCTCATCACCACGATCTGATCCGCCTCCCGAACGGCGTTCAGGTGGTGGGCTATGGTCACGACGGTCTTGTCGCGGGACAGGTCGTCTATCGCCTCCTGGATGAGTGCCTCGTTCTCGGCGTCGACTGCGGCCGTCGCCTCGTCGAGGATGATGACGGGGGCGTCTTTCAGCATCACCCGGGCGATCGAGATGCGCTGGCGCTCGCCACCCGAGAGCTGGACGCCTCCCTCGCCGGCGACCGTCGCGTAGCCCTGCGGGAGCCCGGAGACGAAGTCGTGGATGCGCGCCCTTTGGGCCGCCTCGACGACCTCCTCGTGCGTTGCGCCCGGCCGGCCGATGAGGATGTTCTCCTCGATGCTCTGGTTGAAGAGGAACACGTCCTGCTGGACTATGGAGAAGAGGCCCGATACCTGCCTTTCGGAGAGGCTGGACAGGTCCCGCCCTCCCACCGTGATGCGTCCGCCGTCGGGCTGCCAGAACCCCATGATCAGGCTCGCGAGCGTGCTCTTGCCGCATCCCGAGGGGCCTACGAGCGCGCTGGTGCTTCCCTTGCGGAATACGAGGTCGATCGAGTCGAGGGCACGCTCCCTCTCGTTGCCGCGCCCATTGCTCCTTGGGTAGGAGAACGAGACTCCGTCAAGCTCGATGTCTCCCATGCGAGGCTCACCGGAGTCCTCGACGGGGCCTGTGGCCTCGACGCCCAGCACCGACTCGATGCCCGTCATCGCCTGGTCGAACATGAAGCGGTAGTGCTGCAGGGTCGCCGTCTTGGTCACCGAGGAAGTGAAGGCTGCGGAGAGCACCATGGCCAAGATGAGACGCTCGACGGATATGCCGCCCGCGGAGAGGAGCCACGTTCCCGCGATCAGCACGAGCACCGTCCCGGACTCCATGAACAGGGAGATGAGCGCCATGGGAACCGAGACGCCGCTCATCGAGCTCGTCGCCCAACTCACGTAATCGCGCGCCGCCCCGATCGTCTCGTCCGTCTTGCGCTCCTCCTTCCCGAACGCCTTGACGACCGCTACATTGGCGACGTACTCCATGAGGCTGTCCTGCATGCGGGATGCGTACTGGGACACGATCTCGAAGCCCTTAGCCCAAGCGGGAGCCGCCGCCTTCTTCACGAGCCACATGAGGGGCAGACCCGCCGCCATGCACAGGGCGAGCCGCCAGTCGACTGCGAGCATGAGGGCGAACGCGGCAGCGGGGAACAGGGTGGCCGAGGCCGATTCGGGCAGCCCGTGGGCAAGGTACACCTCCACCTGCTCCACGTCGTTGCGCATGATGTTCGCGAGGTCTCCCGACCTCCTGATCTGGAAGAAGCCCAGGGGGAGCTTTTTCAGATGGCGCACGATGCGCAGGCGTATGTCCGTCAGGCACGAGTACGCCACCCGATGCGCCCTCCACGTCGCCGCGTACATGCATGCCGCCTTCCCCGCCACGCATGCCACCATCGCCGCCGAGACGCAGGCAATCACCGAGGGCGAGAGGGCGCCTTCCAAAAACAGGTGGACGAGGTAGATCACGAGAACCGTGGGGGCGAGTCCAAGGACCGCCCTGGTCAGAAGCATGGCATTAGAGAGCCGGCTTTTTGCCATCATCTCTCTGACCAGCTCGTTCTTGCCTTCCACAAGAGCCCCCTCCTTCAATACTAAATACGAATTCGATATTGAGCGCAGACTGAGCCCCGGGTCAGTTCGCATCGCCTAACTATACCATTATAGAATAGTAATTCAATATTGAATGCCGAAAGAGCCACGTGGGATGCTGGGAAGCCCCGTCACAGGGAGTTCACCCCTTCGTAATAGCATTGTGCGATAAGCGCCAGCATGTCGCGGGCCTCGTCTTCGCTGCTGTAGTGGCGGGCCACCTCCATCAGGCTCTCCACGAAGTTGCTTGCGAGCACGTGGGCGAGCAGGTCTGGATAGCGCAGGGGGGCGCGCTCGTTCACCATGCGGCGGATGTGCCGCTCGATGCTCTCGACGAAATCGTCCTTCGCATGCTCGTAGGCGGTGCCCCGGCTCTTGTCGACGAGGATGACCAACCGCTTGTGATGGGCCAGCATGTCGAGCAGGGGTCCCTCGGCCGCGATCCAGAACCTCTCTGAGGGTGTGTCCGCGAGGACGGACTCCTCCTCGCGTGCGATCCGGTCGAAGTCGAAGGGAACGGACGAGACGACGCCCTCGAATAGCTTCTCCTTGTTCTCGAAGTACGAGTACAGCAGGCTGGCCGACACGTCGGCGAGCCTCGCGATGTCCTGCATCTTCGCGCTGCGGAAGTCCTTCTCGTAGAACACCTGGACTGCGGCGGCGAGTATGCGCTCGCGCACCTCTTCCTTGAGAACCTGCATGCCCTACCCCTCGATTCCTCTTGCTGTCGAATGCTAGTTCGGTATTGGTTCATTCTAAACGATGCCCAGCGAGTGACGAAAGACAGAGGCCGAGCCGTTTCCACTTGATTATCTGGTCTGAAGAAAAGCGTTGTCATGCTTTGACTTGCTCCATGGGCCAGCAAAACAGATTCGAGACGAGGCATTGATGACAGGAGAAAACCACGAAAACCCGGGCAAGCACGAATCGGTCAACGACCTCTCCTCCATCAAGAAACTAAGACGCAGCGTGTCGGGACTCAAGTGGCTCGGAAGGCTGCTCAGGAACGACGAGGCGAGAAAGAGCGCGCGGGAAGTCCGTGAGGAGCTCGATGGCCTCGTCTCGCTTGTCGATGACTTCTACCATCTGCCGGGCGATAGGAACTGGGTCTTCTCAGACGCGCTGAACCTCGAAGGGACGCGCGCTCGTCGGCAAGCCCACGCCCGAGGAAGCCGAGCGAGAGCTTATCGAATACCTCAAGGAGGAAGAAGTTCTGCATCGAATGATCACCAGGATGAGCCGCTTTCCCGACATGCGCCCGCGCATACCGCTCCTTGAGAAGGCCGAGCAAGACCACCTCCAGGGGCGTTACTACAGCTCGGTCCTCGTGACGGTCACCGTGATGGACGGGTTCGTAGACGACACCTTCCGGTCCGAAGGGAGGAAGGGCCTCCATGCGAGGGAGTCCGAAGAGCTCCCTGCGGGAGACTGTGCTGCGACCGTGTGGGACAGGCCTCCGTCCGTTCAGAAAGCGTTTATGAAATCGATCCGCGCGAGGATGGATGAACCGGTTTGCGAAGTCTACCGGAATCATGCACGGGATGGTCATCGACTATGACAACGACGTGGTCGCCTCGAAAGCGTGGTGCATGCTCTTCGCCGTCGGAGACTGGGTCGATGCCGAGGCTAGGAAACGAGAGACTGAGGACGAAGACCCTCGTAATATCGTTCAAGTGCTCAAGGGCCTCTCGGATATGCAGAGGCGCAACGCCGAAAATGACAGGAGGCTCGAGAACTGGGAGAAGCACCGTGTGGATCTCGAACATCCCGCAGGCCCAGACGAAGAGCTCGTCAGAGGCTGCGCGGGATTCCTCGAGGCCTGGAAGGCGAAGAACTACGGGGTGCTGGGGTCGTTCTTCCCCAACTTCACGAACAAGACGCCAGGCGCGCAGGCCGGCGAGGCGAGAGAGCTCTATTCTCCCCATCCGATCGAGGGGTACAAGATAGAGGAGATTATCAGGCCCGCCGCCGCGGTCGCCAGCGCAAAGATAGGGCTCCGCACTTCGGACAGATCGTGGACCGCGGCGATCCGCCTCTCTCGGCTGGAGGGAGCCGCTCCGGCTGCTGATTGGGAACCGGGCGCATGGAAGGTGATGGGATACGGGGTCGACCCCTTCGTTGATGCCGAGGAGAACAGGCTGTAGGGTGATGCTCCTCCGGCCTGACGACAGACGCCGTGCAGCCCGCCCGCGTTGGTGCCGCAAAGCCGAAGGGACGCCGAGCGGCCTTGTTTAAAACCTCGAATCGCGGGACGAGCGCAACCCATGCCGTCAAACCGCAATTCCCGACGTCGGCAGCAGATCGACGCAGACCGCACGGTTTTCGATGATTTGGATGTATGAGGTTGGGTCAAGCTTGCCGATTCTCATCTCCGCGGGTCGGATCGCTTGCTCTCTGGGTAATTTCGGGACCCTTGCACAAGCCAATTCAAAAGAGAGATCGGCCATGTGCAGCATGACCACGCTTTCGCAGTCCAGGCCATTTGTCCCCTAGCGACTCCGCGTCCATTCTCACTATCGCGTGCTAAGTGAAACGAGTCCCAGGGGGCGTTCCGGTTTTGGGACGGTTTTCGCAGACGTGAAAATAAACAAAGCCGCTGTTCACGCTGCTCTGTTTGCTTCTATTGAGAGGGAATAGTAAGTTCCTAGGTTATCCCTACTTCCGGGGGGTAATTTCTAAGCACACCCGCTCGTCACCTAGAGCTTCGC